>VYKU01000017.1_pt1 | contig 115218 bp, 98 predicted proteins | sample 5114491 | NCBI WGS metagenome assembly VYKU01 (sample SAMN12291796, study PRJNA351875) | freshwater metagenome | isolation source: freshwater lake | place: USA: Michigan, Gull Lake | collected 2011-07-05 | reverse complement strand
CCAGCCAGGTTTCGTTGGCGTCCCAGAACGGGCCGATCGAGCCCACCATCACGTCGCGCTCTTCGCGCGTCGCGTTGCCCATCAAGATGCCCACGCCGAGATCGTAGCCGTCGAGGATCACGTAGGCGAGGATCGACGCTCCCATGAGGATGGCGAACGCGACGGGCAACCACACATCCGGTTCGAAGCCGAAAAGCGCCATGGCCGTGTTTCCTCTTTCCGGAGTCAGATGCGGGCTGCCGCACTGGCGGCGATGAGCTTGCCCTTGGGCGCGTCTTCGGGCATCGCGGTTGCAGGCTTGCCCGCGAGATAGAACAGCACGCTCACATAGGCAGCGATCAAGGCCGCGTAGAGCAGCAGATAGATCGCAAGCGAACTGCCGATCATCGCGACCGGCACGTCGGACGCCGCATCGGCCGTCGCGAGCACGCCGGTGACGAGCCAAGGCTGGCGGCCGATCTCGGTCACGTACCAGCCCGCAAGCGTGGCAACCCAGCCCGACAGCGTCATCGCGGCAAGTGCGCGCGCCGTCCAAACCCCGATGCCGCCGCGCCGCCACAACAGCCACGCCGCGAACCACGCGACCGCCAGCATCAGCATGCCTGTGCCCACCATCACGCGGAACGCGTAGAAGACGGGTGCCACCGGCGGGTGCTGGCCTTCGAACGCGTCGAGCCCCGGAACCACGCCCGACGGCGAATGTTTGAGGATGAGGCTCGCCCCGTTCGGGATTTCGATCGCGAAGTCGTTGCGCTTTTCGGCCGTGTTCGGCACCGCGAACAGCACGAGCGGCACGTTGGGGCCGGTCGTCCAGTTGCCTTCCATCGCCGCCACCTTGGCGGGCTGATGCTTCAGCGTGTTGAGACCGTGCATGTCGCCTGCGAGGATCTGCAGCGGGATCAGTACGGCCGCCACCGTCACGCCGGTGCGCATGGCCGCATCCACGTCGGCCCCGCGATCGCCGCGCAGCCAGCGATAGGCCGACAAGCCCGCCACCAGAAACGCGCAGGTGAGGCCCGAGGCCAGCAGCATATGCACGAGCCGGTACGGCATCGACGGGTTGAACACGATCGCGAACCAGTCGGTCGCGTGCGCCACACCGTCGCGCATCTCGAAGCCGGCCGGCGTGTGCATCCAGGAATTCAGCACGAGGATCCAGAAGGCCGAGATCGTGGTGCCGAACGCGACGAGGAACGTCGCCAGCGTGTGCACCCAGTCTTTCACGCGCCGGAAGCCGAACAGCATGATGCCGAGGAAGCTCGCCTCGAGGAAGAAGGCGGTCAGCACCTCGTAGGCCAGCAGCGGACCTGCGATGTTGCCGACCGCATTCATGAAGCCGGGCCAGTTGGTGCCGAACTGGAAGCTCATCGTGATGCCCGACACCACGCCGAGCGCGAAGGTGAGCGCGAACACCTTCACATAGAGGCGGTAGGCGTCCATCCAGCGTTCCTGGCGCGTGGCGTTGTAGCGCAGCTTGAAGAACAGCAGGAACCAGCCCAGCGCGATCGTGATCGTCGGGAACAGAATATGGAACGAAATGTTGGCCGCGAACTGGATGCGCGCCAGCAGCACGGGATCGGCACCTTCGAAGGGGGTCGGGAACATCTTATCGGCTCCGGTCAGGAGGATTTGGCCGCTGTCTTGCGGCCCGGCAAGGCGAACAGACGGTCTTTGACGTCGAGCGCTTTGACGATCGTCGCACCGAGGCTCAAAAGCTGGATCAAGCGCTCGGTCTCGAGCCGCTCGACGTCGTCGTACCATTTGGTCAGCAATTCCATGGGCGCCAGCATGTCGCGCATGCGCGCCTGGGCATGCGCTTCGGCATCGCTTTGCGGTGCTTGCAGCAGCAAGTCGCGAAGGACGGAAAGCGTCGGATCGACCTCGCGCTTTTTGCGCTCTTGCACGAGCGTGCGCAAAATCGCCCACACGTCTTCAGGCGTGGAGAAAAACTCGCGGCGGTCGCTCGGCACATGGCGCAGCCGCACGAGATTCCACGACTGGAGCTCCTTGAGCCCGATCGACACGTTCGAGCGCGAGATGCCGAGCCGATCGACGAGATCGTCGGCGCACAGCGGCTCGGCCGACACGAACAAAACGGCGTAGATCTGGCCCACGGTGCGCGCAATGCCCCAGCGCGAACCCATTTCGCCGAAATGCAGAACGAAGGACTGGACGATCGGGGGAAGATTCATGGCGGTTCCGAATTTTCAGAAATTATTGAAAACACGGAAATACCGTGCCTGTCAAATCAAAACAAAACTGTAGAATTGCGCCGGAAACGCGCGTATTTTGCGCCTATGGACGATGTTGACCGCAAAATCATAGCGCATCTTCAGCAGAACGCGCGCGATTCATACGCCGGGATCGCTGCGGCGGTCGGGCTATCGGTATCAGCCGTCAACGAAAGGCTCAAGAAGCTCGAAGCCGCCGGCGTGATCACAGGCTGGTCGATCACGGCGGATCCGGAAAAACTCGGGCGGCCGACTTTGGCGTTTGTGTCGGTAGCGCTCGAAGGCACCAAACACGATGCGGGCTTCGTGGCCGCGATGGCCGCCTTGCCCGACGTGCTCGAATGCCACCACGTGACCGGGGCGTGGTCGTATCTGCTCAAGATCCGTGTCGCCACGAATTCCGCCCTCGAGCGCGTGATCGTCGAGCGCATCAAACGCGTGCCCGGCGTGGCGCGCACCGAAACGGTGATCGCCCTCTCCTCGGCCAAGGACACGCATGTCGTGGCGTGCGGCCCGTGAGCGGCGTCGATGTCGATTTTCTGGTGAAGGGCCTGATCTTGGGCGTGTCGATCGCGGCCCCCGTCGGCCCCATCGGCATTCTGTGCATAAGGCGCACGCTGTCGCACGGCATGCTGGCGGGCATTGCGGGCGGACTCGGCACGGCCTTGGCCGACGGGTTCTACGCCGCCATCGCCGCTTTCGGCTTTGCGGCTCTGCTCGGCGATCTATTGGCCGACAATCTATGGTTCCGCCTCGGCGGGGCGGCGTTTTTGCTGTGGCTCGGTTGGAAGGGCTGGAATGCCGAGCCGGCCGCACGCGCCGCTTCGGTCGATGCGCGCACGCTTGCGGGCACGTTTGCGGCAACCTTCCTGCTCACGCTCGCGAACCCCAGCACCATCATCACGTTCCTCGGGCTGTTTCTCGCCCTCGGGCTGGCGGACGCGGGCGACTCGCAGGCCGCCGGCGTGTCGCTGGTCGCAGGCGTGGTGCTGGGCTCGTTCGGCTGGTGGATCCTGCTGTCGGGCACCATCGCTTCCTTGCGCGACCGGATCGGGCCAAGCGCTTTTCGCGCGATCAACCGCGCGGCCTCGCTCTTGCTGGTCGGGTTCGCGCTGTGGATGCTCGCCGACGTTTTTGGGTGAAGCGTTAGGCCGCGTAGTCGAGCGCGGCGCGGTCGTGCGCCAAGGCGCGGCCCGGGCGTGCCCCCGTCGGCGCGCCGGCGCACCACACGCACGTGCCGTTCACGAACACGCGCTCGATGCCGCGCGCGGTGCGCTTGGGCTCGGCAAAACTCGCCTGGTCGAGCACCGATGCCGGGTCGAACAATGCGATGTCGGCGTATGCACCTGCGCGCAGCACGCCGCGGTCTTTGAGGCCCAAACGGCGGGCGGGCAGGCTCGTCATCTTGCGCACCGCTTCCTCGAGCGAAAACAGTTTGAGATCGCGCGCATAATGGCCGAGCACGCGCGGGAACGTGCCCCACAGGCGCGGATGCGGATGTGTGTCGTGCGGCAGACCGTCCGAGCCGACCATCGCTTCAGGCCAGGCGAGCACGCGGCGCACATCGTCTTCGGCCATCATGAAAAAGATCCCGCCTGCCGGCTGCAAGGCCGCGCACATCGCCTCGATGCCGAGGCCGCGTTCGGCGGCAAGCTCGGCCAGATCCCGGCCTTGCGCCTCGGGGATCGGTTTGGACCAGCTGATCAGCACCTTTGACGAGTTGCGCACGCGGTCGCCGGTGAGCACGGTCGAAGAGGCCACATAGGGATAGACGTCGAGCGCGATGCGTTGGGTTTTGCGCGCCGCATCGATGCGCGCCAGCGTCGTCGCGACCTTGCCGTGGTTAGCCTTGCCTGCGGCCTTGTGGTGCGACAGCACGACCGGCAGATCGGCGGCAATGCCGATCGCCAAGGCCTCTTCGACCGCGTCTTCGAGATAGTCGGCCTCGTTGCGCAGATGCGTCGCGTAAAGCCCGCCAGCGGCACTCGCCACGCGCGACAGCTCCACGAGTTCGCGCGTCGGCGCCATGCGCGCGGGCGCGTAGAACAGGCCCGTCGACAGGCCGGCGGCACCGTCTTGCATGGCGTCGTCGAGCAGTTTCGCCATGGCGCGAATTTCGCCGGCGTCCGCCGGCCGGTCGAACCGGTCCATCGTGCCGAGCCGCAACGCCGAATGGCCGACGAGCCCGATCGAATTGACGGCGGCGGGCGCTTCGGCCAGCGCTTTGCGCCAATCGCCGAATCGTTTGAAGCGGTACGCCGCCCGCCCGCCCAGCAGATCGAACGGCGGCGGCGGCTCGCCGTCGAGATCGACCGGGGCGAGCGATACGCCGCAATTGCCGGCCACCACGCTCGTCACCCCCTGGCTCGTTTTCATCGGCATGTCGGGATAGTCGAGCAAGGCTGCGTCGTCGTGCGTATGCGCATCGACGAAGCCTGGTGCGATCGCAAGCCCCGTGCAGTCGATGCGCGATGCGGCTTGCGCTTGCGCTAGGTCGCCGATGGCCGCAATGCGGTCGCCCGCGATGGCGATGTCGGCGCGGCGTGCCGCCACCCCTGTGCCGTCGATGAGGCTGCCGCCGAACAAGATCGTGTCGTAGGTCATGGGGTCAAACTATCGGAGGCGAAGGAAGTTGGAAAGCGACGGCGAATGTCGTTAAATCGAAAGGCACTCGCCCTCAAGACCAGGAGATCGATCCGGTGGAAATCAAGGCGCCTTACCTGCTGTTTCTCGGCGAAGCGGCCGATGCGCTCGCGGCCAAGACCTCGATCGGCGTGGCGCAATGGCGGCTCGAAAAGTGCCTCGGCCAAGTGCGCCTGCCCGGCTGCAAGGCCGATGCGGGCGTGCCCGACATGGATGTGCGCGAGGCCGCACGCAAAGGCGCCAAGACCATGATCGTGGGCGTGGTCAATCGCGGCGGCATCATCTCGCCCGCCTGGAGCAAGGTGCTGCTCGAAGCACTTGCCGCCGGGCTCGATCTTGCGAGCGGCCTGCATAATCGCCTGTCGGACGTGCCCGAGATCGCGGCAGCCGCCAAGAAGCACGGCCGCCAGCTTTTCGACGTGCGCCATCCCGACCGCGAATTCCCGATCGCGACGGGCATGAAGCGATCGGGAAAACGCGTTCTGACGGTCGGCACGGACTGTTCGATCGGCAAAATGTACACATCGCTGGCGCTTGAGAAGGCGCTGAAAGCGTTGGGGCTCAAGGCCACCTTCCGCGCCACGGGCCAGACCGGCATCTTGATCGCAGGCTCCGGCTGGTCGATCGACGCGATCGTGTCGGACTTCGTGGCGGGGGCCGTCGAAACTTTGTCGCCCGCAGGCCCCGCCAACCATTGGGACGTGATCGAGGGCCAGGGCTCGCTGTTCCATCCGAGCTATGCGGGTGTGACGCTCGCACTGATCCACGGGGCGCAAGCCGACGCGCTCGTGATGTGCCACGAGCCGGGCCGCCCGCATATGCGCGGCCTGCCGCACTACAAGCTGCCGCGCATCGAAGACTGCATCGCGGTCAACGTCGCGCATGCGCGCCTCACGAACCCGAAGGCCAAATGCATCGGCGTGAGCCTGAACACCTCGAAAATGACGGCCAAGGCCGCCGAGCGCGCGCTCAAATCGCTCGCCGACCGCCTCGGTCTGCCGGTCGAAGATCCGAGCCGCACGGGTGTGGCAAAACTCGCCAAGAAGCTGGCGCGCATCTGATGCGCCGCACGCTTGAGGTCGCGCGCGAAGTCTGGCCGATCCGCGGCACGTTCCGCATCTCGCGCGGCAGCCGCACCGAAGCGGTGGTGCTGGCCGTGCGCATCGTCGAGGGCGGCCATGCCGGGCGCGGCGAATGCGTGCCCTATGTGCGCTACGGCGAAACGATCGAAAGTGCTTTGGCCGCGATCGAAGCCATGCGCGATCTTATCGAACGCGGCGGCAGCCGCGAAAAATTGGGCCAGGCGATGCCGGCGGGTGCTGCGCGCAACGCGCTCGATTGCGCGCTTTGGGATCTCGAAGCCAAACACGCTGGCAAACGCGTGTGGCAGCTTGCGGGCCTGCCCGATCCGGGTGCGGTCGTCACGGCCTTCACGCTGTCGGTCGACACACCCGAGAAGATGGGCGAAGCGGCCGCCGCCGCTGCGGCACGCCCGCTCTTGAAAATCAAACTCACCGGCAACGGCGATCTCGAGCGTGTGGCGGCCGTGCGCAAGGCGGCGCCCGCTTCCCGTCTGGTCGTCGATGCGAACGAAGCGTGGGACATCGCGGCCTATGCGAAGTTCGCCCCTGCGCTTGCCGAACTCGGCGTCGATCTCATCGAACAACCTTTGCATGCCGACCGCGACGGCGATCTTGCCAAGGTCGCCCACCCCGTGCCCGTATGCGCCGACGAAGCGTGCCACGACGTCGCGTCGCTCGCGCATCTGAAGGGCAAGTACGAGGCGGTCAACATCAAGCTCGACAAGACCGGCGGCCTCACCGAAGCCTTGAAGCTCCGCGATGCGGCACGCGCTGCGGGCTTCAAGATCATGGTCGGCTGCATGGTCGGCACGTCGTTGTCGATGGCGCCCGCCCATCTCGTGGCGCAAGGCGCCGAATGGGTCGATATCGACGGCCCATTGCTGCTGGCGCAAGACCGCGCACCCGGCCTCGTCTATCGCGGCAGCTCGGTCGAACCGCCCGACGCAGCGCTCTGGGGCTAGAGCGGCGCGCCAAACCGCGCGATCTTCGCCCCCGCCACATCCATGCGCAGGCGCATCAGCGTGCCGTTCTGCGTGGGCCCGCCGCGATTGCTCGTGAGCGAGGTCACGTAAAGCGTCTTGCCGTCAGGGCCGCCGAAACACGGCATCGTCGGCGCTTCGACGGGCAGATGCAGAATGCGATCGATGCGCCCGTCGGGCGCAATGCGGTTCAAGCGCCCGGCCGACACGCCCGCACTCCAATAGAAACCTTCGGCGTCGCACGCTGCCCCGTCGGGCCGGCCATCGGCTTCTTCGAGCGTGCGGATCGTGCGCTGGCCCGACATAGCCCCGGTGCTTTTGTCGAAATCGTAGGTCTGCACAAAACGCTGGCGGCTGTCGGAATGGAACATGCGCTTGCCGTCCGGGCTCCAGGCGAGTCCGTTCGACACGACGAGCCCGTCGCGCATACGGCGAACACCGCCCTTCGCATCGACGCGATAGAGGGCCGCCACCGGCTCTTTCTCGGGCCGGTCGTCCATGCTGCCGACCCAGAAGGCGCCGTCGGGGCCGACCTTGCCGTCATTGAGCCGATTGCCCGGCATGTCGGGCTCGGGATGCACGAGGAATTCGAGCTTGCCCGTCGCAAAATCGAACAGATGCACGCCCGAGCGCAGGGCGACCACCGCACGCCCATCGGCGCACAGCCCGAAACTGCCGATCGCACTCGGCATATCGAAGCGCTGAAGCTTGCCGCCCGCCGGGTCGTAGCGATAGAGGCAGGGGGCCAGGATATCGACGAACAGCAAGGTGCCGCTCGCATCGTCCCAGCACGGGCCTTCGCCGACTTTGAGCGGCGTATCGATCAGGATTTCGACGTCCGGCGTCTCGATTTGCATGCTTGTTTCTCCCCATACCTTCATAGCCTTAACAATACTAAAGACCGAAGTGAATTTATCTATATGGCTCGCTGCTGCCCCGCGCGCGAAACTCGGGCTCACGTTTTGAACAGGCACAGAACAACCATGGCAGCGCGCAAAATCAAGTTCGACTGGGTGGCGGCAACCGCCAACGATCTCAGAGGCGGCGAAGCGGTGTTCCGCCGCGCCGACGGCAGCTGGACGCGCGCGGTCGCCGAGGCCGAACTCGTCCCGGGCGGCGAAGCGGGCGCCGCCTTGCTCGCACGTGCGCAAGCCGACCATGCCGCCAACCGCGTCGTCGAGCCCGTGCTGATCGCGGTCGACCCTGCCACGCGGCGGCCGCTGTCGCTGCGCGAGCGCATCCGCGCCGACGGCCCGACGGTTTGATTCCCAGGACATAAGCCATGTATCGCTACGACCAATTCGACCGCTCTTTCGTGGCGGCCCGCGTCGACGAATTTCGCGACCAGGTCGCCCGTCGTCTTTCGGGCGAACTGACCGAAGACCAGTTCAAGCCGCTGCGGCTCATGAACGGCGTCTATCTGCAGCTGCACGCCTACATGCTGCGCATCGCGATCCCCTACGGCGTGCTGTCGAGCCGGCAGATGCGCAAGCTTGCGCATATCGGGCGCGTCTACGACCGCAGCAGCGGCCATTTCACCACGCGCCAGAATCTGCAGTTCAACTGGGTGCGGCTCGCCGACATTCCCGACGTGCTGGCCGAACTCGCCGAAGTGGAGATGCATGCGATCCAGACCTCGGGCAATTGCATCCGCAACGTCACGGCCGATCATTTCGCCGGTGCCGCCGCCGACGAAACGGTCGATCCGCGGCCCTATGCGGAACTGCTGCGCCAATGGTCGAGCCTGCATCCCGAGTTCACGTTCCTGCCGCGCAAATTCAAGCTCGCGGTCACAGGGGCGGCCGTCGATCGCGCGGCGATCCAAGTCCACGATATCGGCCTCGAAGTGAAGCGCAACGCGCACGGCGAAATCGGCTTTGCCGTCTATGTCGGCGGCGGCCAGGGCCGCACGCCGATGATCGCCAAGAAATTGCGCGATTTCCTGCCCGAGCGCGATCTGCTCGCCTATTGCGAGGCGATTCTGCGCGTCTACAATCTCGAAGGCCGCCGCGACAACAAATACAAAGCGCGCATCAAGATCCTCGTGCACGAAAAAGGCCTCGAGGAAATCGCCGCATCCGTCGAAGCCGAATTCGCCGCACAGCCCGTCGCAACTGCCGCCTTGGGCGAGGCCGAAATCGCGCGCATCGCGGCCTATTTCGCACCGCCCAAATTCGCGACGCTGCCCGCGCACTCGGCCGCTCTCGAAGCCGCCCAAGCGAAGGACGAAGCGCTGCGCCGCTTTGTTGCGCGCAATGTTTCGGCCCATAAAGCGCCCGGCTACGGCGTGGTCACGGTTTCGCTCAAACCGATCGGCGGCATTCCGGGCGATGCGACGTCCGACCAGATGGATGCGCTTGCCGACATCGCCGAGCGCTGGAGCTTCGACGAGCTGCGCGTGAGCCATGCGCAGAACATCGTTCTGCCGCATGTGCGGCTCGACGATCTGCCGCTTGTGCATGCGGCCCTTGCCGCCGCCGGACTCGCCACACCCAACGACGGGCTCGTGACCGACATCATCGCCTGCCCCGGCCTCGATTATTGCGCGCTTGCCAATGCGCGCTCGATCCCGGTGGCGCAGGAAATCTCGCAGCGCTTCGCCGATCTCGACCGGCAGAACGCGATCGGCGAACTCAAGCTCAAGATTTCGGGCTGCATCAATGCCTGCGGCCACCATCACGTCGGCCATATCGGCATTCTGGGCGTCGATCGGCAGGGCGAAGAATTCTACCAGATCACGCTCGGCGGGGCCGAAGGGGCGGACTGCGCCATCGGCGAACTCGTCGGCCCCGGCTTTGCCGCCGACAAGATCACCGACGCGGTCGAAACGCTGGTCGAAACCTATCTCAAACTGCGGCGCGATCCGGGCGAGCGCTTTCTCGACGCCTATCGCCGCGTGGGGCTTGGCCCCTTCCAGGAGGCACTCTATGCCGACGCTTGAAACCGAACTCTATCGCGGCGGCCGTTTCGTCGCCGACGATGCCGTGTACGTGGCCGACGGAGAACCCCTGCCCGCCATTGGACCCGCCAACGCGCTCGCGATCGTCTCGAAGAAGCGCTATCTCGCCGAGCGTGCCGCCCTCGATGCGTGGCGGGGTCGGTTGGGTCTCGTGCTCGAAACCGCCGACACGTTGGACGGATTGGAAGGCACGCTCGACCGTTTTGCGACCATCGTGCTGCGTTTCGCGCGTTATGCCGACGGCAGGCCCTATTCGCTGGCGCACCGCTTGCGCCATCGCCTCTTCTATCGCGGCGAATTGCGCGCGGCGGGCGACGTGCTGCAGGACCAGATCGTGTTCATGCTGCGCAGCGGGTTCGATGCGCTGGAAATCGCGCATGCCGGCACGAGAGCCGCGTTGCGCGCCAACCGCATAATCGTGGTGCCGACGCGTGGGGCCGCACCGGCAACGCAATTTCTCGAAGCGGCCGAATAGGATTTAGCCGGCGGCACTCCAGGCCTGCGGCCACAGCGCATCGTCGGCAATTTCGACAAGCGCTTCGCCGCCTTGCGCGTAGGAAAGCACGAGCACGGCACCGGCTGCCGCACCGGTCGGCAGGGCAGCTGCGAGCGTCTCGGCCTCGGCCGTCAGAACCAGGCCAGGCTCGCTTGCGATCGCTTCGGCACCGGCAAGGCCAAGCCCGCCGCGCCAGCCGAGGAACACGACGAAATTTCGTGCGTCGCTGCGGACCGGCAAGGGGGCCGAACCGTCCCAGCGTGCCAGATAGCTCGCACCGACGAGCCCGCTGCCGGCATCGGCCAAGCGGCGCAGGCGCGGATGGGCGGCAAGCAGACCCAAAGCCGGAACCGCACGATGCGCTTCGGCCAACGCCACCTTGCCGGTACGCGCCGCAACGACGGCCGCTTCGGCGGCAATCCAGCCGATCTCGTCGGCATCGAAGAGTTTGGCGGTCTGGTGCGTGCTGCTGGCGTCGAACGGCATGGCGGTTGATCCTTTGCCTGTCAGTCCATTCAAGGTAGGCTCGGCACGCTCGCATTGCGATGCAAAGGAATTTGGCCGCCGCTTCAATTTTCCTCAATTCCGCCCCCTGCAACCGACTGCGACAGTGCCCTCGAACAGCCGACAAGGAACCCAAGCCATGCTGCCGATCGTGCTGGATGCCGCCAAACTGCGTATCGCCCTGGTCGGCGAAGGCCAGCGCGCCGAGCGCCGTTTGGGCCTGCTGCGCGAAGGCGGCGCGGCCAATGTCGAAACCTTCGCAAAGCCGCCCGCGAGCTATGCGGGCTTCGATCTCGTCTATTTCGTCGAAGCCGACCGTGCAGCGGCAGCACAGGCGCGCGCGCAAGGCGCACTCGTCAATGTCGAGGACGTGCTCGACCTCTGCGATTTCCATACGCCGGCGATTCTGCGGCGCGCCGATCTGACAGTCACGGTTTCGACCGCAGGGCGCGCGGCTGGCCTCTCGGCCGTGTTGGTCGAATATCTCGCGCGGATTTTCGAGCCCGTGTGGGCGTTGCGGCTTGCCATTCTCGAGGCCAAGCGCCGCACTTGGCGCGCCGAAGGCCTCAACCATCCGCAGATCCGCGCCAAGCTCGCGGGCACCGTCGATCAGGCGGGCTGGCTGCCCGACTTGGCGCCGTCGGCCGACGCTTCGGCACGCAGCCAGTCGCAGAAGGACGAAACCTTGCGCAAGACGAGCTTGGCCGTCGGGCAAACGATGTAATATGCAAAATCGACGGCGACACCGTCGCCGAACGGTTTGACCAACGTGCCCGCCGCAAGGTCTTCGGCGGCGAGGCGCGCTTTGCCAAGTGCGATCCCGCGCCCACGCACGGCCGCTTCCACCACCAGGCTCGATTGGTTGAAACGCGGACCCCTTGTGCCATCGATGTCGGCAAGGCCCGCGGCTTTGAGCCACATCGGCCAAGTCGGGCAGGACGGGTCTTCGTCGGGGCTGTCGTCGTGCAGCAGGGTCGCGGTCTTCAGCAGCGCTTCGACGTCGCTTGCCGCGACACCCTCCACAAGCTTGGGGCTGCAGACCGGCGAGACCGCCTCCGCAAGCAGCCGCTCGACATGCAGATTGCCGTAGCGCCCGCCGCCATAGCGGATCGCAAGGTCCACGCCGTCGCGCTGGAAATCGGTCAAGGTCATCGAGGCGGCAACGCGCACATCGATGTCCGGGAACGCGGTTTGGAAACGGTCGAGGCGCGGCAGCAGCCATTTGGCGGCAAAAGACGGCGCCACGCTGACCGTGAGCACGCCCGCATCGCCGAGATTGTCGACCGCCTCGAGGGCCGAATCGAAATTGTCGAAGCCGTCGCGAATGCCGGGCAGAATTGCTTGGCCTGCATCGCTCAACAGCAATGTACCCTTCGTGCGCTCGAACAGGCTCAAGCCCAGATGGTCTTCGAGCGCTTTGATCTGGTGGCTCACGGCCGCCGGCGTCACGGCAAGCTCGTCGGCGGCTTTGGTCACGCTCATATGGCGTGCCGTCACTTCGAAGGCACGCAAAGCGTTCAGGGGGGGCAAACGGCGTCTCATGCATGGAACTTTAGCGGGTCGATGCGACGAGCGCATGTCTAGTTTTTCGAAACCCGACCGGCAATTTTCCTCAATTGCGGGCGCGCGACTGCTGCCCTGATGCTCGTTCCTATATCCGACACCTTTTTGATCGCCCTCAAGAGTTCCGCCCTGATCGGGATCACGATCGCCCTGCTGCGCTGGCTCGGCTTCGCGGGCTGAAAAGCCGCGGCGTCGTTACGTCCTGTAACGACGTGCCTCGAAGCAGCCTTGTTCCCGCCATCATCTGCGCGCGTTCTGGAACCATGTTGGCCCGTATCCGCCAACCAGGAGAACGCCCCATGACGCAGCCCAAACTTCGTGCCGTCCGCGCATCGGTCCTTGCCAGCGTCTCGCTTGTCGCGTTGCTGGCGCTGTCGCCAATGCTGGCCCGCGCGCAAACGCCGAACGCGCCCGTTGCCGCAACATCGGCGCTGCAAGCGCTGCCCGATTTCAGCGATCTTGCCGCCGCCGTTTTGCCGGCCGTCGTGCAGGTCGCGGTGACTGCAACGGAGATCGACGAGGAAGCAGGCGTGCCGCCGCAATTTCGCGGCACGCCCCTCGCCCCGTTTTTCGGCCAAGGCTCGCGCCAAGCCCATCGCGTGCGCGGGCTCGGCTCCGGCTTCGTGATCGATCCGAGCGGCTACATCGTCACGAACTACCATGTCGCGGGCCGCGCGGACGACATCCAGATCGTGTTCGCCGACGGCTCGCGCCTGCCCGCCAAACGCATCGGGGCGGACGCGCGCACCGACATCACCCTCTTGAAGGTCGAAGCGCCCAAGCCGCTCGCCGCGGTCGCCCTCGGCGATTCGGATGCGGTGCGCATCGGCCAATGGGTGCTGGCGGTCGGCAATCCGTTCGGCCTCGGCGGCACAGTCACGGCCGGCATCGTCTCGGCGCGCGCGCGCGACATTGGGGCTGGCCCCTACGACGATTTCCTGCAGATCGACGCGGCGATCAACCAAGGCAATTCCGGCGGGCCGAGCTTCGGGCGCGACGGCAAGGTCGTCGGCATGAACACGGCGATCTTCTCGCCCAATGGCGGCTCGGTCGGGCTCGGCTTTGCGATCCCGTCGAACCTTGTGCGCAAGGTCGTGGACCAGTTGCGTGCGCACGGCACCATCGACCGCGCCTGGCTCGGCGTGCAGACGCAAAGCATCGACGAAACGCTGGCTGCCGCCCTCAAACTGCCGAGTGCGCAAGGTGCGTTGATCGGTTCGGTGCAGAAGAACAGCCCCGCCGACCAAGCAGGCTTGCGGCGCGGCGACGTGATCCTCGCCCTCGACAGTTCGGCCGTCGGCGATCCGCGCGACCTGTCGCGGCGCGTGGGCGATCTGCGCGCGGGCACCAAAGCCACGTTCGACGTCTGGCGCGAGGGGCGTCGCATCGCAACGACCGTCGCATTGGGGGCAGCCCCGACCGACGCAGCACGCGTGGCGGCCGCAACGCCGGAGCAGCAAACGCCCGTCGCAGGCTTGGGCTTGCGCCTGGGGCGCGGGGCCCAAGGCGAAACGATCGTCGCCGAAATCGCGCAAGACGGCATGGCCGAACAAGCGGGTCTGCGCCCGGGCGACGTGCTTATCGAAGCCGACCGCCAGAAGATCCGCGGGCCCAACGACCTTGCCGCCGCCTTGCGCACAGCGCGCCAGACCCAACGCCCGGGTATCGCGCTGTTCTTGAGCCGCGACGGCCAGCCGCTTTATCTCGCTTTGCCGGTACCGGCCCTGCGCGGCTAGGGGCGCGGCTAGGGGCGCGGCTAGGTGCCGTCGAGAACATAGCTTGGATCGCAGCGGCGGGCTAAGTTTGGCCCGCCATGCGATTCCTGTTCGTCCACCAGAATTTCCCGGGCCAGTTCCGGCATCTCGCCCCCGCCCTCAAACGGCGCGGCCACGACGTCGAAGCCACGGCCATGCGGCCCGAGCCGATGACCGCGTTCGACGGCTTGCGCGTGAACTCCTACCGCCCCGCGCGCGGCTCGACCAACGGCGTGCATCCGTGGGTCGCCGACCTCGAAACCAAAGCGATCCGCGCCGAAGCCGCCTTCCACAATGCGCGCGCCCTCAAAGCGCGCGGCTTCGAGCCCGACGCGATCGTGGCGCATCCGGGCTGGGGCGAAAGCCTGTTCCTCAAAGAAGTGTGGCCCAAGGCCAAACTCGGCATCTATTGCGAGTTCTACTACCGCGTGCACGGCATCGACACCGATTTCGATCCCGAGTTTTCGACGCACGATCCGAGCGTTTCGTGCCGCCTGCGCATGAAGAACCTCAACAACGACATGCATTTTTCGATCGCCGATGCCGGCCTCTCGCCCACGCGCTGGCAGGCCTCGACCTTTCCGCCTTCGTTCGCGAGCCGCATCACGGTGGCCCACGACGGCATCGACACCGACAAGCTCGTGCCGAACCCCGACGTGCGGCTCGACCTTACGACCCAAAACGGCCCGCGCACGCTCACGCGAAACGACGAGATCGTAACGTTCGTGGCGCGCGATCTCGAGCCCTATCGCGGGGCGCATGTCTTCTTGCGGACACTGCCCGCCTTGCTCGCCTTGCGCCCGAATGCGCGCGTGCTGATCGTGGGCGGCGACGGCGTCAGCTACGGGGCCCCGCGCGCCGACGGGCGGAGTTGGAAAGACGCCCTCGTCGAAGAGGTGCGCCCGCGGATCTCGGACGCCGACTGGGCGCGCGTGCATTTCCTCGGCCGCGTGCCCTACGGCGATTTCATGCGCGTGCTGGCCCTCTCGCGCTGCCACGTTTATCTCACATATCCGTTCGTGCTGAGCTGGAGCCTGCTCGAAGCCATGAGCATGGGCTGCGCCATCGTCGCGAGCGACACGGCGCCGCTGCGCGAGGCGATCGTGCACGGAAAAACCGGCCTGCTGGTCGATTTCTTCGATGCGGAAAAATTGGCCGCGACGGCGGCCGACCTGCTCGCACGGCCCGATCTGCAGCAGACGCTTGGCGCTGCCGCGCGCGCGCATGCGTGCCAGACCTACGATCTTGCGCGCGTGTGCCTGCCGCAGCAGATCGCGTGGGCGGAATCGCTGCGCTGAGCGCCTATTCGTCGCCGACGCTGCGCCAGGCAGCCGCATCGGTCGGCAGATCGCCCGACACGTCCACATGCGCCACGCGCGCGGTGGGGCCGAGCTTCTTGGCCGACAGGCGCAAATCGAGCGTGAGGCCCGATTTGGTCACAAGCCGCACGTTGCGCTGGCCGAGCAGGCCCTGCAGCACCGCCGTCGGCGCTTCGATTTCGCCCGCGCACGCAACGCCGCCCGCGGGCTTGAAGAAGCCTTCGAAATCGTAGCTGGCCGGGCCCATCGGCGTTGCGTCGAGCTGAAGCTGGCCTGTGCCGACGATGCGGCCAAGATACTGCATCGCCTTGCGGCGGCCCGATCGGACGTTCTGGTGCATGGGACGTATCAGCCCTTTTTCTTGTCGGCGATCGCGGCCCCGGCGGGGCTGCGATTGCGGAATGCCTGCGCGTCGCGCGGCGGTGCCGCATTCGACGTTGCCGCTTTGGCGGCCTTGGGTTTGCGCAGCTCGCGCGAGCTGCGTTTCTGGCCTTTAGCCATTGAACTTCTCCGGGTGGCGGAACATGCGTCGCATTCAGACCGGTGCGCGCAGGGCTGCATAGACGAGAACCAGCAGCACCAGCAGCGCCGGGACAACGACAGGCGGAATGAACCAGCTTTTCATGGGACGCGTCTCCTCGCGTGACGACAAGGGCGGGAGTACACGTCTCTCTCAGCCGACGGTTCGGCGAGCATGCCGCAAACCGTCAGTAGGCGGACCTTACGCTCTATTGCAGGGGAGGTCCATCTATTCGCGGGCGTAGGCCGGATTGAGCTGCCACATCGCGCGATTGAGGGCGCCTGCAAACGTAACCCAGCACAGATAGGGGACCATCATCCAGGCGGCGGTCGCATCGTGCGGCGCGTAAGCCACGATCATCGCCAGGATCGACAGCCACAGGGCCGCAAGATTCCAGAATGCCCAATCCATGCGCCTGGCGCCGAAAAACAGCGCCGACCATGCCGCGTTGAGCACGAGCTGCACGCCGAAAATCGCCATCGCAAGGCTGCCATCTTCGAAGCCGGCCACGCGCCAAACACGCCAGGCGGCCGTCGCGATCAGGCAAAACAAAACCAGCCATGCCGGCCCGAACAGCCAATTGGGCGGGCGCCACGAGGGCTTGGCGAGGTCCTCGTACCAAGGGCCCGGCCGGAAAAACGCCCCCGACAAGGCTGCAGCAAAGCACAAGCCAGCAAAAACCGCCAAGGCCAGATAGTCCGATGCCGTCGCCGCTTCCACCCGTGCCGCTCCTTCTATCGCGGCAGGTGCGCGGCCGCGAGAGCCGCCCTTTCCCCCGCCTAAGCCCGATGCAGCACTCCGCGCGCATCGCGATCCAAAGCCGAAAGGATCGTCGCGACGATCTGGGCGGCGTTGAGACCGGCCGCATCATACATCTTCTGCGGCGAGTCGTGATCGAGGAATCGGTCGGGCAAAGCAAGGCTGCGCACTTTGAGGCCGCGATCGAGCAAACCGTCTTCGGCCATCGCGTGCAGCACCTGGCTGCCGAAACCGCCGACGGCCCCTTCTTCGACCGTCACGAGCATTTCGTGCCCGCGCGCGAGACGCCCCAGCAGATCGCGGTCGAGGGGCTTGGCAAAGCGCGCGTCGGCGACCGTCGCGGAGAGGCCGCGCGCGGCCAACTCCTCGGCCGCTTTGAGGCATTCGGCAAGGCGCGTGCCGAACGAGAGGATCGCGATCGTGCTGCCTTCGCGCAGCACGCGGCCGCGCCCGATCTCGAGCGGCACGCCGCGCTCGGGCATGTCCACGCCCACGCCCTCGCCGCGCGGATAGCGTACGGCCGACGGCCGGTCGTCGATGGCAGCCGCCGTTGCGACCATATGCACAAGCTCGGCCTCGTCGGCCGCCGCCATCACGACGAAATCGGGCAGCGAGGCCAAATAGCCGATATCGAACGAGCCCGCATGCGTGGCGCCGTCGGCCCCCACGAGGCCCGCACGGTCGATGGCAAAGCGCACCGGCAGACGCTGCAGAGCGACATCGTGCACGATCTGGTCGTAAGCGCGCTGCAGAAAGGTCGAATAGATCGCAACGACCGGCTTGAAGCCCTCGCAAGCAAGCCCGGCCGCAAACGTGACCGCGTGCTGCTCGGCAATGCCCACGTCGAAGCAGCGCGACGGGAAGCGGCGCTGGAACGCGTCGAGCCCCGTGCCCGTCGGCATCGCGGCCGTAACGGCGACGATTTTTTCGTCGCGCTCGGCCTCGGCCACCAGCGCATCGCCGAACACTTTGGTGTAGCTCGGCGCGTTGGTTTTGACGGGTGCCAGCGTGCCTGTCAGCACGTCGAACTTGCCCACGCCGTGGTACTTGTCGGCGGCCGCTTCGGCGGGCGCGTAGCCCTTGCCCTTCTGCGTGACGACATGGATCAGCACCGGCCCGTTGCGCTCGGAATCGCGCGCATTGCGCAGCACCGGCAGCAGATGCTCGAGATTGTGCCCGTCGATGGGGCCAAGGTAGTAAAAACCCATTTCCTCGAACAGAGTGCCGCCGGTCGCCATGCCGCGTGCGTACGTATCCACGCGGCGGGCGGCCACGTGCATCGAGCGGGGCAATTGGGCGGCGAACTGTTTTCCCAACTCGCGCAAATGCACGAAGCCCGGCGACGACATGAGGCGCGAGAGATAGGCGCTCATGGCGCCCACGGGCGGGGCGATCGACATGTCGTTGTCGTTGAGAATCACGATCAGGCGCGATTTCATCGCCCCTGCATTGTTCATGGCCTCGTAGGCCATGCCCGCCGACATCGCCCCGTCGCCGATCACGCACACGACGTTGTTGTCGCGGCCCTCGAGATCGCGCGCCACGGCCATGCCGAGGCCCGCCGAGATCGAGGTCGAGGAGTGTGCGGCCCCGAACGGGTCGTATTCGCTTTCGCTGCGCTTGGTGAAGCCGGAGAGCCCGCCGCCCTGGCGCAAAGTGCGCATGCGGTCGCGCCGGCCCGTGAGGATCTTGTGCGGATAGGCCTGGTGCCCCACGTCCCAGATCAGCTTGTCCTCGGGCGTGTCGAAGACGTGGTGGAGCGCCACCGTCAACTCGACCACGCCCAGGCTGGCGCCGAGATGTCCGCCCGTCGTCGAAACGGCCGAGACCGTTTCGGCGCGCAGTTCGGCGGCCAAGTCCCCCAACTCGGCCGTCGAAAACGCGCGCAGATCGGCGGGTACGCGAACCTGGTCCAGCAGCGGCGTGGTCGTTTGCGTTTTCCCCATAGCGCCCTCCCCCAAGCTTCTTTGTTTTTGTGCGGCTTTTTTCTTCAGGCGGCCCGCTTCAGTTCGAGCCTGCCCCAGATCGCCGAGAGCGAGGCGACCAGATGGTCGATGTCGGCGTCGGTGTGCAGCGGCGAGGGCGTTACGCGCAGGCGCTCGGTGCCGCGCGGCACGGTCGGGTAGTTGATCGGCTGCACATAGATGCCGTATTCGACGAGCAGCTCGTCGCTGATGCGCTTGCACTGCACGGGATCGCCCACCATCACCGGCACGATGTGGCTGTTGTTGGCCAGCACCGGAATGCCCGCCGCCGTGAGGCGCTGGCGGACCTTGCGCACGACCGCCTGCTGGCGCTCGCGCTCGACCGAGCTCGCTTTGAGATGCTTGATGCTGGCAAGAGCGCCCGCCGCCACGGCCGGCGGCAGCGATGTCGTGAAGATGAAGCCCGACGCGTAGCTGCGGATGAAATCGACGAGATTGGCCGAGGCCGCGATGTAGCCGCCGAGCACGCCGAAAGCCTTGCCGAGCGTGCCTTCGATCACGGTGAGGCGATGGCTCAAGCCCTCGCGATCGGCAATGCCGCCGCCGCGCGGACCGTAGAGGCCGACCGCGTGCACCTCGTCGAGATAGGTCATCGCGTTGTGCGCGTCGGCCACGTCGCAGAGTTCCGCGATGGGGGCGATGTCGCCGTCCATCGAATAGACGGATTCGAACGCAACGAGTTTCGGACGCGCGGGATCGAGGTCGGCAAGCTTGCGCGCGAGATCCTGCGGATCGTTGTGCTTGAAGATGCGCTTCTCCGCCCCGCTGTGGCGAATGCCCTCGATCATCGAAGCGTGGTTTTCCGAGTCCGACAGCACGATGCAGTTGGGAATGCCGGCCGCAAGCGTGCTGAGCGAGGCCCAGTTCGACACGTAGCCCGACGTGAAGAGCAAGGCCGCTTCCTTGCCGTGCAGGTCGGCAAGCTCGCGCTCGAGCAGCACATGGTAGTGGTTGTTGCCCGAGATGTTGCGCGTGCCGCCGGCACCCGCACCGCAGCGGTCGAGCGCTTCGTGCATGGCGCCCACCACGAGCGGGTTCTGGCCCATGCCGAGATAGTCGTTCGAGCACCACACGGTGATCGGGGCCTGTTCGCGTTCGCCGAAATGCGTGGCGCGCGGAAAATCGCCGCGATGGCGCTCGAGATCGGTGAAGACGCGGTAGCGGCCCTCCTTGCGAAGACCATCGAGTTTCTGAGCGAAGAATTTTTCGTAGTTCATGACGGCCTCCGTTTTATGGACACATCCACCCCGGGCGCGAGCAATTCTCCGATCGGTCGCACCATGCGTCTCGCCGCGTTGGCCGGAGCCAATTGCGGACGAAGATCGCCCCTGCCCGACACGCGCCCGAAGATCGGGTTCGCGTCGGCTTCGTCGCCGTCGTTCGCAGCGCGCGAACGCAGCCCCCATTTCCAGATCGCGTTGACCGGCAGCGGGACGACCAGAAACCAATGTTCCAGCACGCCCAGCGTCAGGATCGTCGCGATCAGAACGGCACCCGCAAGGGCGGGTGCGTCCCCCGGCAATGCCGATACCGCCCCCCAGGCGAAACCGGTTGCCGTCGTCGCCAGCGTGACCGAGACCGGAAAAAACAGGTTCATCGGCCGATTGGCGAAATAGCTTGCGAGATACGCAAGATGGGCGGGCAGAACCTCTTCGCTGAGATTCGGCACGCCCAAAAACAGATTGAGCTTTGTGCTGAGGCGCATCGCCCACAATGCAAGGAACGTCCACGTCCCGATCTGGTTTTCCCCGCCCCACGTCATGGCGACGACCGCGAGGCCCGAGACGGCGAGCGCCAACTCGTGGAACAGGATCGTTTCGACCGCGAGCGAAAAGCGCTTGGCGGTGCCCACGCCAGGCGGGCATGCCACGCGGCGCGGACCCGTGACGAAACCCATCAGGAAACCCATTTCCTGCCAGCCCCACACGGCAAGCGCGCACGCAAAGGCGATGTAGGCGCCGCTTCCGGAGACGTCGCCGGCCGTGGCCGACAGGCCCCACAAGGCCGCGACCAGAATGCCGGTCATGCCCGCCATGCTGTAGCGGAAGGTGCGGCGCGGCAGACCGTCGAGATAGAAGATCGCACCCGTGCTGAACCACCAAGCCAGCAACACGAACAGCACGGGTGCGAAATATTCGAACATCGGCGCGCTTACCACACGGCCTGCATGCGAACCTGCGGCAGCTTGGCGTGGCGCACGACGGGCAGCATGTAGAGACCGGCAAACGTCGCGACGGCAGCGACGGCGCAGCCCGCGCGTTTGATGGCCCCCATCACGCCGCCCTCGGCCTTGGCCGCGTCGACCGCCGTCTGCAAGCGGCACAGCCGCTCGAGCCCGGCGCGGAAGGCCGGATGGTCGATGTCGAGCGTGAAGGGGAAGATCTGCTTCGTGCATTCCGACGTGATGCGGAAGACCTGGAAATCGTATGCCGTCGGGTCGAGCCCGAACGCTTTGTGGAGTTCCGGGCGCATATGGTCGCGCACGAACATCGTGGCGTAGACCGCGAGCAGGAAGAAACGGATCCACAACTTGTTGCGGCCCTGCAGCAGTTCGGGCTTCGCACTCATCATCAGCGCGAAAGCCTCGCCGTGGCGGTATTCGTCGTTGCACCACTGCTCGAACCATTTGAAGATCGGATGGAAGCGGCGCTCGGGATGGCGCTCGAGCTCGCGGTGGATGGTGATGTAGCGCGCATAGCCGATCTTCTCGGAGAGGTACGTCGCGTACATGATGAATTTGGGCGCGAAATACTTGTATTTCTTGGCCTGCTTGAGGAACCCCAGATCGACGCCGAGGCCGAAATCCTTGAGCGACTGGTTGATGAAGTTGGCGTGGCGCGATTCGTCGCGCGCCATGTAGCCGAACAGATCGGCCATATCGGGGTTTTTGGCGCGGCGCTTGAGTTCGGCATAGAGCACGCAGCCCGAAAACTCCGACGTGCAGGAGCTGATCAGGAACTCGATGAATTCCTCTTTGAGAGCCGGCGGCAGTTCGGTCACTTCGCGCCCGAAACCTTCGTCGCGGTCGAAATGGTCGCCGTTTTTGTCGTCGCTGAATTCCTTCATCAGCACGTTCCACTCGGCGCGGATCGGCTCGACGTCGAACGCGTCGATCGCGGCATAGTCGGTGCGGTAGAAATTCGGCGTCAGCATCGTGCTGACCTTGGCGCGTTCGGTCGAATGGTTCGGCGCGATATCGGCGGCGATTGCAGCAGTCATGGGAACCCCCTCCCCTGAATGTGGACTAACGAAGTGCGGCCACCGCCCGGTCGGGCAGAAGACGCGCGAAGACGTCGAGATTGGTCGGCCCGAAGGCGCGCAGATCGACCGTGCGATTCGTGGCGGGATCGGTCAGCAGCAGACGGCCGTCCGGCTCCATCGAGATGCGGAACGGCGTTTCAGGCCCGAGGTCGCGGCGTTTGCGTTCGCGCACAAGGCCGCGCACCGTCGAACGCAGGAAACCGTTCGTGGCCGGTTCGAACTGCGCGATCACGGCCCCGCCATTGGCGTCCGCGACCGTCACGCCGCCGTCGTCGCGATCGTAGAAAAAGAGATCGCGGCTCGTGGCGTTGGACGAGGCGGCCGATTGCGCTTCGACCCGACCGATCCCCGTCATCGTCGAGAATGTCGCAAAAGCGATCGCAAGGCCCAGGACAGCCGCCAAACCCAGCAGCGGTCCGCGCGGAAACGAATGTTGCGTGCCGGTATCGCTGGCCATCAGGCTGCACTCCCCCCGAAGTTTCCGGCGCCGAGATTGCCAGCACCGTAGGGATCCGCACCTTGATGTGCGTCAACCGGCGTGCGAACGGCCGCGCGCGTGGCGGGCATCGGCTGGGCGACGACGGCGCGCGCCAGGATCTGCGCCACGTTCTCGACGTCGGCGATCGCGCGCAAGGTCGGCTGCACGCGCGAGAAATGCCACGGGCGCGCATGCGGCCACACGACCGCATAGGCCATGCGTTCGCCGGGCGCGAGGACGAGCGAAATATCGCCGGTCCCGTCGCCGTTCTGTTTGACCGAAGCGCTTTCGACGAGCTTGTAGGGAATGTTGAAGGTGATCGGCAGCGCGATGCCGATGCGCATCACGAGGCGACGCTGCGTGATCGTGTAGACGGTCGTGCGCGCAATGCCCCAGGCGAACAGCGCCACGAGCCCGACGGCGGCGGCGGCCAGCAGCGTGAGCACGCCAAGCGAGGCCGCGAGTTCGACCGCAGGCGTGCCGTCGGCAATGCCGGCGGCGACCGACCAGGCGAAGATCGCGGCGAAGTAGAAGCCGATCTTGCGCACATGCAGCACGCGCTTGGCGACGGCTGCCGCATCCGGACCGCCTTGCCACAGCATCGTTTCGCCCTGCGGCAGCATCTTGGGCAGGCCCCGGACGGGTTCGAAATCGAAATCGTCGTGGCCTTCGTGCGACGCGCCGCTCATATCACGGGCTCCGAGCGCGAGGGCAGCGCGTAGAGGTGGCCGCCGGCATAGTAGGCGCAGATGCGGTCTTCTTCGCGCGAGGTGACCTGGTCGGCGCTCGCCGTCTTCGGCACGCCCGCGAACTGGTCGCCGCGGATCGAGTCGACCGTCACGCGTTTGCGCGAAGCGCTGACCCGCGCCATCGTCATCGGCAGCAGCACGCGCGCGCCCGAGCCTGCGACCGCGACTTCGAGATAGCGGATCATCACTTCGCTGCGGTCGATCCAAATGTCGGCAACCGTGCCGCCGACCGCATCGTCGATGCCGACGACCGGCATGCCGCGCGGATCGGGATCGCCCTCGGCCACCCAATGGTCCGGAGCAAGGCGCATCGGCACGATGGTCGGCAGATTGTCCGACGAGGTTTCGGGATGTTCGGCGCGCAGCGCGTAGCCGGCCGGACCCACGCCGTCCTGCATCGGATCGCCGGTCGGCTCGAACGGCGCGCCCGGATAGTTCTGGACCTGCACGAGCGCGAAATCGCGCGGCGCTTCGGGCTTGGGTGCTTGTACCGTCGTGCCGTCGCGCAGCAGATAGGTCTTCGGCGCGGGCACGGCCGGGAAGCCCTGCACCACGCCGCCTTGCGGGCGGTCGGTCTCGAGCGGATAGCCTTCGCGCTTGTTCTCGCGATGCAGGTAGTAGATGAGGCCCGCGAAGAACGCCCAGAACACGTAGAGCGTGATCTGCGCGATGTCGAAGTTTTGTGCGACGATTCCCATTTCCATGGCTGCTCTCCCGCCTTCTCGTTTTCGCTCAGCCCGGCATCTCGGCCAGGCCGAATTTCGCCGCACCCGCCGGCCGCACATGTCCGACGCGGACCAGGGGTCCGATCGCGACGAGTGTGGCGAACAGCAAGGCGATTTCGATTTGGTAGACGACGCTGTAGCCGACCGCCGGATCGGACATGCCCGCGCCCAAAGCGCCCGTTTTGGCGAGTGCCCCGACGCCGTCGCAGATAAGCCCGCCCAAGGCGACCGCCGTTCCCGACGCGGTGGCCTGCACGGCCCCCCACGCGCCGAGGGCGAGCCCCGTGCGCCCTTCCGACTTGATCGACATGACGGCCGTCAGCGTGCCGACCGAGAACAACCCGCCGCCCGCCCCGATCGCGAACACGCCCGCGCGGAACATGTCGACCGCGTCGAGCGGGGCCGAGAAAATCACGAGCGCAAACGCGACGATGCCGAGCAGCGCGCCGTAGGCTGCGAGGCGATACGGGTCGAAGCCGCGCTCGAGCAAGTTTGCCGCGAGCGCAAAGGCCAGCAGGGCACCCAGCGCCAGCGTCGCGGTGAGTTCCGTGGTCGAGCCGACGCTCATCTTCAACACCTGGCCGCCGTAAGGCTCGAGCAGAATGTCCTGCATTGCGAAGGCAGCCGTACCCAGCCCGACCGCGACCAGCAGCCGCAGCGTGCGCCCGGCTTTGGCCAAGGCGCGCCATTCTTCGGCAAAGCTCGGCTGCTGCACGCGCTTGGAGGTGAGGCGCGGATTGCGCACCTCCTGCTTCCACAGCGCAACCACGTTCAGCACGAGTGTGACGACGGCCGCCCCTTGCACGACCTGCACAAGGCGCTTGGCGCTGAATTCGGCCAGCAACTCGCCGAAGACGAAGCCGCTGGCGACCGAGCCCACGAGAAGGGTCACGTACATCAGCGCCACGACGCGCGGGCGCGAGGATTCGCTGGCCAAGTCGGTCGCAAGCGCCAAGCCCGCCGTCTGGGCGGTGAGCATGCCCGCCCCCACAAGCAAGAAGGCCAAGGCGGCCCCGATCTGGCCGACCCAGATCGGCCCCTCGCCGTCGCCCGACAAAACGAGCAGGGCGAACGGCATGATCGCAAGCCCGCCGAATTGCACGAGCGAGCCCATCCAGATATAGGGCACGCGCCGCCAGCCGATGGCCGAGCGATGCGTGTCCGAGCGGAAGCCCACGAGGGCGCGCAACGGGGCGAACAGCAGCGGCAAAGCGACCATCACGGCCACGAGGCTCGCAGGCACGTTCATCTCGACGATCATCACGCGGTTGAGCGTGCCGTTCAGCAGCACAAACGCCATGCCGCCGGTGAGCTGGAACAGCGACAAACGAAGCAGACGCCCCAGCGGCAAATCGGCCGTCGCCGCGTCGGCGAAGGGGAGGAAGCGCACGATGCGCGGCCCCATGCCGACCATATACTTGCGGGTCTTGGCCGAAAGCCAGCTCATGCGCGGCGCAGCTCCATCGCTTGCGAGGTGTAGAAACCGCTCGCCACGCGCTCGCTCGACGCTTCGCGCCAAGCGGCGAGCGCTTCGTGCTGCGGCAGCATGCGGCGCAGCGAAGCAACCGCGATCGGCTCGATCGCGGGTGCGCGGTCGCCGCGCGGGAACATGCGGCCCGCGGCCCAGAACGCCATCAAGAGCGGCGTGCGCGGCGCAAACGTGAATTGGATCGAATGGCGCGTGCGGCCCGCAATGTCGCCGAGCACGCGCGAGACGTCGCGTTCGTCGTAATGGATCAGCGAGTCCATCGCCACGACATGGTCGAATTCGCCGAGACTTGAATCCGACATGTCGCCCACACGGAACTCGATTTGGCCGTGCGCGAAATCGCGCGGGGCCCGTTCGTCGGCAAGCGCCACCAAGGTCGGCGACAGATCGATCGCCACCACGTGCGCGCCGCGACGTGCGGCTTCGACCGCAAACGCACCCGTACCGCAGCCCGCATCGAGCAGGCGCAGGCCGCGCATGTCGGCGGGCAGATTGCCGAGCAGAATGTTGCGCATGCGGTCGCGGCCCGCGCGCACCGTGGCGCGAATACGCCCGACCGGTGCCGTCGAGGTCAGTTTCGCCCAGGCATCGGCCGCCGTGCGGTCGAAATAGGTTTCGATCTGGCTGCGGCGATGCGTGTAGGAGGAAGCGTTGGCCATCAATCGTACCCCAGCAGGTCGAAGATTTCGCGGTCCTTGAGCGAGTCGGGTGCGAGTTCGTCGGTGCCCGACCACAGCGTTTCGGCAAGGCGCAGATATTCGGCGCGCACCGCCAGCAATTCGGGCGAGTCTTCCATCTCGAACAAAGTCGCCTTCTTGAGACGGCTGCGGCGGATCACGTCGAGATCCGGGAAATGCGCCAGCGTCTTGAGGCCGACGGCCTTGTTGAATTTTTCGATCTGGTCGGTGCCCGCACTGCGGTTGGCGATGACCCCGCCCAAGCGCACCGGGTAGTTCTTCGCTTTGGCAGAGATCGCCGCCACGATGCGGTTCATCGCGAAGATCGAGTCGAAATCGTTGGCGGCGACGATGAGCCCGCGGTCGGCATGCTGGAGGGGCGAAGCAAAACCGCCGCACACCACGTCGCCGAGCACGTCGAACACCACGACATCCGTGTCGTCGAGCAGATGGTGCTCTTTGAGGAGCTTGACCGTCTGGCCGACCACGTAGCCGCCGCAGCCGGTCCCGGCCGGCGGGCCGCCCGCTTCGACGCACATCACGCCGTTGTAGCCTTCGAACACGAAATCGTCGACGCGCAGCTCTTCGGTGTGGAAGTCCGCCTGCTCGAGCACGTCGATCACGGTCGGGATCAGGCGCTTGGTCAGCGTGAAGGTCGAGTCGTGCTTGGGATCGCAGCCGATCTGCAGCACGCGCTTGCCGAGCTTCGAGAATGCGACCGACAGGTTCGACGAGGTCGTGCTTTTGCCGATCCCGCCCTTGCCGTAGACGGCAAAGACTTTCGCCCCTTCGATTTTCATCTGCGGGTCGAGCTGGACCTGCAGACTGCCCTCGCCGTCGGCGCGGGTCGGGCGTTTGGGTGTCGCAACGTTCATGCGGCAACTCCTTCTTTGACGCCCTCGAGCCGGTCTTCGAGCTCGGCGCCGGCGCGGCGCAGAGCTTCGAGCGTGGCGGGATCGGGCGTCCAATAGCTTCGTTCATGGGCTTCGATGAGGCGCGTGGCGACCTTCGCCGACGCGGTCGGATTGAGCTGGGCCAGACGCTCGCGCATCTCGGGATCCAGCACGAAAGTTTCGGTGAGCTGCTTGTAGACCCAGGGCTGGACCTCGCCCGTGGTCGCCGACCAGCCCATCGTGTTGGTCACGTGCTCTTCGATCTGGCGCACGCCCTCGTAGCCGTGCTTGAGCATGCCCTCGTACCATTTGGGATTGAGGGTGCGCGTACGCGTCTCGAGAGCGACCTGTTCGGAGAGGCTGCGAACCGTCCCCTCGCCGCGCGTCTGGTCGCCGATATAGACAGGGGCCGCCGTCCCGCCCTTGGCGCGGCGCACCGCGCGCGAAATGCCGCCCAGCGTGTCGAAATAATGGTCGACCGTGGTGACGCCAAGTTCGACCGAGTCGAGATTCTGGTAGGCGAGATCGACGTCGGCCAGCACGCTCTGCAGCAGCGCCGACTGGGCGGCGGGCTTGCCGCTGCGGCCGTAGGCGAAGCTCTTGCGCTTCGCGTAGGTCTCGGCGAGCTCGTCTTCGTTTTCCCAAGCGCCGTTTTCGATGAGGTGGTTGACGTTGGAGCCGTAAGCGCCGTCGGCATTGCCGAACACGCGCAAGGCCGCCGTTTCGAGATCGCAGCCATGCGCCCGCTGGTAGGCGAGGGCGTGCTTGCGCACGAAGTTTTCTTCCGCCGTCTCGTCGGCCGATGCCGCAAGGAAGCACGCCTCGGCGAGCAGCTTGATCTGCAGCGGCAGCAAGTCGCGGAAAATGCCCGACAGCGTGATGACCACATCGACGCGCGGGCGGCCGAGTTCGGCCAGCGGCACGAGTTCCGCACCCGCAAGGCGGCCGTAGCTGTCGAAGCGCGGGCGGGCTCCCAGCAGCGCCAACGCCTGTGCGATCGGCCCGCCTTCGGATTTGAGATTGTCGGTTCCCCACAGCACGATCGCGACCGTCTCGGGCAGCGCCGAACCGTCGGCCATGTGCCGCTCGAGCAGGCGTTCCGCCTGGCGCGCCCCGTCCTTGACGGCATAGGCGCTCGGGATGCGGAACGGATCGAAGCCGTGGATGTTGCGGCCCGTGGGCAGGATCGCGGGCGTGCGCAAAAGATCGCCACCCGGGGCCGGCCGGATGAAGCGCCCGTCGAGGGCGCGCAGCAAGGCCGGTATCTCGGCGTCTTCGCGCAGCATCTTGTCGGTGCGCGCGAGCGTGCGCATCATCTCGAAGCCCTTTTCGTCGGGCCCGAGGCCGGTGCGCGCCCAGGACGCTTCGACCGAGTCGCCGCGCATCAAGGCTTCGACCGCTTCGCGCGCGGGGCGCATTTCGTGGCTTGCGTCGGCGACCGCGAGCAGCGTGTCGAGACGTTCTTCGTGCGACGGGATCGCACCCACGACATGAAGCCCGTGCGGGATCAGCGTGTATTCAAGCTCGAGAACCTTCGTCCCCAGCGCTTCGATTTCGGCGGTCGGATCGGCCCAGGCGGGCTCGGCCGCCGCGAGATCGACGAGGGCCGCCTGTGCTTGCACGAGGGCGGCAAGCTCGGCGCGTTCGAACGAAGCGTCGGGCTCGAGCCCGCGCCAACGTTCGATCGAGGCTTTGAGTTCGCCCAAACCCTTGTAGAGGCCCGCGTGCGCCACCGGCGGCGTGAGGTAGCTCACGAGCGTCGCGGCCGAGCGGCGCTTGGCGATCGCCCCTTCCGACGGGTTGTTCGCGGCGTAGAGATAGATGTTCGGCAAGGCGCCGATCATGCGGTCGGGCCAGCACGCACCCGACATGCCGGACTGTTTGCCGGGCATGAATTCGAGCGCGCCATGCGTGCCGAAATGCAGCACCGCATCGGCCGCGAAATCTTCGCGCAGCCAGCGATAGAAGGCCGAGAAAGCGTGCGTGGGCGCAAAGCCCTGCTCGAACAGCAGGCGCATCGGATCGCCCTCGTAGCCGAACGAGGGCTGGATGCCGACGAACACGTTGCCGAACTGCGCACCGAGCACGAAGATCGAAGCCCCGTCGCTCTGCTGGCGGCCGGGAGCAGGACCCCATTGCGCTTCGATCTGGGAAAGCCAGGTTTCGCGGGCCACATGGTCGGCAGCCGACACGCGGGCATGCACGTTGGCATCCGCCCCGAACTGTGCGGCGTTGCCTTCGACGACGGCTTTGCGCAGCGTCTCGCCGTCGGCCGGGACGTCGAGCGTGTAGCCCTCTTCCTTCATCGCCGCCATCGTGCGCTGCAGCGAGTCGAACACCGAAAGATAGGCCGCCGTACCGGCATTGCCGCCGTTGGGCGGGAAGTTGAACAGCACGACCGCGACCTTGCGGGCAGCACGCTCGGCGCGGCGCAGGCGCACGATGCGCGCCACGCGTTCGGCCAGCATGTCCGCGCGCTCGGCGCACACATGCATGTTGCGGCCCTCGGCTTCGTTCTCGAACGTGCAATGGCGCTCGCAGCCTTCGCACGCCGCACCGGCCCCGTCCGAGCGCCCGCCGAACACGATCGGGCCCGAAGCGCCGTCGAGTTCCGGGATCGCGACCATGATCGTGCTTTCGACCGGCATGAGCCCGCGGCCCGACGCGCCCCATTGTTCGAGCGTCTGGAACTCGACCGGATGGGCGGCGAGATACGGCACGTCGAGTGTGGCAAGAACTTCCTCGGCGGCTTTGGCGTCGTTGTAGGCAGGTCCGCCGACCAGCGAGAAGCCGGTCAAGGACACGACCGCATCGACCGTCGTGCGGCCGTCCTTGCGGAAGAATTTTTCGATGGCCGGGCGCTGGTCGAGGCCGCTTGCGAAGACCGGCACCACGCGCAAGCCGCGCGCTTCGAGGGCCGCGATCGTGCCGTCGTAATGGCCCGCATTGTCCGACAGCAGATAGGAGCGCAGCACGAGCAAACCGACCGTTCCGCGCACGTTGCCGACAGGGGCCGGCAGCAGATCGGCGCGCTCGCCCAAGCGGCCCTTCATGCGCGGGTGGTAGACGCCGACATCCGGATAGTCGATGGGCGGCTGCGCGTTCACGGCATTGCGCAGATTGCGGCGCGCGCCGTCGGCGTAGCGGCCGACCAGCAGGCGCACCATGTTGGCGAGATTGGCTTCCGAACCGGCGAGCCAGTATTGCAGCGTGAGGAAATAGGCGCGCACGTCTTGCGCGGTGCCGGGCACGAAGCGCAGCAGCTTGGGCAACTGGCGCAGCATCTTCATCTGCCCTTCGCCCGACGATTGGCCGGGCTTGGCTTTGCCGCGCAGGCGCTTCAGCCACGAGATGGCGCCGAGCGCCTCTTTGCTCATGTTGAACTTGCCGATGCGCGTGAGCTTGACGATCTCGCCCGCGGCCAGGCAGCACACGATCGCGTCGCAGTTTTCGCGGCGCGCCAGCAGATCCGGCATCACGGCGCGCACATGGTCTTCCAGGAACAGCATGGTCGCCACGACGATATCGGCGCGCGCAATGTCTTGCCTGCAACGCTTCAGCGCTTCTTCGTCGCCACCCCATTCGTCGGCGGCGTGGACCGCGAGCGTCAAGCCCGGCAGCTCGCGGCGAAGTACTGCTTCAGCGCGCATCGCCGAGCCCGTGAGATGGCTGTCCATCGTGACGATGGCCACGCGAATGGGCGTGGGGTCAGCGGCCGAAATGCGCTTTGGCATCGTACAGCGTCTCCACGGTGATGACGGCGACACCCCGTTCGACCGAGAAGCGCTCGGTGTTGCGCCGCGCTTTGCCGCGCACGAAAAACGGGATCTTCTTGAGTTCTTTCTCCGCATCCGCCGCCCACACGGGAACCACGGGTGCCGAAGCAGCCGCTTGTGCGGCGACGACGATCGGCGTGTCGTATGCGGCAGTCGGCTTCTCGGCGGCGGTATTGGCGGGGGCATGCGACTTGCCCGCACCCAGATGCGAGGAGCCTGCGCCGTCGTGGAATTCGAAATCGCCGCGGAACATCGTCAGCAGATGCTCTTCGAGGCCCATCATCAGCGGATGGACCCAGGTGTCGAACAGCACGTTCGCCCCCTCGAAACCCATCTGCGGCGAGTAGCGCGCGGGGAAATCTTGCACATGCACGGGGGCCGAGATGACCGCACAGGGCACGCCCTGGCGCTTGGCGATGTGGCGCTCCATCTGCGTGCCGAGCACCAGCTCGGGCTGCAGCTCGGCCACTTTCGCTTCGACTTCGAGATAGTCGTCGGTGATCAGAGCTTCGATGCCGTAGAGCTTGGCGGCTTCGCGCACTTCGCGCGCAAACTCGCGGCTGTAGGTGCCGAGCCCCACGACCGTGAAGCCCAATTCGCGTGCGGCGATGCGCGCGGCCGCGATCGCGTGCGTGGCGTCGCCGAACACGAACACGCGTTTGCCGGTGAGATAGTTCGAGTCGACCGATTTCGAATACCAGGGTGCGCGCGTCGGCATGTCGGCAAGAATGGCGCTGGCATCAAGCCCGGCGGCTTCCGCGATCTCGGCCACGAACTCGCGCGTCGCACCCACGCCGATCGGCACGGTGCGCACGAGCTTCTGGTCGAAGGTCTTGGCGAGCCAAGCGGCCGCCTGGCCCGCGATCTCGGGATAGAGCGGCACGCAGATGTCTGCCTCGCCCAGGCGCGCAATGTCGGCAGCCGTCGCACCCAAGGGCGCCACGATGTCGACGTCGATGCCGATGCTGTCGAGCAGCTTGACGATTTCGGCGATGTCGTCGCGATGGCGGAAGCCAAGCGCCGTCGCGCCCAAAAGATTGCAGCGCGCGCGCGTCCCCGGTTCGCGCGCGGGGCGCTTGGTGCCGGGGGCCGGCGCATGGGGCCCCGCAAGGGCGCGCACGAGGCGATAGAAGGTTTCGCTCGCACCCCAGTTTTCTTTTTTCTGGTAGGACGGCAATTCGAGTGCGACGACCGGGATCGGCAAGGCGAGCGCTTTGGCAAGCCCGCCCGGATCGTCCTGGATGAGCTCGGCGGTGCACGATGCACCCACGAGCATCGCCTTGGGCTGGAAGCGCGCAAACGCGTCGCGCGCGGCCGCTTTGAACAGATCGGCCGTGTCGCCGCCCAGATCGCGCGCCTGGAAGGTCGTGTAGGTCACCGGCGGGCGCTTGGCGCGCCGCTCGATCATCGTGAACAGCAGATCGGCGTAGGTATCGCCCTGCGGCGCATGCAGCACGTAATGCACGTCTTCGAGTGCGGTCGCGATGCGCATCGCACCGACATGCGGCGGGCCTTCGTAGGTCCAGACGGTCAGCTGCATGGCGTTAGGCCGCCAGCCGGGCGCGCCGCTCGAGCGGGCGCGCAAAGAGTTCGGCCAAATCGCCCGCCTGCTCGTAGCCTTGGATCGGCGTGAACAGAAGCTCGATCGACCATTTGGTGGTGAGGCCTTCGGCTTCGAGCGGATTGGCAAGACCCAGGCCGCACACCGTGATGTCGGGCCGGGCGGCACGGCAGCGGTCGAGCTGGTTGTCGACATGCTGGCCTTCGCTGTAGGCCTGATCGGCCGGCAGCAAAGCGAGATCGGCCGCCAGATGCTGGCGATGCAGATAGGGCGTGCCGACTTCGATCGCGCGCATGCCCATCTCGCGCGTGAGGAAGCGCGCAAGCGGCACTTCGAGCTGCGAGTCGGGGAAGAAGAACACGCTCTTGCCTTCGAGCTTGGCGCGGTAGCGGGCAAGTGCCGTTTCCGCGCGCGCGCGATGGGCGGCCGTGACCGCGCCGAAATGTTCGGGATCGATGCCCCACGCATCGGCGGCCGCGCGCAGCCACGCGGTCGTACCTTCCGCGCCGAGCGGAAACGCGGCCGGCAGCCATTTGGCGCCGCGATCGTCGAGCGCACGCGCCGTGTCGCCCAAGAACGGCTGGGCCAGCAGATAATGCGTGCCGGGGCCGAGCTGCGGCAGATCGAGCGCGCTGCGTGGCGGCATGAAGCGCACAGGGCCGATGCCGAGGCGCTCGAAAATGCGCTTGAACTGGTCTTCGACGACGTCGGCAAGCGCGCCCACAACCAGCAACTCGCGCGGGGCTGCTGCGGGGGCGGCCGGCAGACTGGGTACAAGGGCCGCCAAGCACGCATCTTCGCCTTGCGTGAAGGTGGTCTCGATGCCGCTGCCCGAATAGTTCAGCACGCGCACGCGCGGCTCGAAGCTGCGCGACAGGCGCTGGGCCGCGCGCGACAGATCGAGCTTGATCACTTCCGACGGGCACGAGCCCACGAGGAACAGGAGCTTGATGTCCGGCCGGCGCTCGAGCAGTCGATTGACGACGCGGTCGAGTTCGGCATTGGCGTCGGCAAGGCCGGCCAGATCGCGCTCGTCGATGATGGCAGTCGCAAAACGCGGCTCGGCGAAAATCATGACGCCCGCGGCCGACTGGATCAGATGCGCGCAGGTGCGCGAACCGACGACGAGGAAAAACGCATCCTGGATTTTGCGATGCAGCCAGATGATGCCCGTCAAGCCGCAGAAAACTTCGCGCTGGCCGCGTTCGCGCAGAATCTCGGGCGGGCTTGCGCAGCTGGCTTCGGGTTTCTGCAGATCCAGCGTCGCCATCAGAACGACCCGATCGGGCCGCCGACTTGGGCCCGCCCCTTCCAGCGCTGCTCGTCGAGCCGGGCGGCGCGCAGCTTCAAGACGAACTGCGTGGCGTTCACCACGTAGGTCGCGTAGGCGGCAAGGGCCAGCAGCATCTGGAATTCGGCGTCGCCGTAGCCGCCGATCAGCGCCGTGAGATAGGCCGTGTGCAGCGCCAGAACCAGCATGCTGAACACGTCTTCCCAGTAGAAAGCGGGCGCAAACAGATAGCGGCCGAACACGACCTTTTCCCAGATCGCACCGGTGATCATGATCGTGTAGAGCAGGATCGTTTTGACGACGACCGAAGCGGTCGCGATTTCGAAACCTTCGCCGGTCGCAAGAAAGCGCACGACGAGCACGACGCTCGCGATGAAAACGAGAAACTGGATCGGCGCCAAGATGCCCTGCACCATCGTCCAATGCGTATTGTCGCGCCGCACGCGCTGTTCGGGCGTGTAGAGCGGCCGCGAGCGATGCGAGTCGCCGCGCGCATGCAGGCAATCGCGCCCCGACGACATGGCCCAGGGGCTGCCGTCGAAGGCCGCCATCAGGCGATCCAGAACCGAACTGATCATGACGCAATCCTTTCGATGCTGAACGGGCCGAGGCCGATCCGGGCAAATGTCGCCGAAAGCGACTTGGGGTGTGAAATTCTGGTCCGGGCGCGATCCAGTCCCATGGCTTTTGCCTCTTTGGTGGGCCGTCGTTCGAGAGAAAGACTAGGACTCGATCTGCGGTCTGTCAATGTAAGTTTACGTCTAAATTGATTGACATCAATCAAAAGATTTGACACCCTGACCACGGGCTAAGATCGGCGGTCGCCCTATCAAAACCGATTTTAAGTCTTGTTTTTTTCCGTCAAAACAGAGACTAAGGCAAATCTACGCAACATCGCGGTGTCTGGGCGCCAATATGCAGACATGGCGCTGCTGTTCCTCCAACCGATGCTTATTGATATGACGCAGCGCCACGAACCTCGGCCGCCAAACGACTCCGCTAACGGCGAAATTGCGCCGAGCGCCGAAGCTGTGCCGCACATCGGACATCTTTGCTCTGTAAATACGATTGGGCGTCGTCGGCCCTTGCGTGCGACTTCTTACAATAGGTCGCCGCACACCGTTGCCGACGCCTTACAGCCGCCCCCAACCGCATTCGGACGGCAGTGCCCGGCCGCCGAAGGATCGATGCAAGCGTGAACAGCTTCCTCAACCCAAAAGACGCTCTCGGCGGCATCTCGGCCGAGCAGGCATCCGCTTTGGTCGCCGCTGGGGCGGACATCACGCTTGTGCTCGAGGCCGACGGCACGGTCTGCGACGTCGCGTTCCAGGGAGCGGAACTTGCCGCCGATCTGGGGGCGCGCGAAAAATGGATCGGCAAACGCTGGGCCGATCTGGTGACGGTCGAAAGCCGCACGAAGATCGCCGGGCTCCTGCGCGACGCCGACAACGAGGCGCGCGCGCGCTGGCGGCAAGTCAACCATCCGGCCGTCGGCACGGATCTGCCGGTCCTCTACCGCACGATGCGCGCGGGCTCGGGCGGGCGCATCGTCGCCTACGGGCGCGATTTGCGCAGCGTCTCGACGCTGCAGCAGCGCCTGATGGACGCGCAGCAATCGATGGAGCGCGACTATTCGCGGCTGCGCAGCGCCGAAACGCGCTACCGGCTCCTGTTCCAGCAAGCCGCCGACGGAGTCGCGATCGTCGACGGCACGAGCCAGCGCATCATCGAAGCCAATCCCGCGGCCGAGCAGCTTTTTGCCGGATCCGTGAAGCGCCTGGTCGGGCGCAACTTCACCGAGATTTTCGACGCGTCGAACGCGAAGCTGCTGGCCGACACGATCGCAGGCGTGCGCGCCTCGGGCCGCAGCGACGAAATCCAGCTGCATCTCGACAAGCAGCCGCTCAAAGTCGGCATCGCGGTGTTCCGCCAGGAAGGCACGACGCTTCTCCTGGTGCGGATCGCCGCCCTCGCTTCGCTCGCCGACGCCGCCGGAAGGCCGACGACGAGCGAACATGCGGCCCTCGCCCGGCTCGTCGACCAATCGCCCGACGCGTTCGTGTCGTGCGACGGGGCGGGCCACGTGCTGAGCGCCAACGCGGCGTTCCTCGAACTCGCCCAGCTTTCCTCGCTCGACCAAGCGCTCGCCGGCACGCTCGACCAGTGGGTCGGGCGCGACGGCATCGACTTCAACGTGCTGATGGCCAATCTGCGCCAGCGTGCCAGCGTGCGGCTGTTCGCCACCACCTTGCGCGGCGAACTCGGCGGCCGCACGGACGTCGAGATTTCGGCCGCCGCCACCGTCACGAACGGCAAACCGGTCTACTGCTTTGCGATCCGCAACGTCGCGGGCCGCGTGCGCAGCGAGACCAAGCGCACGCGCGAATTGCCGCATTCGGTCGAGCAACTCACCGAACTCGTGGGCCGCGTGTCGCTGAAAGAACTCGTGCGCGAGACGACCGACATGATCGAGCGGCTGTGCATCGAAGCGGCCCTCGAACTCACGCGCGACAACCGCGCCTCGGCCGCCGAAATGCTCGGCCTCAGCCGCCAGAGCCTTTATGTGAAGCTGCGGCGCTACGGCCTCACGGACGCCGCCAGCGAAGACACGGTCGAAGCCGAGCATCCGCAATAGACAAAGGCGTGCGGCGGCGTGGTACCCTCTTAGGCTGCAAAACATTGAAACCGTGGATTTCCGCGCAGGCCAAGGCGGGCGCGAGTCGCGCGCGCAATTCGGCGGCGCCGCGAGTTATGCACCGTTTTTCGCGGGGCCAAATCGACCTCTTCGCGTTGCAGCACCATGCACGCAAAAGGCGGTATGGGAGGGCACAAAATTCCGTCAAGTTCCGTTGACAGGCCGTCCAATTATAGAGCCGTTTCAACGGCGACTGCAGGCCGATGGTACCGATCTTCTACGCCCCTCAAAACCGCGCCGCACTGCAACATTGCGCGCGCATGGGCGGTACGTTTCGCCGCAATTTCGGCACATTTCTGTAAAGCTGCCTTGACAAAGAACATCGCGCATAAGAGGCTATGACAGTTGCGGCGATACCGTCGGGGGACGAATTCCATCGACCGCAGCGTTACGGGGGAGGGCGCTTTGGGACAGAATTTGTCACGAGCGACGGCCGGACAGCTGGGGCTGGAGAGTTACACTCTCCAGGATGGTCTGGCAGCGGCAAAGTCCGCGCCCACCGGAGCGCAACGGCGCCGCGCACGCGAGCGCAACGGCGACATCGCCCAGATCGACAGCGACAGACTTTCGGTTGCAGACACGATCGAGTGCGAAATCGTGCCGCGCCTCCTGCTCGCCCAAGGCGGCGGCCGGCGCAGCAGCGCCAAGGCGCCGGGTTTCGACGAAGCCGGCATCGCCGCTTTCGCCCAAACGCTTTTGTCGCCCGACACGTCTGAGTCGGCGGCCCATATCGAACGGCTTTTGGCCGGGCGCGCCACGCTCGGCGAAATCTGCCTCGATCTGCTGGCACCCGCGGCACGCCATCTGGGTGACATGTGGGACGACGACCGCGCCAGCTTCACCGACGTGATGCTGGGCCTGTCGGTGCTGCAGAATCTGCTGCGCCAATACGGCCCGCGCTACCGCCCGCCGTCGGCTCCCGAAGCGCATCACCGCATTCTGCTGGCGGCCGCACCGGGCGAGACGCATCTGTTCGGCATCTTGATGGTCGAAGAGTTTTTCCGGCGCGCGGGCTGGGACGTGACCTGCCTCGTCGCGACGCAAGCCGCCGCACTCGGGCGCCTCGTGCGCGAGGAGAGCTTCTCGGTCGTCGGCCTGTCGGCGAGCTGCGATGCGCTGCTCGAGCCGCTCGCGGGCTGCATCCATCGCATCCGCCGCGAAACGCGCAACCGCTCGGTCGGCATCATGGTCGGCGGACGCGTGTTTTCCGATCGGCCGGATTGCGTGGCGTTGGTCGGCGCCGACACCGTGGCGTTCGACGGTCTTCAAGCGGTGCGCCAGGCGCGCAACATGCTGACGATGCTGTCGGACCGGGTCTTGCGCGTCTAGCCGACGGATCGCTGCTCATGCTGTGCTCGGCCGAGATGCCGAAAGCGGAATATCTGGGCTGGGGTGCGATCGTGCGCCTGGGCCTTGTGCAGACCGCACTTGGCGCCGTCGTCGTGCTGACGACCTCCACCTTGAACCGCATCATGGTCGTCGAATTCGCGCTGCCCGCCTTTCTGCCGGGACTGCTCGTTGCGTTGCATTACGGCGTGCAGTTCCTGCGTCCGCATCTGGGCCACGGCTCGGACACAGGCGCCAGGCGCACGCCGTGGATCGTCGGCGGCATGGCGCTGCTCGCGACGGGCGGCGTGCTCGCTGCCGTTTCGACAATCCTCATGGCCGAGGCGTTCGCATGGGGGCTTGCCCTCGGCATGGCGGCGTTTGCGATGATCGGGCTTGGCGTGGGGGCGGCCGGCACCTCGCTGCTCGCCTTGCTTGCCAAGCGTGTCGCACCCGAGCGGCGGGCCGCTGCCGCAACAACCGTGTGGATGATGATGATTGCGGGCTTTGCGCTGACGGCACTGGGCACGTCCGCCTTCCTCGATCCGTTTTCGCCGGCCCGCCTTGTCGCGGTCTCGAGCGTGGTGTCGCTGCTGGCCTTCGTGCTTGCGACGATCGCGGTCTGGGGCGTTGAGGGATCCGCGCGGACGCACGATGCGCGCACGCAAGCGCCGGCCGCACCGCAGCGCTTTGCCGACGCACTCGGCGAAATCTGGCGCGAGAATGCGGCCCGCCGCTTCACGATTTTCGTGTTCGTCTCGATGCTCGCCTACAGCGCCCAAGACCTCATCCTCGAGCCGTTTGCAGGCGTGGTGTTCGGCTTCACGCCGGGCCAATCGACGGGCCTTGCGGGCGTTCAGCATGGCGGCGTGTTCGCGGGCATGCTGCTCGTGGCGGTGCTTGCCAGCGGCAAACGGCGCTTCGGCAGCTTGCGCAGCTGGACCGTCGGCGGCTGCGTTGCGTCGGGCCTTGCTTTGATCGCACTTGCGCTTGGCGGGTTTGCCGGGGCTGCGTTTCCGCTGCGCGCCGTCGTCTTTGCGTTGGGCGTCGCCAACGGCGCTTTCGCCGTCGCCGCGATCGCCAGCATGATGGAACTTGCCGGACGCGGCCAAGGCGGGCGCGAAGGCATTCGCATGGGCTTGTGGGGGGCGGCACAGGCGATCGCCTTCGGGCTCGGCGGATTTGCGGGCGCTGCCGCAAGCGACATTGCGCGCGCGGCCTTCGGCGACGATGCGCTGGCCTACGGCAGCGTCTTCGTTGCCGAAGCTTTGCTGTTTTTGCTGTCGGCCGTGCTGGCCGCAACGCTCGACCGCGCGGCCGCCGATCGGCCTGCCGCCCTGCCCCGCTTTGCCGCGGGCTTTGAAAGAGGATGAAGCGCATGGAACCGCTCGAAACCTTCGACGTCGCCGTCGTCGGCGGGGGCCCTGCCGGGGCCACGGCCGCAACCGATCTCGCGCGCCGCGGCCTTAACGTGCTGCTGCTCGACCGTGCCGGCCGCATCAAGCCCTGCGGCGGGGCGATCCCGCCGCGCGCGATCAAGGATTTCGACATCCCCGATTCGATGCTCGTCGCGCGCATCAACTGCGCGCGCATGGTGGCCCCCTCCAACAAACACGTCGACATTCCGATCGAAGGCGGCTTCGTGGGCATGGTCGACCGCGAACATTTCGACGAATGGCTGCGCATGCGCGCCACGACCGCCGGTGCCAAACGCCGCAACGGCACGTTCGAGACGATCGAGCGCGACGAAGACGGCACCGCGATCGTCGTCTACCGCCCCAAAGCGCCCGAGGCGAGCGGGGCACCGGTGCGCGTGCGCGCGCGCATGGTGATCGGGGCGGACGGTGCCAATTCCGGCGTGGCGCGGGCGGCCAACGTGCCGGGCGCCGATCGCATGCGCTACGTGTTCGCCTACCACGAGATCGTGAAAGTGCCGCCCAACGCCGCCGTCGATTTCGACGCCAAGCGCTGCGACGTCGTCTATCGCGGCGACACGTCGCCCGATTTCTACGCCTGGGTCTTCCCGCACGGCCAGACCGCGAGCATCGGCACGGGCAGCATGCAGAAAGGCTTCTCGCTGCGCAGTGCGGTCGGCCGTCTGCGCGCCGCAACCGGGCTCGATCGCTTCGAAACGCTGCGCCGCGAGGGAGCCCCCATTCCGCTGAAACCGCTCAAGCGCTGGGACAACGGGCGCGACGTGGTGCTGGCGGGCGATGCGTCGGGCGTTGTGGCGCCCGCTTCGGGCGAAGGCATCTACTACGCGATGCTGGGCGGTCGCCTGGCGGCCGAAGCGGTCGAAAAGGCGCTGGCGACGGGCCAAGCCGCCGCCCTCAGGCACGCGCGCAAGCGCTTCATGAAGGACCACGGCACGGTGTTCTTCATTCTCGGCATCATGCAGCGCTTCTGGTATTCGAGCGAAAAGCGGCGCGAAAGTTTCGTCAGCATCTGCCGCGACAAGGACGTGCAGAAGCTCACCTTCGACGCCTACATGAACAAAGAACTCGTGCGGCGCGATCCGATGGCGCATATCCGCATCTTCTTCAAGGATCTCGCCCACCTGTTCGGCTTCGCGCGCCCGTGACGGCACCGGAGACGGCGCGCGTGCGGCGGCGCTGGAAGCCGTTTGCCATCGGGGGCGTTTGCGCGCTTGCGATCGCATCTGTCGGCGGTGCGCTCACCGATCTGTCGGATTGGTATTTCGAGCTGCAGAAACCTGCCTGGCAGCCGCCCGACTGGCTGTTCGGGCCGGCTTGGACGATCATCTTCGCGCTGTGCGCCTATTCCTTCGGCCTTGCCTGGCAGGCGACGACCGAGACGCGCGTGCGCATCGCGATCGTGTGGTTCTTCCTGTTCAACATGCTTCTGAACATCGCGTGGAGCTGGCTGTTTTTCACGCTGCAGCGGCCCGACTACGCGCTGTTCGAGGTGGCGTGGCTGTGGATCTCGATCCTGGCGCTGATCCAGGTGCTGCGCCCGCTCTCCAAGCGCGCGGCCCTCGCCCTGTGGCCCTATCTCGCCTGGGTCACGTTCGCGAGCATTCTCAATATCGAGATCGTGCGCCTCAACGCGCCGTTCGGTCCCGCCTAGCATGGTCGAGCTGTTGGCCGATCTCGTGCAAAGCGGCGCGCTCGTCGAGCTCGTGCTCGCCCTCGTGGCCCTCGAGGCGGCGGCACTTGTCATCTATCGCTTGCGCACCGGCCACGGCCCCGAGCCGCTCGGGCTCGTGTTCAATCTTGCCGCAGGATCGGCCTTGATGCTGGCCTTGCGCGCGGCCCTCCAAGAGGCGGGGTGGACGCACGTGGCGGCCTTCCTGGTGCTCGCCTTGGCGGCCCACCTTGCCGATCTGGCGCGGCGCTGGCGCCAGTAGAATCGGCCCTCGGAAAAGAAGAAGGCCGGTGCCGCCTTTGAAGGGTGCACCGGCCAGTTTTGGGCGACGGACGTCCGGTAGCCGCCGCGCCGTAACGCCAAACTCTTATGCGCGTCGCTGGCCCGCCTACTTGCCCGTCTTGAGGGCAAGATAGTCGGCAACCATGCTGACGCCGTAGAGCGGCTTGTTGACCCCTTGGTGGCACGTGGCGCAATTGACCTTGGCGACGTCGCCCGTGGGCCCTTTGCGGTTGGCCGGGAAGGCGCTCACCAGCGTGTCGAGATATTCGTTGTTGAGCTCGCGCACCATCCGGATGCCGTGCCAAGCCGTCACGCGCTGCGGCGTGCTCGTCTGCCAGTCTGCGAAGTTCTGCGTGTTGTGGCAGAAGGTGCAGTTGACGCCGAGCCCTTGCGAGAGATGCATCATGAGCCCGTAGGTGCCCTCGGTCGATTGGATCGACGGATTGGGCCCCGTGCGCAGCGCCTTGGCGCCTCCGATGCGGATGTCCGTCGCCTTGCTGAAATAAGGCTCGAAGATGTCGTGCGGCAGCGAACTGTCGCCGACGACCGGCAAAGGCAGGTTCTGGCGGTTGCGGTTGCCGGCATAGGCAGGCTCGGGCGGCGGCGCTTCCTTGTACCAAACTTCCGACGGAACCGGCTGGCCGCGATGGCAGGTGTAGCAAGTCACGCCTGTCTCGGCGACGTGCGGCTTCCAGGCCGCGTTGATCTTCAGCGTCATCTGCAGCATGCGCCGTGCCACGACCTTGGTGTAGAGCGCGTCGCTGGCCAGGCTCTCGCCTTCGGCATGGCAGTAGGTGCAGCCCTGTTCGGGTGCGACCCACTCGGTGATCGCCGTCATGATGCGCAGGAACTCGGCCGAGTCGACGTCGCCCAGCACCTGCACGTTTTCGTAGGCCGCCGACGATTTCTCGTTGGCAAGATCGGCCGCAGGCTGGGCTTCGGGCACCACGTTGGCCGCCTGCAGCGCCTTGCGGCGTGCGGGCAGTTCGATCTGAACCATCGCGGTTCCGCGCCAGCCGTTCTGCGTCGACAGCACGGGCGGCAGGGTGAACGAGGTGTACACGACCGCTGCGGCCGCAACCGCGAACAAGGCGCCCGCAAGCGGGAGTTCGATTTTCATCGCGTTGCTCCTGGAAGAGTGGCGGGATCGACGATCGTGCCGAACACGGCCGGATAGCCGGGCGCGAAATGGTGCTTGATGGCCCACAGGTACCAGTTGTCGACGACCGTGCCCGACAAGAGGATGCCGATGCCGCCCGTCAGCGGGCAGAGAACGGCGAACCACCAGGCCCAGCGATGGATCGATTCCATCGTCGCGTTGAAGCCCATCGTCCAGCGCCAGAACAAAGCCGCACGCTCGGACGCCGTACCGCGATCGACGATCTGCTCGATTTCGCGGTCGCCGCCGAAGCGGCTCACGGCCAGGATCGTGGCCCCGTGCATCGCGAACAGCAGGGTCGAGCCGTAGAGGAACACGATCGAGAGCGCGTGGAACGGGTTGTAGAAGAGGTTGCCGTAGCGCAGCGAGAAGGCGGCCGTCCAATCGAGATGCGGGAAGATGCCGAACGGCACCGCCTCGCCCCAATTGCCCATCAGCACCGGCCGGATGAAGCCGAGCACCAGAAAGAGCCAGATCGCCGCGGCGAAGGCCCAGGCCACATGCGTGCCCATGCCGAGCGCGCGCGCGCGCCGGTACATGCGGCCCCACCAGAGCAGCAAAGACACGGTGAGGAAGAAACCCGCCATCAGCCACCAGCCGCCGTCGTTGAGCGGCGGAATGCCGAGACCGTATTTGGGATTGGGCGGCTCGAGGGCGAGCCAGAAGAGCTGGCGCACGAACTGGATCGGATCCCAATTGACCGAAGCCAGCATGTTGAGGCCGATGATCTCGAACGCGATGAGCCCGCAGATCAGCGACGCCGAGCCCATGAAGCCGAGATAGACCGGCCCGATCTGGGCGTTGCCGATGACGCCGAGCAGATAGACGTAGAAGGGTTCGCCGTCGCGCCGCCAATAGGTGCGGTCCTTGATCGGCACGCCGTAATGGGCGGGGCCGCGGATCTGCACGCGCGTGAAGAGGTTTTGATATTCGGGCATGTTCCTGCTCCCCGCCTAGCGCCAAACCGGAAGATTGAGCCACCAGCCCCACCATTCGGGCCAGCCGCGCGTCCAGAACGGACCGCTCAAGATGATGCACACCGCACTCCAGAACCCGGCACTCAGGGCCAAGAAGAGCCCCACGCGATGGATGCCGAGCGTGCCGACGGAGTAGCCGATCGCGTCGCGGAAGAACGTGTCTTCGTGCTCGGGCGTCTTGACCGCTTCGCCTTTGGGCGGGTTGGTGGCCGAGAGCACGAGCGCGCCGTGCAGCGACAGCGCCAGCACGGTCGTGAAGAAGAACGACACGGCGATCATGTGCGCCGGGTTGTAGTGGAAATGCAGATACTGGTAGCCGGTGTTCGACACCCAGTCGAGATGGCTGAAGATGCCGTAGGGGAAACCGTAGCCCCAAGCGCCCATCAGCACCGGCCGGATCACGACCAGGCTCACATAGGCGAAGATCGCCACGCTGAAGGCGAAGGGCACGTGGTAGCCCATGCCGAGTTTGCGGCAGATCTCGACCTCGCGCATCGCCCAGCAACCGAACGAACCGATCGCGCAGACCGTGATGACCTGCCACAGCCCGCCCTCCTTGAGCGGCGCAAAGCTCAGCCCGTAGCTGATGTCGGGCGGTTCGATGCTGATGAGCCAGGGATTCCAGGTCGGCCCCATCGAGGCTCCCCAGAAAATCATGGCCGTGCCGAGGATCGTGAAGAAGGCGCCCATGACGCCGAAGAACCCGACATAGAACGGCCCGGCCCAGAAATCGAAAAGATCGCCCCCAATCAGGGTGCCCCCGCGGACCCTGTACTTTCTTTCAAAACTGAGCATCGCCATGGTCGAATCCTCCGGTCGTCACGTCTATCTGCAGCCGTTCTGGGCCGCCTGCTTCCGCCACGGACGGAGCGAAGTCCTTGGACTTCGCTCCGTCCGCGTTGCCGAACGTAGCTTGCGCTACGAAACGGTCGGCGGCAGCAGCGAGAGTTCGACTGTCGCGGCGGCCGACTTGCGCGGGCCTTCGATCCAGTTGAACCGGTCGGTGCTGAGGACGATGAAGTGAATCACGATCGCCAGCGTGAAGAGGAAAACCGCTTGGGCGATGAGTGCCCGGCGCGGATCGAACAGACGCCAAATACGCCACATTGCTGCCTCCTCCTATGCCACGAAGGGCATAACGACGTTGGTCACCGTGTCGATGCCGTTCTGCAGCATCGCGTAGCCCTTGGGGCCCGGGAACCAGGGACGCCACGACCACGCAAGAACGTGCGCAATCACGGCGATGACCGTGAACACGACGAAACCCTGGATGAAGTAGTTGTGGAACTCCTGGGCTTCTTCGTCGGACAACCCGGTCAGGTTGCCGCTGTCTTTCTGTCCTGCCATAGAGAGTATCTCCCTGTGGTGGCCTCGCGGCCGTTACCGCGCAAGACCCGCGCGGCTGGGCACGCGTGGCGAGACTGGCCACGACGTGTGGATGCGCCGTTCGCAAGGCCCTGAGGCCGAACGGCAAAGGAAAAGGCGAAATCGAATGCGAGGGCGCTGGGGGCTTCGCTCATGCCGCACTGCCGGCCGTGGCCGCCCCCATCGCACTGCGCACGCGCAGCAACGACACCCGGTCCTCGCCCGCGTAGCGCGCATCGCGCTCGGCGCGGTCGCGCAGGCGCTTGGCGGCGGAGATGCGCACGAGGAACGGTTCGTTTTCGACGTAGCGGTCCATTTCGCGCTGGGCGTCTTCGTCCCACGCCATCATGTCGATCGTGCCAAGCCGTGCGGGCGTCGCCTCGACCTTGTCCATCTCCGTGCCGAGCGGCAGGATGTTGAACAGCGCGTCGAACAGCGCGTTGCAGTATTCCTGGATCACGTAGGTCGCACCCGCATAGCCCATGAAGGGCGTGCCGGTTGCGCGCCTTATGATCGCACCCGGGAACGAGGCCGGGATGTACATGGCGCGCCCGCCGAGCTCGGCTGCGTACATGCGTTCGTTGTAGGAGCCGAACAGCACGAGCGGGGGCTTGGTCTTCAAGGCTTCGCGCACGGCCGCGTTGTCGGGTTTGGTCCCGGCCGTGCGCGAGAAAGCGAACGTGCACGGAATGCCCATTTCCTCCTCGAGGAAGCGGCGCAGACCGCGCGTGTAGGTTTCGGTCGCCACGATGCCGAACGAGGCCGTGCCGAAGAAATCCTGCGTGACACTGCGCCACAAATCCCAGATCGGTTTGATCGTGGTGTGCTTCTCGCGCTCGATGAAGGGCTCGGGGTCGACGCCCACGAGCTCGCCCAGTTTGCGCAGGAAATTCGTGGTCGCGAAGATGCCGATGGGGGCCTGGAGATAGGGCCGCTCCAAGGCTTCGCACAGTTTGCGGCCGAACTCGCGATACATGCAGATATTCACGTCCGCGTCGGGGAGCTTCGCGATGTCTTCGACATGCGATCCCAGCGGGAACACCATGTTGATCTCGCAGCCGATGCCCTCGACGAGGCGGCGGATCTCGGCCAGGTCCGACGGCATGTTGAACGTGCCGTAGATCGGGCCGATGATGTTCACGCGCGGCTTCACGCCCTCGGCGCGCGCCTTGCGCGGGCGGATCTTCGTGCGCTTGGCGCCGAATTCGGTCCACATCCAGTACATGGCGCGGTCGGCCGTCTGCCACTGGTCTTCGTCGATCGTGCGCGGGATGAAGCGCATCAGGCCCGAGCCTTCGGGCGTCACGCCGCCGCCGATCATTTCGGCGATCGAACCCGTGACGACCACGGCCGGCATGTCTTGGTCTTGCGTGCCGTTGGCACGGCTCAAGGCCCCCTCGGTGCCGTCCATCGACAGCGATTCTTCCGACAGGCCCGTGACGACGACCGGCAATTCGTGCGGCGGCAGCGCGTCGGTGTAGTGCAGCACGGCCGTGACCGGCAGGTTCTCGCAGCCCACGGGCCCGTCGATCACGACGCGAAGCCCGCGCACCGCGCAGAAAGCGTAGACCGCACCCCAGTAGCCGCCGGCCCGATCATGGTCGAGAACAAGCATCGCCTAGACCTCCGCCGTCGGTGCGTCGACTTTGGCGCGCGTGAGACGCGCCTTGCGGTAACGCTCTTTGGCGCCCGGCGGATCCTTGGGCACGTCCTTGAAGCCGTAGCCCGCCCCCTCGCCGGTGCCGACATTTTCGAAGAAGCCGACCATGCGCGCGAAACGTTCGCGCCCCTTGGTCTGGCCCGCGACGATCGCGGCAAGCGCACCTGCCCCGGCCGGCCCGAACAGCGGCCGCGCCGAAACCATGTTCGTGAAATAGAGCGCCGGAATGCCGAGTTCCTTGGCCTTCTGCACGAGCGGCGTGGTGCCGACAGCGAGATCGGGTTTGACCTCCATCATTGCGGCGACGTCCTGTTCGAGCGAGGCGCGGTACTGCACATGCACGCCGCGCGTCTCGAGCCATTCGCGGTCGGGATCGCTCCATTCGGTGCGCGGGCAGGCCGTGCCCACATACGGCACTTCCGCCCCCGCTTCGACCAGCAGGCGGGCGACCAGCAATTCCGAGCCTTCGTAGCCCGACAACGTGATGCGCGCTTTGATGGGCGAAGCCGCCATCACGCCGCGCAAAGCGCCGAGCGTCTTGTTCTTGGCGTCTTCGACTTTGGCTGTGGCGACGTTGGCGGCTTTGCCGATCGCGTCGAGCCACGCGGCCGTGCCGTCGATGCCGATGGGGCCGGAGCCCACGACCGGTCGGCCGGCCGCGATGAACTCGCGGATCGTCGCCGTGTAGAAGGGATGGATTGCGGCGGCGACGCGGCAATCGAGAGCGCCGTAAAGATCGCGCCATTCGCGCGACGGCAGGCTCGGCGCAAGCGCCAAGCCCATCGGCTGCAGCATCGCCCCGATGCCGATCGGATCGACCGGAAAGAGTTCGCCGATCAAGGCCACGGTCGGCTGGTCGGCCTTGTGGTTGCGCGGGCGCTGCACCGGGCCTTCTTCGGCCTCGAGGCGCGCGTATTTGAGCATGGCGCCTGCGAGCACGTCTTTGGCTTCCGCGTGCGTGGGCACGCCGAAGCCCGGCACGTCGATGCCGATGATGCGCACGCCCTCGATTTGCTTGGGCAGCAGATCGAGCGGCACGCCCGAAGCGGTGGGCACGCAAAGATTGATGACCACGACCGCGTCGTAGTCTTCGGGCTTGGCGATCTTGAAGACCGCCTCGCGGATGTCTTCGAAGAGCTGGCCGCGCACGAGGGACTCGGAATTGAACGGCACGTAGCCGACGGTGCGGCGCGCCCCGTAGAAATGCGCCGTGAAGGTGAGGCCGTAGACGCAGCAGGCCGAGCCCGACAGGATCGTGGCCGTGCGCTTCATGCGCAAACCGACGCGCAGCGAGCCGAAAGCCGGGCACATCGATTGCGGCTGGTCGTGGGGCCCCCGCGGATAGTCGGCGAGCAGCCGGTCGAGCGTTTCGCTCTTGCCGGCCGCGCGCGCGGCGTCGAGCATGGTTTCGCGGCCGCCGTGGCAGCCGGAACCTGAAGACGTCGCAGCGGGCAATGCGGTTTCGGCCATTGCGCTTACGTCCCTTCGTAGACGACTTCGAGCGACGGCTTTTCGAGGGCCGCTTGTCCTGCGCACATGTCGTCCATCGTCGCGGGCTCGAGCACCACGCCGCGGCCGACCGCATCGCCCTTGAAGAGGTTCAGGAGATTTTCGTGGCTGAGGGGCGTCGGGCGCACCGGCGGGGCTTCGGCCACTTGGGTTGCGAGCTGTTCGAACATCGGCGCCCAGCGCCCGCCGGGCTTGCCGATGATTTCGTAGTTGGCACTCTTGCGGCGGATGTCGTCGTCGGCCGGGATCGCCGACAGAACCGGGATGCCGACCTTCTCGGCGAAGGCGTGCGCTTCGCCCGTCCCGTCGTCCTTGTTGATGACCATGCCGGCCACGCCGACATTGCCGCCCATCTTGCGGAAATAGTCGACCGCCGAGCACACGTTGTTGGCGACGTAGAGCGACTGCAGATCGTTCGAGCCGACGACGATGACCTTCTGGCACATGTCGCGCGCGATCGGCAGACCGAAGCCGCCGCACACCACGTCGCCCAGGAAGTCGAGCAGCACGTAGTCGAAGCCCCACTGGTGGAAGCCGAGTTTTTCGAGCAGTTCGAAACCGTGGATGATGCCGCGCCCGCCGCAGCCGCGGCCCACTTCCGGCCCGCCGAGTTCCATCGCGTAGACGCCGTCGCGCTTGAAGCACACGTCGCCGATCTTGACCTGGTCGCCCGCCAGCTTCTTCTGCGACGAGGTTTCGATGATGGTGGGGCAGCTGCGCCCGCCGAACAGCAGCGACGTGGTGTCGCTCTTGGGATCGCAGCCGATCAGCAGCACGCGTTTGCCTTGCTGCGCCATCATGTAGGAGAGGTTGGCGAGCGTGAAGCTCTTGCCGATGCCGCCCTTGCCGTAGATCGCGATGATCTGCGTGGCTTTGGTGGCCGGCGTTACGGGGATCGCGGCTTGCGGCGCATTCGCTTCGGCGCGCAGGCGTTGGCCAAGGGCGTCGGTCGGGGAAAGCTCGCTCATGCGGTCGCACTCCAATCCAGGATCATTTTGAGACAGGTCGAGTCGTCGAACGCCGTGCGGTAGGCAGCGCTTGCGCTCGCCGCCGCACTTCGGTGGGTGATGAGGCCGTCGAGCGAAAGTTGGCCCGCGGCCAGCAGTTTCTTGACTTGGGCCATGTCGCCCTCGCGCCATTCGGCGGCGATGCGCAGTCGCGCTTCGCGCATGAAGGCGGGTGCGAACGCAAATTGGATGGGCGCACTGTAGAAGCCCGCGAGCACGATCTCGCCGCCCGGCGCCAAACGGCCGATCAGCGTGTCGAGGAGGCCCGCGTCGCCGCTCACGTCGAGAATGCGGCGATAGTCGCGCCGCGTATCTTCCGCCGGATCGACGACCGAATAGCCCGCAGCCCCGCCGCTGCGCAGTTTGTTGACTTCCCAAACGGTGGGCGGTGCGGCACCCGTCGCGACGGCAATGCGCGCGATCAAACGGCCGAGCACGCCGTGGCCGACAATGAGATCGGGCAGCGCCAATTCGCCGTCCGCCCCGTTGGGGGCGAGTGCGTGGAAGGCCGTACCGGCAAGGGCCAGCAACACGCCTTGTTCGCCCAACGACTCGGACAGCGGCACGACCTTGCGCCCACCCACAACCAGACGTTTGGCAGCCCCGCCGAACAGCCCGCGCACCGCGCCGAAGCAACGTGCCCCGGGGACGAACACCAACTCGCCCACGCGGCGGTCGGTTTCGCATGCGGCATTGGCGCCGATTGACGCGATACGCCCGACCGATTCGTAGCCGGGAACAAGCGGATAGCCCATGCCGGGAAAGGTCGGCATGCGCCCGCTCCACAGCAGTTTTTCCGTACCGGTGCTGATGCCGCTCCAGGCAACATCGACCACCACGTCGTCGTCTCCGGGCGGAGTCAGATCGACGCGGCGCAAATCGATGTTTTCCGGTTCCTGCAGCACGACAGCAAGCGTGTCCATGCGGTCTGTTTCCCCTCGGGCGCCTTTTCGGCAGCCTTTTTCGAACTCTGACAGTAATAATAGTCTGACACTTTGCGATGTCAACATGGATTTACATTTTACGTCGGTAGCCGCGCCACCATCACGCTTGTCTGCAAGGGCAGGCGCGTCGGCCGATGGGCGATATCGACGAAGCCGGCCTCTGTCAGGAAGGCCGAAAGTTCGGACGCCGAGCGCGCGCGCCCCTGGCCCATCGCCAACAGATAAAAGCCGAAATAGGCGGCTCCGACGGTGGGTTCGCCCGGTGCGTCGGCCATCGGCTCGCCGATCAGAACCGTGCCGCCCGGCGGCAAGGCCGCGCGCACGGCGGCCAAGATCGCGCGCACCGTGTCGTCGTTGTGGTCGTGCAAGACGCGCACGAGGGAAGCGATGTCGGCCCCTTGCGGCAGCGAGTCGCGCGCAAAATCGCCGCCATAGGCGGTCGCACGGCCGCCTAGTCCCGCCAATGCAAACCGGCTGCGTGCGCGTGCTGCCACTTGCGGCAGATCGAACAGCATGAGCTTCAGATGCGGGGCGCGGGAAGCCGCCGACGCCAAGAACGTGCCCTCGCCGCCGCCGACATCGAGCAAGCAGCGATGTGCGTCGAGCGGATAGGCGTCGAGAATGTCGGCGGCCACAAAGGGCTGCGAGACCGACATGAGCTCGGAATAGGCCGCGACTTGCTCGGCCGAAAGATTGCGCGGATCTTCCGCTTGCGAATAGGGCCAATAGCCGCCGAGATCGGTGCGCTTCCCCTGCCCCCGCAACAGCGCCACCGGATCGGCCAAGTCGCGATAGACGAGTGCGTGGTGCTCGACCATCGCGGCAATGCCGGGATTGGCGCGCAACGCGGCCCCGTGCGAGCCAAGGCCGTAGCGCTCGCCCGAGCGTCGCGACACGAGATCGAGCGAGACGGCCGCTTCGAGCAAACGCTTGGCGGCATCGGGGGCGAGCTGCAGGCGCGGGGCGAGTTGCGCCACGGTCTGCGGCCCTTCGGCCAGCATGTCGAACAGTTTGAGCCGCACGCAGGCGAGCAGCACTTGCGAATAGATGAAGCCGGCGCAGATGTCGAAAAGGGCCCGCGCGCGTTTGCGCGCCATCGGCCGCGTCAGCACAAACGACGATGCCCAACGCTGGAAACGCGGACTGCCGAGCAAGCGCTCGTAAAGCCCGTAGAGCCGATCGATCAGCGATGCGGTTGGTTTCTCAGAAGGCGCCATGGGCGGGCGACCGAGGCGATGGGCTTCGATCATCGAGAAGCCTTCAAGCCGCATTCACCGCGAGTTCTTTGGGCAGCAGGCGCTTGGTCTGCGCTTCGATCTGGGCGCGCAGCAGGGCGAAGCCCGGGCACGCCGGCACCGAGCCGATCGCCTCGGCCACAAGCTCGTCGAAATGGTCGATGGCGCCGCGCAAACCCAGCTGATGCACGGCATTGGGCCGGCCCAGCAGCGCATCCTTGCCCACAGGCTTGCCGATCGCCTCGCTCTTGGCGCAGGCATCGAGCACGTCGTCGGCGATCTGGAACGACTCGCCCAGACGTTCGCCCAAGACGCGCCACGCCTCGCCCTCGAACCCCGCCGACGTCGCACCCGCGACCGTGGCAGCCGCAAACAAAGCGCCGGTTTTCGCCTGCTGATACGCGGCAAGGGCCACTTGCGGCTCGCTCTCCCACGCCTGGCCCGCGACAATGCCGTTGGGCGCACCAACGGCACGGCCGACCGTCATCAACACCGGGGCAAGCAGATGCATGGCGCCCGCAGCCCCTTGCGCCACTGTTTCGAACGCCAGCACGATCAGCGCGTCGCCGGCCAACACGGCCAACGGCTCGCCATAGGCGCGATGCACCGTGGGCTTGCCGCGCCGCGTCTCGGCGTCGTCGAAACAGGGCAAATCGTCGTGCACCAGCGAGGCGCAATGCAGCAACTCGATCGCGGCGGCGGCCGCATCGGTGAGTGCGGGATTGGCGTCGCCGCAGGCTTGCGCCACGGCCAAACAAAGCTTCGGCCGGATGCGCGCACCGCCCGGGAAAACCGCATGGTCCAAGGCTGCGCGCAGGCGCGGCGGTGCGCCGGGACCATCGGTCCGGGCCAAAGCTGCCGCCAGTGCCCGTTCGATTCGGCTCGCACTTTCCATGGCTTGGTCCCTTTCCGATCCCGTTCAAGGGATTTTGTGTAAGTTTCTTTTGTCAGCTTGAATTGTCATGTATTGTTGACACACGAGTCAATGGGTTTCTGGAAAGCGGACATCGCCGGTGGCGCAAAAGCGGGTCGTGATCGTCGGGGCAGGCATTGCGGGCCTGGTCGCCGGCCTTGAATTGGCGTCGGCGGGGTTCGCGGTCGAAATCCTCGAACGCGCGGCCCAGCCGGGCGGCAAGATGCGCCATATCCCGATCGGCGACGCGCGCATCGACGGCGGCCCGACCGTGTTCACGATGCGCTGGGTGTTCGAGGATATCTTCGCGGCTGCCGGTGCCCGCCTCGAAGACCATCTGAAACTCACGCCGCTCGAAATCCTCGCACGCCACGCCTGGAGCGAGAGCGAACGGCTCGATCTGTTCGCCGACATCGAACGCTCGGCCGACGCGATCGGAACCTTCGCAGGTGCCGCCGAAGCGCGCGGCTATCGCGATTTCTGCGCGCGCGCCAAGCGCGTCTACGGCGCGCTCGAGCGCCCCTTCATCCGCGCCGACCGCCCCTCGCCTTTGACGCTCGTGCGCGGTACGGGCCTCTCGGGCATGAGCGATCTTCTGGCGGTCTCGCCCTTTGCGACTTTGTGGGCGGCCCTCGGCGAGCATTTCCGCGATCCGCGTTTGCGCCAATTGTTCGGCCGCTATTCGACCTACGTGGGCTCCTCGCCGTTCCGCTGCCCGGCCACGCTGATGCTGATCGCGCATGTCGAACAAAACGGCGTGTGGAGCGTGGAAGGCGGCATGCATCGCGTGGCGCGCGCGGTCGGCGAACTCGCACAAAAGAAGGGTGCGACGATCCGCTACAACGCCCACGTCGCAAAAATCCGCACGGCACAGAGCCGCGCGTGCGGCGTCACCCTTGAAGACGGCACCGAGATCGACGCCGACGCCGTCGTCTCGGCTGCCGACGTCGCCGCCCTGTCCACGGGCCGTTTCGGGCCAGCCGTGCGCCGTGCGGCGCTGGGTGCTGCCCCCGGCCAACGTTCGCTCTCGGCCGTCACATGGGCGACGGTGGCGCGTTGCGAGGGCTTTCCGTTGCTGCGCCACAACGTGTTTTTCGCGCGCGACTATCCGGCCGAATTCGACGCGATTTTCAAACGCGGCGAAATCCCGGCCGAAGCCACGGTCTATATCTGCGCGCAGGATCGCGGCGACGATGCGCCCGACCAAGCAAGCGCGCCGGACAAAGAACGCCTTCTGTGCCTCATCAACGCGCCCGCCAAGGGCGACACGCATGCATTCGACGAAGCGGAGATCGAAAAATGTCGGGCATCCATGCTGGCTCTTCTCAAGCGTTGCGGCCTGACGCTGACGATCGAGCCGCAAACGACAGTGGCGACGAGCCCGCGCGGCTTCGAGCAACTCTTTCCAGCGACGGGCGGAGCGCTCTACGGCCAGGCCTCGCACGGCTGGATGGCGTCGTTTCAGCGACCCTCGGCGCACAGCAAGATCCCGGGCCTGCATCTGGCGGGGGGCAGCGTGCATCCGGGGGCGGGCGTGCCGATGGCGGCACTGTCGGGTCGTCTGGCGGCAGCGAGCGTGCGCGCCCAGTTCGATTCGATGTCGCCGTCGGCCAAGACGGCTACGCGTGGTGGTACGCGGACGGGATAAGCGACGACGGCCGCCACGGCATCACGCTGATCGCATTCATCGGCAGCGTCTTTTCGCCCTACTACGCGTCGGCGCGTCGCAACGGGCGCGGCGATCCCGAAAACCACGTCGCACTGAACGTCGCTTTGTACGGTGCCTCCGGCAAACGCTGGGCTTTGACCGAGCGTGGCAGCAAGGCGCTCACACGCGACGAAACCCATCTGCGCATCGGCCCCAGTGCGATCGCATGGGACGGCAAGAGCCTCGTTTTCGAAATCGCCGAAATCGGCATGCCGATCCCGTATCGCGTGCGCGGGACCGTGCGCGTGACACCCGAATGTGCGCCCGCCGCACCGTTCGTGCTCGATGCAGCCGGCGGCCATCGCTGGCATCCGTTCGGACCGCGCGCGCGCGTCTCGGTCGAGATGAAAAATCCGGACCTAAGCTGGGAAGGCTCGGGCTATCTCGACGGCAATTCGGGCGACGTGCCCCTCGAACGCTCCTTCGTCGATTGGGACTGGTCGCGTGCCGATATGGGGCACGAGGCGGCCGTGCTCTACGACGTCAATCGCCGCGACGGGTCGAGCCTGTCGATCGCCGCCAAATTCGCAGCCGACGGAACGGCCACCGCGTTCGAACCGCCACCGCGCGTGAAGCTCGCCACGACCGGCTGGCGCGTGGCCCGCGCCACACGCAGCGACGCCGCAAGTTCCGCGCGCGTCATCGACACGCTCGAAGACACGCCCTTCTACGCACGCTCGGTCGTGGGTGCGCGCTGGAACGGCCACGACGTGACCGCCATGCACGAAAGCCTGTCCCTCGACCGTTTCGATTCGCGTTGGGTCCAAACCCTGCTCCCCTTCCGCATGCCGCGCGTAAGCGGGTAACGGCCTCGCTGGACCGTCGAAGTTCGGGCTGCCTGCGGCGGTCCAGCTCCCTTCAAATTCGCGCCGTTTTGTGCTTCAATGTGAGATCGCTTGTTCAATGCAGGCGTGCGCTGTTTGACAGGTGAATATCGACGGGAAAAGGCTGCTTTTGCAGCACCAGAAATACGTAACCCTAAAATCGTCGCGGCGGTTACATCGCTGGAGAATCAACGCGCTAAACAGGTTGCGGTTGCCGGTTGTCGCGTTTGGTAACCTATTCTTTGGACGGTTCGGCCGCTGCCGCAGCTGCGGCTTGGCGCTTGGCGGCTTCGCGCTTCTCGCGCTCGCGGCGCAGATCGTGCAGCTGGTGCGCGGCGAAGGCCAGCGCCAGAACGCCGGTCAGCACAAGCTCGACGAGGCCCGCATAGTTGGCTTCTTCGGCCATCGCGCGCGAGAGGCGCTAGGAACGACCGATGCGCGCTTGGTCGCGCGCTTCGAGCCGTTCGAACAGTTCGAGGATGCGCACCGTGCGCGCCACGAGGTTCCACCACGCCACTTGCGCCTGCGCGCTGGGTACGGCATGCGGTTCGACCGCGCGCACGAGATAGCGGATCGCGCGCAAGGGCGCTTGCGGCTCGGGCGGCACGTCCGCGCGCCCGGCCATGGCAGCGCCCGCGAGCACGGCAAGCTTGCGCACGATCGGCACCACCGCGCGCGTGGAAACCGAATCGCAGCCGTTGCGCATCACGGCATGGCCGATCTCGGCATAGAGCCTTGCGGCCGCACGGATCGCCGGTCGGCAACCGAGCGGCAGCTTCGGAATGCCGGCTTCGCCGCGCGCATAGAGCCCTTCGGCGGTCTCGAGCAGGCGGCGTACGACGGCTGCGAGGCGCCCATCGAACACGGGCTTGGCGAGCCACGCTTCGGGATCGAGGCCCTCTTCCTGCATCCAATCGAGCGGCAGATAGAGCCTGCCCATGCGCGCATCCTCGCCCACGTCGCGCGCGATGTTGGTGAGCTGCATGGCAACGCCAAGTTCGCAGGCGCGCGCGAGCGCTTCGGGGCTGCGCGCGCCCATCACGATCGCCATCATGGCCCCCACCGTGCCGGCCACGCGCGCCGAATAGTCGTAGAGCGCTTCGATGTCGGGATAGCGGCGGCCTTGCGCATCCCACGCAAAACCGTCGAGCAGGGCTGCCGGCAGTTCGATCGGTATGGCGAAATGTTCGACGGTCGCGGCAAACGCGCGGTCGGCAGGATCGTTCATCGGGTTGCCCGCATAGGCGCGCGCAAGGCGCCGATGCAGGCCTTCGAGAGCGGCGTGATGGTCGTCGGCAAAATCGATCGCGTCGTCGGCCAGACGGCAGAAGGCGTAGAGGGCCGAGGCGGGCCCGCGCACGGCCTGCGGCAAGATCAGCGAGGCGGCAAAAAATGTGTGCGAGCCGCCGCGCAAAGCCTTGCGGCACGCGGCAAGATCGGCCTCGAACTTCGCTGTACGCTTAGACGAACTGGCGTGCATGGGGGACCACCGCATCGAGAACGCGCGCCGAAGCCAGCACGCCTGGAACGCCTGCACCCGGATGGGTGCCCGCACCGACGAGGAACAGATTGTCGATGTCTTCGCTGCGATTGTGCGGCCGGAACCACGCACTCTGCGTCAGGATCGGTTCCATGCCGAAGGCAGCGCCCTTGAAGGACAGATAGCGGTCCTGGAAATCGAGCGGGGTCAGCATGCGCGAAGAAACGACGTTGGCCTCGAGATCGGGCAACAGCGTGCCCGAAAGATACGCAGCAATGCGGCGGCGATAGGGCTCGGCCTGTTGGGTCCAATCCACGCCCGCATCCATGTGCGGCACGGGCGAGAGCACGTAGAACGCATCGCAGCCGGGCGGCGCCAAGCTCGGGTCGGTCGCGGTCGGGCGGTGCAGATAGAGGCTGAAATCGTCCGACAGATGCTTGCGTTCGAAAATGTCGCGCAGCAATTCGCGATAGCGCGGGCCCATCAGGATCGTGTGGTGCTGCACGTCTTCGTAGCGGCGCTTGGTACCGAAATACCAGACGAACAGCCCCATCGAATAGCGCATGCCCTCGACCTTGCGGTCGGTCCAGCGGCGGCGATGCTGGGGCTCGATCATGCTGCGGTAGGTGTAGGCCGAGTCCGCGTTCGACACGACGATGTCGGCGGCCAACGTCTCGCCGTTCGCGAGCGTCACACCCGTGGCGCGGCGGTTCGACACTTCGATGCGCGATACCGTGGCGTTGCAGCGCAAAGCTCCCCCCTGGCCTTCGATGAGGCCGACGAGCCCCTGCACCACGGCCCCCATGCCGCCCATCGCGAAATGCACGCCCCATTTGCGTTCGAGAAACGCGATCAGGCAGAAGATCGCACTCGCCGCGAACGGATTGCCGCCGACGAGCAGCGGATGGAAGCTCAAAAGCTCGCGCAGCTGCGGGTCCTGGATGTGCTTGGAGACGAGGCTGTAGACCGTGCGGTAGCTTTCGAGCCGCAGCAAGGCGGGCGCGATCTTGACCATGTCGAGGAACGAGCCGAACGGCTGGTCGACGAGCTGTTCGAAGCCGACCTTGAAAATGTCTTCGCTCGCTTTGACGAAGCGGTCGAACCCGACGACGTCGGCCGGGTTGAATTTTGCGACCTCCGCGCGCATGCGGTCGGGGTCGCCCGAATAGTCGAAGCTTTTGCCGTTTTCGAAGCGGATGCGATAGAACGGATCGATCGCGCGCAGCGTCAGATCGTCCGCCATCTTGCGCCCGCACAAGGTCCAGAGTTCCTCGAGCATGTGCGGAGCGGTGATGATGGTGGGGCCGGCATCGAAGGCAAAACCGTCCTGGCGGAACACCGATGCGCGCCCACCCGCCTGGTCGAGCTTCTCGAGCACGGTCACCCGGTAGCCGCGCGCGCCCAGCCGGATCGCGGCGGCAAGTCCGCCGAAGCCGCTGCCGATCACGATCGCGTGCGGTCGCGGATCGGGATCGCTCGAACCGGTCTTCGGCGCGCGTATGAATGCCACGGTCATTTGCCCTTCCCCCCAGGCGAGTGACGTCCCCCGAGTCCGAGTGTAAACCCAGCTTGGCACTTTTCGGAAGACGTTCATCAAGCTAAGCTGACAGAATCTTTACGACAGGGGATTTGGACGGGCATGGCGGCGGGGCCAAACTGGGACCGGGCGGGCGCCGATTGGCCCAACCGCAGCGCAAGCCGCTTCGTGAATGCGGGCGGATTGCGCTGGCATGTGCAGGTTTCGGGCACAGGGCCCGTGGTGCTGCTGATCCACGGCACCGGCGCCGCCACCCATTCCTGGCGCGGCGTGCTACCGCTTCTGGCGGACCATTTTACCGTCGTGGCCCCCGATTTGCCGGGCCACGGTTTTTCCGACATTCCGGCGGCCCCCCACCTCTCGCTGCCGGGCATGGCCAAAGCCACAGGCCACCTGCTCGAAGAATTGGGCCTCGCACCTTCGCTCTGCGTTGGCCATTCGGCCGGGGCGGCGATCGCCGCGCGCATGTGCCTCGATGGGCGCATGGCACCGGCAGGTCTGATCTCGCTGAACGGCGCCTTGCTGCCGCTGCGCGGTTTCGCCGGGCGCTTCTTTTCGCCGGCCGCAAAGGTGCTGGCGAACCTGCCGCTGATCCCCGATCTCGTAGCCTGGCGCGCCAAAGATCGGGCGGCGATCGAGCGGCTGATGGCCGATACGGGCTCGAAGCTCGATCCGGCCGGCATCGAGTTCTACCGCCGCCTCATGGCAAGCCCGCGCCATGTCGAAGCCACGCTCGGCATGATGGCGAATTGGGATCTCGATACGTTCGTGCGCGATCTGCCGAAGCTGGCGGCACCGCTCGCACTGGTCGTGGGTGCCAACGACCGCACGGTGCCGCCGCGCGATGCGCAGCGCGTGCGCCTGCTGCTGCCCAAGGCGGTCGTTGAAACGCAAAGCGGCCTCGGCCATCTGGCACACGAGGAAGATCCCGCAGCCACGGCCGCTTCGATCCGCCGCTACGCTGCAACCTGGGGTGTGGCTTAAGAAAAGCTGCCGCGCACGACGCGGTTCAGCGTGGCGGCATCGGCGCGCGGCAAGGCGAGATACACGGCCCCCATCGCCGTGCTCAGCGCCTGCGCAAGCGGCGTGGGTCGCGCGCCCGTATCGACGAGCAAAGCGCGCAAAGCGGTCGCACGGATGCGGCGTGCGGCATCCAGCGCATCGGCCTCGGCCGCGTCGCGCCCGCCGATCCCGGCCCGAGTCACGTTGGCGCGGCCGTCGGTCAGCAGCACCAAGGTGGGCGTGCCGCCCTGTCGGCGAATGGCCTCCGCAAGCTCGCTGGCGGTATCGATGCCGGTCGCAAGCGGCGTTCCGCCCCCGCCCGGCAAACCCGCCAAAGCGCGTTTGGCGCGCACAAGCGAGCGCGTGGGCGGAAGTACGAGCTCGGCGCGCCCGGCGCGGAACGCGATCACGGAAACGCGGTCGCGCCGCACATAGCAGTCGGCGAGCAGCAATTCGACGGCCCCCTTGGTTTCGGCCAAGCGATGCAGCGCGGCCGAGCCCGACGCATCGATCGCGAAGATCGTCGTCGTTTCGCGGCGCTGCTTGAAGCGCGTCACGCGGAAATCTTCCGAGAGCACGCGCACGCGCGGGCCCGCTGTCGCGCCCGCAGCGCGAATGCGCTGCCACGGGGCGGCTGCGCGCAAAGTCGCCACAAGATTGAGGCGCGCATTGCGCTGGCCCGGCAGGCCGCGAAAAATGCCCGCAGGCCTGCCGCGCTTGCCGGATTTTTGCAGCGCCCCCGACTTGCCGGCCGACGCAGCACCCCCGCCGAGCGCCTTGGCAACCTTGAGGCGTGCGAGCAGATCGGGTGGGATCGCTGCAGCAGCCGCTTCGAGCACCATGTCGTCGAGCGGTTTGTCGGGCGTGGCCTGCTCCGTCGGCGGCTCGGCATCGTCGCCCTGGTCGGGCGGCGGCGGCGGCGGACTTTCGTCTTGCTCTTCTTCGGCGGGCGGTGCGGGCACTTGCGTCGCGCGATGCGCCATCACCAGCGCGCACGCCACCGACACGTCGTCGCCCGCCACTTCCGCCCGCCCGAACAAAGCAGCCGAAGCGCGCGCCGCGCGCAAGGCGAGCAGGTCCGCACGCGAGGAGCCGATGCCGAGTGCGAGGGCCGTGCCGCAAATCGCGGCCTGCATCTCAGGTGCGATTTCGATCTGGGGCAGGCTTGCACGCGCCGCGGCGATCGCGTCGCGGTCGATCGTAGATGCGCCGATCTCGCCGTGCCGAACGGCGCCAAGCTCGGCGAAAAACGCGAGCCGTTCGGCGAACGCGGCGGGCAGCCGTTCGTCGGCTTCCACCGCTTCGTCGAGGGCGATCGCGGCAAGCCGGGTCGGCGTCACCGACGACAAGCCGTCGCGCGCCAGCACCACTTCGCCGCGGTCGAGCACGGCCACGATGCGCGCGGCCGTCTCGGGTGCGAGCCGTTCGGCCATGGCGAAGACGGCCACACCGCCATCGACCTCGGCCAGCACGCCGCGCTCGGCGACGGGGCGGCCCGCCTTCAAGGTCGCGGCAAGATCGAGCCCGCCCAAGAGGCGTTCGTCGGCGATCTGCAGCGGCACGCGCTTCCACGGCGCTTCAGCCGGCAAAAGATCGCGCAGCAAGGCGAGCAATGCGTCGCGCGCGAAACCTGCGGGCGCCCGCAAATGCAAGCCGCCGAGCCCCGCCGGATCGACCGCGAGCAGCTGCACGGCGAGCACCGCGCGCTCCCACGCCGACCCGGCCATGGGCCCGCCGTCGCTCACGCGCCGAAAAGTTCGGAAATGGCGCGGTCGACGCGCACGCTCGAGCCCGTATCGTCGAGCGGATTGCGCCGCAGCCGATGGCGCAGCACGGAAGGCGCCAAGCGCCTTATGTGCGAATCGCCGACGGCCGCGTCGCCGTCGAGGGCGGCGAGGCTGCGCGCCGCGCGGATCAGCGTAATCTCGCCGCGCAGGCCATCGGTGCCGAGCTTCATGCAGAGCTCGGCCACGCGCTTCAACGCGGCGTCGCTGGCCTGCATCTCGGGCAGGCGCTTGCGCGCGGCCACGATGCGCGCGCGCAATTTGGCGTCGGCCGCCTTCCATTTTTCGACGAACGCCGCCCGGTCGCGCTCGAACAGGTCGCGGCGTTTGACGACTTCGACGCGCGTTTCGAGATCGGTCGGCGTTTTGACTTCGATCGACAGGCCGAACCGGTCGAGCAATTGCGGGCGCAATTCGCCCTCTTCAGGATTGCCGCTGCCGATCAGCGAAAAGCGCGCAGGATGGCGCACGCTCAAGCCTTCGCGCTCGACGACGTTCTCGCCCGAGGCCGCCACGTCGATCAGCAGATCGACGAGATGGTCCTCGAGCAGGTTCACTTCGTCGATATAGAGAAAGCCGCGATTGGCGCGCGCGAGCAGGCCGGGCTCGAAGGCTTTTTCGCCTCGCGTGAGCGCGCGCTCGAGATCGAGGGCGCCCACCACACGGTCTTCGGTCGCGCCCAAGGGCAGATCGACGACCGGTACGGCCGCAAGCCGCGTGCGCGTGCGCGCCTCTTTGTGTGTGCCGCAATAGGGGCAAGCGGCAAGATCGCCGTCGGGATCGCAACTGTACGGGCAGCCATCGACCGCGCGCATCTTCGGCAGCAAGGCGGCAAGGGCGCGCACGGCCGTCGACTTGCCCGTGCCGCGGTCGCCGAACACGAGCAGACCGCCAATACCGGGATCGATGGCGGCCACCGTCAAAGCGAGCTTGAGTTCGTCCTGCCCGACAATAGCCGAAAACGGAAACGCAACCGACATGCCCCCTCCCCCGTTGTGCGAATCCCTCTGCCCCCAGGGACCTGCACAGCCACATTAGCCACGCGATTCGCCGGGTCAATGGGCAAAGGCGCCTCTTGCCGCATGCCGGGCCAAGCACTTAGGCTCGTGTCCTCGCGACTGGGGGAACTCCGATCGACGCCAACGCTCTCTATCGGCCGCCGGCACCTGCACCTTTGTCCGCTCTGGCGGCCCTCGTGCGCACGGTGCTGCGCGGCGAGCAGGATCTTTTGAGCCTGCTGCCTGCCGAAGCCTATTCGAAGCCGATCACGCCGCTTGGCTTTTCGCGCCGCTCGATCCTGCTCGTGAACGACCCTGCCGTTTCGACCGAGATCTTCGCCGATGCCGAAGGCATCTATCCCAAAAACGATCTGATGGTGGGGGCGCTCGAGCCGCTCGTCGGCAATTCGATGTTCGTCTCGAGCGGCGAAATCTGGCGCCGCCAGCGCCGCATGATCGACCCGGCCTTCTCGCATATGCGCATCAACCGCGCCTTCGACGTGATGGCCGCGACGGTCGACGACTACGAAAACCATCTCGACGAGGTCGCGGCCAAGGGCGAGGCCATCTCGCTCGATGCGGCCATGAGCCATCTGACGGCCGACATCGTCTGCCGCACGATCTTTTCCAAATCGCTCGAATCGCAGACGGCGCGCGACGTGTTCGACAATTTCCTCATTTTCGAGCGGCACGTCGCCAATGTCGAGCTCGGGCGACTCATCTTCGGCAAGCCGTTTGCACAAGTCCACCAGTCCGACACGGTGCTGGCGGCGTGCGCGCGCATAAGGCGGCATATCGGCGATCTCGTCGATCCGCGCATCGCAACCGGTGCGGCCCAGATCGACGACATCGCCGGCGCCGTGATCGCAGCGCAAGACCCGCAAAGCGGCCTCCGCTTCACGCGCGAAGAGCTGATCGACCAGATAGGCGTCTTTTTTCTCGCCGGCCATGAAACGACGGCGAGCGCTTTGACGTGGGTCTTTTTCATTCTGTCGATGCGGCCCGAGATCGTGGCGCGCATGCGCGCCGAAATCGCGCGCGTTTCGGGCAACGGGCCGGTCGAATTCGAACACGCCAAACAGATGGTCTATGTGCGCAACGTGTTCCGCGAAACCTTGCGCCTCTATCCGCCGATCACGTTCTTGCCGCGCGTGGCGGCGGCCGACACGGTGATCGCAGGCCGGCACATCAAGCGCGGGGCGATGGTGATGCTGGCCCCGTGGGCCACGCATCGCAACGCGATCTACTGGAAAAAAGCCGACCGTTTCGATCCCGACCGGTTCGCACCCGAGAACGAAAAGAACTTGGTGCCAGGCACCTATATGCCGTTCGGCCTCGGCCAGCGTATTTGCGTGGGGGCGGCGTTCGCGACCTTCGAAAGCTGCCTTATCCTCGCGCGCCTCGTGCGGCGCTACGATTTCGAAACGCTGGCCCCTGAAAAAGTGCGGCCCGTGGCGCGCCTCACCACGCGGCCGGCGCGCGAAATCAGCGTGCGAGTGCGGCGGCGCTGAGGCGCGCGCGCCGCGCTTTTCGGTCGATCTGGAACTGGTGGTAGACGATGAGTGCGATGCCGGTGCCGAGCGGGATCGCCCACAAGGTCGGGCTGAAAGCGTTGTGCGGCATGAAGCGCACCGCGCCGAAAGCCAGGAACGCCGTGTAGACCGAGATCCCCGCGCCTACGAGCGCCTTCACGTGCTCTTTGAGATAGTCGGTGCGCCCCGGCTCGGCCTTGGCCGCGAAATAGAGGTTGGTCGCACCCGACGCAATGCCGACGGCCGAAATGCCCATCATCAAGGGCTGGTCGATGAGCCAGCCTTGGAATGCGCAGTTCGCCGCCGTAACCATGACCAACATCTGCAGCGCCACGTTGGGCCAGCTGCGATTGGCGGCATGGTCGAACTTGTTGCGGATCGCCGACATGCCGTGCCAGCACAGGCTCACCGTGAGGATCGCCAGATACAGCATCATCCAGCCGAACAGCCCGCGCACGAGCGCTGCATCGTCGAGCTTGGGATGCGTTTCGAGCGGTGCCGCAAGCGAACAAAGGCTCATGCCGATCGCCATTGCGGCCGTTACGAGCAGGCAATTGTAGAAGACGCGTCCCCAGCGCCGATGTGCAGCCGCCCCCTTGCGGCCGACAACCGGCACCCAGAACGTCACCAGCCCCGTTGCCCCCGTCGCGACATGCACGACCAGAAAGCACATGAACAAGATTTCGATCACGGCCTTTTCCCCCTGGACGCGATCTTATCAGCTGTGCGCGTTCTTGCGAACGGCTTCCTCGATTTACAGTCGCGCGGTATCGGCGTGCGGGCCCGCAAATGCGAGGTTTCTTGCATGCAACCTTCGAGTTTGCGACACTTCAATGCGACAGGACGGCGAGATGAAGGGGGATAGTCTCGATGCGCGTCATACTGGCCCAGCCACGCGGCTTTTGCGCAGGCGTTGTGCGCGCGATCGCGATCGTCGAGCGCGCGCTGGCCAAATACGGCGCACCGGTCTATGTGCGCCACGAGATCGTGCATAATCGCCACGTCGTCGATGCGCTGAAGGCGCAGGGTGCGATCTTCGTCGAATCGCTCGCCGAAATTCCGACCGGGGCCGTGGCGATTTTCAGCGCGCACGGCGTGCCGAGCGAAGTCGAGCGCGACGCCGAACGGCGCGGGCTTGCCGCGATCGACGCCACCTGCCCGCTTGTGAAAAAAGTGCATATCGAAGGCCGGCGCTACGCGGCCCAAGGCTACGAGGTCGTGCTGATCGGCCACGAGGGCCATCCCGAAGTGGTCGGGACACTCGGCCAGATCGACGGGCGCGTGCATCTGGTTGCGACCGTCGAAGACGTCGCGCGCCTCGAGGTCGCGGATCCCGCGCATCTCGCCTACGTCACGCAGACCACGCTCAGCGTCGACGAAACGCGCGCGGTCGCCGAAGCCTTGCAGCGGCGCTTTCCCGCGATCGAAGGTCCCGACACGAAAGACATCTGCTACGCCACGCAGAACCGCCAGACAGCCGTGCGCGATCTGGCCGCACGCGTCGATGCCGTGCTGGTCGTGGGGGCTGCAAACAGCTCCAACTCGAACCGCTTGCGCGAGATCGCGGTCGATTGCGGCGTGCCCGGCTATCTCGTGGACGATGTCGATGCCGTCGATTGGCGCTGGCTCGACACGGTCGAAACGCTCGGCATCACGGCGGGCGCATCGGCGCCTGAGTCGATCGTCGATGCGCTGATCGAAGGCATTCGCAAACACCATCCGGTCGAATTGGCAGTCCTCGACGGCGTGCGCGAGACGATGCAGTTCCGCCTGCCGGCCGTTCTGGCCTAAAGCACCGCACCTCTGCACGCTTCTTGCACGGAATCGCCCGGCGGTTCTTCGCCCCACACAGCCGGACGAGGTTGATCGACATGCCCCACCGAGCCGAACGCGAACGTGCGATGCGCGGCTGCGTCAAATTGCTGGGCGGGCTCGTCGGCGAAACGGTGCGCGCGCAAGAAGGCGATGCGGCCTATGCCGCACTTGAGGCGCTGCGCCAAGGCTTCGTCGCCCTTCGCCGGCACGCCAAGCCGGACACGAGGGCGATCGCGAAACTGGCGGCGGGCTTGGCCGATATCGAGCCCGACCGTGCGGTGATGCTGGCGCGCGCGTTTGCGCTGTTTTTCGCCGTGGTCAACATCGTCGAGGAAGCCTGGCGCGCCAACGAGCGCGTGCAGGCCGATGCGGCTTGGCCGCGCTCGTTCCCCGAAACCTTCGCGCAGCTCGGGGCCGGCGCTTCGGCCAAGCGCGTGCGGGCTTTGCTGCCGGATCTGGCGCTGATGCCGGTGATGACGGCCCACCCGACAGAGGCGCGGCGGCAAACGGTGCAGCGCGGCCATCGCCGCCTCTACGATCTTGTGGCGGACTTGGTCGACCGCGATCCGCGCAGCCGGATCTACGCCGACAAGGTCGATGCGATTCGCGACGAGATCGCAACCTTGTGGAAGACCGACACGGTGCGCGCCGAGAAGCTCAGCGTGGCCGACGAGATCGCCAACGGCCTGCTGTTCTTCCGCATGGCGCTCTACGACGCGGTTGCCGATACGCTGCGCAGCTTTGCGAACGCGTTGCCGCAAGGCTGCGCGCCGCCGCCGCATCTGCTTGCCTTCGGCTCGTGGATCGGCGGCGACCGCGACGGCAATCCGAACGTGACGGCCAAAACGACGCTGTTTGCCATGCGCGCGCAGTCGCGCGAGGTCTTGCGCGAATATCTGCGCCGCACCGAAGCGCTCGCCGACCGGCTCACGCAGTCGGCCGCGTATATCGATCTCGATCCGCAGTTCGCGGCAAGGCTTGCGGCCGACGACAAGCTCTATGCGGCATCCGTGTTCGGCGAATTCACCGAACGGCTGCAGCGCGAACCCTATCGGCGCAAGCTCGCCTATATCCGCTTCCGCCTGCAGGCGCGGCTCGACTGGACGCAAATGCGGCTGGCAGGCGGCGACGCACCCTGCCCGGCCGAGGCCTATGCGGATGCAGCCGCGTTCGCGAGCGACCTTGCCGCGTTGCGCCAAGCGCTGCGCCACGACGGCGATGCGCGCCTGGCCGACGGGCAGCTCCTCGATCTCGAACGCTTGGTCGGCGTATTCGGCTTCCATCTGGCGCGCCTCGACGTGCGCCAGGAAGCCAAGCGCCATCGCGATGCGGTGCAGGAAATTCTCGCCGGCATTCCAGGCCTGCCCGACTATCTCGCCCAAAACGAGACAACGCGCCTCGACATGCTCGAAGAGCTTGTTGCGCGGCCGGGGCCGGTGGTGCTGCTCGGCAGTGCGCTCTCGGCCGAGACGCGCGAAACGCTGGAAACGCTCGGCGCCATTGCGGCCTTGCATGCCGAGTTCGGCGCCAAGTCGGTCGAGACCTATGTCGTGTCGATGGCGGGCAGTGCGAGTGCGGTGTTCGAAGTGCTGCTGCTCGCACGCCTCGCCGGGCTGCTCGAGCCGCGCGGCCACGGCAGTTTCGCGATGGATCTGCGCGTCGCACCGTTGTTCGAGACCATCGCCGATCTCGAAGCGGCGCCCGGCATCGTCGAAGCCTTGCTCGCACGCCCCGTCTATCGCGCGATCCTTGCGGCGTCGGGCGGCTTGCAGGAAGCGATGCTCGGCTATTCCGACAGCTGCAAAGACGGCGGCATTCTCGCGTCGTCGTGGGCGCTGCACCGCGCCCAGACGCGGCTTGCCGAAGTGTTCAAACAAGCGGGCATCGCGTACGTGCTGTTCCACGGTCGCGGCGGCAGCCATGCGCGCGGCGGCGGCCCGACGCACGACGCGATCCTCGCCGGCCCCCGCGACGCCGCCAACGGGCGCATCAAATTCACCGAACAGGGCGAGGTGCTGTCGTTCAAATATTCGAACCGCGACACGGCCGCCTACGAACTCACGGTGGCGCTCACGGGCCTGCTCAAAAAATCGCTGGGGCCGCCCTATCGCAAGGGGGCAAGGCCGCAGGCTTGGGCAGCCGCCATGGCGCGGCTTGCCGAGCTTGGCGAGGCGGCCTATCGCGAGCTCGTCGCGAGCCCGGGCTTTCTCGACTATTTCTACGAAACCACGCCGGTCGACGAATTGGCGTTCCTCAATATCGGCTCGCGGCCCTCGCATCGGCCCAAGGCCGGGCGCGACATTCGCGCCATCCGCGCGATCCCGTGGGTGTTCGGCTGGTCGCAAGCGCGACTTGCGTTGCCTGCATGGTACGGCGTGGGCCAAGCAGTCGCTTCGTTCGCAGCCGAAGCGCCCGGCAATCTGGCACTCCTGCGGCGCATGCATCGCGACTGGCCGTTCTTCCGCAATCTCGTCGACAATGTCGCGATGGCGGAGAGCAAAGCCTCAGCCGAGATCGCGCGCCTCTATATGCCGCTGGCACACGACCAGGTCGCGGCCAAGCGCATCTTCGCCGCGATTTCGGGCGAGCTTGAGGCAACCGCGCGCATGCTGCGCCGGATCACCGGCAATGCCCCGCTTGCGGGCAATCCGCTGCTGGCTTTGTCGCTCGACCGGCGCAAACCCTATCTCGACGCGATGAACGCGCTGCAGGCCGCCTTGATCGCGCGCGCGCGCAAACAAGACGGGGCGGCGTGGCGCCATCCGCTGCTGCTGACGGTCAACGCGATCGCGGCGGGCATGCGCAATACGGGCTAACGCCCGAAACGGCGCAAGCGCAGCGCGTTGCCGACGACGAAGATGCTCGAGGCCGCCATCGCTGCGGCCGCAAAGATCGGCGACATCTGGATGCCGAACCACGGATAGAGGGCGCCCGCCGCAACCGGTACGAGGGCCGCGTTGTAGCCAAAGGCCCAGAACAGATTCTGGCGGATGTTGCGCATGGTGGCTTTGGACAGCGCCACGGCATGCGCCACCGCCGCCAAATCGCCCGCGACGAGGACGACGTCCGCACTGTCGATCGCGATGTCGGTGCCGCTGCCGACCGCAATGCCGATATCGGCCTCTGCCAACGCCGGCGCATCGTTGATGCCATCGCCCACAAACGCGACCGTTTTCCCCTCCTCGCGCCACGTCGCAAGCGCGGCGAGTTTGTCGGCGGGCATGGCTTCTGCGACCACGCGCGCAATGCCGAGCTCGGCCGCAACGCTGGTCGCCGTCGCTCGATTGTCGCCCGAGACCATTGCCGTCGCGAGGCCTGCCGCGTGCAAAGCCGCGATTGCGGGTTTCGCACTCGGCCGGATCGGATCGGCGACCGCGACAAGGGCAGCCAAGCGCCCGTCGACCGCGGCGAAGATCGGCGATTTGCCGCGTTTTGCGAGTGAGGCTGTCGCGTCTGCGAAGCTTGCGACCGAAATGCCGAGCGCGGCGAGATAACGGTCGGCGCCGACCGCGACATCGCGACCGCCCACACGCGCGCGGGCACCCAAGCCGGGCGCTGCCGCAAAATCGGCGACGGGCAGGCGCGCGAGCTTCTTGTCGTGTGCGGCGCGCGTGATCGCCGCCGCGATCGGATGCTCGGACGATTCTTCGAGTGCACCCAGCAGCGCCAAGACTTCGTCGGCCGCAAAACCCGGGGCTGCGACAAAGTCGGTAAGTTCGGGGCGCCCCTTGGTGAGCGTGCCGGTCTTGTCGAACGCCACGAGCGTGACTGTTCCCAAACGCTGCAAAGCTTCGCCACGCCGGAACAGAATGCCGCGCTCGGCCGCTCGCCCGCTTGCGACGAGAATCGAAATCGGCGTGGCGAGCCCCATGGCGCACGGGCACGCGACGATCAGCACGGCAACGGCATTGGCGAGCGCCAAGCCAAACGCGTCCGCGCCGCCCCACAGCATCCAACAGGCGAACGTGGCCGCCGCCGCCGCGAACACGGCCGGCACGAAGCGGGCCGTCACGCGATCGACAAGCGCTTGAATCGGCAGTTTGCCGGCTTGCGCGTTTTCGACGAGGCGCTGGATCTGCGCCAGCATCGTGTCGGCCCCGACTTTCGTCGCCGCGAACACGAAACTGCCATTCTGGTTGACGGTGCCGCCAATCACGGCTGCACCGACTTCTTTGAAGACGGGCACCGGCTCGCCCGTGACCATCGACTCGTCGATATAGGAATGGCCGCTCGCAAGCGTGCCGTCGGCGGCGATGCGCTCGCCCGGGCGCACTTGCAGCCGGTCGCCGACGACGACCGACCCGATCGGCACTTCGACGAACGCGCCGTCGCGCTCGACGCGTGCGGTCTTGGCCTGCAGGCGGCCGAGGCGCGCGATCGCATCGCGCGCATGGCCGCGGCTCAAGCCCTCGAGATAGCGGCCGAGCAGGACGAGGACGACGACCGACACGGCCGCTTCGAAATAGAGGTGTGCTGCACCCGCCGGCATCAGATCGGGTGCGACGACCGCCGCCAGCGAATAGAGATAGGCGCTGAGCGTGCCGACGGCGACGAGCGTGTTCATGTCGGGGGTGCCGCGCAGCAGATTGGCAAGGCCCACGCGCTGGAAGCCGAGGCCCGGCCCGAACATCACAAGCGTGGTCAGCACCAGCGACGCATAGGCGATGAAATCGGGCGACAGGGCCGCATGGATCCAGCCATGCAGCGGCGGAAAAATATGGCCGCCCATTTCGACGACGAAAACCGGTGCGCCCAGCACCGCCGCGAGAACCAGGCGGCGGGCAAGGCCCGCATTCTCGTCGTGGGGCACTTGCCCTGCCGCCTCGGATCCCAGCGGCGTCGCCTCGTAGCCCGCATCCGAAATCGCGCGCACGATGGCGGCCGGATCGGCAATGCCGTCGCGATAGACGATATGCGCGCGCTCGGTCGCGAGATTGACGGTTGCGGCAACGACGCCGGGCACGCGTTTGGCCGCCGCCTCGACATGCGCCACGCACGAAGCGCACGTCATGCCGGCCACGGCGAATTCGGCGCTCGCATTGCGCACCGAATAGCCGGCCGCTTCGATCGCGGGGACGAGCTTGGCCAACGCAGCCGGATCGGACAGCACGACGCGCGCCTGCTCGGTCGCAAGATTGACGCTGGCCGAAGCAACGCCGGGGACAAGCGCCAACGCCTTTTCGACATGCGCCACGCACGAGGCGCAGCTCATCCCGTCGACCGGGATCGCGTAGGCGGTGTTTTTTGGACGGGCGTCGTCGGGCATAATGGCGGGGCTCCTTGCGAGCAGAGTCATGGACCCTTCCCGGGCGGCAAGGTCAAGCCGTTCGTTTCTGCGCCCGATATGCGTTCGAAATGTGCCCGAAATGCGGGGAGCTTGGCTGCAGAGTCCGATGTACCGCTACTGCCAGAGTTTTTCCGGCATGCAGCAATGCGCCGCAAAACAAGCGCGCGTCTATTTCTCGCTGAATGCCTGGTCGAGCGCGCGGTAGACCGGATTGAGCATGTAGCGCAGCACGCTGCGCTCGTCGGTTTTGATGTCGGCCAGCACGGTCATGCCCGGCAGCAGCGGATTGCGCGCCGGATCGTCGCCCGCGTAGCTTCTGTCGAGGCCGATGACCGCTTTGTAGTAGGTGCGGCCCTGCGGATCGGTCAGCGTCGAGGCCGACAGGCTCGTGAGCGTGCCCGGCACGCTGCCGAAGCGCGCAAAATCGTAGGTCGAGATTTTGACCGCGACGGGCTGGCCGACGCGCACCTGGCCGATATCGTTGGGCGGCAGACGCGCTTCGACAACGAGTTCGCGGCCGATCGGCACCACTTCGAGCAGCGTGCCGCCGGGCGGCAGCACGCCGCGCTCGCTGCGCACGCGCATTTCCTTGACCACGCCGCGCACCGGCGACAGCACCTTCGTGCGCGCCACGCGGTCGTCGAGGCGCACGCGCGCCTCCTCGACCTGGCGCAGCTCGGCCGTAACGCTGCCCACTTCGCGCATCGCGTCGGCCGAAAGGCGGCTGTCGAGTTCGATCAGGCGCTGCTCGGCCTCGGCAACCGCTTCGCGCGCGCGCCCGATATTGACGGTCGCGGTCGAAAGCTCGCCCTGCACGCGGTTCATCTCGCGCTGCACGTCGAGCAGCGTGATGCGCGAATTGAGACCCTGGTCGGTGAGGCGCTGGCGCATGCCGAGCGCTTCGCCGGTGATTTCGATCTGGCGCTCGAGCGTGCGGCGCTGGCTCAGCAGCGCGTCGAGATCCGCACGCCGTCCGCCGAGCTGGCGCTCGAGCACCACGCGCTGGCTCGTGCGCGCGCGCTCCTGCGTGCGCAGAATGGCGGCCTGGTCCGCCGAAAGGCCCGTCTCGGTCGCTTCGGCAAGCGTGGCCACGCGCCCCTCGGCGAAGGCGCGCAAACGCTCGGCCTGCAGGCGCAAGCTTGCCTCGCGCGAGGCAAGCTGGTCGCGCTCGGCGGTCGCGGCCGTCGGATCGATTTCGACGAGCAATTGGCCTTCCTCGACGACATCGCCTTCGCGCACCAGAATATGCGCAACAATGCCGCCTTCGAGATGCTGCACGAGTTGCACGCTGCCGGCCGGCACGATCTCGCCGGGGCCTTGGGCGATCTGCGCCACGTTCGTGTAGGCCGCCCACGCGACCGCACCGCCCAGCAGTGCTGCGATCAGCCACACGGCCGCGCGCATGAGCCAAGGAGCACCGCCCTCTTCGAGATGGATCGCGAGGGTGAGATAGCGGATGCGGGCAGGATCGGCCCGCAACGCGGTCGAGGGCAGCGTCATCGAAGGGCTCCGGGAACCGAGGCGGAAGGGTTGGCGCGCATCTGCACGATGCGGCCGCCGTCGAACGTGGCGACGCGGTCGCACAAAGCAAGATGGCTGGGGCGATGGGAAATCAGAATAATCGTCTGTTTGCCCTTGCGCCGCTGCAAGGCGGCGATGAGGGCGGCGTCGCCGTTTGCGTCGAGCCACTGGCCCGGCTCGTCGAGCAGCAGAACCGAAGCCGGGCGCAGGAACACGCGGGCCAAGGCGATGCGCTGCAACAGGCCCGCCGGCAGGCCGCTCGCCCCTTGGTCGCCGAGCTGCGTGTCGAGCCCGTCTTTGAGCGCCAGCACTTCCTCGAGCCCGCCCGCCTCGGCCAAAGCCGCATGCAGATCGGGCGTGCTCGCCGTGGGTGCCGAAAGGCGCAGATTCTGGGCGATCGTGCCGTAGAAGAGATGGCGGCTTTGCGGCGCGTAGGCGATCGCAAGGCGCAGCTCGGCCGGCGTCATCTGGCGGATGTCGAGCCCGTCGAGCTGCACAGTGCCCGCTTGCGGCTGGTAGAGGCCCATCATCACTTTGAGCGCGGTCGACTTGCCAGCTCCGGAGTGGCCGGCAAAACCCACCATCTCGCCGGGTTTCGCCACGAAATCCACACCGAGCAAGGCGGGCTCGGCTTCGGCGCGGTAGCGCAGCGACACGCGGTTGAGGGCGATCTGGCCGCGGAACACGCGCTGGACGACGGCGGGCGTGGCACGGTCGGTGAGTTCCGGGCGCAGGCGCAGCAGCTGGTCGATCTGCGCCAAGCTCTGGCGGATCTGCGTGAGACGCGAGAGTGCCGCAATGCCGACCTGCAGCGGCGACAGCACGCGCCAGGTGAGCGCCATCGTCGCGACGAGTGCCCCCACCGACATCTGCGCGTCGATGATGCGGGCCGCACCCCACACGAGCATGATGGCACCGGCGAGCATCGTGAGCCCTTGCGAAAACGTTTGCAGCACCGCGTTGGTGGCCTGCACCTTGCGTCCCTCGCCGACCGCCGAGGCCGAAGCGGCCCGGAAGCGTTCGAGCCACGCATCGGCACCGCCGATCTGCTTGATGGCGCGCAAGTTCGACACGATTTCGACCGACAGCGCATGGCGCTGGCTGCGCGCCTTGCTGGCGCGCAGCGAGGGTGCTTGCAGCAGCATCGACCCGAGATAACCCGACACGACCAAGAGCAAGCCCAGCACCAGCGGCACCCACACGAGCGGCCCGCCGAGCAGGCCGATCGCGATCAGGAACACGAACAAGAACGGCAGATCGAGGGCAACGCCGGCGAGCGGGCCGTTGAAAAACTCGCGCACGGACTCGAATTCCTTGAGCCGTGCGAGCTGCGTGCCGACGGGTGCCCCTTCGAGATACTGCGTGGGCAGCCGCAAAAGATGGCGCAAGACGGCAACCGAGATCAGCCGCTCGATACGGGCCCCCACATAGGCCAGCAGACGGCCGCGCAGCAGGCGCATGAGGAAATCGAACAGAAACACGACCGCCATGCCGACCGCGAGCGAGAGCAGCAGCGTGCGCGATTGCGTGCCGACGACCTTGTCGAAGACCGCCATCGAAAACAGCGGGAAAGCGAGGGCGAGCAGATCGGTGAAGAGCGTCAGCAGAGCAAGCTGGCCCAAAATGGGGCGGAAGCGCTGCAGCAGGCGCGACATGAACGAGGCTTGGGCCGCGTTCTCTTCGCGCGAGGTCTCGATCGTCTCGATGAGATAGATCGCACCCAGCGGCACGTCGGCCGCCAGCATTTCGCGCTCTTCGCCCGCATGCGCGTCGAACACGCGCATGCGCGGCCCCTCGCGCGACAGAAGCACGCGGGGCGCACCCGACGGGCTCACATGCAGGCAGGGCAGCAAGCGCGGATCGATTTCGTCGGGCCGCTTCTTGTAGGGCTTGGTCGCAAACGAGAGTTCGGCCAGCACGTTGCGCAAACCGTCGAGGTCGAGATTGGCGGCGAAATGCGGCAGCGCTTCGACGATCACGCGCGGATCGCCGCGCCAGCCGAGCGCGTTCAGGAGCGGCATCAGGCACGCGGTGAAAGGCGAATGCGCCTGGAACGCCTCGAGCCTGCCCTGGCGCAGTTCCTCGGCCAGCGGATCGGCGCGCACGACTGCAATGTCGGGCCGCGTGCGTTGCGGCAATGCAACGGGCTCGCTCATGCGGCACCGTGCGCGCGTTCGTGGAAGCGGCCGTCGCGCAGCTCGAGCACGCGGTCGGCAATGCGCAAGACCGAAGGCTGGTAGCTCACGAGCACCATCGTGCTGCGGCCTTTGAGCTCGCGCAGCATCTGCAAAAGCCGGTCGTTCGAATCGTGGTCGAGGCTGTTGTTGCTTTCGTCGAACAGCACGATGCGCGGCGCATCGGCGAGCGCACGCACGATGGCGATGCGCTGGCGCACGCCGCCCGGCAGCGCTTCGGGATCGCCCAGTTCGGTCTCGTAGCCCTGCGGCTGGGCGGCCACGAACGCGTCGAGCCCCAAACGGGCCGACACGTCGAGAGCCGCATCGACGATCGGGCCGCGGCGGAACATCGTCAGATTGTCGATGAGGCGGCCTTGGAACACGACACCCTGGCGCGGCAGAATGCCGATCTCGGCCGGGCCGGGCCGCGCATCTTCGGCTTTGAGCACGGCGCCGTCATAAGCGATCGTGCCGGCTTGCGGGCGCACGAGCCCGGCCAGCAGCGACAGCACAGTCGAGCGCCCCGTGCCGTTGGTGCCGACGATCGCGACGCATTCGCCGGCTTTGATCGAAAGATCGGCGTCCTTGAGGATCGTGCGGCCGGGGCCGTAGCCGAAATCGACGCCGCGAAGCTCGATCGCACCGGCCGCGACGCGCACCGCGCGCGCGTCGCCGGCAGCGGGCTCCTGCGGCAGTTCGGCCAAGGCTTGCAACCGTGCGCGTGCGTTGCGGATGCTTTGGTAGTTGGTCCAAATGCCCATCGCGCGCATCAAAGGCTGCAAGGTGCGCCCGGCAAGCAGCGAGCAGCAGGCGAGCTGGCCCACTGTGAGATCGCCGTCGATCACCTGCAAGGCGCCGTAGCCGAGCACGGCCACGACCGCAAGGTTCGAGAACAGCATGCCGAGCGTCTGCGACAGGCTGGAGAGATTGGTCACGCGGTGGGCACCCGCCGCCGCCTGGTCCATCAGGCGTTCGTAGCGGCGCATCATTTGGCGTTCCATCGTCAATGCCTTGACGGTGGTAACCCCGGTCAACACTTCGATCATGAAGCTGATGCGGCGGTCGTCGGATTGCGCGCGTGCTGCGATCGCGCTGCGCAAGAAGACGGCCACGCCGAGGGCCGCCACGGCAAATGCCGCGAACACGGCCGCCACAACCCACACAAGCGAGCCGCCGATCACCCAGATGAGCCCCGCAAAGATCAGCGCAAACGGCAAATCGACGAAAATCGTCGCCCCTTGGTTGGCGTAGAATTCGCGCAGGCGATCGACCCCCCCGAGCCGCTCGAGCTGCGTGCCCGCCGAATCGCGCGACACGGCGACAAAATCGGCATTGAGCAAACGGCCGATCGCGGCACACCCGACCGCATGCTCGAAGCGCGCGCCCGCCCAGCTCGTCAGCATGTTGCGGGCACCGCGCAAGATGCCCTCGCCCACGAGAATCGTGGCCAGCAGCAGCACCAGCAAAGCGAGCGTGTCGCTGGCGGCGTTCGGGATCACGCGGTCGTAGATCTGCAGCGTGAAAATCGGCAACGCCACGCCGAACAGATTGAGGGCAAGCGAGGCGACCAACAGCGTCGGATTAAGCGCCATGCCGAGCCCGGCGCCCATCGGTATGCGATCGAATTGAGCCATTGCGCGCGCGATATCTCCCCCGGTCGGCCGCTTCGATGCGACCTTCCGATTTGCACTCGACTATTATAATGGCTGATTAGTTCACTAGACTCAAACTTAAAAAAAGACGATAATTTTAATTATCTTAGTTTTATCATTAATATCAATATTTTGAAGAATATTTGAGGATATGGCTGACCCTAATCGGTAGGCGATCGGATTGAACCATTGCGCGCGCGACATGTCTCCCGGTCAGCCGCTTCGACGCGACCTCCCGATTTCCGCGCGACTATAATAATGAGTGATTATTTCACTGGACTCAAACTTAAAAAAAGACGATAATTTTAGTTATCTGAATTTTGTCATGAATATCAATACTCTGCAGAATGCGTGAGGATATGGCTGACCCTAAATCAACGGTGATTGCCGACGAAGCCCTGGCAACGGCACAAAGTGTCGGCGCGCCCCCTGCTTTGCCCCCCCAGCCGCAGGCGACCCCAGCCCCGCCGCCCGCCTCGATCATTGCCACGGACGCGACCGGCATGGGTGCGGTCCATTACGGCACCGTGTTGGGCGACGAGCGCAGCTTTTTGCCCGCCCCGCCGGCCAATGACGGCACCAGCGGTGTCGCCGGCACGATCCAGATTGCGCAGGCAACGGCGCTTCAGGGGACTGCGACCGAGGACAGCGCCGCCGCCAACACGACGCTCGCGACCGGCAACCAGCTTGCGACCAATCTCGAAGCGACGCTGCAAACCGCCCAAATGCGCGGGAGCACGCGCGATGCCGAAAGCACGGCGCGCGCAACAGGGCCCGATGCGACCGCACCGATCCCGAATGCCGATACCTCGCAAGTCGCCAACGCGAACCCCGGTGCCGGCCCCGAGACCATCGCCGCCCCCACCCTTGCCAATGCGCCGGCCGATGCGGCCGCACGGGTCGCAACCAATCCCACCTCTGCCGCCAATGCGCGTGCTGCTGGCGAACCGACCGCAACACCGCCCGCCGCCGAAATCGCCGCGCCCGCCGCAGCCCCGGCGCGCGCCGAACCGCTCGCAACCGACACGACGCTGACGCAGCCGACCGAAATGACGGCAGCACCCCTCGACCTCAAGGCCGAAACGCCCACACTGCAGCTTGCCGACGCGCACGGCACCGAAGACAGCCAAGTTGCCCTCGATATTCGCACGGCCCTCGGCGACACCGACGGCTCGGAGTCGCTGAGCGTGACGATCTCGGGCGTGCCGGCCGGCGGCAGCCTGAGTGCGGGTACGGACAATGGCGACGGCTCGTGGACGCTTGCCGTGGGCGATCTCGCGGGACTCAATTTCATTCCGCCCGCCGACGGTTCGGGCCGCTACACGCTGAGCGTGGAAGCGCGCGCAACCGAAGCGGCGAGCGGCGACGCGGCGACGCGCACCGGCACGGTCTATGTCGATATCGACAGCGTGGCCGACCAGCCGACCGGCGTTTCGATCGCCGTCCAGAGTGCAAGCGGCGGCGATGCGGTTTTTGTGAATGGCGAGACCGGCAGCGTCACGCTCGGCGTGCAGTTCAACGACAATGACGGTTCGCAGACCCACACCGCGACCGTCGCGGTGCCGGACAAACTCGTCGTCACCGATGCGGCGGGCGGCGTGTGGACACCCGGCGCGGACGGGACCGGCGGCACCATCGATTTCAGCGCCGTCGTCGGCTCCAACGGGCGTCTCGACGCGACCTTCCAAGTGCGCGCGGCCGATACGATCCCGGCTGCGGCGGTCGGCGGCTTCACCTTCACGGCCAACACCGCCGAAGCGGGCGGCGCAACCGCGTCGGCGAGCCAGACCGCGACCGCTTCGGTTGCGACCGGCGCTTTGGCGGTCGACGGTACGGTCGGCAGCGACAATTTCGCCGACAGCGTGCGCAGCGAGGCGTTCGACGGCGGTGCGGGCAGCGATACAGTCAGCTACGCCGCTGCAAGCGATTCCGTCGTCGTCGATCTTGCGACAGGGACGGGCAATCGCGGCGACAGCTACGCCAACATCGAAAACGTCACCGGCGGCAGCGGTGCCGACACGCTCACCGGCGACACGAACGCCAACGTGCTCAGCGGCGGGGCGGGCGACGACGTGCTTTCGGGCGGCGGAGGGGCCGACACGCTGATTGGCGGCAGCGGCACCGACACGGCGAACTTCGCCGATCAGACGGCGGCGCTCACGGCGAACCTTACAACGGGCACCACAAGCACCGGCGCCACGCTCTCAGGCATCGAAAACGTCACCGGCGGAAGCGGTGCGGACACGCTCACGGGCGATACAAATGCCAACGTGCTCAGCGGCGGGGCGGGCAACGATATTCTGTCCGGTAGCGGCGGCGCCGATACGCTGATCGGCGGTACAGGCAACGACACGGCAAACTTCGCCGATCAGACGGCAGGCCTTTCCGCAAATCTCGCGACCGGTGCGACGAGCACCGGCGCCACGCTTTCCGGCATCGAGAATCTGACCGGCGGCAGCGGTGCCGACACGCTCACCGGCGATGCGGGCGCCAATACCCTCACCGGCGGTGCGGGCAACGATGTGCTCATCGGCGGCGGCGGCAACGACAGGTTGGTCGGCGGAACCGGCAACGACACGGCGAGCTTTGCCGATCAAACGGCGGGCCTGACCGCCAGCCTCTTGTCGAGCAGCACCAGCACGGGCGCCACCCTCATCGGAATCGAAAACCTGATCGGCGGCAGCGGTGCCGATACGATTACGGGCAATGCCGGTGCGAACCTCATCGACGGCGGTGCGGGCGACGACATCCTGTCGGGCGGCGGCGGCACCAACCCCGTGCGGCCGGGCAATTCGGTCGATCCGAACGCCGAACCGATCGTCGCCAGCGGGGCCGACACGCTGATCGGCGGGGCCGGCAACGACACCGCGAGTTTCGCCGACCACCGAACGGGCCTTTCCGCAAACCTCGCGACGGGAACGACGAGCACAGGCGCGACGCTCTCCGGCATTGAAAATCTCACGGGCGGCAGCGCTGCCGATACGCTGACCGGCGATGCGGGCGCCAATATCCTGACCGGCGGTGCCGGCAACGACACACTCGTCGGCGGCGGCGGGGCCGACACGTTGGCTGGCGGGACCGGCACCGATACGGCGAGCTTTGCCGATCAGACGGCGGGGCTTTCCGTCAATATCGCGACCGGTACCACGAGCACCGGCGCCACACTTTCGGGCATCGAGAACGTCACGGGCGGCAGCGGCGCGGATACGCTCACCGGCGACACAAACGCCAACTTGCTTGATGGCGGTGCCGGCGACGACGTTCTCACCGGCAGCGGCGGCGCCGATACACTGATCGGCGGCAGCGGCAGCGACACGGCGAACTTCGCCAGTCAGACAACGGGGCTCACCGCGAACCTCGCGACGGGTGCGACGAGCACCGGCGCCACACTCTCCGGCATCGAGAACGTCACAGGTGGCAGCGGTGCGGATACGCTCACCGGCGACACAAACGCCAACGTGCTTGATGGCGGTGCCGACAATGACATTCTCACCGGCAGCGGCGGCGCCGATACATTGATCGGCGGCAGCGGCACCGATACGGCGAGCTTTGCCGATCAAACAGCCGGGCTCACCGCGAACCTCGCGACCGGTACCACGAGCACCGGCGCCACACTTTCGGGCATCGAGAATGTCACAGGCGGCAGCGGTGCGGATACGCTCACCGGCGACGCAAACGCCAACGTGCTCGTCGGCGGTGCAGGTGCCGACACGCTGGTCGGCGGGGCTGGCCTCGATACCGCGGACTATAGCGCCTCGGGTGCGGCCGTGACCGTCAATATCGCGGCGGGCACCGGAAGCGGCGGCGATGCGCAAGGCGACACGCTCAACGCGATCGAAAATCTCGTCGGCTCCAACTTCGCCGATACGCTGACGGGCGATGCCGCCGCCAACCTGCTCGACGGCGGTGCGGGCGACGATACGCTCGCGGGCGGTGCGGGTGCGGACACGCTGACCGGCGGCAGCGGCACCGACACGGCAAGCTACGCAAGCTCGACGGCAGCGGTGAATGCCAACCTCGCAACAGGCGCAGGCACGGTCGGCGACGCTGCAGGCGACGTCTATTCCGGCATCGAAAATCTAACCGGCGGCAGTGCGGCCGACATTCTCACTGGCGACGCCAATGCGAACATTCTGGCCGGCGGTGCGGGCAACGATTCGCTTTCGGGCGGCAGCGGCGACGATCTTCTGGTCGGTGGTGCGGGTGCCGACACGCTGGTCGGCGGTGCGGGCATCGACACGGCGAGCTACAGCGCTTCGAGCGCCGCCGTAACCGTGAACCTCGCCACCGGTGCGGTGTCGGGCGGCGATGCGGCAAGCGACGTGCTTTCGGGCATCGAGAACGTCACGGGCTCGACGCTCGCCGATACGCTGACGGGCGATGCCAATGCCAACGTAATCGACGGCGGGGCTGGCAACGATTCGCTGGTCGGCGGTGCAGGTGCCGATACGATCGTCGGCGGAACCGGCAACGACCAGCTCAGCTATGCAGCTTCGACCGCTGGTGTGTCGGTCAATCTCGCGACGGGCCTGGGTACTGGCGGCGATGCGGCCGGCGACGTTTTGTCGGGCATCGAAACGATCGTCGGCTCGACGCTTGCCGATACGCTGATCGGCAGCAGTGGTGCGGATCGCCTCGACGGCAACACCGGCAACGACGTGATTGCGGGCGGTGCGGGTGCGGACACGCTGGTCGGCGGAACCGGCACCGACACGGCCGACTACAGCGCCTCGGGTGCCGCCGTCACGGTCAGCCTCGCGAGCGGCACGGGCATTGGCGGCGACGCGCAAGGCGACACGCTGGCCACGTTCGAAAACGTCACGGGCTCGGCCTTCGCCGACACATTGACCGGCGATACCGCCGCCAACGTGCTCGATGGCGGGGCGGGCGACGACACTTTGATCGGCGGTGCGGGGGCAGACACGCTGACCGGTGGATCCGGGACCGACACGGCGAGCTATGCGACCTCGACCGCATCGGTCACCGCGAGCCTTGCGACCGGTACCGGTACCGCGGGCGATGCCAACGGCGACAGGTTCACAGGCATCGAAAATCTCACCGGCGGCAGCAACGCCGACACATTGACGGGCGACGCCAACGCCAACGTGATCGACGGCGGTTCCGGCAACGATTCGCTGGCTGGCGGTGCGGGTGCCGATACGATTATCGGCGGGGCCGGCAACGACCAGATCAGCTATGCAACGTCGACGACCGGCGTCTCGATCAATCTCGCGACTGGTCTCGGGACCGGCGGCGATGCCGAAGGCGACGTATTGTCCGGCATCGAAACCGTCGTGGGCTCGAGCCTTGCCGACACGCTGACGGGCAGCGGTTTGGCGGATCGCCTCGACGGCGGTTCGGGCGACGATCTTCTGGTCGGCGGTTTGGGTTCTGACTCGCTGGTCGGCGGGGTCGGCATCGATACGGCCGACTACAGCGCATCGACGGCTTCCGTCACCGTGAGCCTCACGACCGGGACCGGTGTGGGCGGTACGGCACAAGGCGACACGCTCGCCACGATCGAAAACGTCACGGGATCGGCCTTCGCCGACACGCTCACGGGCGACGCCAACGCCAATGTGCTCAGCGGCGGCGAAGGCAACGACACGCTGATTGGCGCCGCCGGTTCGGACACGCTTGCGGGCGGTGCAGGCATCGACACCGCGAGCTATTCGACCTCGACAGCGGCAGTGACGGCGAACCTCGCGACCGGTACAGGCACGGTGGGCGATGCCAACGGCGACGTGTACTCGGGTATCGAAAATCTTACCGGCGGCACGGCCAGCGACACTTTGACGGGCGATGCAAACGCCAACGTGATCGATGGCGGGTCCGGCAATGATTCGCTGGTCGGCGGTGCGGGTGCCGATACGATCATCGGCGGTGCGGGCAGCGACCAGATCAGCTACGCGGCTTCGACGGAAGGCGTCTCGGTCAATCTCGCGACGGGCCTCGGCACAGGCGGCGATGCGGCTGGCGACGTGCTGTCGGGCATCGAAACCGTCGTCGGCTCGAGCCTCGCCGACACGCTGACGGGCAGCACGCTGGCCGATCGCCTCGACGGTGGCGGTGGCGACGATCTTTTGGTCGGCGGTGCGGGCGCCGACACGCTGGTCGGCGGTACGGGCATCGATACGGCGAACTACAGCGCTTCGAGCGCCGCCGTGACCGTGAATCTTGCCACTGGTGCGGGGACGGGCGGCGATGCGGCAAGCGACGTGCTTTCGGGCATCGAAAACGTCACGGGATCGGCACTGGCCGACACGCTGACGGGCGATGCCAACGCCAACGTCATCGACGGCGGGGCTGGCAACGATTCGCTGGTCGGCGGTGCAGGTGCCGATACGATCGTCGGCGGAACCGGCAACGACCAACTCAGCTATGCGGCCTCGACGGCCGGCGTGTCGGTCGATCTTGCGACGGGCCTTGGCAGCGGCGGCGATGCGGCCGGCGACGTTTTGTCGGGCATCGAAACGATCGTCGGCTCGACGCTTGCCGATACGCTGATCGGCAGCAGCGCTGCCGACCGCCTCGACGGCAACACCGGCAACGATTTCATCGCGGGCGGTGCGGGTGCCGATACGATCGTCGGCGGCACTGGCAACGACACGGCCGACTATTCGGCGTCTGCCGCCGCCGTTGCCGTCAGCCTCACGACCGGTCTCGGCACTGGCGGCGATGCGCAAGGCGACGTGTTGTCGGGCATCGAAACGCTGATCGGTTCGAACTATGCCGACACGCTGACGGGCAGCACCAGCGCCGACCGCCTCGACGGCGGTGCGGGCGACGATCTCTTGCTGGGCGGTGCGGGTGCCGACACGATCGTCGGCGGTGCGGGCATCGATACGGCGAGCTATGCGACTTCCACCGCTTCGGTCACGGCGAGCCTTGCGACCGGTACCGGTACCGCGGGCGATGCCAACGGCGACAGGTTCACAGGCGTCGAAAATCTGACCGGCGGCAGCAACGCCGACACGTTGACCGGCGATGCGAATGCCAACGTGATCGATGGCGGGGCCGGCAACGATTCGCTGGCGGGCGGTGCCGGTGCGGATACGCTCATCGGCGGGACGGGCAACGACCAGGTCAGCTACGCAACATCGGCGCAAGGCGTGTCGGTCAATCTCGCGACGGGTCTCGGGACCGGCGGCGATGCCGAAGGCGACGTGCTGTCCGGTATTGAAACGGTCGTGGGCTCGAGCCTCGCAGATACTCTGACGGGCAGCGGCCTTGCCGATCGCCTCGACGGCGGTGCCGGCGACGATCTTTTGGTCGGCGGCTTGGGTTCGGACGCGCTGGTCGGTGGGACCGGCATCGACACGGCCGACTACAGCGCTTCGGGTGCGGCCGTAACGGTGAGCCTCACGGCGGGCACCGGTACGGGCGGTACGGCGCAAGGCGACACGCTCGCCACGATCGAAAACGTCACGGGCTCCGCCCTTGCCGATACGCTGACGGGCGACGGCAACGCCAACCTGCTCGACGGCGGCGACGGCAACGACACGCTGAGCGGCATGGCAGGCAACGACCGTCTGGTCGGCGGTGCGGGCAACGACACGCTGATCGGCGGCTCCGGCAGCGATACGCTGACGGGCGGGATCGGCACCGACACGGCGAGCTATTCGACCTCGACGGCGGCGGTGACCGCGAGCCTTGCGACCGGCCTCGGAACCGGCGGCGACGCAAACGGCGACGTGTTCGCTGAAATCGAAAATCTGACCGGCGGCAGCGGTGCGGACAATCTGACCGGCGACGGCAACGCCAACATCCTCGAGGGCCTCGCGGGCAACGACGTGCTGACCGGCGGGCTCGGCGACGACACGCTGATCGGCGGGGCCGGGCGCGACACGCTGGCGGGCGGAACGGGCATCGATACGGCGAGCTACGCGACTTCGACGACGGCCGTGACGGCGAGCCTTGCGACCGGCACCGGCACGGCGGGCGATGCGAGCGGCGACGTGCTGTCGGGCATCGAGAATCTGACCGGCGGTTCGGCCAACGACACGCTGACGGGCGACGGCAACGCCAACCTGCTCGCCGGCGGGGCCGGCAACGATTCGCTGACCGGCGGCCTCGGCGACGACACGCTGGTCGGCGGGACCGGCAGCGATACGCTCGCGGGCGGTACGGGCATCGACACGCTCGACTACGGCACAGCCGGCGGCGGCGTGAATGTGAGCCTTGCGGCCAACACCGCCTCGGGCAGCGATGCGACGGGCGACAGCATCAGCGGCTTCGAAAACGCGGCAGGCAGTGCCAACGCCGATCAGCTGACCGGCGACGCCAATGCCAACGTGCTCGACGGGCGTGCGGGCAACGACACGCTCGATGGCGGCCTTGGGGCCGACACGCTGATCGGCGGCGTCGGCGACGACACGCTCACCGGCGGCGGCGGCAACGATCTTCTCCAGGGCGGCGACGGCTCCGACCTTGCCTATTTCGGCGTCGGCATGGGCAACGACATCGTGCAAGGCGGCTTCGGCGCCAGCTGGACCGACACGATCTCGATCCAGGGCGTGGTCGGCGGGCCGGGTGCCGGCGGTTGGACGCTTGCGTTGAGCGACGGCACGGTGCTGACCGATGCGTCCGCGCACGGCACGATCGCGCTCGGCCAAGACGTGTCGGGCACGGTCGTGATGTCGGACGGCAGCGAACTGACCTTCGAAGGCGTGGAACGCTTCCAGTGGTAGGAGCCGTTCCGACGCACTTGAAAGCGTGCCGACATTTCAGAAGATGGTGGGCGCTGTAGGGCTCGAACCTACGACCCGGTGATTAAGAGTCACCTGCTCTACCAACTGAGCTAAGCGCCCTCGCCGAAGCGAAGAAGAGGGCGCCGTATAGCAAAGCGTCCGGCCCTTGTCGAGAACGAATCTTCACACCCCCTGCGCCACGCGCGGGCCGGTCGCGGGCTGGCGCAGTTTCTCGCGTTTCATCGCCTCGTGCAGCAGATCGCGCGCGATGGGTGCGGCCACGGCCGAGCCGCCGCCGCCATGCTCGACGATGACCGAAATCGCAAAGCGCGGCTGCTCGACCGGCGCGTAGCCGACGAACAAAGCATGGTCGCGCTCGCGCCACGGCACTTGATCGGGCTTGCGCAGGCCCACGCGCCGCTCTTCTTCCGTGATGCGGCGCACCTGCGAGGTGCCGGTCTTGCCGCCATAGGCGTAGGCCGCATCGAGAATGCGCGCGCGAAAGGCCGTGCCGCGCGGATCGTTGGTGACGCCGCGCATGGCCCGCAGCATCAATGCGAGGTGCGCTTGCGGCACGCCGATCGAGGCGAAGTTTCCGGCCGGCCGGTCGACCAAGCGCCGATCCTGCACGAGATCGCGCGTCAGATGCGGGACCACCGCATAGCCGCCATTGACGAGACGGGCCGTCATCGTCGCAAGCTGCAAGGGTGTGGTCAGCACATAGCCCTGCCCGATCGACGCCACCAGCGATTCGCCCTGCGCCCAGCCTTTGCCGGTGCGTGCGAGCTTCCACGCGCGCGTCGGGATGATGCCCGAACGCTCGCCCGGCAGGTCGATCGAAAGCGTCTGGCCGAGACCGAAGCGCCGGGACATTTCCGCCATGCGGTCCGCACCCAAGCGCCGTCCCATCTCGTAGAAATAGACGTCGCACGACTGCATCAGCGCGTCGATCATATCGACGCCGCCATGTCCGCCCCGCTTCCAGCAATGGAAGCGGTTGTCGCCGAGATCCATATGGCCGGGGCAGAAGACGCGCTGTTCGGGCGCCACGCCGTTTTCGAGCGCTGCCAGGGCCACCATCATCTTGTAGGTCGAGCCCGGCGAATACATGCCCGACACGGCCTTGTTGGTCAGCGGTGCGCGATGGTTGTTCAAGAGCGCGCGCCACGCCGGGCCCGAAATGCCGCGCGCGAACTCGTGCGGGTCGTAGCTCGGATGCGAGGCCAAGACGAGCACGTCGCCGTTCGTCACATCCATCATGACGGCGGCCGCACTTTCCTCTTTGGCAAGGCGGGTGGCTGCCATCAGCTGCAATTCGGCGTCGATCGTGAGCGTGACGTCGGCCCCCGGCTCGCCTTCGTTGCGCGACAGCTCGCGGATCGGCCGGCCGAGCGCGTTCACTTCGATCTGCGTGTTGCCTGCTCGGCCGCGCATCGCAAGATCGTAGATGCGCTCGATGCCGTTGCGACCGACGCGGAAATCGGGGAGTTCCAGAAGCGGGTCGCCCGTGAGATCGGCCTCGGCGGGCGGAGCCACATAGCCGATCAGATGGGCCATGTGCTCGCCTTGCGGATAGAGTCTGGTCGAGCCCACGTCGATCATAACGCCGGGCAGATCGGGCGCGTTGACCGCAATGCGGCTTACGTCTTCCCAGCTCAGATTTTCTTTGACCGTCGTCGGCAGGAATTTGCGTTTGCGCGCAACCTCGCGCATCACGCGGCGCCGCTCGGCCTCCGAGATCGGCACGATCTCGGACAGCGTATCGAGCGTGGCCGGGATCGAGCCGGTCTGCTCGGCCACGAGCACGACGCGGTAGTTGAGCTGGTTGTCGGCCAGCACCGTGCCGTCGCGGTCGAGGATGCGCCCCCGCGGCGGGGCGAGCAGGCGCAGATTGATGCGGTTGTCGTCGGCCATCATGCGGTACTTGTCGGCCTCGACGACCTGCAGATAGTACATCCGCGAACCCAGCACGCCGAGCAAAGCAAGCTTGCCCGCCGCCAGAAAGGCAAGACGGCGGGTGAAACTGCGCTGGCGATTGGGGTCGTTGCGGCTCAGCATGGCGCGGCCTCAGCTCCCGCCCAAGAACAGGCGCTGCATGCGGCCAAGCAACGTCGCAAGCGCCGGATAAAGGGCGATCGTCAACGCGAACTGCGACAGCCAGATCGGCCAGCCCGGCAGCCCGCCGCGGAATGCAAAGCCGAGCACGGCCCCGAGCAGTTGGGCGCCGAATGCCACGATCACGAAGGCGAGCCACACGAGCCAGAACGCTTTGCCGCGAAACACCTTGTGCTGCGACATGATCGTGGCGTGCACGAGCAACAGCACGAACGCGTTGAGCCCGACGAGACCGCCGGACAATGCGTCCGCGAACAGCCCGATCAGGAACACGCCCCAAGCCGGCAGCAGATCGGGCCGGTGGACGGTCCAGTAGAAGACCGACATCAGCGCGAAATTGGGGGCGAGCACGGCGTATTCGGGGATCGGCACGGGCACGACCGACAACGCGACCACAAGCACGCTCAAAGCGGCCGGCAGTGCGCGTTTGACGATCCGGTCGAATTGGGCGAGTGCCGCGACGACCATCCGGGCCTTACCCCTAGCGCCCGCGCCGCGTTTGCGGCGGCGGGGCTGCCATCGGCAAGGTGCCGCCGGTGCCGTAATCGACGACGCGCAGATAGTCGAGGCGATGGAAATCGACATAGGGCTTTACGCGCACGCCCTGTTCGCCGTTCTGCACGACGACGCCGACCGGCAAGCCCGGCGGGAACACCCCGCCATGGCCCGAGGTGACGATGCGGTCGCCGAGCTGCGGCCGTGCCCCCGACGACAGGAACACGAGCCGCGGCAGATCCGAATTGTCGCCGTCGACGATGGCGCGATCGCGCGAACCTTCGATCATCACCGGCACGTGGCTGTTGAGGTCGGTCAGCAGCAGCACGCGCGCCGAGCGCTCGCCCACCTCGCCCACGCGACCCACGAGACCGTCGGGCGACAGGGCCGTGTGGCCCTTGGCAATGCCGTCGCGCGCACCCGTCGCGATCAGCACCGAACGCACGAAGGCGCCGCCGGCATCGGCCACCACGCGGGCGGTCACGTAGGTGAAGCTCGCCTCGGTCGAGGCGCGAACCGTATCGCGCAAGGCGCGGTTCTCGGCTTCGAGATTGCGCGCGACCTGCTGCCAGTGCATCAGCATGTTGTTCTGTTCGCGCAGACGGACATTCTCGGCATGCACCGAAAGCAGGCCGCGGACATTGTCGGCGAACTCGTTGGCCGTGTGCACGGGCCGGGCGGCGGCATCGAGCAAGGGCACGACCGCATCGGCCACCAGCATGCGCCCGCGCTCGATGAACGGAGCCTCGGCTTTGCCGAGCACCATGAGGCCCGCCGCCAAACCCACCAGCCCCAGAAACGCCGTGCGCTGGGCGAGCACCCGCATCGGGGCAGCCAGCTTCAGCACGGGTCCGGAACGCTTCATGGGCGGCTCAGTACATCGAGATCAGAACGTTGCGCAGGGTCTTCATCTCTTCGAGGCAGCGCCCCGTGCCGAGCGCCACGCAGCTCAGCGGATCGTCGGCGACCGACACGGGCAAGCCCGAGGCATGCCGCAGCACATAGTCGAGATTGCCGAGCAGAGCGCCGCCGCCGGTGAGCACGATGCCCTTGTCGACGATGTCGGCGGCAAGCTCGGGGGCCGTGTGCTCGAGGGCGACCTTGACCGCTTCGATGATCGCACTCACGGGTTCGGCCAAGCTCTCGGCGATCTGGCGTTCGGAGATCAGCAATTCCTTGGGCACGCCGTTCATGAGATCGCGGCCCTTGATCTCCATCATGCGGCCTTCGCCGTCGTCGGGCGGGCAGGCCGAACCGATTTCCTTCTTGATGCGCTCGGCCGAGGATTCGCCGACCAGCAAGTTATGGTTGCGACGGATATAGGCGATGATGGCTTCGTCCATCTTGTCGCCGCCCACGCGTACCGAGCGCGAATAGACGATCCCGCCCAGCGACAGCACCGCGACTTCCGTCGTCCCGCCGCCGATATCGACGACCATCGAACCCGTCGGCTCGGTGACCGGAAGACCGGCGCCGATCGCGGCCGCCATCGGCTCTTCGATCAGGAACACGCGACGTGCGCCCGCACTTTCGGCCGACTCCTGAATGGCGCGCCGTTCGACGGCCGTCGAGCCCGAGGGCACGCACACGATGACCTGGGGCGACGCGAACGAACGACGATTGTGCACTTTGCGGATGAAGTGTTTGATCATCTCCTCGGCCACTTCGAAGTCGGCGATAACGCCGTCCCGCAACGGGCGAATGGCCGTGATGTTGCCGGGCGTGCGGCCGAGCATGAGCTTGGCTTCGTCGCCGACCGCGAGCACTTGCTTCTTGCCCTTGATTTCGGCGATGGCGACGACCGAGGGTTCGTTCAGCACGATGCCGCGACCCTTGACGTAGACCAGTGTGTTGGCCGTGCCAAGATCGATCGCCATGTCGGCGGAGAGCATTCCGAGAAGACGCGAAAACATAAGAAAGTCCGTACCTTTCGTGGATGGCGGGGCAACCGGAAACCCCACCGGATAGACGCAGATTCGGTCGGAATTAAGCCGAAATAGACGCGACTGTCGACATATCTGCGGCAGCCCCGGCGGGGGCCGATTTCTTTCGCTTTATCAAGAGCTTGTTGAGGGCGTTCAAATAGGCCCGGGCCGAGGCGCACAACGTATCGGCATCCGCCCCCTGCCCGTTGACGGTCTTGCCGCCCTCGTCGAGTCGAACCGTAACCTCGGCCTGGGCGTCGGTTCCGGCCGTTACGGCATGCACTTGATAGAGCTGCAGCTTGGCTTCGTGCGGCACCAGTTTCTTGATCGCGTTGAAGACCGCATCGACCGGGCCGTTGCCGCGCGACTGGGCATTGTGGACCGCACCTTCGATTTCGATTTCGAGATCGGCGATCTGCGGACCCTTCGAGCCCGCCACGACCTGCAGCGACACGAACTTGATGGCATCGTCGGTGCTGCCCATCTGGTCGTCGACAAGGGCCACGATGTCTTCGTCGAACACGTCCTTCTTGCGGTCGGCGAGATCCTTGAAACGCTTGAACGCGTCTTCGAGCAGATTGTCGCCGAGCGCTTCGAAGCCGAGTTCTTTGAGCTTGGCGCGGAAGGCCGCACGGCCCGAATGCTTGCCCATGACCAAAGTCGAACGCACGAGCCCCACACTCTCGGGCGTCATGATCTCGTAGGTCTGCGCGTTCTTGAGCATGCCGTCCTGATGGATGCCGCTCTCGTGCGCGAACGCGTTGGCACCGACGATCGCCTTGTTGGGCTGCACCGCGAACCCCGTGATCGCCGACACGAGCCGCGAGGCGCGAACGATGTGCGTGGTGTCCACATTCGTGCGGAACGGCAGACGGTCGGGCCGCGTGCGCAGCGCCATCACGATCTCTTCGAGGGCCGCATTGCCGGCCCGCTCGCCGATGCCGTTGACCGTGCATTCGACCTGGCGGGCCCCCGCCCCCAAGGCCGCCAAAGAATTGGCGACGCCAAGGCCCAGATCGTTGTGGCAATGCACCGACAGGCGCGCCTTGTCGATATTCGGCACGTTCGCGACGATGGAAGCGATCAGCGACGCGAACTCGGCAGGCTCGGCATAGCCGACCGTGTCGGGGATGTTGATCGTCGACGCCCCCGCCTTGATCGCACTCTCGATGCAGCGGAACAGAAACGGCAACTCGGTGCGGCTGCCGTCTTCGGCACTCCACTCGACGTCGTCGCACAGATTGCGTGCATGCGTGACGCTGTCGACGACGGCTTGGTGGACCGCATCGGGCGCCATCTGCAGCTTGTATTTCATGTGCAGCGGCGAGGTGCTGATGAAGGTGTGGATGCGCGGACGTGCCGCCGCTTTCAACGCTTCCCACGCCCGGTCGATGTCTTTGCGGCCCGCGCGCGCAAGGCCGCACACGACCGATTTTTTGATCTCCTGCGCGATCGCCGACACGGCTTCGAAATCGCCGTTCGACGCGATCGGAAAACCGGCCTCGATCACGTCCACGCCCATCTCTTCGAGCATGCGCGCGACGCGAAGCTTCTCTTCGAGATTCATCGAACAACCCGGCGACTGCTCGCCGTCGCGCAAAGTGGTGTCGAAGATCCAAACCCGATCGCTGTCGGCCATCTTGGCGAATCCCTAAAAAGCCTGTGGATAACCTGCCGATCCACGCAAGGCTGAAGGTTAACAGAGATAGCCCCAATCTGACCAGCGATGGGCAGGCCAGCACCGCGATCGAGACCCCTCGCCGCAAAATTTAGCGCGACATTTGCGCGACGTCGATGCGCCGCCCATGTAACACAGGCGCGACATTGACGCGTCTATTTTTGACCTAAACCTCTGAAAAACAGAGAAATATCGCGCTGTTTTCGGCAAAAACCCGCCTGTTGCGCACGGGCCAAAATACGTTTTTCACTTGTCAAACAGCGCCCGGCCCGGATGAAAAGCCGATTTACGAAGAGTACACCAAAAACACGAATGAAACAAGAACGAGTGTCATGCGATGGTATTTGACCAAACTCTGGATTTCTGGACCGATGATGCGCGCTTTCCCCCGCCATCGGAGCCGCCATGACCCGCATTGCCCGCTTCGCCTGCAGCAACGCCGCCGATGCCGATGCCGCACAATGCTCGTGCTGCGGCTACGACGATCCGATGTTCGCACCCGAAGCGTTCGCACGCCGTGATCTGTTCAAGCGTGCCGGCGGGCTTGCAGGTGCCGCTGTCCTCGCAACGCCACTGATGGCACAGGCGCAGACGCCGCAGCTTGCCCAAGCGCAAGCGCCGGCGCGCGAGATCGTGCAGATTGCGGGCAACGTCTATCGCTTCCGCAACAATTTCCACTTCTCGGTCTTTGCGGTGACCCCGGCGGGCGTGATCGCGACCGACCCGATCAACGCCGACGCCGCCACGTGGCTCAAAAACGAGCTGCGAACAAGATTCAATCAAAGCGTGCGCTATCTCGTCTACAGCCACGACCATCCCGACCACATCAACGGCGGCGAAGTCTTCGCCGACACCGCGACCGTGGTGGCCCACGAACGGGCACGCGACAAAATCCGCGACGAGCGCCGCCGCACGGCCCCGGTCAACATCGCCTTCAGCGAAGCGTTGACGCTGGAACTCGGCGGGACCGTCGCCGAGCTCGAATATGTGGGCCGCAACCATTCGGACAATTCGCTCGTCGTGCGCTTCCCGGCCGCGCGCACGCTGTTTGCGGTCGATTTCATCCCGGTCGAATCGGTCGCCTTCCGCGATCTGCACGAAGGCTACGTGGAAGAATGGTTCGACTCGCTCAAACGCGTCGAAGCGATGGATTTCGACCTGCTCGCCCCCGGCCACGGGCCGATGGGCACGAAGGCGCATGTGCGCCAATTCCGCGAATATCTGGAAACGATCCGCGACGGCGTGCTTGCCGGCCTGCGCGCCGGTCGCAGCCTCGACGAAATCCGCCCCAGCATCGATCTGCAGAAATACGCGAACTGGGCCGGCTACGCGCAGATGCGCGATCTCAATATCGACGGCATGCACCGCTACTACACGCTCTTCAGCCGCCGCAGCGGTTAGGCCCATGCGCCTTACGCCCAAGCACCTCACCAGGCGCGAGTTCGGCTTGGGCGCACTTGGCCTTGCGGCAACTACGTCCCCGCTCGCCGCGCAAAGCACAAATGTCGATCTGCTGCTCGTGCTGCTGAACGACGGCTCGGGCTCGATCGACGAAGACGAATACCGGCTGCAGCGCGAGGGGACGGCCGCTGCCATCGAACGGCCCGAGATCGTCAACGCGATATTGCGCACGCCCTCGCGCGCCATCGCGGTCGCCTACGGCGAATGGGGCTCGCCAAGCGAACCTGCCATCATCGTGCCGTGGGCGCGCATTGCCAGTGCCGACGATGCCGCCGACTTCGCCGACCGCCTGGTGGCGGCCCCGCGCGTGCGCCAAAGCTGGAACGCGATCGGCGATGCGATCGCGGTCGCGACCGACCTTATCGCGGCCGCACCCTTCCGCAGCCCGCGCGCCACGATCGACATTGCCGGCGACGGCCCGGACATGCGCAGCGCCATCCTGCCCGCCCCGGCCGCGCGCGACCGCGCGGTTGCGGCCGGTATCACGATCAACGCGCTCGCCATAGCGTCGCCCGGCTCGGGCTCGGCCATGCCGATCGAACGGTTGCGCGCGAATTACGAAGAAAACGTGATCGGCGGCCTCGGTGCGTTCGTGATGACCGCAAGCGACCGCACCGATTTCGCCTACGCCATCTTCAACAAAATGGCGCGCGAACTGGCGTGACGACGTGCAGCACTCGCCGACGCCAAGTTCAAGGCCTGAAGCTGTTGGAACCGCCATCGGGTTCCCCAAACTTTCTTTTCGAGAAAGTTCCAGAGCTATCCAAAACCGCGTAGTCGCGGGGCGACAATGCGGCGACAATTTCGAGAATTCGACCGGCAAGATCGAGCACGACGCTTCGCCTGTTTGTCGGCAAGACGAGTATCGAAAGCGTGCTGTCGGCGAGATTCTGCTGGGCGTACATGTTCTTGTCCGCAGTGATCAGCAGATCGAAGCTGCCTTCCATTTGGGAAAGCAACTTGCCGTTCTTGACGGTCTTCCATCCGATATCTTTGTCGTTGACCGACTTGACGACATGCCCCGGAAGCAAGGACTTCAATTGGACCGGTATGTTCTCGTCCAGAAGAATTCTCACGCAAACTCGCTTTTTATCGTCGCGCAAGCAGCCGCAAGACACGCGACGAGATCGTCCCGATTGAGACTGGGATAGGACTGGACGATTTCGTCGATCGTGAGTCCGTCCTCGAGATTTTCAAACAGAACTTCGACCGGAACCCGCGTTCCGCGAAACACCGGGCGTCCGCTCAGCACATCGGGATCGCGAACGACAATTTCCGCCATTTACGCCTCCAAGAACCGAGTTTTCGATTGCGCTGGCTTCATCATAACCGGCGCACTCGCACGCATCAACCGCATCGCCACGGTTTGAAAACGCAACCGCCAGCGCTGCGCGTGCGCGCGACCTCAGGTGCCCCAAAACGAAAAACCCCGCCCGGTTGGCCGGGCGGGGTTTCGTGGTCCGAACGATCGTCGGAACAAGTCCGACGATGCCGCGCAAGCCTGCGGCTTGCGCGTCAGTTCTTGGCCTTGTCGACGAGCTTGTTCTTGGCGATCCACGGCATCATGGCGCGCAGCTTTTCGCCGACCTTTTCGATGTCGTGGGCGGCGTGCTTGCGGCGCATCGCCTTGAAGCTCGCCTGGCCCGCGGCATTCTCGAGCACCCAATCGCGCGCGAAGCGGCCCGACTGGATGTCGTCGAGGATGCGCTTCATCTCTTTCTTGGTCTCGTCGGTGACGACGCGCGAGCCGCGCGTGTAGTCGCCGTACTCGGCCGTGTTCGAGATCGAATAGCGCATCGTGGCAAGGCCGCCTTCGTAGATCAGATCCACGATCAGCTTCACCTCGTGCAAGCACTCGAAATACGCCATTTCGGGCGCGTAGCCGGCTTCCGTCAGCGTTTCGTATCCGGCCACAATCAAGGCGCACAGGCCGCCGCAAAGCACGGCCTGTTCGCCGAACAGGTCGGTTTCGCATTCTTCCTTGAAGGTCGTCTCGATGGTACCCGCGCGCCCGCCGCCGATGGCCGACGAGTAGGAGAGTGCAATCTCAAGCGCGTTGCCCGAAGCGTTCTGATGCACGGCCACGAGGCAAGGGACACCGCCGCCCTTCTGGTATTCCGAGCGCACCGTGTGGCCGGGGCCCTTGGGTGCGATCATGAACACGTCGAGATCGGGGCGCGGTTCGATCAGGTTGAAATGGATGTTGAGCCCGTGCGCGAACGCGATCGCGGCCCCCTTCTTCATGTTGGCCTTGAGATCGTCGTTCCAGAGCTTGGCTTGCAGCTCGTCCGGCGTGACGATCATCATCACGTCGGCCCATTTGGCGGCATCGGCGGGCGTCATGACCTTGAAGCCCGCACCCTCGGCCTTGGCGATCGTGGGCGAACCGGCACGAAGGGCGATGACCACGTCCTTCACGCCGCTGTCGCGCATATTGAGCGCATGCGCATGGCCCTGGCTGCCATAGCCGACGACGGCGACTTTTTTGCCTTTGATCAGGTTCACGTCCGCGTCGCGGTCGTAGTAAACGCGCATGGGTCTCTCTCCTCTGGGGTGTTCTTGGCAGTTCGTTTGGATGAAGCTTGGACGCGGATTTACATCCGCGCTTCGCCGCGCGCAATGGCGACGATGCCGGTGCGGCTGACCTCGGCGAGGCCCAGCGGCACCATCAGATTGACGAAGGCGTCGATTTTTTCGCCCGAACCGGTGATTTCGAACACGAACGAGCCGATCGTGCTGTCGATCGCCTTGGCGCGGAAAATGTCGGCGATGCGCAAGGCTTCGACGCGCTCGTTGCCCTTCGAGATGACTTTCACCAGCGCCAACTCGCGCGCGACATGCGCACCCTCTTGCGTCAAGTCGGAGACGCGATGCACGGGCACCAGACGATCAAGCTGGGCTTTGATCTGCTCGATCACCATCGGCGTACCTGTGGTGACGATCGTGATGCGACTCTGGTGCTTGGCGGCGTCGGTTTCGGCGACGGTCAGGCTCTCGATGTTGTAGCCGCGGCCCGAAAACAGGCCGATGACGCGCGCAAGCACGCCCGGTTCGTTGTCGACGATGACGGCGATGGTATGGCGCTCGATGGCGGCTGGCGTATTGGGCACGTGATGTTCTCTGTTCTTTGAAGGACGATGGAAGGAAAGGCGATGCCGGTCCTCAGACCAGCACCATGCCTTCTTCCGAGATCGGGCCTTTGCCGGTGCCGCCGCCCGTACCCGGCTGCTTGTCGCTGGGGCCCAGGATCATTTCGTTGTGCGCAGCGCCCGACGGGATCATCGGGAAGCAGTTTTCTTTCTGGTCCACGCACATGTCGACCACGACCGGGCGCTTGACCGCGATCATCTCCTTGATCACGTCGTCGACCTCGGAAACCTTGGTGGCGCGCAGGCCCACGCAGCCGAAGGCTTCGGCGAGCTTCACGAAATCGGGCAGCGCGTCCATGTAGCTTTCCGAATAGCGCGAGCCGTGCAGCAGCTCCTGCCACTGGCGCACCATGCCCATATACTGGTTGTTCAAGATGAACGTCTTCACCGGCAGCCGGTACTGCACGATCGTGCTTAGCTCCTGGATGTTCATCAGGATCGAGGCTTCGCCGGCCACGTCGATGCACAGCGCGTCCGGGTGCGCGATCTGCACGCCCATGGCGGCCGGCAGGCCGTAGCCCATCGTGCCGAGGCCGCCCGACGTCATCCAGCGGTTGGGCTTCTGGAATTTCATGAACTGGGCCGCCCACATCTGGTGCTGGCCCACTTCGGTGCTGATGTACACGTCGTCGCGATGGGCCGTGAGGGCCTGCAGGCGCTCGAGCGCGTATTGCGGCTTCACGATCTCGGCCGAATGCATGTAGGCCAAGCAATCGCGCTTGCGCCATTGCTCGATCTGCGTCCACCAATCGGCGAGCGCCTTCTTGTCGGGCTTGGCGCCGCCGGCAACGCGGCGCTTCCACTCGGCGATCATGGCGCGCACGATCTTGCCGGCGTCGCCGACCACGGGCACGTCCACGCGCACGTTTTTGTTGATCGAGGACGGGTCGATATCGGCGTGGATCTTCTTCGAGTTGGGCGAGAAGGCGTTGAGGCGCCCGGTCACGCGGTCGTCGAAACGCGCACCCAGATTCACCATCACGTCGCAGCCATGCATCGTGAGATTGGCTTCGTACGTGCCGTGCATGCCGAGCATGCCCAAGAACAGCGGATCGGATGCGGGCATGGCACCCAGCCCCATCAGCGTGCTGGTGGTGGGGAAGCCGGTGAGGTGGGCGAGTTCGATCAAAGCCGCCGACGCATCGGGACCCGAATTGATGATGCCGCCGCCCGTATAGAGGATCGGGCGCTTGGCCCCCAGCATCAGATCGACCGCCTGCGCGATCGCTTTGGCATCGGGCTCGGTGCGCGGCGCATAGGTCGGATGCGCCTTGGCCGGGGCCGGCGCATAGATCGTCTTGGCCATCAGCACGTCTTTGGGCAGATCGATCACGACGGGACCCGGGCGGCCGCTGCGCGCGACGTGGAAGGCTTCGTGGATCGTCTTCGACAGATTGGCGACGTCTTTGACGAGATAATTGTGCTTGGTCGCGGGCCGCGTGATGCCGGTCGTGTCGGCCTCTTGGAACGCGTCGTTGCCGATCAGATGCGTGGGCACCTGGCCCGTCAAGCACACGAGCGGGATCGAATCCATCAGCGCATCGACAAGGCCCGTGACGGCGTTCGTGGCCCCGGGGCCGGACGTGACGAGCACAACGCCGACCTTGCCGGTCGAGCGCGCATAGCCTTCAGCCGCGTGTACGGCCCCGGCTTCGGCGCGCACGAGGATGTGGCGCACGGAATTCTGCTGGAACAGCGCGTCGTAGATCGGCAGCACGGCCCCGCCCGGATAGCCGAAGATTACGTCGACGCCCTGCTCGGCCAGCGCTTTGAGGACGATCTCCGCGCCCGACAACGGGGCGGTGTCCTGGGCGAGCTTCGCATCGGGAGCGGTCGACATTTTGGGTTCCTTTCAAGCACGGGCAAAATCGGGACCGGGACCATATTCGCCGCGTTCCAACCCGTCAACGGATTTCTCTAACAAACGTGCGAATCTGACCCATCAGACTTTCCGAATATTGCGCATCGAAGCGCAGCGCGTGTTTCATCTGGCCGCGGAACCAGGTCGCCTGGCGCTTGGCGAACTTGGCCGTCGCCAGGGTCAACATATTGATCGCACTCTCGAAATCGTACTGTCCGGCCAAATGCCCGGCGAATTCGCGCACGCCCAAGGCGCGCATGGCGGGCAGCGTGTCGGGCAGGTTTTGGGCGAGGAGGTTGCGCACCTCGTCCAAAGCGCCGTTTTGGGCCATTTTGCGCGTGCGCGCGGCGATGGCCGTGCGATGGGCCTCGCGCGGCGGCAGAAGCACGAGTGTGGGCCATGTCGCGACCGTGAGCGGGTCGGCCGCTTGGAAATCCGACAATGTGCGGCCGGTAGCTTCGACGACCTCGTAGGCGCGCAGCATGCGCTGGCTGTCGGCGCTGGTGAGTTTGGCGCCGGCCACCGGATCGCGCGCCGCGAGTTCGGCATGGAAGGCGGCCGCCCCGATGTCGGAAAATCTGGCGCGCACGGCGTCGCGGATTTCGGGCGGGATCGGCGGCACGTGGCTCAACCCCTCGACCAGCATTTTGAGATACATGCCCGTCCCGCCGCACAGGATCGCAAGTTTCCCGTCGGCGTTGGCGGCGGCGATTTCGGCCAAGGCCGCTTGGCGCCAACGCCCGACCGTGCCGTGCGAGGCCGCCTTCCACACGCCGTAGAGACGGTGCGGCACGGCGGCTTCGTCTTCGCGCGACGGGCGCGCGGTCAGCACGTCGAGCTCGGCGTAGAGCTGCATCGAGTCCGCGTTGATAACCACGCCGTCGAATTCGCGCGCGATCGCCATCGCAAGGGCCGATTTGCCCGAGGCCGTCGGCCCTGCGACGATAAGCGCATCAGGCTTGCGCTCGTCCATTGGCTTCACCATGATCCCGCCGCCATGAAGCTTGTCCTTGTCCTGACCGCCGATCCCGCGAAGCCCGTGCTCGATGCGGCCACGCTTGCCGAATTCGCCGCCGAATTCGGCCCCGCGCGCATCCTCGCCCCCGGCATTGCCGCGGAGCTTTACCCGAACGACGCCGATCCTGCACGCATTCTGGCGGCCGCGCGCGCGATCCTCGGGAACCGACCCATCGACGCCAATGTCGTACAAGCGGCGGGCCGCAAAAAGCGCCTGCTCGTGGCCGACATGGAATCGACGCTCATCGAAAACGAAATGCTCGACGACCTCGCCGAGCGTCTGGGCATCGGGCCGCGCGTCGCCGCGATCACGCGGCGCGCCATGAATGGCGAGCTCGATTTCCGTGCGGCCCTCGCCGAGCGCGTCGGCCTGCTTGCGGGCCAAAGCGAAACGCTGCTGGCGCAAGCCGCCGAAGGGATACGCATCGTGCCGGGGGCCGCCACGCTCGCGGCGACGATGGCCGCGAATGGGGCGATGACCGCCATCGTCTCGGGCGGATTCACGTTCTATACGTCGCGCATGCGCCGCCGGCTCGGCTTCGCGCGCGACTATGCGAACGCGCTCGAGATCGAAGGCGGAAAAATCCGCGGCACCGTCGCCGAGCCCATTCTGGGCCGCGAAGCGAAGCTCGCCACGCTCGAAAAGCTCGCCGCCGAAATCGACGCCCCGCTCGCAGCCACGCTCAGCGTGGGCGACGGTGCCAACGACCTTGCGATGCTGGGCGCTGCCGGCTTCGGCGTTGCCTTCCGCGCCAAACCGGCCGTCGCCGCCCAAGCGCGCCTCAACATCGTGCATGGCGACCTGACCGCCCTATTGTATCTGCAAGGCTACGCGGCAAACGAGTTTGCAGCCCCCAAAGAGGCATTCGCATGACCAAACGGCTCGTCGTCGGCATTTCGGGCGCATCGGGGGCGATCTACGGCGTGCGCGCTCTGCAGGCATTGCGCGCGGCCGGCATCGAGACGCATCTCGTGATGACCAAAACCGCGGCCATGACGCTCGCCTACGAGACCGAATGGACCGCGCGCGAGGTGACCGCACTCGCCGACGTCGTGCATTCGGCCGAGGATTTGGGGGCGGCGATTTCGTCGGGCTCGTTCAAGACGCTCGGCATGCTCGTGGCCCCGTGCTCGATGCGCTCGGTCTCCGAGATCGCCTACGGCAACACCACGGGCCTGCTCACGCGCGCGGCCGACGTGCAATTGAAGGAACGCCGCCGCGTGGTGCTGCTGGCGCGCGAAGCGCCGTTGCATGTGGGCCATCTGCGCGCGTTGACGCAAGCCGCCGAAATCGGCGCCGTGATCCTGCCGCCCGTGCCCGCCTTCTACGCCAAGCCCAAGACGATCGACGATCTCGTGGCGCACACGGTGGGCCGTGCGCTGGACCTTTTCGACATCGACACCGGCCTCGTCAAACGCTGGGGCGAGCCCCCAGCTTAAGACTAGCCGCGCGGTTCGACCGGCAACCCCACGAAGCGCTGCTCGCCGCCGCGCTCGACCATGATCAGCACCGAACGACGGCCTTGGGTGCGCTGCTCGCGCACCTTGTCCTGCACCTGGCCGGGCTGCGCCACTTCGGTCTGCGCCACTTCGACGATCACGTCGCCGGGACGGATGCCGCGCTCTTGCGCGACCGAGCCGTCGACGACGGCCGTCACCACCACGCCGCGCTGGCGCTCGGGCAGCTGGAAACGCGTGCGCAGTTCGGGCGACACGGGCGCCAAGGTCATGCCGAGCACGTCGAGCTCGTTGCGCGGAGCGGCCGGTGCTTGCTGGCCCGGCGTAGGCCGGGCACCCGGTGCCGCTTGCGCGGCCTGCTCGTCTTCAAGCTCGCCCAACGTCACGTCGAGCGTCACGATGCCGCGATTGCGCCACACCTCGACCTTCACGCTCTTCTCGACCGGCGTCTCGGCCACGAGACGCGGCAGGCGGCGCATGTCGGTCACGTCCTTGCCGTCGAACTTCACGATCACGTCGCCCGCCCGGATGTTCGACTTGGCGGCGGGGCCGTTGTCGGGCACGCGCGCCACGAGGGCGCCACGCGCCTTGTCGAGGCCCACGCCCTCGGCGATCTCGTCGGTCACGCTCTGGATGTTCACGCCGAGCCAGCCGCGGCGCACGCGGCCGTCTTTGCGCAGCTGTGCGACCACGTTCGTCACGATCGACGACGGGATCGAGAAGCCGATCCCGACCGAGCCGCCGGTCGGCGAATAGATCGCCGTGTTGACGCCGATCACGTCGCCCTGGAGATTGAACAACGGCCCGCCCGAATTGCCGCGATTGATCGAGGCGTCGGTCTGCAGGAAATCGTCGTAGGGACCGGCATTGATGTCGCGCTGGCGCGCCGAGATGATGCCTTGCGTGACCGTGCCGCCAAGCCCAAAGGGGTTGCCGATCGCCACGACCCAGTCGCCGACGCGCGATCTGTCGCTGTCGCCGAAGCGCACGAAGGGCAGCGGCGTGCGGCTTTCGACCTTCAGCAAAGCGAGGTCGGTGCGCGCATCCTTGCCCACGAGCTTGGCCGTGAGGGTCTGGTTGTCGTGGAACACGACGCGGATTTCTTCGGCCCCGTCGATCACGTGGTTGTTGGTGACGATGAAGCCGGCCGCATCGATGACGAAGCCCGAGCCCAGCGACTGGCCGCGGCGCTGCTGCGGCTGCTCGGGGCCGCGGCCCTGGCGGTTCTCGAACTCGCGGAAGAATTCTTCGAACGGCGAGCCCGGCGGAAATTGCGGCTGCCCGTCCGGGCGGCGCTGCTGCGGCCCTTGGCCCTGCGGCCCCTGCCCGCGCGGGCCGCCTTGGGCGGCCTGGGCCGTGACGACCTGGATATTGACGACTGCCGGCAACAGCCGCTCGGCCAAGTCGGCAAACGTGTTGGGTGCGAGCGTATTGGGCACCGCGCGGCCTTGGTTTTGCGGCGCAGGCGCCTGCGCTTGTGCCTGCACGGCAAAGGGCTGGACGAGGGCGAGAGCGAGGACGGTAGCGGCAAGGGCGCGGACGATCACGGATCGGAACTCCCTGAAAGCATTTGAACCGGCCGAGTATGCCCGATCAGCCGGGCGTCGGTCGATCCCCTATAGATAGGCCCAAAAATGGCGAAAACAGGGCACCGGGCGCAAATTTTTTGGGCGGCAGCCGCAGCGTCACCGCCGGTATTTCTCGATGGCCTCGAGCACCCATTTGGGCTTTTTGACGTCGCCCCAGAAATGCTCGGGCACGTCTTCGGGGGGCAGGTAGGAAAACGCCATGCCGAGTTGCGGCAGAACGTTCAGAAAGAGCGCGCGCGTTCGATCCTGACGGTACCAATCGATCACCCCGTCGGACGCGTAGCGTGACTTGTCGTTTCGAAAGAACCGATCGACGCGCCCGATCCCGGCGCGATAGTCCGCAAGCGACTCCCATCGAATCTCAACCATGCGGCGGCCGATCTTGCGGACGAGATTCAATATCTTGGCTTGGCACTTCGCCTCGTGTTCGAACTGCCGCCGATAGGAGCTTTGAATGCTCTGAGCTGGCCAAGCAACGACAGGGGGATTGCCGTCGCGCGGCCACAATCTATCCTCGTAAGAATCCGCCGTCGGCGAGCCCATCCAGATTCGAGGCGACCAGTATTGGTCGAAGGTCCAATACAGATTTCCGTAACTGTCAGTCCGTCGGATCCATTTCGGCACCCAAGTCGGATCCGGGAACAGCATTCGGATGGTTCGCTCCGGGCGGGAGCGATCCAACCTCTCGATGCGCGTCAATGGCGGCTCGGCCTCGCCCGATTCTTCGGGGTTCAGCAATCCCTCATAGAAAAACACATTCGGATAGGCGGCACGCACCGAAAGCTCGAAACGTCGCCAATCCTCGGTACACCATGCAAAATTTACATGGTGCCCCATGTTTGGCGGGACGATCGGCGCAGGCCCTTCCCACATCAGCTTTTTCAGGTCCATGACACAGCCTCAGTTTGGCGTACCCGCAGAATCGAGCACAATTTTTTCGATCGTTCGGACGATTCTGTCGGAAGCGGCGCGGGCGATTTTGGCATATTCCGCCCGATCTCCACCTTCCTCGAGTTTGGGAATCGCCTCGGCAAGGCCCCTGTCTCGAACCGCATTCTGAATTGCCTCGATCGCGCGTTGTTCGCGTCCTGTCAACGTGCCGTCGACACGGGTCGATGCTGTGTTGAGATGGCCAGCCGGATACTTGCCGACCTTGTCGCTTTCGACGCCCACCGTTATGTCTGGACGACGGGTGCCGTCAGGTGTCTTGATTTCTTTCTCCGGCAAATCATCTTCGCGCTTTCCATCTAGCGACGCGCCGCCGAGATGTTTGTAGATATCGGCGACTCGAGAATCTTTCAATGCCTCGCTGAACTCCTTTGCCGCGATATTGGTGCCATCGACGGTCGAGTCTTTGCCGCGATTGTCGGTTCGACCGTCGCCATATTCGATATTGAAGACGACATTCGTGATGAGATCGTTGATCTCGGCGCGCGCGTCGTCCGGGGCTTGCGGGATGGTTTTGAGCATCTCGCGGTCGGCGTCGGTCAAATCCGGGAAGCCCGGCAGCGCTTGGATCGGCGGTGCTAGCGTGGTGCCTGGCTGCTTTTCGGACGGCGGGGCCGGCGTGCGGCCAGGGAGCGGGTCGGACGTGCCGCTCGGCGGCACGGATGGCGGCGGGCTCGACGGCACTTGGCCGGGTTTCAGCGTTTCGTCGAGCTCCCTTTTTGCGAGCGCGCCGCCAACGATTGCGCCAAGTTCAGGCAGCCCATCGCGCATCGCGCCCTGAATGATCGTTCGCCCGGCTGCAGCCAAAAGGATATTCGGATCGCCGCCGCCTTCGTTCGTCTGTGCCGCATCGCTTGCGCGCGCGAGCGCCTGCAACGCCTCGGGGCGCAGCGTGCCGATGGGCGGGCTTTGCGGCAGGTCGCCGCCCACAAACGCGCGCCGATCGACCGAATCGTCGAGATGGCGAAGGACTGCCGCGACCACGTCCGGTCCTTCGCCGGGTTTTGCGACTTCCCACTGCTCGACGAAGTCGCGCGCCTGCAGCACGCCGCGTGCACCGAAATTCTTGATGTAAGTCGCAAGCATCTCCGGTGCGCCGTCGAAGTTCGTGCGATTGCGCGTGAGGTACTCGACCCACGAGGTATTCGAGCCGTGCGTTTCCGGATCGGCGGGCGGATAGCTCTTCGGCTTTTTAAGCTCAATGCGCGGCGGCTGTGCCACGAGTAGGCCGTCCTGGCCCTCTGCCGCCAGCGCGTGGTGCTGCTCGATCTGCGCTTGCGTCGGTGCCGGGAATCCTGAAAAACGTTCGCCGAATTGTTCGCGCATTTTCGTGACGGTGGGGCCGCCTGGCCGCAGCCAGCCATCCACTTTGAGGCCGTTGCGCTTCTGGTATTTGCGCACGCCGTCGTCGAGCGTGTAGAGGCCGTATCAGGCGGGGCCGTTCGTGCCGGCGAAGTCGAGATCGCCCGCATCGGCGAGAATGCTTTCGACCTTGAACACGTCGCGGCGGCCGTTCATGCGGCCAAGGCCGACCGTGTCGGCAAGATCGAACCAGTCGTTGAGGGCGTCTTCGTCGTCGCGTCGTTTGGTCTCAGGCGCGTACATGGCAAGGCTCCGGCGTTTCGGCGCCGGGCTTTCACGCCGGGCCGGTTGAAAGGTGCTTTCCAATGCGGAAGGCGGTTTAAACTAGAACATAATATATACAGAAAATTTAGCTTTGCAAGGATAATTTATTCACAAACGCCCATCAGCCAAAAAAAACGGGGCCCGAAGGCCCCGTTTTCCTGTCTGCCGTTGCGGGCGTCTTCAGCGTCGGGCGGGGGCCGGCGCGTTGACGCCGCGTTCGCGGAAATAGCGGAAGAACTCGCTGTCCGGCGACAGCACGATCGTGGCGTTGGTGTCGCCGATCGCCCGGCGATACGCCTCGAGGCTGCGCCAGAAGGCGTAGAACTCCGCATTGGCATTGTAGGTACGCGCGTAGATGTCGGCGGCTTCCTTGTCGCCTTCGGCGCGCGTGACCGACGCCTGGCGCTGGGCCTCGGCCAGCAGCACCGTGCGCTCGCGGTCGGCTTCCGCACGGATGCGCTGCGCGCCTTCCGCACCTTCGGCACGCGCCTGGCGCGCTTCGCGCTCGCGCTCGGTCTGCATGCGCGCGTAGATCGCGTTCGAGTTGTCGGGCGGCAGGTCGGCACGCATGATGCGCACATCCACCACTTCGATGCCGAAATTGCGCGTTTCGCCGACCACGCCCGCCGTGATCTGGCGCATGAGGTCCGAACGCCGATCGGTGAGCAGTGCTTGCAACGGCACGCCGCCGAACGTGTTCTGCAGGTTCGACTGCACGGCATTGGCCAAACGCTGGCGCATGCCGAACTCGTTGCGCGCGGTCGTGAAGAAGGCGAGCGGATCGACGATGCGGTAGCGCGCGAACACGTCCACCACAACGCGGTTCTGGTCGCCCAGCACGATTTCGCGCGGCGTGTCGTCGAAATCGAGCAGCCGCTTTTCGAAATAGAGCACGTTCTGGACGAAGGGCAGCTTGAACTGCAGGCCCGGATCCTTGACCACGCGCACGGGTGCGCCGAACTGCAGCACGAGCGCTTGTTTGTCCTGCGCCACCGTGAAGAAGGCGTTGATGGCCGCGAACAGCACCGCCACGAGGGCGACGGCTGCGACGATGAGACGGGTCTGGTTCATCGCACGGCTCCTTGCGGCGTTGCCACCGACGGCGTTTGGTTCGGCATCGCACTGGTCGAAGGTGCCGTCGAGACGGGGGCCGCGGGGGCGGGCCTGCGCAGGAGATCGCCCAACGGCAGGACAGGCACCACGCTCTGGTTCTGGCCCGGGCCGTTGCTCTGGTCGAGAATGACCTTCTGGTTGCCGCGCAGCACCTGTTCCATCATCTCGAGATAGAGGCGCTGGCGCGTGACTTCGGGTGCCGCAGCATAAGCCGCAAGCAAAGCTTCGTAGCCCGCAATGTCGCCTTGCGCGCGCGCCACGACCTGCTGGCGGTAGCCTTCCGATTCCTGGATCAGGCGCTGGGCTTCGCCGCGTGCGCGCGGCACGATGTCGTTGCGGTAGGCTTCGGCTTCGTTGCGCGCACGCTCGCGGTCCTGGTTGGCGCGCTGCACGTCGCGGAATGCGTCGATGACCTGGGCGGGCGGCTCGACCGCGCGGAACTGCACCTGCTCGATCGCGATGCCGGCGTCGTAGAAATCGAGGATCGCCTGCATCGTCGTGCGCACGCGCGTTTCGACCGCGTTGCGGTTCGTGAAGATGGCGGTGGCCGTCGTCTGGCCCACCACTTCGCGCATGCCCGCTTCCGCCACGGCTTTGACCGAGGCTTCGGGCTGGGCGATGTTGAACAGGAACTTGGCGGCGTCCTGGATGCGCCACTGCACGGTGAAGCGCACATCCAGGATGTTCGCATCGCCCGTCAGCATCAGGCTTTCGTCGAGCATCGTGCGGTCGCGGCGCGCCTCTTGCCCGTCGCGGAAACCGATATTGAGCTGGTTGACCTGCAGCACGTTGGGCTGGATCACCGACTCGATCGGATACGGCACGTGCCAATTGAGACCCGGATAGGTGATGCGCTCCATCTCGCCGAAGCGCAGCACGACGCCGACATTCGCGGGCTCGACGCGGTAGAAGCCCGTAAGCAGCCACATCGCCACAAGGGCGATGAAACCGATGCCGAGGCCGCGCCCTGCCCCCATGCCGCCCGGCAGCACTTCGCGCAAGCGCTGCTGGCCTTGGCGGATGATGTCTTCGAAATCCGGCCCCTTGCCGCCGCCGCCGCCGAATGGACCCCCGCCACCGCCGTTGTTGCCCCCTGGGCGTCCGCCCCAAGGATTATTCGGTTTTTGGCCGCTGCCCCACGGGCCGCCGCCACCACCTTGATTCCACGGCATTGTGCTGTTGTCCTTTTTCGTCGTTGTGGCCTTCGCCGCCTAGCCTTCGTCATTACCTTGGACGACAGCTGGGCAGGGCCTATATAAGCGGCAGCCTTGGCCGGGCCAAGCGCTGCTTTTTGGTGCCCCCGTTATTTGGGCGCGATTTACCCCGAATCAAGACAGGAATCCACGTGACCGCCGCAAAAGCCCCCTCGGAAGCCGAAATTCTGGCCGCCCTCAAGAAGATCCCCGACCCCGACCGGCGCCAGGACATTGTGGCTTTGGGCATGGTCAAGGGGCTGATCGTCAAAGACGGCCATGTCGCGTTTTCGCTGGAGGTCGATGCCAAACGCGGCGGGGCCATGGAACCGTTGCGCAAAGCGGCCGAAAAAGCCGTCGAAGCGCTGCCGGGCGTGCTGAGCGTCAGTGCGGTTCTGACCGCCCAAAAACAAGCGGCCGCCGCCCCGGCGCGCCAGGCCGGGACGGGACCTGCCGGCGGGCCCAACACGCCAGGGGGCAAACAATTGGTGCCGGGCGTGCGCGCGATCGTGGCGGTGGCCTCGGGCAAGGGCGGGGTCGGCAAATCGACGACCGCGACGAACTTGGCGCTCGCCCTGTCGCAGCAGGGGCTCAAAGTGGGCATGCTCGATGCCGACATTTACGGCCCCTCGCTGCCGCGCATGATGGGCATTGCCGGCCGGCCCAATTCGCCCGACGGCAAAACGCTGACGCCGATGACGAACTACGGCGTCAAATGCATGTCGATGGGGTTCCTGGTGCCCGAAGACACGCCGATGATCTGGCGCGGGCCCATGGTGATGGGCGCACTCGAGCAGATGCTGCGCGACGTGGCGTGGGGCACCCTCGACATTCTCGTCGTCGACATGCCGCCGGGGACGGGCGATGCCCAGCTCACGATGGCGCAGCGCGTGCCCTTGGCCGGTGCGGTGATCGTCTCGACGCCGCAGGACATTGCGTTGCTCGATGCGCGCAAGGGCCTCAACATGTTCCGCAAGGTCGATGTGCCCGTGCTCGGCATCGTCGAAAACATGAGCTACCACATCTGCTCGAAGTGCGGCCATCGCGAGGAGATTTTCGGCCATGGCGGGGCGCATCGCGAGGCCGACAAGCTCGGCGTGGAATTCTTGGGCGAAGTGCCCTTGCATATCGCAATTCGCGAAACGTCGGATGCGGGCCAGCCCATCGTGGTGAGCCAGCCCGACAGCCCGCACAGTGCGGCCTATCGGGCGATCGCCAAACGCCTGTGGGCGAAGGTCGAAGCCGGGTTCGCCAATCCGGCGGCTGCGGGTCCGCGCATTGTGGTCGAATAATCACTTGCCCGTAATCGCTTGTTCGACGCGGGTGCTGCAGTTGGGTAAAATCCTCGAAACCGGTCGAGTCGATAGGGTTCGAGAGTCCATGGAAAAATTCGCCCCTCTGCGCGTGCTTGCAGGCCTTTGTTTGGCGCTGGCGGTTGCGGCTTGCGCAAGCGAGGGCCCCAATCCGCGCGCGGCCAACATCGCCCCGCCGCCGCCGCCGCCCAATCCGCTGCAAGCCCAAGCGCCGCAGCAAGCCCCGCCGCAGCAGCAGATGGTGCAGCCGCAGCAGATGACGCAGCCGCAGCAGCAGCGCCCGCAACAGCAGGCGCAAGCACAGCCGCGCAGCGCCGGGTCTGCGAGCGGCGGGCTTGCGATGGGCGGGCATCTCGTATCGTTCAAATCGATGGAGGCGGCCGAAGCGGGCTGGCAAGCCCTGGTGCGCCGCCAGCCGGCGTTGCAGCAGCTGCGCCCCTATTTCGTGCCGGTGATGGTGCGCGGCGAACCGTGGGTGCGCCTTGTGGCCGGCGACTTCCCCGACCGCGACGAGGTCAACCGCTTCTGCAACTGGGCGCGCGCGCAGCAGCTTTACTGCGCGCCGATGCCGCTCGCAGGGGCGAGCCTCGAAAACCCGTCGTCCTTGACCGGTGGGACATCCGGCGGCGGCGCACCGGCCGCTTCGCGCCAGCGCCAGCCGCGTCCGGCAACCCCGCCGCAATCCGGCCTCAACGATGCGCTGCCCGTCCCGGGTCCGGCGGCAGCCCCCACACCGGTGGCACCGCCGGTTGCAGCAGCCCCTGCCTTGGTCGCGCCCAACGCCAACAACGTGCCGGCCCAGCCGCTCGCCCCGCCGCTGCCGCCGCGCCGCCAGCCCGGCAACCCGGCCCTGCCGCAGTAAAAATCAGGCGGGCCGCCCGAGTGTGGCCATCAGTTCGGTCCATTCGCGTTTGCTGAGGCCGCTGTCGGCTTGCGTCACAGTCTCGCCCGCGAGCATGCGCTTGATCACCGCCATGCCGGGGCCCGAGACGGCCGTTCCGCCCATGCGATAATCCTGGAAGGCTTCGAACGCGATCGGGCACCAGCGCTTGACGATGTCGAGGATCGCGGCGGCGTAGACGCGGATCTCGTACTGCGCGTGGTCGTCGGCGCGCAGGCTCAAAAAGTGGAGAAGGTTGCTGAGATCGACCTTCCAGTACCATTGCGTGTAGTAGTTCGTCGGCAGCACCATGCGCGCCAATTCGCGCGCGAGGCCGGGCTGCTCGGGATCGGCTTTTTCGCCTTCATTGAGCAAGCGCTCGTAGACCTCGTAGGCCTCGTTCGACAGGCCTTCGATGGCGGCGAGCGTTTGCTCGGCCGCACTGCCTTCGAGCGTCTGCCCACGCCCCTGGCGGTTGCTCTGCGACTGGGCGGCGAGCTTGGCGGGTTCGGGGATGTAGAATTCGCGGTCGAGGATCGAATAGCGCGCCGAATATTCGTTCACGTTGGCGGTGCGATGGCGGATCCATTGCCTCGCCACGAAGATCGGCAGCTTCACATGCAGCTTGATCTCGCACATCTCGAAGGGCGTCGAATGGCGATGGCGCAGGAGATAGCGGATGAGATTGCGGTCGTCGGAAACCTTCTTGGTGCCCGTCCCGTAGGACACGCGTGCGGCCTGCACGATCGCCGCATCGTCGCCGAAATAATCGACGACGCGCACGAAGCCGTGGTCGAGAACGGGCAGCGCTTCGTAGAGAATTTCTTCGAGAGCGGGCACGGTCGGCCGACGCGTCGGCGTCGACTGTGCGCGGGCGGCGGCGATTTCGGCGAGCTGTTCGGGCGAGAGCGAAGACTTCATCGGACGGCTTTCACGGAAAGGAAGGGCATTGGCCCCGAATCGACCAAGCGGGGCCAAATCCTACCGCCCCTTCCCCTGGCGACGCAAAAACCCTATATTCGGCGGTGCCGGGCAACCGGCTATGACGATAAACGGCTTGCGTAATAGCCGATGCGGACCCGGGGGCAGTGCCCGGCGCCTCCACCATTATCCCATGGGGGCGAACCAGGATCGACGCGCGGGTAAAGGCATGACTTTCGTTCGGCATGGTTCCGCCGTTATCGGGCCATTCAAGAGATGCCAACGACAACGTGGCTCTCGCTTCGGAAGCGCGTCTCGCGGCCTAACGGCCCCTTGATACGTAACCTGTAGCGCGGTTCGGGGGGGCACCGGGCAACAGAAGCCCCCCCACTTTTCCGCGCCTATTTTCGACTCATCGCTGGCCTGCAATTCGCGCTATGGTGAGGAGAACCGAACGGGGATTGAAGTGGCCGACGCAACGAACGACAAAATGCAGTACGACCGGATGATGGAAAACGCGCTGCGCAACGTCGTGCGCGAAGCGCTTGGCGTCGCGGCCGCCGCAGGCCTGCCGGGCGAGCACCATTTCTACGTGACCTTCCGCACCGACTATCCGGGCGTCGAGATCCCGGCCCGCCTGCGCAGCCGCCATCCCGAAGAGATGACGATCGTGCTGCAGCACCAATTCTGGGGCCTCGAAGTGGACGCAAACGAATTCCAGGTGACGCTTTCCTTCGACCGCGTGCACGAAACGCTGAAGATCCCGCTTGCGGCCGTGACGGCCTTCGTCGATCCGTCGGTGCAGTTCGGGCTGCAGTTTCCGCATGTGGCGGCGAGTGTCGCCACGCTCAAAGCCGCACCGGCGAAAAAGATCGAAACGTCGGCTGCGGCCCCTGCCGACGACGCGGCCCCGGCCGCATCCGACGCCCCGGTCGATGCGTCGGCGCGCGTCGTGACCCTCGACGCGTTCCGAAAAAAGTAACCTTCCCAGCAAAGAGATTCCGAGATGGCCGAATTCGTCTTCCGCGACATGCTCGAGACGGCGCACGCGCATGTGCCGTGGCGCAAACTCACCGCCGACTTCGTGTCGTCCGCCAAATTCGACGGGCGCGACATCCTGAAGGTCGAAGCGCAGGCGCTCACGCTGCTCGCGCGCGAAGCCTTCGTCGACATCGCGCATCTGCTGCGCCCCGGCCATTTGGCGCAGATGCGCGCGATCCTCGACGACCCCGAGGCCTCGGCCAACGACAAGTTCGTCGTCTACGATCTGCTCAAGAACGTGTGCATTTCGGCGGGCCGCGTGCTGCCGATGTGCCAGGACACCGGCAACGCGATCGTGATGGGCAAGAAGGGCCAGCAAGTCTGGACCGGCTACAACGACGCGGAAGCCATCGCGCGCGGCGTGTGGCGCAGCTACGGCGAAACCAATCTGCGCTATTCGATGGTGGCCCCGCTCGAGACCTTCAAAGAAGCCAACACCGGCGACAATCTGCCCGCCCAGATCGACATCTATTCGACGGAAGGGCAGGACTACGATTTCCTCTACGTCGCCAAGGGCGGCGGGTCGGCCAACAAGCAGTTCCTGTTCCAGGAAACGCCGTCGCGCCTGACAGAAGCCGGCATGCTCAAATTCCTCGACGAAAAGATCAAGACGCTGGGCACGGCCGCGTGCCCGCCTTACCATCTTGCGGTCGTCATCGGCGGCACGTCGGCCGAAATGACGATGAAGACGCTGAAGCTCGCGACCACGCGCTATCTCGACGATCTGCCCGCACAAGGCAACAAATACGGCCAGGCCTTCCGCGACCGCGAGCTTGAGGCCAAGATCCACAAGCTCACGCAAGCCAACGGCATCGGGGCGCAGTTCGGCGGCAAGTATTTCTGCCACGACGTGCGCGTGATCCGCCTGCCGCGCCACGGGGCGAGCTTGCCGGTGGCGTTGGGCGTGTCGTGCTCGGCCGACCGCCAGGCGCTCGGCAAAATCACGCGCGAAGGCGTGTTCCTTGAACAGCTCGAAACCGATCCCGCCAAATACCTGCCCGACATCGACGTCTCCAAACTCGCGGGCGATCCGGTCGCGATCGACCTCAATCAGCCGATGGCGGCGATCCGCAACACGCTGTCGAAGTTCCCGGTGACGACGCGCGTGATGCTGACGGGCACGCTGATCGTCGCGCGCGATTTGGCGCACGCCAAGCTGCGCAGCGAGCTCGAAGCCGGAAAACCGCTGCCCGAGTATTTCAAGAACCATCCGATCTACTACGCCGGCCCCGCCAAGACGCCGGCGGGCTACGCGTCGGGCGCATTCGGGCCGACGACGGCGGGTCGCATGGACAGTTTCGTCGAGCAATTCATGGCCGCCGGCGGCAGCCATGTGATGCTCGCCAAGGGCAATCGCAGCCGTGCGGTCACCGACGCGTGCAAGAAGCACGGCGGCTTCTATCTGTGCTCGATCGGCGGCGAGGGTGCGCTCTTGGCCGAGAACTGCATCAAGAAGGTCGAGTGCATCGCGTACCCTGAGATGGGCATGGAAGCGATCTGGAAAATCGACGTCGTCGACTTCCCCGCCTTCATCGTCGTCGACGACAAAGGCAACGACTTCTTCGCCAAATGGATGGGGTGAGCGGCAACCCCTCTCCCGACGCAGCACTCGTGCTGTTTTCGGGCGGGCAAGATTCGGGCGTGTGTCTGGCTTGGGCGCTCGAGAATTTCGCGCGCGTCGAGACGGTCGGGTTCGATTACGGGCAGCGGCATCGCGTCGAGCTCGCATGCCGCCTCACGCTGCTCGAAAATCTGCGGGCTCGCTTTCCGCACTGGGCAGCCAAGCTCGGACCCGACCATGTCGTGGACATGACGGGGCTCGCGGCAATTTCGCAAACGTCGCTCACCAGCGAAGCGGCCTTCGTCTACGAAAAAAACGGGCTGCCCAACAGCTTCGTGCCGGGGCGCAATCTGCTGTTCTTTTCATATGCGGCCGCAATCGCCTATCGGCGCGATCTCAAACGCCTCGTGGGCGGCATGTGCGAGACCGACTATTCCGGATATCCCGATTGCCGCGACGACACGCTCAAAGCTTTGCAAGTCGCGTTGTCGCTCGGGCTCGACAAACGGCTCGTGATCGAAACGCCGCTGATGTGGATCGACAAGGCCGCGACGTGGGCGCTTGGCCATAAACTCGGCGGGGACGCGTTCGTTGACCTTCTGCTCGAAGACAGCCACAGCTGCTATGCGGGCGACCGCACGAAGCGCCACGAATGGGGCTACGGGTGCGGTGCTTGCCCCGCGTGCGAATTGCGCAAGGCCGGTTTCGAGAAGTGGCGCGCCAGCGTCAGTTGAGCCGGGGCTAGTTGAGTCGGCGCGTTTCGCCCGACTGGTGGGGTGCACCGGGCACGTTGAGGCCCCATTCCATCGGCAATTCCCATTCGGCCGTGCGCGCGGCGTCGCGCAGCAGCTTCATGAGGCCGAACAGCCCGTCGTCGGCGAGCGTCAGATCGAGACGCATGCGATCCCACGCGATCAGCGACAGCAGCGTCGAGCCGTCCGGGTTGCGCAGAATGTGGAAGGCCCACAAAAGATGCGCATCCGGGATCGGGTTGGCCCCGCCCCCTGCGGCGGCGGCAGCGGACGCTTCCGCAGCCGCTTTTGCGGCGGCCGGATCCTCGAAGGGCTGGGAGAAATTGGCGGATGCCGTGGCGCGCGTCTCGGCCATCTCGAGCAGGAAATCGCGCGCGACGGCGTTTTTGGTTTCGGCGAGCGATTTGTGCAGCTCGCCCGTCAGCGCCGTCCAGAACAGCGACAGATAGCGCCGCGTGATGAGCAGGCGATAGATGTCGGCCGCCCCCTCGGTGCGCAGCCGCAGCAGCAGCCGGTCTTCGAGCGACACATAGTCGATGGCAAATTGGCGGATCGCGCTCAGGCTCATGATGGGCTAGTTTGCGACCGCAAAGGCGCGCATGCAAGGGGCGCGAGAGCAATGGCCGATCCCGATCTCGATCTTCTGTTCGATGCGGTTTTTCCGCCGGGCGACGTGCTGTTCGCCAATGCCGATTGGCACAAGGCAATGGCGGGGTTGGGCAATCGACTGTGGTGCCTGCAGGATTGGAAGCCTGCCGCCGACCGGCTGTCGGCGCGCAATCTGCGCCTTGGGCGCCCCGACGGACCCGTCGCAACGGCGCTGGTGCGCCTTGGCCGCCAGCGCGCGCGCAATCTTTTCAACATCGCGCAAGCACTCGCGTCCCTGGGCCCCGGCGGACGCTTGCGCGTCGCGGGAAGCAACGAGGTCGGCCCGGCACGCTACGCCAAAGACCTTGCCGCACTCGGCCTCGTGCCGATCGCCACCAGCAAGGGCAAGGCGCGGCGCCTCGATGCGACCGCAACGCGTCCGCTCGATCTTGCGGCTTGGGAAGCCGAAACCGCCGAACGCCCGATCCTCGACGGGCGATTTGTGTCGGCCCCCGGCATATTCGCATGGGATCGCATCGATGCGGGCTCGGCCACGCTTGCCGCTTTGCTGCCGACCGATCTTTCGGGCCATGTCGCCGATCTGGGGGCGGGCTTCGGCTACCTTGCGGCAACCGCACTCGGCAACGCGCCCGCGATCGTCCGGCTCGATGCGTTCGAAGCCGATCGCCCGGCGGTCCGTTGTGCAGCTGCCAACCTGTCCGCGTTCGGGGCGCGGGCCCAGGCAAGGTGGCACGACGTGACCGCCGGGGTCGGCACCGCGCTTTACGACGCGGTGCTGACGAATCCGCCCTTCCACGAAGCACATGGCGAAGATCGCAGCCTCGGCTTGCGCTTCATCGACGCGGGCGCGGATGCGCTCAAACCCGGCGGGCGACTCTATCTCGTCGCCAACCGGCATCTTCCCTACGAGCAGAAGCTCGACGCGCGCTTCAAGCGCGTCGTGCGACTGCACGAAGGCAACGGCTTCAAGGTCTATGCGGCGTTCGCGTGAACGAGGCCCGCCGTGTTCGCAAACGCACCCGGGACGAGTTCGAGCCCGAGAAAGCGCTTGGCCTCGACCGGCCCCGGCAGAGCGAGCTTGCGCGTGTGGTCGGCCGTGAAGCCGAAGCGCGCGTAATAGGGCGCGTCGCCGACCAGGAACACGCGCCGATGTCCGAGGCGGCGGGCAAATGCCAGCCCCTCTTCCACCAAGCGTGCGCCGATGCCGCCCGTGCGAGCGTCCGCATCGACCGCAAGCGGACCCAGCATCAGCCCGTCCTGGTTGCGCCCGAAACGCACCTGCCAGAAACGCACCGTGCCCACCAGCTTGCGCCGCGTACGCGCGACAAGGCTCGCACCCTGCAGCGGTTTGCGCCCTGCGCGCAGGGCGTGGCAGGTTTTGCCCCGCCACGCACCCGCAAACGCCTGGTCGAGCAACGCTTCGACCGCGGCATCGTGCTCGGGCAACTCCGAAGCGATCTCGATCATCGCCGCCTCAGATGCAGTAGCACTTCAACGGCTCGAAACCGTTGAAGGCGACCGCCGAGTAGGTCGTGGTGTAGGCACCCGTCGCACGGATCTCGAGACGGTCGCCCGCCACGAGATCGACCGGCAGACGGTAGTCGGCTTTTTCGTAAAGCACGTCGGCCGAATCGCAGGTGGGACCTGCGAGAATCACGCGCTCGACCTTGCTGCCCTTCTTGGCCGACACGATCGGGTACTGGATCGCTTCGTCCATCGTTTCGGCGAGGCCGCTACTGGATCGCTTCGTCCATCGTTTCGGCGAGGCCGCCGAACTTGCCGATGTCGAGGAACACCCAGCGCTTCGTGTCGGTCTTCGACTTGCGCGAGACGAGCACGACTTCCGTGTCGATGGTGCCGGCATTGCCGACCATCTGGCGACCGGGCTCGACGATGATCTCGGGCACGCGGTTGCCGAAATGGCGCGCGAGGGCCGCGTGGATCGCAGCCCCGTAGCTGCCCATCGTCGGGATGTCCTTGCGGTACTTCGTGGGGAAGCCGCCGCCCATGTTCAGCATGTTGAGCTGCACGCCCGCGTCTTCGCATTCGCGGAACAGCCACGCGGCTTGCGCCACGGCCGCGTCCCACGCGTTCGGGTCCTTCATCTGCGAACCCACATGGAACGACACGCCGTGCGGCACCACGCCCTTCGACGCCGCCGCGATCAAGAGCTCGCGCGCCATCGCCGGATCGCAGCCGAACTTGCGCGACAGCGGCCAGTCGGCCCCTTCGCCCGAGGTGAGGATGCGGCAGAACACCTTCGCACCCGGTGCTGCGACCGCCAGCTTCTCGAGCTCGGCTTCCGAGTCGAACGCGAACAGACGCACGCCGCGCGCATAGGCGGCCGCGATGTCGGCCTGCTTCTTGATCGTGTTGCCGAACGAAATCCGGTCGGCCGCAACGCCCGAGCGCAGCGCCATGTCGATCTCGTTGACCGACGCGGTGTCGAACGACGAGCCGAGCTTGGCGAGCGTGTCCAGGATCTCCGGCGCCGGGTTCGCTTTGACGGCGTAGTAGATGCCGGCCTGCGGCACCGCGTCCTTGAGCTTGCGGTAATTGTCCGCAACAAGGTCGAGGTCCACGACCACGTACGGGGTCGGGCGTCGTTCGGCGAGGAAATCGCGGATCTTCTTG
>VYKU01000016.1_pt1 | contig 118667 bp, 112 predicted proteins | sample 5114491 | NCBI WGS metagenome assembly VYKU01 (sample SAMN12291796, study PRJNA351875) | freshwater metagenome | isolation source: freshwater lake | place: USA: Michigan, Gull Lake | collected 2011-07-05 | reverse complement strand
GCCGAAATCGGCGACGATCTCGTTCATCTGCACTTTGGTCGCGTTCTCTTTGAGCAGAACCTCGAAACCCTGGCTGCGCAACGTGGCGGCGATGGCGCGCGCATCGTTGGTCGGATTCTTCAGCGGCGCTTCGGCATAGGCCCCGTTGCCGATGACCAAAGCGACCTTTTTGCTGGCAAGCGCGGGGCTCGCCAGTATGACGGTCAGGCAAATTGCCCAGAGAAACCCGGTGAAATGCCGCATTTTTCTGCCCCCAACTTCCTTCCGCTCGGGTGCATTTATGCCATATCCCCCGGTAGAAGATAAATGGTCCCTGCATCCAGGGCAGTGACGGCCGTCACTTTGCCTCGGCGACATTGCGGGCATTGCCGCCGCCGTCGCCCACGAGGCTGAAGGGCGCCCAGAAGATCGGGTGGCTGTAGGCAAACACGGTCTGGCGGCTTGCGGGATCGACGAAGCCGGACCCATCGAGCAGGCCCAGCATCGCCTGCTGGAGTGCGGCCGCCCGCGCCAGGTTCGCGTCGCGCGCTTGGCGGGCGAACAGATCGGTCGTGAGTGCGCGTGCGCTCGTTGTCTCGACCGGCCAGTTCGACACGAGCAGGGCGCGCGTCCCGGCATAGAAAAACGCGCGGCCGAGGCCGGAGACGGCTTCGGCGCCAGCGCCGTCGCCGGTCGCCGTGTTGCAGGCCGACAGCACCACCCAATCGGCATTGAGCTTGAGGCCCAAAACCTCGTCGAGCGTGAGCAGCCCGTCGCCGTCGATGTCGGCGACGTTGGGGGCCGACAGCGCCAAGGCCGGTTGCAGGAGGCCGTTGAGATCGCCGGGGATCAGCCCGTGCGTGGCGAACATCACCACGCGGCGGTTCGAAAGATCGACGCTCTTGACGTTCTTTTCGTTGGCGGCTGCCCCCAGATACAGATCCGACGGGGCGGCGTTGAGCGCAAGGGCGATGCCGCGCACCTCGTCGGCCGTGTCGGGCAGGCGCGGCAGATTGGCAAGCTCCGCACTGTCGATGCCGGTCGTGGCCGGGGCCGAGCGGCGCAGCAGCGGCAGGCCGCGCGTCTGCAGCCGATTGGCCGCGCCGCGTGTCGTAAGGCTTGCGCTTTGCGTCGCCGCCGCCGCTTCGGTTTTGGCTTCGAGCATCTGCTCGGCGCTGAACCACGGATCGCCGAAGCCGATGAAAGCGCGGCGATCGGCAGGGGCGGGCGGCAAGCTGCGCAAGGTGGCAAGCGAGGCAACCGACGGCAGCTGCGTGATCGCGGCCTTGCGGATCAGGAAAGGAACCGGCTTGTAGGCCGAGAACAAAGCCTCGCCGTCGCGCTCGGCGGCGAGCTGCACGGGGTTCGTGACAAGCACGCCGAACGGCAACTGGCCGAGCGCGTCGTGCGGGACGACGAGCAGCGACGCGGCATTCGCAAAGCCAGCTTCGACCGGCTTCAGCAGCTGGTCGTAGAGTTTGCTCGCGAGCACGACGTCGAAGGCCGGAATGTCGCCGAGCGACGCGGCGTTGGGGTCGAGCGCTTTGCGCAAGCTTGCGACCGTCTCGCCGATTTCGGCGCGCCCGAGCTTGACGCCCGCAAACGCAACCGGCCCCGTCTGCGGCACGGCCCACACGAAGCTTTGCGTCTGCCCCACATAGGTGGCGATCAGCGCTTCGCCGCTGCGCAACGAACGGCGCGTCTGCTCGACCGTCGCGGGGCGCGGATCGATGAGGTTCGCATAGTCGGGAAAGCGGCGCTCGATCTCCTGGCGGATCGCCGCACGTGCCGCACGCAGACTGTCGATCTGCACGCGCAACGCGCGCACGGCCGCATCGTCGCGCTCAGGCGCCGACAGAATATTCGTGAGCAAGCCCTGCAAGGCGCCGATTTGTTTTTGCGAGTCCTGTTCCTGGCGCACGAATTCGGTCAAGGCGGGGTCGCTGGCGGCCGCACGCGCCGAGGATTGTGCCAAAGCGCGCTGCACGCCTTGGCCGCGCACGGCGTCGGCGATGCGGAACGCTTCTTCGGCCGCATTGGGCCGGTTCGAGGCGGCCAACGCTGCCATCATGCCTTCGAAGGCCATGCGCAATTGCGCGTCGCGGCCCGCCGAGCCTTGCTCTTCGTCGTCCGACTGGCGCGAGCTCTGCAGCAGGATGGGTGCCGCCGCGTCGAATTCGACGAGCGCACCGGCAACGTCGCCGGTCGCGTTTTTGGCCGCCCCCAACAGGGCGCGCGCCATGGCCGTGTCCCAATTTCGCTCGCCGAGCGAAGCCTGGCGCAGCTGTGCGATGTTCGCGAACACGCGCGCGGCCTCCGCCGCATCGCCGCCCGCAAGCGACGCCATGCCCCAGGTCAGGTTCGTGTCGAACGCGCGCGCGCGCATCTGGCGGTTGTTGGCCGTGCGGCTGCGCAGATCGGCGAAGGTGCGCAAGGCGGCGGGTGCGTCGCCGTGCAGCATCTGGGCGCGCGCCACCAGGCCCATCGCGCGCGCATAGCCGCCGAAATTCGGATCGAGTTTCATCGTCTCGAAGGATTCGAACGTCACGCGCGCGAGGCGTTCGGCTTCGGCGATGCGGCCCTGCTCCATGAGGTTTTCGGCGAGCAATTGCACGGTCTGCAGCGTTTCGACCGAATAGCGGCCCTGGCGCTGCAGGCGGGCAAGCAGCACGCGGCGGATCTCGACCTCGGCCTCCACGTAGCGGCCCTGGCGCATAATCGCCTGCGCCAGATTCTGCGCGTAGAACCCCGCGCGCTCGGCGAGCGCGCCGGGCGGCGGCCCGCCGGGGCCTGGATTGGTGCGCTCGCCCGCGATCATGCGCGCATTCTCGGCGATGGCCGCGCGCAGCAGCGTTTCGGCTTCGGCATAGCGCCCGCTTTCCATCGCCACCAGCCCGCGCGCCCGCAAGACGTTGCTTTGCGAGTCCCACAGCGCTTGCTGCGGCAGGCGCTGCATCGTGCGGACCTCCGCAAGGCTGTCTTCCATTTTCTTGAGTTCGGCCGTGGCGCGCGCCAGATCGCCGCGATTGAGGCTCCACGTCACCAAGCCGCTGATCGCCCCCATGCGCTGGACGGGGTTCGTGGCCTCGGCGACGCGCGTCTCGCTCATCTTGATGGCGGCGGCAAGATTGCCCGACGCCGCCTCGGCCTGCGCCAATTGCGCCAGATAGCGTTGCTGGATTTGGCGCGCGACTTCGGCGCTGCGCACAAGTTCGTTGGCCTGGCGCAGATCGGCCAAGCGCTGCTGGATGCGGCCCAACTCGGCGGCTGCGAGTCCGCGATCGTGCAGGAACGCCGCGAGGGCGGCCCCTTGCAGGCCGGGTGCCGGCTGCGCGTCGGCCTTGGCGACAGCGGCGGCGACCTTCTCCGGATCGGGCTTCTGCTGGTCGAGAATGGCCGCGATGTCCGAGATCGTGCGCGGCGGCGGCTGGAAGCTTTGGCCCTGGAACTCGGCCGTGATGGCCCGGGCTTGCTGCAGCGACACGGCGGGTTTGCCGTCCGGATCGCACGCCGCCAAAAGAACAAGACCACACGCCAGACCGGCGCGCACAATCGACTTCATCGGATTCTCCCACCCACGGACGGCGCATTGTACGCCTTAGCGAACAATCTACGCCCAATCCGCGTGGATGTAGAGAGGCCTTAGCCAGGGTGCGGCACAAAGACGCGCAAACCAAAACCGTCCGCATCGCGCGCGAGGCAAGCATAGCCGAAATTAAGCGCTTGCGGCGCTTGCGCGATCGCGAAACCCTGGCTTTCCCATTCCGCAGCTTGCGCATCGACGGCGGCCTGGCTCGCCCGCACAAACCCGAACTCGCCGGCGTGGTCGCCGTGCGCGGCCGCTTCGCTGCGTTTCCACAGGCCGAGCTTGAGGCCGTTGGCAAGTTCGAACATCGCAAAACCGGGCGAGGCTTCGAGCGGTTTGCGGCCCAGCACGCGTTCGTAGAAGGCGGCACTTGCGGCGACATCGGCAACATAGAGAATGACAAAATCGGGGTCGGACATGGGTTTTCTCCGGCGGTTGGGGTTTGTCGATGGCCAAACCCTACGCGGCCCCTTTGTCAGATTCTGTCAGGAGCCTTCGATGCCCACCTCGCGCCGCCACGCGGCCGACAATTTGCTGCGCGGGCCCGGATAGCGCGTATTGGTCGTCTTTAGCACGCCGATGCGGTCGAGGCGGAAATGGCGAAAGCCGTTGCGCGTCTCGCACCAAGCCGCCAGCACTTGGGCGCCGTCGAAAAAGGCGAGTGCGATCGGCCACACGATGCGCGTACTCGGCTTGCCGGTCGCATCGCGGTAGGCGATCTCGATTTTGCGCTCGGCGGCGATCGCCCCGCGCAACGCGGCAACGTCGATCGAAGGGGCCGGGCCCGGCGTTGCGGGGCCGACGAGCAAGCCCACGCCGAACGCGCGTTCGCGCAAATCGGCGGGCAACACGTCGGCGATTTTGGCAAGCGCATCGTCGGCCCCGCGCGCGAGGATCGCATCGCCGCGTGCCGCCACAAAGCGCAAGCCCAGCACGAGCGCTTCGATTTCGGCGTCGGCAAACATCAAAGGCGGCAGCGTGAAGCCGGGGCGCAGCACATAGCCCACGCCTGCTTCGCCTTCGATGGGGGCACCCTGCGCGATCAGGGTCGCAATGTCGCGATAGAGCGTGCGCGCACTCACGCCGAGTTCGGCTGCGAGCATCGCCGCCGTCGCCGGTCGGCGGCGCCGTCGCAATGCTTGGACGAGATCGAGAAGCCGGGCTGCACGCGCCAAAGAAAAACCCCCGCCCGCCTTATGTGGCGGACGGGGGTTATCTTAGCACCGGGATTTTATCGCGACATCGTGATCGACGAGAAATCCTGGAACCAGTTCTGCGCCTGCACGAAGCCTTGCACGCGCGCCGTCATCGCGCGCGGGTTGACGTCGTGCGTGACCATCAGGAACAAAGCTTCGTCCACGTATTTCTCGTGGACTTCCTGCAGCACCTTGGTCTGCTCGGCGGGATCGAAGGTGTTGCGCACCTTCTCGAACAAAGCGTCCATCGCGGGATCCGCGTAGAGGCCCCAATTGGTGCCGGCCGGCGGATGCAGCGTGCTTTGCAGATGGCGGATCAAGCCGGTGAACGGGTCCTGGATGAAGTAGGTGTAGTTCATGCCCGTGGCGCCACGCGAGCTTTCGTGCTTGGCGCCCGCCCGCCAGATATTGATGAGCGTGTTCCAGTCCACGACCTCGAACGTGATGTCGATGCCGATGTCGGCGAGGTTCTGCTGCACGTATTCGTTCATCGGCAGCGGCTGCATCTGGCCCGAGCCCGAGGGGGCGATCAGGATCTTGGTCGCGAGCTTGCGGCCCGGCCCGTAGCCCGCTTCCGCCATCAGCTTGCGCGCTTCCGCAAGGTCGCGGCGCAGCTTGAACTTGGGCGAACCGAACCATTGATGGCCCGGCGGGAAGAAGCCCTGTGCGGGAATCGCCATGCCGCCCAGCAATTCCTTGATGCCGTCGCGGTCGATCGCAAGATTGGCGGCCTGGCGCACGCGGATGTCGTTCCACGGGCTGCCTTCCGCCCGGCTCAGATGCCAAGTCCAGTTATGCGGATAGGCGTTGGTCACGATCTTCATGCCGGCCTGGCGCAGCGAGGCGAGCGCGTCGGGCGAGGGCGCTTCGATCCAATCGACCTGGCCCGAGCGCAAGGCGGCGGTGCGCGCACTTGCTTCGGGCAGCGGGATCAGCACGAGCCGCTCGAGCTTCGGCACGCGTGCCTTGTCCCAATACTCGGCGTTGGGGACGAGTTCGGCGCGCTCGCGCGGCACGAAATTGGCGAGCTTCCACGGGCCCGTGCCCGACGGCGTGCGCGCGAAATTCTCCCAGCTCTTGCCGACCTTTTCCCACTGCGCCGGGCTCGAGAACATGATCCAGGCGATCTGGTAGGGCAGCGTGGCGTCGGGGCTGCGCGTGGTGATTTCGAGCGTGAGCTTGTCGACGGCTTTGGTCGCGGCGACGGCCGGGATGCGGCTGCGGCCTTGTGCGGACTGGCGCGGATCGAATTGCGGCGCTTGCTGGTTCAAGAGTTTTTCGAAGTTCCAGACGGCCGCTTCGGCGTCGAAATCCGAACCGTCGTGGAACTTCACGCCCGGGCGGATCTTGAACGTCCATTTGTTTTTGTCGGTCGCGTCGACCGCCCAGCTTGTGGCGAGGCCCGGCACGAGGCCCGAGGGCTGGTCCGCCTTCGAGAGGTCCCAATTGATCAGCGCGTCGTAGACCGTGTAGCCGAGAAAGCGCATGCCTTCCCCGCCCTGGTCGGTCTGGCCGGTGGTGAGCGGCACGTCCGACGCGGTCATGCCGATGCGCAAGGTGCCTTGCGCGTGGGCAACCGGTGCTGCCAGCGCCAAGCCGGCCGCGGCAATTGCCAAAGAAAGAAACTTCATGGAACCCCTCCAAAGCTTTGAGGGGCAAAGCACAGCAAGAACGGTGCCGTCGCTTACCTGTGGCGGGGGTCGAGCGCGTCGCGCAAGCCGTCGCCGAGCAGATTGAAGGCCAGAACAACGAGGAAAATGGCCGCCCCCGGGAACAGCGCCATCCAGGGCGCTTGGGTGATGAAACGCTGGGCATTGTTCAGCATCGAGCCCCAGCTGGGGGCGGGCGGCTGTTGGCCGAGCCCCAAGAACGACAGACTCGCCTCGGCGATGATGGCCGCCGCCAATGCCAGCGTCGCCTGCACCATCAAGGCCGGCAGGATGTTGGGCAGCAAATGCACCGCGGCAATGCGCCAATGCGGATTGCCGACCGCGCGCGCCGCCTCGATATAGTCGTCGACCTTGGCGTTGAGCGTGGCCCCGCGCGTGAGGCGGATGAAGGCCGGGGTGGCCGAAATGCCGATCGCGATCATCGCGTTTGTGAGGCTCGGCCCCAGGAAGGCGGCGAGTGCGATGGCAAGGATCAGGAACGGGCAGGCCAGCATCGCGTCGGTGATGCGGCTGATGACGGCATCGATCCAGCCGCCGACATAGCCTGCCAGCAGCCCGAGCGGCAGCCCGACCGCGATCGAAATCGCGACCGAAATCACGCCCGCTTGCAGCGAGGCACGTGCACCGTAGATCACGCGCGACAGAAGATCGCGCCCGTTCTCGTCGGTGCCGAACCAATAGAGGGCGCTTGGCGCCTTGCGGATCGCCCCCCAATTCGTTGCGATCGGATCGGCGGGTGCGACAATGGGGGCGAGCACGGCCGCCACGACAAACAGCGTGACGATCGCGAGCCCAAAGACGGCAGCGGGGCGGCGCAGCAAGCGGCGCAATGCGCGCCGTCCGGGGCTTTCGATCGTGTCGGTGCTGGTCTTCATTGCTGGCGCAGCCGCGGATTGATGAGGAAATAGGCGATGTCGGCCAAAAGATTGAAGCCGACATAGGCCGTGGCCGTGACGAGCACCACGCCTTGGACGACGAGATAGTCGCGGTTGAACACCGCATCGACCACGAGTTTGCCGAAGCCCGGGATGGTGAAAACTTGTTCCGTGAGCACGGCACCCGAGAACAGCGCGCCGAGCTCGAGCGCACCCAGCGTGACCACGGGGACGAGCGCGTTGCGCAAAGCGTGTTTGTTGATCACCACTTTTTCGCTGAGGCCCTTGGCGCGCGCGGTGCGCACATAGTCTTGGTTCAAAGCCTGCAGCATGGCCGCGCGCGTATGGCGCATGAACACGGCCGCGATCGAATTGCCGAGCACGAAGGCCGGCATGATCGTGGTGGCGAGGCTCTGTTTCCAGTCTTCGAACGGGCTCACATAGCCGGACGGCGGCAGCCAGCCCAGCTCGACCGACACGAGCAGAATGAGCATGATGCCGAGCCAGAAATTCGGCGTCGAAAGCCCCCAAAGCGCGATCGCGTTGGCGGCGTAGTCCCAAAACGAATCTTTGCGCACGGCCGAGAGCACGCCCATCGGAATGCCGATCAGGCACGCGATCAAAAACGCCATGCCGCCCAATTGCAGCGTGACGGGAAGTTTCGCCAGCACCAGTTCCAGCACCGGCTGGCCGATGCGCAGCGACGTGCCGAAATCGCCCTGCAGCACGCCGCCGATCCAGCGCAGATACTGCACGTAGATCGGCTGGTCGAGCCCGTAATAGGCGCGGATTTCGGCCAAGGATTGTTCGTCGCGATCCTCGCCCGCCAGCATCGAAGCAGGGTCGCCGGGCAGCAGCAATTGCAGCCCGAACACCAGCATCGAGACGACGATCAAGGTCGGCACGATGCTGGCGAGACGGCGGGCGAGGAAAGCGAACATACTTAAGCGCTTCCTAGTTTGCGGCGAGCCGCACGCCCTGCAGGCGGATGAGCCCGTCGGTCACCGGCACGAAGCCGGTGAGACGCTGCCCGTGCGCCAGGAAGTTCGTGCGATGCCACATATAGAGGATCGGCCGGTCGGCCGCCGTGATCGCCGAAATCCTCTGGAGCACGGCCATGCGCTGCGCGGGATCGGCGATGGTGCGCTGCTCGTCCATGAGCCGGTCCACTTCCGGGTTCAGATACTTGCCGTAGTTCTGCGGCCCGTCCTTGGTGATGAAGACGTAGAGATTGCCGTCCGGATCGGGGCGGCCGCTCCACGCGAGCAGATAGGCCTCGAAGTCGCCGCGCTCGGCGGCGTTGAGCGAGCTTGCGAACTCCATCACGTTGATGCGCACGTCGAAGCCCGCTTCCTTGGTCATGGCCTGCACGATTTCGGCCACCTGGCGCAGATCGGGGTTGGGCGGCGTGGTGAGATTGACCACGACCGGCTGGCGCAGGCCCGTCTGCGCCATCAGCGCCTTGGCGCGGTCGAGATTGCGCGCGGACGCTTTCAGGTTTTTGTTGTGGTAGGGGCTCGAGGGCGGGACCGCCTGTGCGGTCGGCGTGAACTCGCCGTTGTAGACGACTTGGTTGATCACGGCGCGATCGATGGCGAGGTCGAAGGCCTCGCGCACGCGGCTGTCCGACCCGATCGCCGACTTGGCGCGCTCGCCGTTGCCGGTGTTGATCGTAATGCCCTGGTAGCCGAGCTCGGAAATCGGCACCACGCGCAGGCGCGTGTTGCGCCGTGCCGCCGGCAGGTCGGTCGGCTGCAGGCGCTCGATCATGTCGAGGGCACCGGCCTGCAGATTGGCAAAGCGCACCGAGCCGTCCGGGATCGGCTGGTAGACCACGCGGTCCACATGCACGTTGGCGACGTTCCAGTATTGCGGAAATTTCTCGAGCACGATGCGGTCTTGCGCGATGCGCTCGACGAAGCGGAACGGCCCCGCACAGACGGGCCTGGCCGCGAACTGGTCGCCTGCGGCGATCGCGGCCTTGGGGCTCACCATCATGCCGGCCCGGTCGGTGAGCTGGGCCACGAGCGGGGCGAACGCGGTGGACAGCGTCAAGCGCACCGTCAAAGGATCGACGACCGTGATCGCCTGCACGACGGAGATTTCCGCACGGCGGCCCGAGCGCGGCGCGTTCAAATGCCGGTCGAGGCTGAAGCGCACGGCTTCGGCGTCCATCTTCTCGCCGTCGTGGAACAAGACGCCGTCGCGCAGCTTGATCGTCAGCGTCTTGCCCGCATCGCTCCATTCGAAGCCGGTCGCAAGCTGCGGCACGATCTTGAGATCGTTGTCGATGTCGAACAGCTTGTCGCAGAGCCCGGCGAACACGATGCGGCCCACGAAGGTGCGCGCGAAAGTGGGGTCGAGCGCGTCGGGATCTTCCGCCAAGCCGATGCGCATCGTCGTCTGCGCGGACGCTGCCCCGGCCATCAGGCCGAGTGCCGTCAAGGCGGCCATCAAGGTTCGGAATTTGGACATTTTTTGTCTCCTTCGTGGGGGATCAGACGAAACGGCTTTGCAGTTTTTCGAGCCGCTGTGTGGCGGCATTGTCGGGCGGTGCGGTGGCGGGTGCGAAGGCCGGGATGTCGCGCCAGAAATGGCAGGCGACGGCTTGCCCCTGGGCCGCCTCTTCGAGCGTGGGAGCGTCCGTGCGGCAACGCGGCTGCACGAAGCGACAGCGCGTGTGGAAATGGCAGCCCGACGGCGGGTCGATCGGGCTCGGCACGTCGCCTTCAAGCAAGGTCTTGGCGCGCGCCAAGCTCGGATCGGGGGCCGGGATCGCGGCGAGCAGCGCTTGCGTATAGGGATGGCGCGGCGACGCATAAAGTGTCGCCGTATCGGCCATCTCGACGATGCGGCCCAGATACATGACCGCCACGCGGTCGGCCGCATGTTTGACGACGGCCAAATCGTGCGCGATCAGCACGAGGGCAAGGCCGAAGCGCTTCTGCAGATCCTTCAAGAGATTGAGCACTTGCGCCTGGACCGACACGTCGAGGGCCGAGACGGGCTCGTCGCCGACGATGAGTTTGGGCCCGGCCGCAAGGGCGCGCGCAATGCCGATGCGCTGGCGCTGGCCGCCCGAAAATTCGTGCGGATAGCGCCGGTCGTGTTCGGGCCGCAAACCGACAACGCCGAGCAATTCGCGCACTTTCTCGGCCCGTGCGGCCCCGTGCGCCAGCCCGTGCAGCATCAACGGTTCGCCGACGATCTCGCCCACCGTCATGCGCGGATTGAGCGAGGCGTAAGGGTCCTGGAACACGATCTGCAGATGGCGGCGCGCCTTGCGCATCTCGGGCTCGGTGAGGCGCGTAAGCTCGGCGCCGTCGAATTCGATGTCGCCCGACGTGGGCTCGATCAAGCGCAGCAGCATGCGCCCGACGGTCGATTTGCCGCACCCGCTTTCGCCGACAAGGCCGAGCGTCTCGCCGGGGGCGACGTCGAGCGACACGCCGTCCACCGCTTTCACGTAGCCCGTCGTGCGGCCGAACAGGCCTTTGCGCACGGGAAAATGCTTCACCAGATTGTGCGCACTCAAAAGCGGCGTGGTCATGCGCCACCCGCCTTGAGAGGGGCCTCGTCGAGCGGGGCCAGCCAGCATGCGGCCGCCTGGCCGTGGCCGAGTTCGCGCATCGGCGGCTCTTCGCGTCGGCACTGGTCTTGCGCAAACGGGCAGCGCGCGGCAAAGCGGCAGCCGGTTGCGAGCTTCGCGAGGTTCGGCACCGTGCCGTCGATCGTGGCAAGGCGTTCGCGCGTGCGATGCAGCTGCGGAATCGCCCCCAACAGGCCGATCGTGTAGGGGTGCTGCGGCCACGCGAACAGCCGTTCGACCGGCGCTTTCTCCACGATCTTGCCCGCATACATCACGACCACGTCGTGCGCGAGTTCGGCGATCACGCCGAGATCGTGCGTGATCAGCACGATGGCCGTCCCCGTCTCGTCGCGCAGGCGGCGCAAAAGATCGAGAATCTGCGCCTGAATCGTGACGTCGAGGGCGGTCGTGGGTTCGTCCGCGATCAGCAGTTTGGGATCGCAGGCGAGCGCCATCGCGATCATCACGCGCTGGCGCATGCCGCCCGAAAGCTTGTGCGGATATTCGTCGAAGCGCGCCTCGGGGGCGGGGATGCGCACGCGGCGCAGCATCTCGATCGCGTGCGCCTTGGCGGCCTCGGGCGAAATTTCGCGATGGCGCAGAATGCCCTCGACGAGTTGGTTGCCGATCGTGAAAGCCGGGTTGAGGCTCGTCATCGGCTCCTGGAAGATCATCGCGATTTCCGCGCCGCGCAGTTTCTGCATCTCGGGCTCGGGCAGCGTCGCCAGATCCTGGCCGCGAAAGCGGATCGCACCGCCGGCAATGCGGCCCGCCGGTTTGGCGAGCAAGCGCATGATCGACAGCGACGTGACCGACTTGCCGCAGCCGCTTTCGCCCACGATGCCGAGCGTGCGCCCGGGCGCCACGGCAAACGACACGCCGTCCACCGCGCGGAACTCGCCCGCATCGGTGTCGAAAGACGTGTGCAGATCGTCGACCTCGAGCAGGCCCGTCATTTGATGCCGGCCGCCGCGAGGGCCGCGTCGATTTTGCTGCGGTCGTAGGTGCCCGCGATATTGTCGCGCGAGGCGAGGAACTGGCGGAAAATCGAAAACCGCTCTTTGCTTTTTTCGTAGAGGCGGCGCAGTTCGACGAGCGGATATTCGTGGTCGTCCACGCGGATGTCGAGCACGGGGTACTCGTCGTTTTTGTGGATGCGCAAGGCGGCCGACTGGCGCCCGCGCTTGTCCCCGCCCACCGCTTCGCCCGCATCGAGGGCGGCGATGAAGCGCTCGGCCAGCGGCAGGCCCGCATTCAGCGCAAACGCCTCGGCCGTCGCCTCGATCACCTGTTTGCCCGCGAGCATGTTTCCGGCGACCGAAAAATCTTCGAAGATCAGATGGCCAGCGAAGTCGACGCAGCCTGCGCCCGTGTGGGCGGCAAAATCGCCGACCGCGTCCATCAGATGCACCTGGCGAACGTCGCGGCCGGCGTCGCGCGCGAGCAGAGCCGCCAGCGCTTCCTTGGCCGGGATGCCGCGCTCCAAGAGGTCGATGCCGTCGATACCATGGTAGGGATTGATCAAGGCTTGCGTGGCGACCGCCCCGGCCCCCGGCTTCACATACATGCACAAGGCGCCCACGGCAAAAAACCGCGTCGCCACGGCAATGCCGAATTCGCCGCTCGTCCTGTCGTGCGCCACTACGGACCAAGTCATGCCAAGGCCGACCCTCATGCTAGATTTCGGAACGCCAAGTTAAACGCCCGGCACCGAATGTATGCAACAGAAAGACCAATCGATGGCCGACGACCCGCAGACGACCGCATTTTATGCGGTCGAGGCCGAGCGCTATGCCGCGCGCGGCACGCCGCCGAATACGCGGCATATCGAGCGTTTTTCGTCTCTGCTTGCGCCGAACGCAGCCGTGCTCGAGCTCGGCTGCGGCAGCGGGCGCGACAGTGCGGCCCTGCTCGCCAAGGGCCTCGACCTCACGCCCAGCGACGGTTCGCCCGAAATGGCGGTCGAAGCACAGCGTCGCTTGGGCCGCCCCGTGCAGGTGCTGCGTTTTGCCGATCTTGCAGCCGAAGACGCGTATGACGGCGTCTACGCCAACGCCTGCCTCCTGCACGTGCCGCGCGCCGAATTGCCCGCCATCTTGGCTGCGATCCATCGTGCTTTGCGCGCGGGCGGCGTCTTCTATTCGAGCTTCAAGGAAGGCACCCAAGAGGGCCGCGACCGTCTCGGGCGCCTCTACAATTATCCGTCGCCAGACTGGCTCGCCGCCGCGTTCGCCAACGCCGGTTTCCCGCCGCCCGAGATCGAGCAGACGATGGGCACCGGCTACGATGCCGAGCCCACCGCGTGGCTGCATGTCTATGCGCGCAAAGGGGGGCCGATCAGGGCAGGAGCTTGATGAGGAGATCGACCACGGCCGGGCGCGCCCTGTTCATTGCCTCGATCTGCTGCCCCGGCGACAGATATTCGGGCAGATAGTCAGGCCCGGGCACGAGTTCGACACGGTCGGCCGGGCTGCCGGGGCGCTGGATCCGCGTGGTGCCTTTGGTCGCCTCGATCCGGCCCAACTCGCGAGCGCCTTCCATGCAGATGTTCGGATCTTCGCGCCGCCACAACGAGGTGTTCAGCTCCAACTGCCGCACGCGGTCGCGCAACGCAATGCGCTTGACGGCGGGCAGTGCGGCCATCTGCTTCAAGCGCTCGGCATTTATTGTCTGCAAATGCTGCAGGCGGATTTCCACCCCCGTCGTATCGACGCAGCGTGCGCCGTCGACCACAACCAGCACGAAGCTCAGCAAAGTCGCTTCCGCCGCCAATTCGAAAAGCGCTTCCGCCTGCGGGTGCCGCTCCGGCAGATTGCGGGCCGCGGTGGCAAGCGCCCATACCGTTTCGGCATACAGCAAAGCGAGTTCGCTGTTGCCGTTGAACCGCGCAATGTCTTGCATCCACGACACTGCGTAGAGCTGTCGGCCGAGGATCGTGTAGCGCATGGCGACGGCAGCGGCATCGCCGTCCCCGCGTTGCGCGCGCAAACCGGCGAGCGCTTCGTAGACGCCGTCGCGCGTCGCAGGCAGGGCGCGCGCGTCCGCGTCGATTTCCGCAAGGCTCCGAAGCGGGTTGGGCCGCGCCACGCGGCCGACTGCAGCCCAGAGCGGAACTATGAGAGGGACTCTGCGTCCGGCTTGGCCGGCGGCCCCGCCGGCGCTTTGGGCTTGTGCGCGCGCCGCCTCTGCAGTCGCTTGGGACGGCACCGGCTTGTCCGCCGTCTGCGGCTCCGGTTTGTCGGTCGTCTGGCAACCCGCCAATGCCGCAATCAAAATGCCCGCAGCAACCGACCGAAATTTCCGCAACCGCATGCCGCAGCTCCGACAAATCAAAAAATATCGACACGGCTACTATATCTGCCGGAACGCCGCCGACAAGAAATTCCCAAGGTTGTAGGCTTGGGCGGCGTTTGCAGCACCGATCAAGGCAGGAGTTCGGCGACGAATTTGGCGGCGATCGGGCGCGCTTTGGCCATTGCCTCGGCTTGCTGGGCTGGCGGCAGATATTGCGGGATATAGTCGGGACCCGCACCGATCTCGACGACCGTGCCGAAGTGGCCGGTTGGGGCGCCGGGACGTTGGGTTTGCGTGCTGCCCCGCGATTCCATCATTCGGCCCATTTCGCGAATGCCGTCCATGCAGATGCTCGGATCGTCGCGCCGTGCGGCCGCCGTGCGCCGCTCGACGTCGAGTGCGGTCGTGCGAATCAAGTTGCGCCGTTCGGCGGGAAGGTCCGCGAACGCCTTGAAGCGCGCGGCGCGCGGCAGCATCTTGTCGAGCCGCCCGCCCGCCCCCGTCGTGTCGACGCAGCGCGCGCCGTCGACGAAAAGCAGCACGTAGCCGAGCAGCGTCATCGTTGCGGACGATTCGGCGAGGGTGTCGGCGGTGGCAGCGCCGCCGGGCGTATTGCGAAGCGAATTGGAGATCGACCACATCGTCTCCGCGTACAGAAAAACAAGATCGCTGCTGCCGTCGCGCAGTACCGCGTCGCGCATCCAGTTCAAGGCCTCGCCGGACCGGCCGAGCAGCGTGTATCGCATCGCCACAAGACCGGCGTCGCCGTCGCCGCGTTGCGCGCGCGCCTCGTCGAGTGCGGCATAGACGCCGTCGCGCGTCGTCGGCAGTGCGCGTGCCGCTGCGTCGATCTCGGGTAAGGCGCGGGGTCGGCCGGGGCGCGCGATGTCGCCTGCCGTCGCCCGGATCGGCAAAGGCCGTGCGACGGCGGTCTGGGCTGCGGGCCGGGCCGCCGCAAGAGCTGCCGCAGCGCCGGGCTGTGCTGCCGCATTGCTCGCCGGAGGCGGCGCCGCGCTTTCGTTTGTCTGCGGTGCGGGTTTGTCGGTCGTCTGGCAGCCGACAAGCGCCGCGAGCGCGATGCCGACGGCAAGCACGCGAAATTTCTTCAATTGCATGCCACCCCCCTGGCAAACCGAAGACTGCACTTCGTCAGGCGCTATATCAAGCGAAGTGCCGCCGGAAATCAAGCTCCAGGGTTGCAGGCTTCGCGGTCAGTCGTGGATCGGCCGCTCACCCCAGCGTAAACGCCTCGTGCACGGCACTCTTGACGCCCCCGCCCATGACCGGGCCGCCGCCGGCGACGTAGATCGCGTCGCCGATCGCGACCGCCCCCATGCCGTGGCGCGGGGTGGCCATGGGTGCGTAGGCGAGCCATTTGTCGGTCGTGGGGTCGTAGGCTTCGTTCTGGCCGAACACGCGGTTCGAGCCCTCGCCGCCCATGCAGAAAATCTGGCCGCGATAGAGCGTGGCCCCGTGCCCTGAGCGCGCGGTCGGCAGGGGATTGCGCATGCGCCACGCGTCTTCCTTGGCGTCGTAGGTGTGGTGCAGGTGCGAGTTTGTGTAGAAACTATTCACGCGCCCGCCGATCACATGGATGAGGCCTGCGTTCGCCACGATGCCGATATGGTCGCGCGCGGTCGGCAGCGGGGCGGCGCTGCTCCATTTGTCGGCCTTGGGGTCGTAGACGATGTGCTGGCTGCGCGACAGGCGCGCTTCGGCCGTGTCGCCGTCCGCACCGCCCACGGCATGGATGCGCCCCTCGTAGGCAATGCAGCCCATCGCTCCCATCGGCGTAGGCAAAGGTGCAATCTTCGACCAGCGCTCGCCCTCGGCGCCGAACACGAAGCACTCGGCATGCGGGCGGCGATTCTGGTCGATGAAACCGCCGAGCGCGTAGAGCCGCCCGTCGAGCACGGCCACGCCGACATGGTTCGCACCCAGCGGCAGATCCTGCGCCTGCAGCCAGCTGTTTGCGGCGGCGTCGTAGATATGGTGGTAGGGCTTGTCGACGCGCTGCTCGGCATAGCCGCCCACAAGATGCAGCTTGCCGTTGCGCTCGGCCGCCCACGCCATTTCGGTGCGCGGCAAAGGCAGCGGGGCGCGTTCGATCCAGCGGCCCTGCTGCGGCGCTTTGGGGGCGATCGAATCGAACACGCGCTGCTCTGCTGCGATCGCGGGCACGTCGATGCGGCCGGGCTGGTTCAAGCGCTCGTAGACGGGGCCGTGCCCGGCATGCTGGGCAAAAACGGGGGCCGAAAACAGCGCCAAGCCGCCGCCGACGGCAAAGCGGCGGGAGATCGAACGGGGGGTCATTCGGGGGGGGGCTCCAGGTTGGGGGATCGCGATTTATTCTAGGTCGATTCGCGCGTCAGTTTGTTGACCATGGCAAACGCAAACGTCTCGAAGCCCATCACCGAGAGCAGGAAGGCGCCGGGCCCGCCGATCACGTTTTCGCGGTACCAGCCGTCGAGCCCGCCGGGCGGATGGGTGTGGTTGGGATTCCAGGGGCTGGGCGTGTCCGAGAGGATCGCAAGCCCGTTGATCGTGATGCCCGCCGCCACCGCACGGTCGCGGCCGATTTCGGCGGGCAGGCCGTTGGTGTTGGTGCCGTCGCCCGAAATATCGATCGTGCGCCGCTCGGCCGGATAGGGGCAGCGTTCGAACTCGCGCGCCGCATAGGTGATCGCGTCGCCGATCGCGGTCGAAGCGGCAAAGGGCCGCGGCGGCAGCAGCAATTGCCCGGCGAAGCCTTCGGCACTCTCTTGGCCGTCGATCAAGGTCCAATCGACGAGCGTGATCTGCTGGCTCGGGCTCGACCATTCGCAGTAGGTGAGGGCGAGCTGTTTGAAGCGGCCGCCCGTCATCGCGCGCACGACGCGCGGATCGGCGATGGCGGCGGCATAGCCCTCGCGCTGCAGGCGGAAGCGATGGTCGTCGATGCTGCGCGATACGTCGGCCGCCAGAACAAGCTGCAGGTCGACGGCCGTACCGGCGGCGGCAGCACGGCGTTGCGGCAAGGCCGCTATAGCGGCACTTGCCCCGATCCCAGCCAACACAGCGCGGCGTCCGGCGTTTCGGGCCATGGACTCAAGAATGCACGAACGATGCCGGGCCGTCCAGCTTGGGCCGCTGCGGTCCAAGCTTACCGCAATCGCAAACGGAACCGCCCGCCTTGTCTATTCAAGCGACAAGGCGGGCGGCGAGCAGGGCACGCACCATAAGTCGAGATTTGCTTCCTCAGCCTTCGACTTCGATCAGGTGCGCGCGCTCGAAGCCGTTGAAGCCGGTGCGCAGCACCGCTCCATAGGCTCCCAACTGGCCCAGTTCGATCCAGTCGCCCTCGCGAATATCGCCGGGCAGGACGAACGGGCCCTTCATATGGTCCGCCGAATCGCAGGTCGGGCCATAGAAATCGTAGGCAACGGCGTCGGCCGCGCCGGTATTGGCAGCGTTGGCGCGCAGCAGACGCGCGGGATAGCGCAGGCCGGGCACGCCTGCATCCGCGAGCGCGCCGTAGACGCCGTCGTTGATGTAGAGCGTGTTGCCGCGGCGCGCTTGCACCTGCACCACGACCGAACCGCCGGCCGCAACGAGGGCGCGGCCGGGTTCGGCCCACAGGGCCGTGTTCGCCAGCGTGTGGCACGCGGCGTGGGCCTCTTTGATCGCCGCGAAGAACGCGTCGATCGGCGGCACTTCTTGGCCGGGATAGGCAACGGGGAAGCCGCCGCCCACGTCGAGCACTTCGACCGCAACGCCGGCTTCGCGCGCCAACGCATCGGCGTGCGCGATCGCGCGGGCAAAGGCCTGCGGATCGGCATTCTGCGAGCCGACATGGAACGAGATGCCGAGATTGCGCGCGAACGGGCGCACGAGGCGCAGCAACGCGACCGCATCTTCGGCCGACGCACCGAACTTGCCCGAAAGATCGTGCAAAGCCTTCGCGGCTTCGGGTGCGGCGGGCGGCGCAATGCGCACGATGAGGTCGAGCGTGCCGGGCTTCGCAGCCGTTTCTTCGCGGATCTTGTCGAACTCGGCGACGGAATCGAGCACGAAGCGGCGCACCGCGTGGCGGCCGTAGGCTTCGCGGATGGCCGCGCGCGCGCGCACCGGATGCATGTAGGCGATCGTCGCCGCACGCCCGAACATCGAGCGCACGAGGGCGATTTCGGCGGGCGAAGCGCAGTCGAAACCGCGCACGCCGCCGTCCCACAGCGCACGCAAGGTGCGCGGGTCGGCATTGCACTTCACGGCGTACAGCGTTTCGCCGGGGAAGCCCGCCACGAAATGGGCCGCCGTGCGGATGAGCGTGGCCGGGCGCAGGGCGTGCACGGGCTCGTGCGGCTGCAATTCGGCCACGACCGCATCGAGCGGGCGCAAGGCCGGCGTCGGGATTTCGCGGGGCGCTTCTTGGTGAACCCGGGCCAGGGCGGCAACGGATTTGCGCAGCAGCGTTTGTGCCATCGGTCATCCTCGGCGACAAAAGCGACCGCGAAAAGACGACGGGAAAACGAATGCGTTGCGTGTTCGGGAAAATGCCCCGAGGCAAGCGTCTTTCGAAATCCCGGTTCCCTTCGCGACCGCACCGACCCTTACGGTCGGCTCATCGGAAAGGACGCGTGACGTCGTTGCTTGACCTCGAGCGCTGGGATCGGAAGCGGCTTCGGTTGGAAACGAAGTGCTGCCTTAGCGCGTTGCCTCGCGGGCCTGGGGCACGTGCGATTTGCGTCTGAGCGGATAAATAATCCAAATCCCCGCCAATGCAAGTGACAATTTGGTCTGGCGGCTATTTTTTTGCGCCAACCAAAGCGAGATACTCCCACGCGACCGTGGCGGCGGCGAGCGACGTAATCTCGCCATGATCGTAGGCAGGGGCCACTTCCATCACATCCATGCCGACGAACGAAACGCTGCCGAGTGCGCGCAAGATCGCCTGCGCTTGCCATGTCGCGAGCCCGCCGATCTCGGGCGTACCCGTTCCGGGTGCATAGGCCGGATCGAGCGCGTCGATGTCGAACGACAGATAGGCCGCCCCGCGTCCGACGACATGCGCGATCACGTCGGCGACGAAGGCCGGGCCGTTCGCGTGCACGCTTTGCGCGTCGACGATCGTGACCCCTTGCGCCACCGTCCAATCCCAGACGTCGCGCGCGACCGGACTGCGGATGCCGATCTGCACCATGCGCTTCGGGTCGACGAGCTTTTCTTCGATCGCGCGATAGAAGACCGAGCCGTGGCCAAGCGTTTGGCCGAAGGTGGTGGGCCAGGTGTCGACATGGGCATCGAAATGCACGAGGCCCACGGGCGCGCCCAAACGTTTCACGAGCGCGCGCAACAGCGGCAAGGTCGCTCCATGGTCGCCGCCGAGTGCGACGAGATGCGCGATCTTGGCGGCCTGCGCTTCGATTATGTCGAAGCTGGCCGCGATGTCGCCAAGGGCAATGTCGAAATCGCCAAGGTCGGCAAGGTCGAGCGTGGCGGGCTCGATCCAGTGCTTCGGGTGGTCGCCGTCGCACAGCATGCGGCTGGCGGCGCGGATTGCAGCCGGGCCTTCGCGGGCACCCGATCGGTTCGAGGTGCCAAGATCGAGCGGCAACCCCGCCACGCAGAAGCGGGCGGCCGGATCGGCGTTGGCCACGCCCAGAAAGCTCGGCCGCAGGCTGAAAGTGGGTTTCATCGCCATCGCTGCACTCGATCTCGCCGCTGTCGGGCCGCCAGTCGGCGCCGCTTGATCGCGGCCCTCGGGCTCATCCGTGGCCGACTGGTTTCTGCCGAGGTCGTTTTACAATGGCTGCGTCAAAACACAAAGGCGGCTGAAGCACGGCCCTTCGGGCCGCACGGCAAATCCGCGCTCAGCAATCGTGCAGGCCGCGCCGCGCTTCGCGCAACGCCGCAAGGCTGCCCAGCGCCACGGCGCCCACGCACAACATCGTCAAGACGACGGCAACCGGATCGGCGAGTGCCGCCGCCACGTCGCCGCGCGCCAGCACAAGGGCGCGCCGCAGATTGTCGTCGAGCAGCGGTGCGACCACGAAGCCCACGAAAAACGGCGTCGGGTCGAATTCAAGCCGCCGCATGGCAAAGCCCAGCGCCCCGAACACAACCAGCAACAGCACGTCGAAAACCGCGCCTTGCAGCGAATAGGCGCCCGCCGCACAGATCGTCAGGATCGCGGGAAACAGCCAGCTGCGCGGCACCTGCAGCAAGCGCACCCAAATGCCGACGAGCGGCAGGTTGACGAGCAGCAGCATGGCATTGCCGACAATCATGCTGGCCAAAACGGTCCAGAAAATCTCGGGCCGCTCGACCGCCAATGTCGGGCCCGGCAATACGCCTTGCAGCATCATGGCGCCGGCCATCACCGCCATCACGGCATTGCCGGGCAGTCCTAAGGCAAGCAGCGGCACAAACGAGGCTTGGGCCGCCGCATTGTTTGCCGCTTCCGAGGTTGCCACGCCCTCGATCGCGCCCTTGCCGATTTTGTGCCGCCGCCGCCCAAAACGCCGCTCCCAGGCAAACGCCGCGAACGACGCCAGCACCGTGCTGCCGCCCGGCACAAGTCCGATCAGCGTGCCGATGGCGGTTCCGCGAATGGCCGGCAGCGCGCTTGCCTGCAGCTCCTTGCGGTGCGGGCGGATCCGCCCGACCGGTGCGAGCTTTTGCGCGCCGGCATCGGCTTGCAAGGCATAGGCGATTTCGCCGAGCCCGTAGATGCCCATCGCCACGACGGCAAAGCCGATTCCGTCGGCCAGCTCCCAGATGCCGAACGTCATGCGCGGCGGCCCGCCGCCCGAATCCGTGCCCACAAGACCAAGAAAAACGCCCAACGCTGCGCCGCCCAGCGCCTTCAAACGCGCTGCAGGCGACAGCGAGACCGCAAGGCACAGGCCGAAGACCAGCAGCAAGGCGACATGTGCGGGCGTCATGGCGAGCCCCAACCGCGCAAAAAACGGCGCCAGCCAAGCGATGGCGAGCGTCGAGACAATGCCTGCCGCAAACGACGCCAGTGCCGCCACGGCGATCGCGGCGCCCGCACGACCGCGTTTTGCGAGCGCATGGCCGTCCAGCGCCGTAATGACGCCCGAGGCTTCGCCGGGCAGATTGAGCAAAATCGCCGTCGTCGACGACCCGTATTGCGCGCCGTAATAGACGCCCGCGAGCATCACCAAAGCGGCCGCCGGTTCCAGATGAAACGTGACGGGAAGCAGCAAGGCCATCGTCGCGACCGGGCCGATGCCGGGCAGCACGCCCACCAGCGTGCCGAGCAAAGCCCCGACCAGACACATCGCCAGTGTGTCCGCGTCGAACGTCAGGCCAAAACCCATGATCAGGCCGTCGAGCGGATCCATCGTTCAGCGCAGGATCGCGCCCGGACCAAGCGCCAGTCCGAAAACGGCGTAGGCGCCCAAACCCACGGTCGATACAATGGCGGCCATCGTGCGCACGCGCATCGGGCACGCCATGCAAGCGCACGCCGTCGCTGCCATGCAGCCAGCCGCAAGCCCCAGCACGCTCGTGCCAAGTGCGAAGGCCAGCGCGCTGCCCAAAGATGCCGAAACGCTCCGCCACAAGATCGGCGGATCGGCGCAGACCGCAGCACTGCGCCACCCTGCCCACAGCGCCAAGCCGACACCCGACAGCGTCATTGCGACGGCTGCCAGTCCCGGAAGGAGCCCCGCCCCCGGACGCGCCAAGCTGCCCCATGAAAGATCGCTCGAAACAAGCCAGCTGCAGACGCCGAGCATCGCCAGGAAAAAACCTGCGCGAAAATCACGGTCGGCCAGTTTTTGGTGCCACGTCTGGGCAGGGGCGGCGTTGGCAAGGGTCATTTAGGGCCCTTCATTATCGCGAATGAGAATCACTTGCAATGATTCTTTATCCCGACGTATTTTGGTTTTGGGCGCCGATACGCAATGCAGCGTCGCGGTGCGATCTCGTTTTTCGGAAAAAGGCATCCAAATGACCCTGAATATCGGCAATATCGGCCTTCGTCGGCGCACGGCCCTGAAACTTGGCATTGGCGCGCTCGCGGCCCCGGTGCTCGCGCCCGGCCTTGCGCAGGCGCAGGCCTTCCCCGCCAAACCGATCCGCTTGGTCGTGGCGTCGGCGGCCGGCGGCAACGCCGACGTGATCGCCCGCTTGGTCGCCAACGATCTCGAGCCGCGTTTGGGCCAGCGCGTGCTGGTCGAGAATATTCCGGCCGCATCCGGCATGCGCGCGACCGAAGATGTGTCGCGCAGCGCGCCCGACGGACACACGCTGCTTGTCGGCACGTCGTCGCAGCTCGTGTTCAACATGGCGATGTTCGACCCGATGCCGGTCGATCTGCCGCGCACGCTTACCGGCGTTGCGATGCTGAATTTCGTGCCCTTGGTTTTGTGCGTCAACAAGGACAACCCGGCCGCAACCTTGCGCGACTACATCGCGCTCGTGAAGGCCGCACCGGGTCGCTACCAATACGGCAGCGGCCCTGTCGGCACCACCACGCATGTCGTGGGCCTGTTGTTCGCGCGCCAAGCAGGCCTCTTGGTCGAGCATGTGCCCTATCAAGCGGGCGCCCAAGCGATGCGCGATTTGATCGCCGGGCGACTGTCGCACATGTTCGACGTTGCCGTTACGGCGATCCCGCAATTGAAGGCCGGCGCGGTGCGCGGTTTGGGCCTTTCGGCGCTCGTGCGCAGCCCGGCACTCCCCGACTTGCCGACGATCCACGAGGCTGGCCTGCCCAATTTCCAAGGCCAGACCTGGAACTCCATCGCCGCGCCGGCAGGCACGCCCAAACCGATCGTCGACAAACTGAATGCGGAGATTGCAGCCGTTCTGGATGCCGCAGCGATGCGCGCACGCCTTGTCGAGCTCGGCTCGACCGTTTCGGAAGGCCTGACGCCCGCCCAAGTCGATGCGTTCTACGCCAGCGAACGCGATCTTTGGATTCCGATCGTTCGGGCGACCGGCGCACGGGCTTCCTAAGCGAATTTGCAGGGCAGAATTGCCGTCCGATAGCGGCGGCAAATGTCGAAAAATGCGGCGTCGCAACCTGCGGCGCCGCCGAGCCGACGCGCTGCCCAATACATAGGCACGCTGTATTTTGACAATGACTTCCGCAGATTCTGCGTGGTAATTTCCAATCCATCGACCGGCTGTAAAAACCGGCAGCCGAACTCGGTTTTTTCGCGTCCAAAACCGGACAACAGGGAGAAAAACGCATGAAACGTCGTAAATTTATCGTTGGCGCTGGCGTCGGTATGGCGGCCGCACCGTTGGCTGCCCCGGCCATCGCGCAGGGCGTGATCCGCTGGCGTCTGGCCTCGAGCTTTCCGAAGTCGCTCGACACGATCTACGGTGCAGCCGAAGTGCTCGCCAAGCGCGTGACGGAATCCTCGGGCGGCAAGTTCGAAATCCGCGTGTTCGCGGCGGGCGAAATCGTGCCGGGCCTGCAGGTTCTGGATGCCGTCCAAGCCGCGACGGTCGAGTGCGGCCACACGGCCAACTACTATTACGTCGGCAAGGACCCGACCTTCGCGTTCGACACGGCGATCCCGTTCGGCCTCAACTCGCGCCAGCAGACGGCGTGGATGTATGCCGGCGGCGGCCAGCAGATGATGGCCGAATTGTTCAACGCCTACAGCGTCGTCTCGATGCCGGCCGGCAACACGGGCGCGCAGATGGGCGGCTGGTTCACCAAGGAAATCAAGTCGGCCGAAGATTTCAAGGGCGTCAAGATGCGCATCGGCGGCTTTGCGGGCCAGGTGCTGACGCGGCTCGGCCTGGTGCCGCAGCAGCTCGCCGCGGGCGACATCTACCCGGCCCTTGAAAAGGGCACCATCGACGCCGCCGAATGGGTCGGCCCCTACGACGACGAAAAGCTCGGCTTCAACAAGGTCGCCAAATTCTACTACTACCCGGGCTTCTGGGAAGGCGGCCCGCAGCTCTCCGCGATCGTCAACAAGACGGCGTGGGAAGGTCTTTCGTCCGAGAACAAGTCGATCTTCCAGGCAGCCGCTTGGGAAGCGCACGTGGCCATGCAGGCCAAGTACGACGCCCAGAACCCGGTGGCCCTGCGCCGTCTGGTTGCCGGCGGCACGCAGCTCAAGGTGTTCAGCAACGAAACGCTGCTCGCCTGCTTGAAGGCGGCCAACGAGCTTTACGACGAAACGTCGGAAAAGAACCCGCTGTTCAAGAAGGTCTACGAATCCTGGCGCCGGTTCCGCACCGACCAGTTCCAGTGGTTCCGCACCAACGAAGCCGCCTACGACCGCTTCGTCAACGCGAACCTCGCCACGCTGCCGCGCCGCTCGTAAGCAACGCAGGCACGGACGGCAACAAAAAACCCGCCGCGAGCGCCATGCTCGCGGCGGGTTTCTCTTTTTCGGATCCCGATTTCTATTTCGCCGGTTCGTCTTCGTCCGCTTCCATCGGCTCGCCGTCCCCGTCCGGATCGACCGCCTCCGGCGTCACCGATTCGGTCGGCGTTGCCGGGATGTCGATCGTCGACAGATCGACGTCGAGCGGCTTGTCGAGCGCCCAGGTGACGAGGCCGGGCCACGAGATGACCAAGGCCACCATCACGACCTGCAGCAGCACGAACGGGATGGCGCCCATATAGATGTCGGAGGTCTTGATCTCCTTGGGTGCGACCGAGCGCAGATAGAACAGCGCGAAGCCGAACGGCGGATGCATGAAGCTCGTCTGCATGTTCACGCACAAAATCACGCCGAACCAGATGAGAGCGGCGTCCGCGCCGACGAGCGGGGTGAGCAGCTTCTGTGCGACGGGTGCAAGCATCGGCACGATGATGAAGGCGATCTCGAAGAAATCGAGGAAGAACGCCAGGAAGAAGACGAACACGTTGACGAAGGCCAAGAAGCCCCACGCCCCGCCGGGCAGGCCGCTCAGCAGATGTTCGACCCAGATATTGCCGTCGACGCCCTGGAACACGATCGAGAAGCAGGTCGAGCCGATCAGGATGAACACCACCATCGCGGTGATGCGCATCGTGGTGGCGTAGGCCTGGCGGATGAGGCCGCGCAGATCCGGGATCAGCACGGCGCGGATGCACAGCCACACCACGCCCACATAGAGGGCCGCAAGCGCGAAGCGGAACGGCGTCGATTTGAAAGCGACGATGCCGATCGCCGCGGCAATGCCGGCGGCCACGACCATCAGCACGAACGCAAAGCGGCCCGTGACGCCGATGTCCTTGTGGTGCAGGACGGCGAGGATGACCGCACCCACGGCCCCCATGGCCCCGGCTTCGGTCGGGGTCGCAAGGCCCAGCATCATCGTGCCGAGGACGAGGAAAATCAGCACGGCCGACGGCACGATGCCGATCAGGCATTTGCGCCACAAGGCCCAGCCGACGAGCGTGAGATCGGTCTTCGGGATGGCGGGCAGCGCGTCGGGCTTGATCAGCGTCAGTGCGAACGTGTAGCCCGCGAACAAAGCGATCTGCATCAAGGACGGGCCCCAGGCCCCCAGATACATGTCGCCGACCGATTTGCCGAGCTGGTCGGCCAAAACGATCAGCACCAGCGACGGCGGAACGAGCTGCGTGATGGTGCCCGATGCCGCAAGCACGCCGGTCGCGTAGCGGATGTCGTATTTGTAGCGCATCATCACGGGCAGCGAGATCAGCGCCATCGCGATGACCTGGGCCGCGACGGTGCCGGTGATGGCACCCAGCACGAAGCCCACGATGATGACCGAATAGCCGAGCCCGCCTTTGAGCGTGCCGAAGAGCTGGCCCATCGAATCGAGCATGTCTTCGGCAAGGCCGCAGCGCTCGAGGATCGAGCCCATGAAGGTGAAAAACGGAATCGCGAGCAAAAGGTCGTTGGCAAGGATGCTGCCGAACATGCGCAGCGGAATCGCCTGCAGGAAGCTCACCGTGAAGAAGCCGAGCTCGATCGAGATGAGGCCGAAAAACAGCCCGACCGCCATCAGCGAGAACGCGACCGGATAGCCCACAAGCATGAACACGACGAGGCCGCCGAACATCAGCGGCGGCATGAACTCCAGCGGAATGGTCACTGCTGCGGCCTTTCGTACTTGGCGTCGATCGCGGTGTAGCCCTGCAAGGCCCCGATGCGTTTGATGATTTCGGAAATGCCCTGCAAGGACAGCAACGCGAAGCCCAGCGGCAGCAACGCCTTCACGGGCCAGCGCAGCAGGCCGCCCGCATTGTTCGAGGCTTCGTTGATCAGGAACGACTGCCAGAAAATCGGCCAGGCGAGCCACATGAACAAGAGGCACGCCGGCAGCAGAAACACGAGCCCGCCGAGGATATCGACCCAGAGCTGGGCGCGTTCGGAAAGCTGCATGTAGAAGATGTCGACGCGCACATGCTCGTTGCGCTGCAGCGTGTAGGAGGCCCCCAGCATCACGGCGACCGCAAACATGTACCACTGCACTTCGAGCCAAGCGTTGGAACTGAGATCGAACGCGTAGCGCGACATGGCGTTGCCGGCACTCACCACGCAGGACAAAACGATCATACTGTTGGCCAAAACGCCGAGCTTGGCGTTTAGCCAATCGATCCCTTGGCTGATTCGCAGCAAAAACAGCACGCTATCCCCTCCCCCGAACGTCAAACTACGCTTTTGAATTGGAGTTTTAAGGCCCTGATATCGCACATTTGACGAAAATGCGCCATTCGAAACAGCGCGGTAATTTCTTGGCTTCGTCCAGAATCGATTCTAATTTCGGCCAACGATGTCGACACCAGACGAGCTTTCCTCATCCAGCCCACGCGACGCTGTACCTCAGCCCAAGCACCTTGGTTTGCGCGCGCGCCTGCATGCGTGGTGGGAGGGCTACGAGCTTGGCAAACGGCGGCCCGTACCCGCCCCGCCGAAGCCGCGCGCGGAAACCAAAGCCGCACCGCCGCCGCCGCCGCCGGCCGCACCGCCCAAAGATTTCTGGGGGCCCGAGCGCATTCTTGTGGGCCAAATGATTTGGGGCGACGGATTCACCTTTCCGGGCGGCGGGGAATTCGCCGCCGATCTTGCGCAAGCGCTGGACGTGAACAAAAACGCGGTCGCGATGGATATCGGCTGCGGCCTCGGCGGCGGGACGCGTGCGATCGTCGAGCGTTATGGCGCCAAGGCGCATGGCTACGATCTGTCGCCGGAGCTGGCGCGTGCGGGCGATGCGCTGTCGGCCAAAGCGGGCCTCGATTTGCGCGCGCCCATCGCGGGCTTCGATCTCGAAGCGCCGGACTGGCCCAAGCTGCATTTCGACGCGGCCTTGATGCGCAGCGTGCTGTCGGTGGTGCCCGACAAAGTCGCTTTCGTGCGCATGGTCGGCGAATCGCTGAAGCGCGCCGGGCGGCTCGTGCTGCTCGATTGGGCGCTGGCCGAGGACGAGCGCCAGGGCCCGGCTTTCGCCACGTATATCGCGGGCGAAGCCCGGCCCACCCATCTCGGCACGGTCGGCCAGCTCACCTTTCTGGTCGAGACCGCGGGATTCACCGTGCGCACCACCGAAGACTATACCGACACGTTTGCCCCCATCGTGCTTGAGGGCTGGTCGCGCATCGAATCGATGGTATCGGCCGGCATGCTGAAACCGGCCGAAGGCAGGGCGCTGCTCAACGAAGCCCAGCTCTGGGCTCGCCGCATTGCGGCGATGAAAGCGGGCGAATTGCGCGTCGCCCGCATCGAAGCCCACAAGAAGTTCTAGCGCGCGTCGAGCGTGCCCAAGAACGCCAAGGCCGCAGCGCCGATTTCGGGCGCGTGCGTTTCGAGCGCAAAATGCCCGGCATCGAACAGATGCGTTTGCGCTTTCGGCAGCAGGTTCTGGAAATAGGCGATGCCTTCGGCGCGGAAAAACGGATCGTTTTTGCCCCACACGATCAGCATCGGCGGCTGGTGCTTTTGCAGATAGGCCTGCCAGGCCGGGTACTGGGCGACATTGTCCTGGTAGTTGTAGAGCATCTCGAGCTGGACCGCGTCGTTGCCCGGGCGGTCGAGCCCGGCTTGGTCGTGGATCCACGCGTCGGGCGACAGCCGGTCGCTTCGCGCTGCCCCATGCGTGTACTGGAATTTCGTCGTGGCGGCTGCGAGCAGGGCGCGCACCGGCGCTTCGTTTGCAGCGTTGCGCGCCTGCCAGAACGGCGCGATGTCTTTGACGACGTCCGGGTTCCAGCTCTCCACGCTTGCCACCGCGTTTTGCACGATGAAGCCGCGCACGCGTTCGGGATGTTCGAGCGCCAGGCGGAACCCGACCGGCCCGCCGTAATCCTGCATGTAGATCGCATAGGTTTTGGCGCCGACTGCCTGGGTGAAGCGATCGACGAGACCGGCCATTGCGGCAAAATCGTAGGGGAATGCGCCGAGCGTCGGCTGGCTCGATTGGCCGAAGCCCGGATAGTCCGGGGCGAGCACGCGATATTCCGCCGCCAACAGCGGGATCAGGTCGCGGAACATATGCGACGACGACGGAAACCCGTGCAGCAGCAGCACGACCGGCCGGTCGCTTGCGCCCGCTTCGCGGTAGAAAATTTCCAGACCGTCGATCGTGACGGTCTTGTAGCGAACCTGCGTGGTTGCCGGTTCGATGGCGTTAACTGCTTCTTTCGACATTGTTTTCTCCCGGTCTTCAAAGATGTAACCATTCAAATAGTATTTGAAAGGTATACATTGCTTTGAAACCTGTCAAATGATATTTTGATGGTGTTGCGAAAAACGAGGGTAAGGCCATGGAGTCAAAACAGACGGGCACAGAGCTGCGCGACGGCATGCCGTTTCTGGGCGGCCATTTGTGGCTGGACCTGCTGAACAGCACGCCGCTATTGGCGGGGATCGAACAGGATATGCTGGCCACACCCGAGCAATTTCAGCGCTGGCTGGTCGCGGCCGAGCTGCCGGTGCCGGAGAAAGCTTCCCAGGACCAGGCCCGGCGCACGCTGATGGCGCTGCGCCAGCGCTTGCGTGTTGCGTTCGACGAATTGCGCCAGACCGGCACGGTTTCGAAGACGGCTGCCTATGCCGTCAATCTGCTGCTCGCCCAAGCGCGCGTCGAGCTGCGCTTGGAGGTGGGGCACGGCGGCGATGCGCAGTTGGTCGAAACATTCGAGCCGGGTGCGGGCGGGCCGGCAGCAACGATCGCGCGGGATTTCGCGCGTTTTGCCGCAACCCATCCGGCCGCCAGCCCAGGCGCAAAAACGCGGCTCAAGGCTTGCGCCAATCCGGCCTGCAACATGGTGTTTTTCGACTCGGGCAAAAACGCGACGCGCCGCTGGTGCAGCATGGCGCTGTGCGGCAACCGCGAAAAAATCAAACGCTACCGCACGCGGAAGGCAGAGGAATGAGAGAGGGTGTCAAAAGTTCTTGATAGGTTCTAGGGCTCCGTATTAGTCTTGCTGCAGCGATTACGCTCTTGGTTGGAACCATATCGATGACGGATTTCATCTCGTTGTTTGCTGGTGCCGGCGGCCTTGATTTGGGCTTGTCGAACGCGGGCTGGGATTGCCTTTACGCCTGCGACAACGACAAAGCCGCGATCGCGACCTTGCGCGCCAATCTCGGCGCCGACGCAAAGCAGCGTTTTAAGCCCGCTGCGACGGTTCTGGCACAGGCGGACGTCGCGACACTTCAAGGCAGCACCATTCTCGACCAAGTCGGCCGCCGCAAGGGCGAAGTTGCTTTGCTGGCCGGCGGTCCGCCCTGCCAGTCCTGGAGCAGTGCGGGCCATCAGCTCGGCTTCGATGATCCGCGCGGTCGCTTGATGGACGATTACATTCGGCTCGCACGCGAATTCGAGACGCGCTGGCTGCTTCTCGAAAACGTGCGCGGGCTTCTGACCGCACGCGGCCCCAGCGGCCGTCCGGGCGAAGCGCTCGAGCATATCCGCGGTCGTCTGTTTTCGGAGGCCGGCTACCAGACCGAAGTGGCTTTGCTCAATGCGGCCGATTACGGCGTGCCGCAACGCCGCGTGCGCCTCTTTCTGCTCGGCTATCGAAGCGGCGATGCACCGAGATTTCCGGCCCAAACCCACGCCCAAAACGGCGATGCGCGCGGTCTCAAGTCGTGGGTTCGTCTCGGCGACTGCGTCGCGAGCTTGGCCCCGCCGACGGGGACCGAGATCGTTCGCCCTTCCGCAAAACTCGCCGCAATGCTTGCCGATATCCGCCCTGGATCGGGCGTGCGAAGCCCGGGCAAGAAAGAAACGACGCGGCCCGGCGGGCATTGGGGCTACAAGCAGGGCGCTTTCGTGGCCGATCTGCAGCTTCCCGCGCGCACGGTTACGGCAAACTCGCAGCAAGACTGGATCCGCGACCCGCAGTTGGGATTGCGCAAATTGTCGGTCCGCGAGTGTGCTGCGTTGCAATCTTTCCCGGCCGATTGGCAGTTCGTCGGCAGCCAAGCCGACCAACGCCGACTGATCGGCAATGCCGTGCCGCCGTTGCTGGCACAAGCGCTCGGCCAGGCTTTGCGCGCGCATGCGCTGGCGCAGCCTAAGGCAAAGGCGCCGCCAATCGCCGCGCGCGAATTGCAGCCGCTGCCGCCGAATCTTGCAGCCGCCATCCGCTACACCCAGAAGGAAGAAGACCGCAACGGCGCTTCGCGGCGGCTGGCGCCGCAGCGAAGGCGCGTACGCGCGGCCAAGGTCGGCGCCGCCTTGTCGGCATGACGGAAATCTCGCAGTCCGAACGTAACCGCCGGGAAGCGGCGCGCGCCGCGGCGATCTACCGCGCAGCGCTCGGTCCGGAAAGCGGGCGCGATGCTTGGCGGGCGGCATGCGACACCGCAGCCAGCAACGTCGCTGCGACGCTCGAGGCAACGCAGAACCTCACGGAAGTCGACTCGGCACTTGCTCAATCGGCCGGCCATCTGCGCGTGTTGCGCAGCCTGATGGCGCCGCCCGCAAGCCAGGACCAGTATGCGCTTGCGGTTCAGGCCTACAGCAAGTCGTCCGAAAACGGCAATCGTCCTTTGCCCGCCGAAAAGGCCAAACAGTTGGCGCTCGATTTTGCGGCACGCCGCGACCGCGCGCTGACGGCGTGGCTCGACCAGCACCGGTCGCCGACGGCTGAAGAACTTGCGCGCACGCTTGCGCGCGCAGTCACGATTCTTGCCCAGCAAGCGCTGAGCACCGGCTCGCGCAACAATGCCGCCGACCGGCAAGAGCGCGATGCGATCGCAATTCTGACCGCGCGCGGTTGGCGCGAAGCGCGCGACATCGCAATCGCCGAGCCGAGCGATCTGCCCGAGCGCCACTTTGCGCGCAAAGCCCGCGTCAAAGCAGGACTCGCATACCAAGAGGTCGATATCGCATGCCGCCTCAAGGGCGGCTATCTGATGGCGATGGAGTGCAAGGTCACCAACGACACGACGAATTCGACCAAGCGCATCAACGACATCGTGAAAAAGGCGAATGCTTGGCGTGCCGAGTTCGGTACCCGCGTAAAGACGGCCGCCCTCCTGCAAGGCGTGATAAAGCCCGCCGACGTCAATCGTTTGAGCGAGCTCGGCATCCATGTGTTTTGGTCGCACGATCTTGACGCCTTTGGTGCCTGGATCGAAGCGGAAGCTTGATTTTTTTCTAGGAATATGCTCTATTTCTGGCATCGTCGCATGCGGCGGGCGCTGTTTGACAAGTGAAGATCGGAGTCGCAGAAACCCTTTGAAAACGGGGTTTTGCAATAGGTAACCCAAAATCTTCGCCGAGGTTACAATGTCGAAAAATCAATGGGATAAATAGGCTACCGTCGCGATATGTCGCGTTTGGTAACCTATTCTTTTCGGACCCTAGCGGTCGGCGATGATTTTGACGCGCGTGCCGGGTGCAAGCGCTTCGCCTTGTTTGAGGCCGTTGATGAGCTGGAAGCGCTCGAGCTCGAAACCGTCGTCGGTCGCCATGCGGCGCGCGAGCGTTTCTTGGGTTTCGCCGGGGCGCACGGTTGCGATGCGCATGCGCAAAGGCTGGGCGTCGCGCGCTTCGGCTTCGCTCAGCGCCCGGAACGAATAGGTGGTGCGTCGGAAATCGTCGGTGAAGCGGCCCGCCACATCGGCGGGGGCCGCGAGCAGCATGCGGTAGAACGAACCATCCGGATGCTGGATCACGACGAGGCGGGCCGCCACGGAACCGCTCTGCGTGCGCAAATTGGCCGGGGCGGTTGCGGCCGGCAGGCCGTTCACGGTGATGGTTTCGACGTTCTGCAGGCTCTGGCCGCGCGCCCAAACGCCGGTCAGGAAATCGCGCGGGTTTGTGGCCGCGCGCGTGCGCACGGCATCGACGCGCATGCTGGCGCCGCTGGGTCCGCGTGCCGATACGGCATCCGAGCTGTTTTCGATGCGGAAGCCCTTGGGCGCTTCGAAGCGGATGCGCAAAGCCGGATGCAGGAACGCATTGCCGCGCACGAAGCCGGATTCGCGGTCGCCCAACACCGAGAGACCGTCGATCGCCTCGAAATATTCGGCGATCCCCTGGCGCGGGTTGGCGGCCACGATCATGCCTTGCGCGCGTGCCGCCTCGGTTGCCGCCGCCACGCGGTCGGCCGTGCGCGGATGGGTTTGCATGATGCTGAACGTATCGGCCGATTCGGGATCGCGGCCGAGCATCTTGGCCGTGAGGCGCGTCTCGGCCCCGAGCTTGGCCAGCATCTCGGCGGCCTCGGCCGGGTCGTAGCCTTCGCTTGCCATGTAGCGCACGCCGAGTTTGTCGGCCTCGAACTCCTGCTCGCGCGAGAAACCGGCGAGCCACATGCCGGCCCCCGCCCCGGTCGCCTGCGAGGCAAGCGAGCCCGCATCGCCCGATCCGGTGAGCACGGCAACGCCGAGCCCCAGAATGCTCGTGAAGATGTTGGCCGCCTGGCCGCGGCTCACGCGTTCGGCCGTGTGGCGGGCGGTCACATGGCCGATTTCGTGGCCGAGCACGGAGGCAAGTTCCGCCTCGCTGCCCATCAAGCCCAGCAGCCCGCGGGAGATGTAGACATAGCCGCCGGGCAGCGCGAAGGCGTTCGAGATGTCGCTGTTGAGCACCGTGAAGGTGAATTGCGTGCCGGCAAGCTCGCTGCGCGCGGCAAGCCTTTCGCCGATGCGCTGCACGTAGGCCTTCACGCGCGGATTGTTGTATTCGCCGCCGTATTGTTCGAGCACTTTGGGGTGCTCTTCGCGGCCGATGCGAACCTCTTCAGCCGGGCTTACGAAGGCCGTGAATTGGTTGCGGCCGCTGGCTTGGTTCTGGGCGCAAGCCCCCAGCGCCAAGGCCATGCCGCACGCCGCAAGGAGCGAGAGAAATCTGCGCATGGGCGCGAATCTGTCGTGGGCGGGTGCCGAGGTCAAGCCCGCCTTGACGAACCGGCCCTTCTTGACGAAGAAGCGGCCGCACGCGAAGCTCGGCGCCATGCCTGCCGATTCAGCCTTGCGCACAGATCTCTATCCGCCGCTCGAACCCTACGGTTCGGGCATGTTGGACCTCGCCGATTCCGGCCAGGCCTGCCGCCACCAGATGTATTGGGAGCAGTCGGGCAATCCCATGGGTCCGGCCGTCGTGTTCTTGCATGGCGGGCCGGGGGCGGGGGCAACGCCAGCACATCGCCGGTTCTTCGATCCGCTGCATTATCGCATCGTCGTGTTCGACCAGCGCGGGGCGGGCCGTTCGCGCCCGCACGGCGAAACCGCCGACAACACCACGCAGCTGCTCGTCGCCGACATGGAGCGTCTGCGGCTGCATCTCGCCATCGACACGTGGCACGTGTTCGGCGGATCGTGGGGCTCCACGCTTGCCTTGGCCTATGCGCAAGCGCATCCGTCGCGCGTGCGCTCGCTTGCGCTTCGCGGCATTTTTCTCGGGCGCAAGATCGAGATCGATTGGTTTTTGTCGGGCATCCGCTTCGTGTTCCCCGAGGCGTGGCGCAAATTTTCGGGCTTCCTGCCGGAGCCCGAGCGCCGCGATCTGCTGGCCAACTACTGGACGCGGCTTGCCGATCCCGACCCGGCCGTGTCGCTGCCCGCAGCCCGCGCCTGGAGCTCGTACGAAGGTTCGTGCTCGACGCTGATGCCGAGCCCGGACACGGTGATGGCCTTCTCCGAAGACCGCATGGCGTTGGGCCTCGCGCGCATCGAGGCGCATTATTTCCGCCATCAAGTGTTTCTGGGCGAAACCGAACTGCTCGACGGCGTGGATCGTATTCGCGACATACCGACCACGATCGTGCAGGGCCGCTACGATATGGTCTGCCCGATCGTCACGGCCGACGAATTGGCAGCGCGCTGGCCGCAGGCGCGCTATCATGTCGTTCCCGACGCCGGACATTCGGCCATGGAGCCGGGCATTCGCAGCCATCTCGTCGCCGCCATGGAACGGGCCAAAAGGCTCTAGAGAAGGACTTCTCGTGACCGAGGCGGATTCGCCAGCACGGCGCCAGCGCGACTACGCCGTGATCGGTGCGGTCGGGCTCGTGCATTCGACGAGCCATGTTTTCCAATTCTGCCTGCCGCCGATGTTTCCGCTGCTGCAGGCGGAATTCGGCATGGGCTTCGCCGCCCTCGGCAGCGTCGTCGCGGCGTTCTATCTGGCCTCGGGGCTCGGCCAAGCCTTTGTCGGGATCCTCGTCGATCGCTGGGGCGGACGGCGCGTGCTGGCCGCCGGCATGGCGCTGCTGGCGGGTGCGATTCTCGCCATGGCGTTTGTGCCGGCGTTCTGGATGTTCCTGCCGCTCGCGATCGTGGCCGGCCTCGGCAATTCGGTCTTCCACCCGGCCGATTTCGCGATCCTCGCCTCGCGCGTGCATCCAAGCCGCACGGGCCGCGCTTTTTCGATCCATGCATTCGGCGGCACGCTCGGCTACGTCGTGTCGCCGCTGCTGCTGGCGGCGTTGGGCTTCTGGCTCGGCTGGCGCACGGCGCTTGCGGTGGGCGGCCTCTACGGCTTGGTACAGGCGGCGTTTGTGTATCTCGCGCGCGATCTCTTGGGCGAAGCGGCCCCCACCGCCGCAGCCGCCAAAGAGGGCCTTCGCGAAGTCGTGGCGGCCTTCGGCAAACTCCTCGTGATGCCCGCGATGCTCGCGGCGTTCGTCTATCTGACGATGACGGCGATGTCGAACTCGGGCGTGCAGACTTTCGCGGCCGCAAGCCTTGCCGCGATCCACGGCATCGATTTCCGCACGGCGACGTTCGCGGTGACCCTCTATCTGGTCGGCAATGCGGTCGGCATCCTCGCGGGCGGATTTGTCGCCGATGCCACCGACCGGCACGACCAGGTCGCGGCCGTGGGCCTCATTGCGGCCGCCTTGCTGCTCGCAAGTTCGGTGGCGCTCGCGCCGCCTTTTGCGGTGGTGTTGGCGCTGTTCGCGGCGACCGGAATGGCGGTCGGCGTCACCTCTGCCGCGCGAGATATCCTGGTCAAGAAACTCGCCCCGCCGGGGGCCACGGGCCGCACGTTCGGGCTCGTCTATTCGGGCTTCGACATCGGCTCGATGCTCGCACCCTTGCTGCTCGGCTGGTTCCTCGACCATGGCTGGCCCGAGGGCACGCTCTACGGCATCGCGGTCGCGTTCGTCGCCACGATCCTTGCGATCCGCATCGTGGATTCTTTCGCGCGCGCGGGCTATCCTGCGGCGCCGCGCACGTCCCCGTAGCTCAGCAGGATAGAGCAGCAGTTTCCTAAACTGCGGGTCGGAGGTTCGATTCCTCTCGGGGACGCCAGCGCCGAACAAAAGCAGGAACCCGGTCGGTATCGGCTGCGCAAAATCGGCAGACGCAGGTTCGAGCGTTTCTCGTTGCCTTATGCCCAACGGCCCTCGCGATCGAAAAATCGAGCCCCCGGCAATCTGAGATCGCCTCGTTCTTCGACTATCAATCCACTACGAGCCGCCGAATCGCGCGCTGGGTGTCGCGAAGCGCCGCGAGCACATCCGGATGCCGCCGCGAGCAGATCGGCAGCGACCATCCGCGAAGAATCGCGATCGCCGACCGGGCCGATCCCTCATTTGGTTTTCGCAAGGAAGCTTGCGACGGCGCCGCGCATCTCCTCGGACTGTCGGTTCAGCCCGGCAGCCGCATCGAGAACGGTGCGGGCCGATTCGCGCACGCTCTCGGTCGACTGCGAAACGGACGTGATGTTCGACGTCACCATGCTGGTTCCGGCGGACGCTTCGCTCACGCTTCGCGCTATCTCCTGCGTCGCGGCATTCTGCTCCTCGACCGCACCGGCGATCGCCGTGGTGGCTTCGTTCACCCGGGCAACCGTGGTCGCAATGCCGCGTATCGCTGCCACCGCATCGCGCGTCGAGTCGGCAATTGCAGCGATCTGGCTCGAGATGTCTTCCGTCGCGCGGGCCGTTTGATTCGCGAGGTCCTTCACCTCCGAAGCCACGACGGCAAATCCTTTGCCGGCCTCCCCGGCGCGCGCGGCTTCGATCGTCGCGTTCAACGCCAGCAGATTGGTCTGTTCGGCGATCTTGCGAATAAGCGTCGCAAATTCGCCGATCCGCCCGGTCGCCGTCGCCAGCGAGGTGACGGTGTCGTCGACCGCTTTGGCTTCGGTCGCCGCTTGCGTCGCGATCGACGCTGCTTCGCCAACGCGCGAGGAAATCTCGCGGATCGACGCCGAAAGCTCCTCGGCTGCGGCGGCCACCGTCTGCACGTTCGTCGTCGCCTCTTCGGAGGCGGCGGACACGGCAAGCGAACGCTGTTGCGTGTCTTCGGCGATCTTGACCAGAGATTCGGCGTGCGCGCGCAGCGAAACGGCGGATCCGGCAACGCCTTGGACAACCGAACCGACTTCCTCCTGGAAGCCGACGGCGAGTTTGCGATTCGCGACCAGTTTTTCGCGCATCGAATCGTTCGCCGCGTTGACGACCCGCGCCGCCCGCTTGAACGACCCCAGCATGCCCGTCTCGAGCACTTTTCTGTAGAACTTGCCGTGCCGGGCATGTTCCATCGATGCGGCGGCTTCGCGCACGAACGCGTCTGTCGCGTCGATCAGCGTATTGATCGAATTGGGCAACTCGCGCAACTCGCCGCGCTCGCGGATGCCGACGAGACGCGGTTCGAGATCGCCCTTGGCCGCCGCGCGCGCGATCGCGTTGACTTCGAGAACGCAGCGCCGCGCGCAAATCGACGAATAGGCCGCAAGCGAAGCAAAAAGGACGCTGGCGAAGACCAGGATAGGGGCAAACGCGGATTCCAACAGGCCTGCCACGAGGCCCGCGAAACCCAAAAACGCACCGAACGCGGTTGCGAAGACCGCTTTAGACAGCGAAGACAAATTCGTCATAGCTGATCCCCTTCGACTGAAGAACAGAGTCGAGATAGTCGGACGATTCCGTCATCCCGATCTTCCTGTCGGGTGCGCGTTGTTCGATCTCGAGCAGCGTTCTGTAGAGGCCGGCGGCCGATTGAATCTGAGATGCGGACGGCTTGCGGCGATTGGAGTGGTAGCCGACAATCTTGCCGTCGGCGCCGAAAGTCGGCGTGACATGGGCGAACACCCAATAATGGTCGCCGCCCTTTGCCATGTTGACGACATAGGCAAAAATCTCGTCGCCGGCTTCGATCTTGTCCCACAGCAGCTTGAAAACGCATCGCGGCATCCATGGATGGCGCAAAATGCTGTGCGGCGCGCCGACGATTTCCGACTCGGGATAGCCCGCAATGCGAAGAAAGACCTCGTTGCCGTAGGTTATCCTGCCCTTGAGGTCGGTTTTGCTGACGATGACTTCGTCTTCGCCGAAGGTCAGTTCTTTTCCCGTCGGCGTGAAGGCGTATTTTGCCATGTGTCGCTCCCCCCATGCCCGTGTTTTGTCGATAGGATCGAGCCGAAGTGCTTAATTATTGATGAAGCCTCGGACAGTGCGTTCCGGCGTGCATCGCCGCGATCCGCCGGCCGTCGATCTATCGAAACGCCTGAAACTTCCGAACATCGCCGACATTGCGATCGGAAACATGCGCACGTTCCATCCGATCGCGCAGAACAACATCGACAACCTGATCTCGGAATTCTACCGCTTCGTGCACCATATGCCGGCGACGGCGGCGATTTTCCAAGGCGACGACATCGACCGGCATTTGAAGCCGGCGCAGAAGAAGCACTGGGACTCGCTTTTCTCCGGCCGGTTCGACGACGACTATATCGACCAAGCGATTCGCATCGGCACGATCCGCTGCAGGCGGAAAGCGGCGCCTTATCTCTACATCGCCGGCGACAACGCATGCGCTGGCAAAAAGAAATCGTCTCGGCGACCGACAGGCGACGGGGGAAATCCACGTCGAGCGTTTCGGCGGCATTCGTCGCATTGGTCGAAGCAAGGCTCGGCACGTGGTTGCGCACGCAGCCGCCGAGCAACTCGTGCACCGGCAGGCCCAGCTCCTTGCCCTTGAGATCGTGGAGCGCGATGTCGATCGCAGCGATCGCGGCCGTCAGCACGCGCCCGCGCCCCGAGAGCCCCGATTCGCCCCAGCCGAACGTGCCGTCGTCGGTCTTTTCAGCTGCCGTCGGTGCGGCATCTTAGATCGACACAGGCGGCTTTTTCGCCGCCCGGCGCGCGAGGTCAAGTCCGATTTGCGCGGCGCAAACGCGTGCGGGCGATTGTCGATTTCCGCGCGCCCGCTTTGTGCTATTTCTTGTGTATCCACCAGAATTCCAAGGATCGCAGCGATGCCCGACGACAGAGCCGTATTGCCGACGAGCCGCGCGCCCGAATCGCGCGCGCCCGATTCGGCTTTCGCGGTGATCTTCTCGCTCAGCTTCTGCCACATGCTGAACGACATGATGCAGTCGATGGTGCCGGCCATCTATCCGCTGCTCAAAGAATCCTACGCGCTCGACTATGCGCAGATCGGGCTCATCACGCTTGCCTTCCAATGCACGGCCTCGCTGCTGCAGCCGCTCGTCGGCGCCACGACCGACAAGCGCCCGATGCCCTATTCGCTTTCGATCGGCATGGGTTTCACGCTGTGCGGCCTCGTGCTGATGTCGCAGGCCGCAAGCTATCCGGCCATTCTCGCCGCCGCTGCATTGATCGGCGTCGGCTCGGCGGTGTTCCATCCGGAGGCCTCGCGCGTCGCGCGATTGGCGTCGGGCGGCCGACACGGGCTTGCCCAATCGCTGTTCCAGGTCGGCGGCAATTCGGGCTCGGCGATCGGCCCTTTGCTGGCGGCCTTCATCATCGTGCCGCACGGCCAAGCCAGCATCGTCTGGTTCTCGGCGGCCGCCTTCGTCGCGATGTCGATCCTGTTCGCGGTCGGCCGCTGGTATGCCGAAAAGCGCCGCGAGGGCGCACGCGCCGGTGTCCGCGCGCGGGCGGTTTCGGCCGCACCGCCCTTGCCGCGCCGCACGGTCGCGTTTGCGGTTGCCGTCTTGGTGGCGCTGATCTTCTCGAAGACGTTCTACACGGCGAGCCTCACCTCCTACTACACGTTCTATCTGATCGAACGATTCGACGTGTCGATCCAATTCGCGCAGATCGCGTTGTTCGCGTTCCTGGCGTCTTTGGCGCTCGGCACGCTGGCGGGCGGCTGGTTCGGCGACAAGGTCGGGCGCATCCCGATCATCTGGATTTCCATTTTGGGGCCGCTGCCCTTCACGCTCGCGATGCCCTATGCGGGGCTCGAGGCGACGTTGGCGCTGTCGCTCGTGATCGGCCTCATGATGTCGTCGGCCTTTTCGGCGATTCTCGTCTATGCGCAAGAGCTGATGCCGGGCCGCGTCGGCATGGTTGCGGGGCTCTTTTTCGGCTTTTCGTTCGGGCTTGGCGGACTCGGGGCCGCAGCGATCGGCTGGCTTGCCGATACGATGAGCATCGAAGAGGTCTATGCGCTCTGCGCCTATCTGCCGCTGCTCGGCATTCTAACGATCTTGCTGCCGCGCCAGCCGGGGGCAGCGGGTACGCGCTAGGTAATTGCCGTCGCTAGGCGGGTCTTGCAGGGCGGCCCTAGGATCGCCGCTTGCGATGCAAACCCGCATAGTGGAGAGCATAATGGCTTGGAAAAACACTGCGACTGTTCCGCTGTTTTCGGCCGCCCTTTTCGGCGGCTTTTTGGCACTGTCGTCGTCGGCTTCGGCCGCTTGCGATGCCGGCATCAAAATCGACGCTTCGACGGCCGCAACCGCGACGAAATCGATCCGCGAAGCCGACTACAAAGACGTCAAAGGCCTGAAGAAAGGCTGCGACAGCTATTGGCACGCCACCGCCTCGAAAGACAGCGTGGTGCGCAAAATCTCGCTCTTGCCGCAGGGCGTGGTCACGGTCGAGGGCAACTGAGCGCTGCGGGTCGGCATGCGCCGTGTCGTTCGGCGGTGCGCGCAGGAAAGATGGCGGACAGGGCGTCCCCTATAAGTCATTTTTTATCAGATGGTTACGGCATTAGCTCGGCTTCGCAATCAAGTCCACCATCAAACTTTTCGACGCTGGAACGGCGCTCCTGTCCCTCAAGCCATCATCACGCGCGCGCCGAATTGCGCCATGAGCGTTTCAGCCGCGCGTCCACCAACGGCGCCGCCATCTTCGACCGCCAGACGCATGAGCGTTGCAATTGCCGCGAGGCGCGTTGCTGCGTCGTCGGCGCCAAGGCCAGCTTGCGCGGTCCAGAATGCGGCGGCGGTGTTGATCGTCTGCATGGTGTCGGCTCCGTCATCTTTGCGCCCTTGGGCGCGTTGCGATGGTGCAAGGTTGCGGCGCCGTGCGCGTGTTTGTCACGGCATAAGGTGCCCAACATTGGAGCGTTGATCTTGCGCACTTTTCCGCGCTGAAACAGACGCCGGCCGACAGTCGGGCGGTGTCGATCGGCAAAGCGGACAAGCCCGGACGGTCGGCGCGAAGATCTATGGGCCAATGCTTGCGCTGAGGCGCGTGGGGCCGACGTTGAGCCAGCCGTCCGTGTAGCCCATCAAGACGAATTCGGTGCGCGGCAGCTTGCGCGCGACATGGCGAAGCGCCTGCAAGTGCACAAGCACGGGCTGAGGCCAGCCACCGATAAACGATAGTCGGCCGCGATAGTCGGGCGTCTCGAATGAGAGATGGTTCCCGTCGTATGCGATCCGGATCAACCCGCTTGCTCGACGCCCGTAGACCGGAAGTGTCGCTTCGCGCGTGAGTGCAGCCAAGTCGGCTCGTAGCGCGGTCGCATAGTGGAGGCCGGGCGGTGGGGGCATCGCCGAACGCTGCCACGGCGCGGCGGCCGCGCGCTACCGGTGTGCATAACCACCACCCCCCTACCCCGCCGGGGGAGGGCGAACGCGCGCGCCTGAAGTCTTATCGGGGGCATCGGGAAAATCTGTGGGAAGATCGAAAATTGCATGGTTTCAGGATGTTTCTTATACTTGGGCCATGTTCCGTCGATACCCCATCCAACCGCTCAAGAGCGGCGAACGTGGTAAACCCCGCCGCATGTGCCTTGGAAGCACTTGGCCTATTGGGCGCGTGGTCGCGACTGTCGAACGCTACGAGCGCGAAAAAAGGTGGGATACCTTCGAGGAAGATTGTGGGCGTGAGTACGCTCGCAACATGAACGAGGCCGAAGCGGTTCGGAAAACCGCTCGACGCATCCTTCAAGCGGAGCCAAGTTTGCGGCGCCGGGGCGAGGACGACGAAGAGCTCCTCGCTCGCATTGCAAAAGACATTCGCAATATGTTGGTTGCTGCGAACAAGCACCGTGACCATGTGCCGCGCCTTGAACGTGATCCCCGATCGGTTCGGGCGGTACGAGCAGCGCTCGCCAAGGGCTGACTGCAAAGCGCATTGATTTAATTGGCCATTCGAATATTTAGCAAGCCGAGTTATCTCGGTGTTTCCCCACGTATCCTATGCGTATGCCGTGGCAATTCCGCCCCGGCGCCGTGGCAGTTCTGCCCGGTATCGCACGGAGACTTCGATGGGACGGCCAAAGAAAAAGGGAAAGCGCGCGGCTGCTAAGGCGACGCCCGCAATCCACCCCGGCGCTGAGTTCGAGGGCCTTGTATGCCTTTCGCGGCGCTTCAACCTGTCGCGCATCACGTTGTGGCGCCTCTATCGCGCTGGCGCTTTCGATGCCCGCCGATTTGGCAATCGAACGCTTGTCCGCGTGGCCGACGTTCGGCGGTACATCGCCAACCTTCCGGCCGCTGGCGCGAAGGGAGCTTCGCAATGACCGGCGCTCAAATCGAACAGCGTTATTCGATCCGCGAGGCGGCGAAGCTGACAAGCTTGAGTGTGACGAGCCTAAACCGCGCCATCGCTGCGGGCTCTCTGCACGCGCACCGCTTGGGCGACCGCCGAACGGTGATCCGGGCGACGGACCTTCAAGTGTTCATCGAGCAAAACGAGCGGCCGCTTTCGCAGGCGCGCATTGTCGTGGGTGTCGCGCCGACAGCATCGCCAGCAAAGCCCAAAGCCACCAAGGCCCGCCCGACCACCCGCCGCAAAGCGGGCGCGCGATGACCAAGCGCTACTTTGCCGGGATCCATGTTGGAGCAGACGCGGACCGCCTTCGTGCGCAAGGCATCGAGTGTCCGTTTCAAGTTCCGCATGCCGTTGTGATTTCGACCATGCCGCCCGCCGCGCAAGATTTGTATTTGGCGAACGTCTCTAGGCCGATCCGGGAAGTCGTGATGCTTGCCCCGGCAAAGCAATGGGATTGGCAAGTCGAACTCCCGCCGCACCTGAAGGCGATGCGTGCGCTGAAGTTAGATCGCGTCGTCGTGGTTTTTGAGGACGAGAACGAAGCGTCAAACTGGCGCCCTTCCGAAGTGCAGCGCGTGGGCGTCGCTTCGACATGACCGCGCGCATAGACTTCGCCGGTATCGCGGCGGCGCTGATGGCGAATTTCGGTTCTGTCTGCGGCCATCTTCTGCCAGGCGGTCGAATGGCTGGCCCCGAATACGTTGCTGCACGGCGCGACCAAGGCGGGCCGGGCGATAGCTTGTCGGTGAACCGCCATACAGGGGCTTGGCATCATCGTGCAGCAGGCGCGGGCGGCGGCGATCTTGTCTCGCTATGGGCATACGTCAGGGGGATTGCCGGTCCTGGTACTCAGGCGCAAGCGGCCCGCGAGGCGCGCGCATGGCTCGGGCTGCCGGATGACGAGCGGCCTTCGCGCGCACCCGTTGCGCAGCCCGTGCGCACGATCGATGGGCCGACGCCAGACCAGCTCGAGCGGCGCAAGCGCGCTGAGGCCATTTGGCGTGGCACGCGCCCCTTCCGAGGGTCGAAAGGGGAAACGTATTTGCGCGGGCGTGGTTTGTGGGTGCCGCCTGATTGCGTGTCGCTGCGGTATTCACCCGAGGCGTGGCATTCGCCGGGATCCAAGTTCCCGGCCATGATCGCGGCTGTCGTGGATCGTGATGGCGCATTTCTCGGTGTGCACCAAACATTCGTCGCGCGCGACGGCCACGGCAAAGCGCCGGTCGATACCGCGAAAAAGATGCTCGGGCCGATCAGGGGTGGCGCGGTGCGCCTTGGTCCGCTATCGCGCAAGATCGCCGTCACCGAAGGCATCGAAACCGGCCTTGCGGTCGCGAACGCTACTGGCCTGACAGTTTGGGCCGCGCTGTCAGGCGGTGGGATCGCCAATCTGGAATTGCCTGACGGTGTCGAGGAAGTCGTCGTCTGTGCCGACAACGACGCGAACCATGTTGGCATTGAAGCCGCAAACAAGCTGGCCGAACGCCTGCACCCGCTTGGTGTCGTCGTGCACGGAACAATGCCGCTTGAGGTCGGTACCGATTTTGCCGACATGCTGTTGTCTCATGGCGTCGAAGCGGTGCGCGCTCGTATCGACGGGGCGATCGAGTGGAAGCCTGTCGAGCTGAGCGATGTGCCGACGATCCCTTTACATCGGACGAAGTATCTTCAGGCCGCAGCACCCACCTATGCGGACATGAGCAAGTCGCTGGTCGAGGCGCGCGGCGATCAAACCGACACGCTCAGTGCGTTCTTCCGGCGCGCTCTAGCCTGGGGCCACAATGGCCCGCCAGAACTGAGCGTGCGCAATCTTGGACCGTCCGACCAGATCGATGCGCCGGCGCTTGGGCTTCGGGTCGGCGTTGGAATTGGCAAAACAGAATGCGCCGTTCGGGGCCTGACCAGCCCCGATTTTGTCGGCGCCAATGTTGCCTATCTCGTGCCGACGAACGATCTTGCGGGCGAGATTGCTTCGCGCGGCAATGCGCTGAGCGCGAAGCTTGCGGCCGAAACCGGCAAGGCGCATCCCGCCTGGAAACATTGGAAGGGGCGCGGCCAAGAATTCGCGCCGGGCGTGCCGATGTGTCCGCGCTATGAGACGGCGCGCAAGATCGAGGCCGTGAGCATGTCGGTTGCGCAAACGCTTTGCCATCGCCGCATCGACACCGGCAAGCCGCGCCCCGATGATCCGTCCAAGACTATTTGGGTGGATGTTTTTTGCCCGCACCACCCCGATCATCCGAATGGCGGCGGCGGCTGTCCGTATATGCGGCAGGCTCAAGACACGGCGCCCGCTATCCGCGTCGCAGCGAATGCGCTGGCATTCATCAAAAACTCCGGTATGCCCGTTTCCTCGTTGACGGTGCTCGATGAGAGCTTTTGGCAGGCATCCATCGAAGGGCTCGGGGGCGCGGCACAAAAACTGTTCGTCCCATCTCAGGCTATCGACCATGAGCGCCCGAGGCGTGCGCGGCTCGATGCGCAGAATGAAGCCGACACTGCCCGGCTGCGATTGCTGGCGGCGATCAATGGCGCGAGCGAGCTGACTGTTGGCGCATTGGCAACAGCCGGTCTAACGCATGAGCTTTGCGCAAGCGCAGCCGATGCGTGGGCGGCAGATTTTGAAGCAGCGACGATCCTTCCGGGCGACGATAGCGAGGCAGTTGCCGCCAAGCTCGATGCATTTGAGATCGGCCGGGGGTTTATGGCGCGCAAGATGTGGCGCATGTGGAGCTTGTTGCGCGATGAGCTCGCGATGCTTGATCGGGAAAGATCGGCGCGCTGCGATATTCGATCCGTGCGCATGGGGCATGCCAAAAAGATGAAGGGCGGCGGGCAAGGCGAGGCCGGGCTTTATCTGGCGTGGTCGCGCGACTTCCAACCGGAGCTATCCCAGAACCCAATGCTGATTTGCGATGCGACGCTTGAACCGGACATCCTCGCGCGGTTTTTCCCGCGCGGTATTCGAATTGAGCAAATCGATGCCCTTTGGCCGCATGTCACGGTGACACAAGTGCCCGACGCGCCGACCGCAAAGACGAAGCTCGTACCTAACGAGAGTGCGGGCCAAAAGGATCACGAGGCAGCCAAGCGGTGGATCGGAGAAATTCGAACGCTCTTGGATCTGATGGCTGCCAGAATTCTAGAAGGTGGCCCCCGTGGGCTGTTCATCGCGAACAAGGATGCCGTCAAGGCGATACAGGCGCATGGCGATCAGGGTCCGGTTCGCAACATGGACGCGGCGCATTTCAATGCGCTGGCTGGCAAGGACATATGGCGCGACGTGCCGGATATCGTCGTGATCGGTGCGCCGGTGCCTTCGGCGCATAACCTTGAAGCCACCGCGCGGGCGTTCCTCTGGTGCGATCCCCGCCCGATTGAGTGGCTTCCAACCGCCCAACAGTTTCGACGCCTGCCAGACGAAGCGCGCGCGGTTCGCATGCGCGATGGAACGGCGCCGTTGGTGCGGGTGGCGGCGCACCCCGCGCCGCTGGTCGATACCGTCTTGCGGGCAATCCGCGACGCTGAGCTGATCCAGGCGATTGGTCGCGCGCGGCCCGCCAACCGGGCGGCGGCCACACCCCTGCGAGTGACGGTCCTGGGTGGCGTCGTGCTGCCGATGACCGTTGACCATCTGTTGCCGTGGGCTGAAATACGGCCCGGCTCGATCGAGGCTGCCTTGGCGCGAGCGCTTGGGGGGCGGGGCGTGCTGCCGCTGGCGGCAGCTTGGCTGCACGCCAAGATGCCGGACCTATTCCCGTCGCTGCGCACGGCTGAGCGCGAAGCTGGCGGGGCGATCCCGAAGGACCGCCAATCCTCCTATAGGTTATATTTAGGAGAAGTGGCGGTCTTTGCCGCTTACCGGGTTGGCAAATCCAAAAGCTGGTCGCGTGCATTGATCCGCAAGGGCCATCCCGATCCCGAGGGGGCGCTTGCCGAGGCCATCGGCGCGCCGCTGGCTGCCTTCCGGTGGGTTGATGCCCCGGCGCCGTCCGACGCGTCTAGGGACGCTCCGACGCTGCCTGCCGCCACCGCTGAGGCTGCCCCCGGGGCCATTGCCACCCCAACCCCGCCAGACGTGCCCGCGCCGTCGCTCGCTGCCACCCTGTCGCCCGCTGATGCTCCGCCCCGGTTCTTGGAGGGCGATGCGCCACGGGTGGCCCCGGCCTCGCTATGTGGACGCCTCGCGCCAGGCCTGAGCCCATCCGCGGCGCCGGCCGAACTCGCCATGCGGATCGGCCCTGCTCATATCGAGGGATGGTTCACGGCGGGCGGTGCATGGGCGCAAACGGTCTGGTCGTACAATGATGCGCGTGGCCTGATTTGCGATGGTACAATTCTGGATCAAACGGAGGGCACCGACATGGAAAACGAAGCCGAGCTTTTCGCGTACCGTCGCAAGGCGAACGATGCCAAGCGCCTCATGGAGGACAAGCAGGCCCCGGCCAGCGCTCGGCTTGAGGCTGCCGCGTGGGTGCTGGCCGAGGCCGGGCTTCTGCCCCGTCGCGAGGCGGGCGCATGCGCAAGCTTCTGAACTTGGTCGCGCACTTGGCCGCATGCGCTGCCATATGGGCGGCGGCGCTTTGGATCGTCGCCAAGAGCCCCGGTTGAAAGCCCCATCCATGAGCGACGTTCCAGCCATTACGGACAAGCCGGGCATTGCGGACAGACTGACGCCCTTGCAGGCGGCTTTCGTGGGTCACTTCACGGGCACGCCCGGCTGCATCGGCAATGGTGCTGAGGCCGCGCGTCGCGCTGGTTATAGCCCGAAGGCGGCAAAGGAAACCGCCTCGAAGGTCGCCAACCTTCCGCATGTCCGCGCCGCGATCGATCGCGCGAACCGCGAAGCCATCTCGGGCCGGATCGCAACCAAGGCGGTGGCGTTGCTGGAACGCGCCATCGACGACGAAGACACGCCGATGAAAATCCGCGTGCAGGCTGCGATGGCGATCCTGGATCGCGGCGGGTTCGGCGCGCCAACGGCGCTCGAGAAGATGGCGGCCGCCGCTGGCCGCGCCGGGGAGGGCAAGCTGTTCAGCGAGCTTTCGGCCGACGAATTGGAAGCGCGTCTATCCGAAGTGCTGGCCGCACACCATCGCGGCCCGGATCACGCGAAGCTGATCGAGGGGCATGCGGCTGAGATTGAGGGCGACGCCGCACAGGGTTAGGCGCTTGGCGGCACCACCTGTTTGAATTGCAAAATGTTGGCAGTCGCTTTTGTGGCGAGATAGTCCGCCCATGTCTGCATGAGGGTGCGCCGTCGCTCGAACATATCGCCGCGCGCGTAGGCTTGTTCGGTTGCGTCGCCAATCGCATGAGCCAAGCAAACCTCAGCCACTTCGCGCGGCGTGCTGGTCGCCTCCGTCACCCATGTGCGGAAGGATGAGCGAAACCCGTGCGGCGTGGCGTCCGCATGGCCCATGCGCCGAAGGGCCATGCTCAAGGTCATGTCGGATACCGGCTTGCCGCGCTTTGCACTTGGAAACAGATTGGCGTCGCTCGCAGGCTTGCCATCGACCACCGGGGCCAGCGCCATCATGCCGCGCAGAATTTCGACTGCACGCGGCACCAACGGAACGCGATGCTCTTTGCCGCCCTTCATGCGCGTGGCGGGCACGGTCCAAGTCGCCGCTTCAAGATCGACTTCCGCCCATGTCGCGCCGCGAACCTCGCCGGATCGCGCGGCCGTCAGGATCAGGAATTCGAGCGCGCGCGGCGTGATGCCTTCTTGAGCTTGCAGCTCGCGCACGAAGTCTCCAACCATCTCGAATGCCATGGCGGCGTGATGGCCGCGATCGCGCTTCGACGGTTTGGCCAGGATCGATGCCAGATTGCCGCGCCAGCGGGCCGGGTTCTCGCCGTCGCGATGCCCAAGCACGCGGGCCGCGTCTAAAACGCGCTCGATGCGCTGGCGTGTGCGGACGGCTGTTTCGGTCTTTGCCAGCCAAATCGGTTTGAGGCATTCGAGAACGTGCGTCGTATCGATCTGGCCAACCGGCATGTTCCAAATCGGCGCCGCGTAGGTCACGAGCGTGTTGCGCCATTGCTGCCGGTGCTTTGCGTTGCGCCACTGTTTTTCGTTCTGCGAGAGGAATTCATCGACCACAAGGCCGAAGGTCGCGCGGCTGGCGTCGTCTGCCTTCGTCGCGGCAACCTGTTCGGCGCGTGCCGCCTGCCGCTTCGCGCGCTGGGCCTCGATAGGATCGATCCCGTCATGCTTGAGGGCGGCGCGAAGCTCTTGCGCACGGCGCCGGGCTTCTGCCAGCGGCACGGCGGCGATAGGCCCCAATCCCATCTCGCGCGCCTTGCCTGCCAGCATGTAGCGCAGCGACCATGCTTTCGAGCCGTCTTTGTGGATGCGCATGTAAAGGCCGCCACCGTCGCCATAGAGGCCGGGGCCGGTTGCCTGCCGGACGCCCACTGCATTCAGCTTGCCGATTTTCTGAGCCATCTTTGCGCCTCGCTCCAATCGTCCGCCCACCATCAAATTCAAGGGCCGACCTGCCACCATCAAAACTATCATCGTGGTTTGATGATATGCCTTGGCGCAATATGAGGCAATATGGCGAAACGAAAAACGCCAACCCGTTGATTTTGTTCGGGTTGGCGTTTCGTATGGTCTGTTATGGTACGCTATGTTTTGATGGTGTGGCGGACAGGGCGAGATTCGAACTCGCGATACCGTTGCCGGTATTTCAGTTTTCGAGACTGACGCCTTCAGCCACTCGGCCACCTGTCCGCACGAAAGGCTGTCGTAAAGGCGGGCATGTCTAATGCCAAATGCCGCGAAGCGCAAGTGCGCGAAATGGCTTTAGCCGGCGTCGGCGTCGCGGGCGGCGTTGGCGCGCGCGAACTCGCGCGGATCGAGGCCGTTATAGAGCGTCCAGGCAGCCGCGACCGCGATCCCGACCGTAAAGGTCAAAGCATGGCTGATCAGCGCATAGGCAAGTGCGGTCGCGGCCGGAACGCCATAAAAGGCGAGTGCAAACACGATCGCGGCATGGAAAACGCCGATTCCGCCAGGGGCGGCGGGCACAAGGAATGCCATTGCGACGACGCCGACCGTGAAAGCGCCCATCGCGAATGTCGCCTCCGGCCAAACCGAAGCGATCCCGGCCGTGAACGACACAACCGCCAAGCCCCAAATGACGGCCGACAGGGCCACCGCCTGCACGAACACGGTGGGCCGCGCCAAAACGCCGAGCCCTTTCAGCAAATCTTCGAGCCGATGCAGCAACGCGCCATGCCAGCGGCGCGGGGTGAGGGCCGCAAACACGCGCAAAGCCTGGGCGCGCAGGCGTACGGCGACCGCGACCAGCGCCATGCAAACGACGAGCACGGCCGTCACGATCTCAATACCTTCGACGATCAGGGCGGGCGGATTCGGCATCAGGAAAATCGCGAGGATCAGCACCGCAAGGGCCGCCGCGAGGTCGCACAGACGGTCGAGCACGATCGCCGAAAACGAGGCCGGGAGCGCTACTTGCGCACGCCTTGCGAGCACCCACATCATCGCGAATTCGCCGGCGCGCATGGGCAGCAAGCTGTTGATCGCATTGCCCAAAGCGTGCGCGCCGTAGGCGTCGTTGTAGGCGACGAAGGTAGCCGGGGCGGTGGCGCGCAGCAATATCCGCATGCGCAACGGCCGCACGGCCAGCCACAAAAGCCACACGCCGATCATGGCTGCAACAAGCCAAGGATTGGCGCGACCCAGCGCTTGGCCGACTTCCGCCAAATCGACAAAACGCAGCAGGCCCGCGACGGCAAGCGCCATGACCGGCACCCAGGCCCAGCGCAATGCCAGTCTTTTCAATGTTTTGCTGGATTTTTGCGGCGCGGAAGCGGACATTCTGGCGGCCGGTGTAGCAGGCAGCCCCACCCCGGTCACGCGATTTTCCGGCACGCCGCTTGACAGTCGAAGTCCTGTAAGTATAGTGCGCGCTCTTTGAAAGACCGGGGCAGGCTCGGTTGGCCGATTTTCGGCTGCCGATAGCACCCGAGGGATACGCAAAATGTACGCAGTCATTCGCACCGGCGGCAAGCAGTACAAGGTCGCCAAGAACGACGTCATCGTCGTCGAGAAGCTCGAAGCCGAAGCCGGCAAGACCGTCGAGTTCGGCGACGTGTTGATGGTCACCGACGCGGGCAAGGCCACCGTCGGCAGCCCGACCGTTGCCGGCGCCAAGGTCACCGCCACGGTTCTGGCGCAGGGCAAGGGCGAGAAGATCATCATCTTCAAGAAGCGCCGCCGCCAGAATTCGCGCCGCAAGAACGGGCATCGCCAGTTCGAAACGACGCTGCGCATCGTCGACATCAAGGTCGCCTAAGGGAGTATCGGGAAATGGCGCATAAAAAAGCAGGCGGTTCTTCGCGCAACGGGCGCGACACAGCCGGTCGCCGTCTCGGCCTCAAGCGCGCGGGCGGCCAGGTCGTTCTCGCGGGCAACATTCTGGTCCGCCAGCGCGGCACCGTGTACATCGCGGGCAAGGAAGTCGGCATGGGCCGCGACCACACGCTGTTCGCGCTGAAGACCGGCAAGCTGGTTTTCCGCAAGGCCGGCGGCAAGACGATCGTTTCGGTCGAGGCAACTGCGGCCGAACCGGCGCCGGTGGCCGTCGCCGCCGAGTAAGCCGTCCCACATTCCGCCCGACCACAGGCGGTTCTGCCAGACAAGGGAACGGCGCCAGGCCGTTCCCTTTTCTCGTTTTTGGACCTGAAAAAAGATGAAGTTTCTCGATCAATGCAAGATCTTCGTCAAAGCGGGCGACGGCGGTGCCGGTTCGGTCAGCTTTCGGCGCGAGAAATTCATCGAATACGGGGGCCCCGACGGCGGCGACGGCGGCAAGGGCGGCGACATCTGGATCGAAGCGGTCGCCAATCTCAACACGCTGATCGATTATCGCTACCAGCAGCATTTCAAGGCCGAAAAGGGCCATCACGGCGAAGGCCGCCAGAAATCCGGGGCTGGCGGCAAAGACATCGTGCTCAAAGTGCCGGTGGGCACGGCCGTGCTCCACGACGACCAGGAATCCCTGATCGTCGACATGCGCGAGGCGGGCCAGCGCGTGCGCCTGTGCAAGGGCGGGGACGGCGGCTTCGGCAATACGCACTACAAATCTTCGACGAACCAGGCCCCGCGCCAAGCCGGCCCCGGCTGGAAGGGCGACGAGCGCTGGATTTGGCTGCGCTTGAAACTGATCGCCGATGTCGGCCTCGTGGGCCTGCCGAACGCGGGCAAATCGACGTTCCTCGCCGCCACCACCTCGGCCAAGCCCAAGATCGCGGATTATCCGTTCACCACGCTGAAGCCGCAATTGGGCGTGGTGCGCATCGACGAGGACGAGCTTGTGATCGCCGATCTGCCGGGCCTTATCGCGGGTGCGGCCGAAGGCAAGGGCCTCGGCCATCGCTTTTTGGGCCATGTCGAACGCTGCGGTGCGGTCTTGCATCTGATCGACGGCACGCAAGAAAAAGTCTCGGCCGCCTACAACCAGATCCGCGACGAGCTCGAAACCTACGGCCATGGTGTCGCCGAGAAGCCCGAGATCGTCGGCCTCAACAAGATCGACGCGCTCGATCCGGATGCCATCAAGAAAGCGCTGGCCTCGCTGAAGCGCGCAGCCAAAAAGCGCAGCCCGAACTCTCTTGTGCTCGCACTTTCGGGTGCGGCGGGAACCGGCGTGACCGACGTGCTGCGCGCATTGGCGGTCCCCGTCGGCGTGCGCCGTGCGGCCGACCGCGCCGAGCGCGAAGCCATGCGCAGCGACGACGACAGATGAGCTTCGAAAACGTCAAACGCCTCGTCGTCAAGACGGGCTCGGCATTGATGGTCGACGCCGAAGGCGGGGTGCGCGCCGATTGGCTCGCCGGGCTCGCCGACGACGTCGCGATGCTGAAATCCCGCGGCCTTGATGTGATCGTGGTCACGTCCGGTGCGGTCGCGATCGGGCGCTGGAAGCTCGGCTACGGCACACGTGTGCTGAAGATCGAAGAAAAACAGGCGGCCGCCGCGACGGGCCAAGTGTGGCTTGCGCACGCGTGGCTCGAAGCTTTGGCCGCGCGCGGCCTCGTGGGTGCGCAATTGCTGCTGACGCCCGACGACACCGAAGAGCGCCGCCGCCATCTCAACGCGCGCGCCACGGTCGCGACCTTGCTCGAGACCGGTGCCGTGCCGATCATCAACGAGAACGACACGGTCGCAACCGAAGAGCTGCGCTTCGGCGACAACGATCGCCTGGCCGCGCGCGTCGCGCAAATGGCGTCGGCCGATGCGCTCGTGTTGCTGTCGGATATCGACGGCCTGTACACGGCCGATCCGCATCGCGATCCGGCCGCCCGTCATCTGCCGGAAGTGCGCGATTTGACGCCGGAGATTCTCGCGATGGCCGGCGAAGCGCGTCCCGGCTACTCGTCGGGCGGCATGGTCACGAAGCTGGGTGCCGCACGCATCGCCCTTGGTGCCGGCTGCCGCATGGCGATCGCATCGGGCAAGCTTTTGCGCCCGCTGCAAGCGCTCGAGCAGGGCGCACGCTGCACCTGGTTCGTGCCGCAGGGCAGCCCCGCCTCGGCGCGCAAACGCTGGATCGCAGGGACTGTCGAACCCGCCGGTGCGGTCGTGATCGACGACGGGGCCGTGCGCGCATTGGGCCAGGGCAAGAGCTTGCTGCCCGCAGGCGTGGTCGGCGTGGAGGGTGCTTTTGAGCGCGGCGATGCGATCCGCGTGCGCGACAAGGCCGGGCGCGAAGTGGCGCGCGGCTTGAGCGCTTACGCCGCCGCCGACATTGCGCGCATCCAAGGTCGCCGCTCGTCCGACATCGAAGAGCTGCTCGGCTTCCGCGGCCGCGACGAAATCATCCATCGCGACGATTTGGCGATGGGTCCGGTTTGAACTGCCGATCCCGCCCGCTACAATGACGCCGATGAAAGCCGAATCGATGGCCGCACAAGAACTTCCCCTCAAAGCCGCGATGGACGCGATGGGCCTTGCCGCGCGCCGTGCGGCTGCTTTGCTGGCGGTCGCCCCGGCCAAGAAAAAAAGTGCGGCCCTGCGCATGGCGGCCGACAAGATCCGCGCCGCTTCCAACGAGATTCTTGAGGCCAATGCCGCCGACATTGCGTTTGCGGTCGAGGCCGGCAATTCGCTCGCGATGGTCGACCGCTCGCGCCTCGACATCAAACGCATCGAGGCCATCGCCAAGGGTCTCGAAGACGTTGCGGCGTTGCCCGATCCGGTCGGCTCCATTCTGCAGGGCTGGAATCGGCCCAATGGCTTGATGATCTCGCGCGTGGCAGTGCCCATCGGCGTGATCGGCATCATCTACGAAGCGCGGCCCAACGTGACGGCCGATGCGGGCGCTTTGTGCGTCAAATCCGGCAATGCCGCGATCCTGCGCGGCGGCCAGGAGAGTTTCAACTCGTCGCAAGCGATCGTGGCCGCAATCCGCGCAGCGCTTGCCGCGTCGGGCCTGCCTGAGGACGCCGTGCAGCTCGTCCCCACGCGCGACCGTGCAGCCGTTGGCCACATGCTCGCCATGCACCGCCATATCGACACGATCGTGCCGCGCGGCGGCAAGAGCCTCATCGAGCGCGTGATGAAGGAAACGCACATCCCCGTGATCGCGCATCTCGAAGGGCTGTGCCACACCTACATCCACGAATCGGCCGACATCGACATGGCGCGCAAAGTCACGATGAACGCCAAGATGCGCCGCGTTTCGGTGTGCGGGGCGACCGAAACGCTGTTGGTCGACCGGGCGGCCGCACCCACGCATCTGCCGGCCATACTCGACGATCTCATTGCGGCGGGCTGCGAGATTCGCGGCGATGCGGACGTGCAGAAGATCGACCGTCGCGCCCTTGCTGCCGTCGATGCCGACTGGACAACCGAATATCTCGACGCGATCCTGGCCGTGAAGATCGTCGATGGGCTCGATGCGGCCATCGACCATGTCAACGCCTACGGCTCGCACCACACGGACGCGATCGTGGCGGGCGATGCATCGGCGGCGGAAGCGTTTTTGTCGCGCGTCGATTCCGCGATCGTGCTGCACAACGCGTCCACGCAGTTCGCCGACGGGGCCGAGTTCGGCTTCGGCGCCGAGATCGGCATTTCGACCGGCCGCTTGCCGCCGCGCGGGCCCGTCGGGGCCGAACAGCTCACGACCTACAAATACGTCGTGCGCGGGGCCGGGCAGACGCGGCCTTGAACATCGCCCCGCCTCTCTCCGGGCCTCTCTATCGGTTGGGATTGGCGCCCAAGCGCCGTGTGGGCCTGTTCGGCGGTTCGTTCAATCCCGCCCACGCGGGCCACGCGCATATCGCGCGCGAAGCCTTGAAGCGCCTCGATCTCGACGAAGTCTGGCTCATCGTAAGCCCGCAAAACCCGCTCAAAGGGGCCGACGGCATGGCGCCTTTGGCGGCACGGCTTGCAAGTGCCAAAGCCATGTGTGCGGGCCATCCGCGCCTCAAAGCCGTCGCGCTCGAGACGTGGCTGGGTACGCGCTACACGGCCGACACGCTTGAATCTTGCGCGCGGCGATTCCCGCGCACGCAGTTCGTGTGGCTGATGGGAGCCGACAATCTGCTGCAGTTCGACCGCTGGCAGCGTTGGCGAAAAATTTTTAACACGATGGTCATTGCCGTTTTCGCGCGCCCGACGTATTCTAACAAAGCATTGGTCGCAAAGGCGGCTCGGGCCTTTTCCACAGCTCAAATCGGATCCCGTCGGGTCCGCCGTTTGGGCACGTTCGCGCCGCCGGCGTGGGCGTACTTCCCGGTCCGCCTGCATCCGGCCTCTGCCACGCGGATTCGTGCGGGCCTCAAAACCCCGTGGCCGCGTGCGATAAAGAGCCCAACCTCGCCGTAGAGTTCGCACCGTTAACCGTACGACCAACTCGGGAGACACGCGATCGCCACGACAAAGCGCAAGACCGTATCCGCGCCCAAAACGGTCCTTAAACTCGTCGCCAAAACACTCGACGACGACAAAGCCGCCGACCCGGTCGTCATCGACCTCGCCGGCAAAAGCACGATCGCCGATTATATGATCGTCGCCAGCGGCCTCTCGAGCCGCCACATCCAATCCATGGCCCAGCACGTCGTCGAAAAGCTGGAGGGCAAAGGCCTCAAAGGCATCCGCATCGAGGGTGCCGATCAAGGCGATTGGGTGTTGATCGACGGCGGCGACATCGTCGTGCACCTGTTCCGGCCCGAAATCCGCGCCCAGTACGGGCTCGAGAAAATGTGGGCCGACGATTGGGAAGAGCCGGCCGCAGCGCATGCGTAAGCGCTGAGATCGGATGCGCGTCACGATCGTGGCAGCGGGCCGCGCGCGCGGCGCGCCCGAAGATGCGCTTGTCGGCGAGTACGCCAAGCGCCTGACGGCGAGCCCGGCGGGCATCGGGCCGCTCGAGTGCCGCGAGATCGAGGCCAAGCCCAAAGACAAAGCGGACGCCGCCGGCCGCAAGCGCGCGGAAGCCGAAAAGCTGCTGGCGCAAGTGCCCGACGGCGCTTTTCTGGTGGCCCTCGATCCGCGCGGCAAAACACTGTCGACCGAAGAATTCGCGGCCAAGCTTGCCGCCTGGCGCGACGACGGCAACGGCGACGTGGCGTTTGCGATCGGCGGGGCGGACGGGCTTGACGCCACGCTGCTCGCACAAGCGCGTTTTCGGCTGTCGCTGGGCGCCATGACATGGCCGCATCTGCTCGCGCGCGCGATGCTGGCCGAACAATTGTGGCGCGCCGCCTCGCTGTTGGCTGGACACCCCTACCACCGCGCCTAAAATAAGCGACTTTTTGCGAATCGAGTCGCTGCGATGCAAGCCAAAGCCAAATCGACGCCGAAAAAAGCCGATGCGACGCTGCGTCTTTATCGCAGCCTGCGGCGCATTCGGCGCGTCGAAGAAGAAATCGCGCGTCTCTACCCGTCGGACAAAATCAAAAGCCCCGTGCATCTGTCGATCGGCCAGGAAGGCATTGCGGTCGGCGTTTGCGACGCACTTGAGGCGCGCGACGCGGTCTCGGGCACCTATCGCGGCCATGCGACGTATCTCGCCAAGGGCGGGTCGCTGCCTGCGATGATGGCCGAGCTCTACGGCAAAGATACGGGTTGTGCGCGCGGCAAAGGCGGGTCGATGCATCTCATCGACATGGCCGCCAAAGTGCTGGGCACCTCGGCCGTGGTCGGCACGACCGTGCCCGTCGCGGTCGGCTATGCGCTGGCCCAAAAGCGCTTGAAGACCGGCGCCGTCGTCGCGTGTTTCCTCGGCGACGGGGCGACCGAAGAAGGTTGCTTTGCCGAGAGCCTCAATTTTGCGGCACTTCACAAATTGCCGGTCGTGTTCGTGTGCGAGAACAACGGCTTTGCGATCCACGAGCCGCTCTCGAAGCGCTGGGCCACGGACCGGCTCTGCGCGCGCGTGGCGACCTACGGCATTCCGGCCAAGCGCTTTGCCGATTCGGACACGGTCGCAATCCGCAAGCATGTGGCAAAAGCCTTGCCCAAGATGCGCAAAGGCGGCGGGCCGATCTTCATCGAATGCCTCACCTGGCGCTGGCGCGAGCATGTCGGCCCCGGCGAAGACTACGATGCCGGGTTCCGCACCAAGGCGATGCTCGCCAAATGGCAGAAAAAAGATCCGGTCGCCAAGGCGGCCAAAGCTTTGTCCGCCAAGCAGCGTGCCGCGATCGATGCCGAGATCGAGGCCGAAATCGCGGCGGCCATTGCGTTCGCCGAAGCGTCGCCTTTCCCCGCAATCGAGGAGCTTGGCACCGATGTCTACGCCTAAGCTCTCCTGGCCGGGACGGATCGAGGACGGGCGGCGCGTGCTCAAATACGTCGATGCGTTGTCGGAGGCCGTGGCACTCGAGATGGCGCGCGACAAAAACGTGTTCCTGTTCGGACTCGACGTCGACGACCACAAATCAATCCAGGGCTCGACGCGCGGGCTGCTCGACCGGTTCGGGCCCGAGCGCGTGTTCACCACACCTTTGTCGGAAGACGCGATGACAGGGGTCGCCATCGGGGCCGCGATGGCCGGCATGCGGCCGATCCATGTGCATATCCGCATGGATTTTCTGATGCTGTGCATGAACCAGCTCGTCAATATCGCGGCCAAGGCGCGATACATGTACGGGGGCCAAATCAAAGTGCCGCTCGTGGTGCGCACGATCATCGGCAAATCCTGGGGCCAGGGGGCCCAGCACAGCCAAGGCCTGCACTCGATGTTCATGCACGTGCCGGGCTTGAAGGTCTGCGCGCCGTCGAACGCGCACGACGCCAAGGGTGCGTTGATCGCGGCGATTCGCGACGACAATCCGGTCGTGTTCGTCGAGCATCGCCTGCTCTACGCGACCGAAGCCTTCGTGGCCGAAGCGCCCTATGTCGTCGCCCCCGGCCGTGCGCGCGTCTGCCGCTTCGGGCGCGACGTCACGATCGTCGGCATCTCCAACATGGTCGTCGAAGCCTTGCGCGCCGCCGACCTGTTGAAAGAGGCGGGCGTATCGGCCGAAGTGATCGACCCGATTTGGCTCGCTCCGCTCGACAGCGACACGATCGTCGAAAGCGTGCGGCGCACGCGCAAGCTCGTGATCGTCGACAATGGCTGGTCGATGTGCGGCGCGGGCGCGGAGATCGCGGCGCGCGTGGCCGAAGCGTGCGCGGGCGAAGGGCCGTTGCAGATCCAGCGCTTGGGTTTCGCGCCCACGCCGTGCCCGCCGTCGCCGCCGCTCGAAGCCGCGTTCTATCCGAACCCCGCGACGATCGCGGCTTCCGCCTACAAGCTCGCTCGGCCCGATGCCCAAGCTTGGGTGCCCGATGCGGCCAAAGCCGCGCTTGCCTATCAGCTGCAGTTCAAAGGCCCGTTCTGATGTTCTACGAACTTGCCGCCCCTTCCTGGGGCACCGAAGAAGTCGACGCGTTGCAGGCCGTCATTGCCTCGGGCCGGTACACGATGGGCGAGCGCGTCGCCGCGATGGAAGCGGCCTTCGCCGCCTATCACGGCAAGAAATACGGCGTGATGGTGAATTCGGGCTCCTCGGCCAATCTCATTTGCGTGGCGGCGATGGCCTACCATTCCAAACGCCCGTTGGCGCGCGGCGACGAGGTCATCGTGCCCGCAATTTCGTGGAGCACGACCTACCATCCGCTGCAGCAATACGGCCTCAAATGCCGCTTCGTCGATGTCGATCTCGAAACGCTGAACATGGACGTCGCGAAGCTCGAACAGGCATTGACGCCGAAGACCAAGGCGCTGCTTGCCGTCTCGATCCTCGGCAATCCCGCCCGGCTCGACGAGATGCGCGCCTTCTGCGACCGCCACGGCCTGTGGTTCATGGAAGACAATTGCGAATCGATGGACGCCGTCCTGCCCTCGGGCCGCAAGGCCGGCACGCTCGGCGATCTCAGCACCTTCAGCTTCTTCTTCTCGCACCATATCTCGACGATGGAAGGCGGCATGGTGCTGACCGACGATCTCGAGCTTTTTCATCTTCTCAAATGCATGCGCGCGCACGGTTGGACGCGCGATCTGCCGGCCGACTCGCCGCTCTACAAACGTGCGGGCAGCGACCATTTCGAGGCCTATCGCTTCCTGTTCCCGGGCTACAATGTGCGCCCGCTCGAGATGGAAGCAGCCGTTGGCCTCGAGCAGCTCAAAAAGCTGCCTTCCATGACGGCCGCCCGGCGGCGCAATCTCGCCTTGTTCCAGAAACTCTTCGCGGGCGATCCCAATTTCATCATCCAGAAGGAGCATGGGCAAAGCTCGTCCTTCTGCTTCACGCTGATCTTGAACCCGGCCAAGGATCTCGACCGAGAGCGCGTCTTTGCAGCACTCAAGGCCGCCGATATCGGCTTTCGCATCATCACCGGCGGCTGCTTCCTGCGCCACGACACGATCAAATACTACGACTACGACATTGTCGGCGGCGCTGTGCCGAACGCGGATTTGGCGCACGATCGCGGCTTTTTCGTCGGCAACCATCCGCACGATCTCGCGCCGCAGATCGAACAATTGCGCCGCGTGCTTGATACGGCCGTGCGCGGCTAGCGCACTTCGCTGTCGGGTTCGTAGACCACGATGCGGCTGCCGGGGGCGGCCACTTTCACGTCGACCTCGATGAGATCTTTGAGCTTCTCGCGCAAGGCCTGGCGCTTTTCAGGGGCCACGACAAACGCGACGAACCCGCCGCCGCCGGCCCCCAGCAACTTTCCGCCGACGGCACCGGCCGATATACCAGCCTCGTAGATCGCGTCGATCTCGGGCGTGGAAACGCCGTCGGCGAGTTCGCGCTTCAAGCGCCAGGCGTCGTTCATCAGCATGCCCAGTTCGCGCATCGGCCGGTTGGCGCTCGCGATGATCGCTTGCGCTTCGTCCACCATCTCGCGCATGCGGTGCAGGTTGCGCTCCTTGGCGTCCATATTGGCGATCTGCTTGGTCGCGACCGTCATCGCGTAGCGCGACAGGCCGGTGAAAAACAGCACGAGCGAGCTTTCCAACTCGTCGCGCCGGTCGCGCGTGAGCACCAGGGGAGTCACGTCGAACGAACCGTCGGTGCGGAAATCGATGCGGTTGAGCCCGCCATAGGCAGCCCATATCTGATCCTGGCTGCCGACGGGCTCGCGGATCACTTGCTGCTCGATGCGGATCGCCTCGCTTGCGAGCTTGTGTTTGGAGATCATCTGGCCGCGCAGCGCGTAGAGCGCGTTGAGCAAGCCGACCGTGAAGGCCGACGACGAGCCCAACCCTGAACGTGCCGGCAAGTCGCCGTCATGGTGGATTTCGAGGCCGCGCTTTTCCTTCTGGTCGAGCAGTACTGCGCGCACGGCCGGATGTTCGATTTCGAGCAGATCGTTGACGAGCTCGATTCGCGACCACACCACGCGGTAGCGGTGTGCAAAAAACGGCGGCAGGCGGCGCAGCGAGATGTTGCAGTATTTGTCGATCGCAGTACCGATCACGGCCCCGCCATGGCGCTGAAACCATTTGGGATAGTCGGTTCCGCCGCCGAACAAAGACAGCCGATAAGGGGTGCGCGAGACGATCAAAAAGAGCTCCGTCTCATGGGCCGGGGCCAAGAGTTGCGGGGTCGGAAACAATCACTTATATCATGCGCTTACGCATCGATGTCAAAAGCGGGCAAAAGCCGCACCGGAAAGGCCCAGGGCGATGGCAAACAAGCTGCGCATTCTCGTGACCGGCGGGGCGGGCTATCTCGGATCGACCTTGGTCCCGGCCCTTCTCGAGGCGGGCCATGCCGTGACCGTGCTCGACAATTTCATGTTCCGCCAAGCCCCGCTTGCGCATGTGTGCGCACATCCGGATTTCGACGTGGTGCGCGGCGATTGCCGCGACGCCGCCGTGCTGAAGCCGCTCGTGGCCAAGGCCGACATCGCGATTCCGCTTGCGGCCCTCGTCGGTGCGCCCTTGTGCAACAACGACCAGACCGGGGCCGTCTCGATCAATCGCGACGCGGTGCGCACGCTCCTGGGTCTGCTTGCCAAAGACCAGCGCGTGCTGATGCCGGTCACGAACTCCGGCTACGGCGTGGGCGAGCCCGGCAAGGAATGCACCGAGGAAAGCCCGCTCCGCCCGCTCTCGCTCTACGGCCGCACGAAGGTCGAAGCCGAAGAGCTGGTGCTCGGCCGCGACAACGGCATGTCGTTCCGTCTTGCGACCGTGTTCGGCATGAGCCCGCGCATGCGCATCGATCTTCTGGTCAACGATTTCGTGCATCGTGCCGTCACCGACCGCGCGGTCGTGCTGTTCGAGCCGCATTTCAAGCGCAACTACATCCATGTGCGCGACGTCGCGCGCGCGTTCCTGCACGGCATCGCAAATTTCGCGGCGATGAAGAACCGGCCCTACAATGTCGGCCTGTCGGACGCCAATCTCTCGAAGATGGAGCTGTGCCAGCGCATCCAAGCGCAGGTGCCGGGCTTCGTGTTTCTCGAGGCCCCCATCGGCGAAGATCCGGACAAGCGCGACTACGTCGTCTCGAACGCGCGCATCGAAGCGACGGGCTTCAGGCCCGCCTATTCGCTCGACGTCGGCATTGCCGAGCTTGTCAAAGGCTACCGCATGATCCGCAACGGCATGTACGGCAACGTATGAAGATCGTCGATCTCGAACTGCCGGGCCTCAAACTGATCGAGCCCAAGGTCTTCGGCGACGCGCGCGGCCTGTTTCTCGAAACCTGGAACCAGGCGCGCTACGAAGCCGCCGGCATTCCGGGCCCGTTCGTGCAGGACAATCTGTCGCGCTCGCGTCGCGGCACGCTGCGCGGTCTGCACTATCAAAAGCCCAATGTGCAGGGAAAACTCGTGTCGGTCGTGGCCGGAACCGTTTGGGACGTGGCGGTCGATTTGCGCCGGTCGAGCCCCGCTTTCGGAAAATGGTTCGGCGTCGAACTCAGTGCCGAAAATCGCCGCCAATTGTGGGTGCCCGGCGGCTTCGCGCACGGCTTTGCCGTGCTCAGCGACTCGGCCGATTTCGCCTACAAAGTGACCGGCCCCTACAGCCCGCAAGACGAGCACGTGCTGCGCTGGGACGATCCGGCAATCGGCATCGACTGGAAACTCCCAAAGGGCGACGTGCTGCTCGCGGCGCGCGACCAAAACGGCAAGAGCCTCGCCGAGGCGGTGTGTTTTGACTGAGCGCAGCGGCATTGTTTTGGCGGGCGGTTCGGGCACGCGCCTGCATCCGGCCACGCTTGCGACGAGCAAGCAGCTGCTGCCCGTGTACGACAAGCCGATGGTCTATTACCCGCTCAGCACGCTGATGCTGGCGGGCATTCGCCGCATTCTGCTGATCTCGACGCCGCACGATCTGCCCGCTTTCAAGCGCCTGCTCGGCGACGGCCATGCGTGGGGCCTTGATCTCCATTACGCCGAACAGCCCAAACCTGACGGTTTGGCGCAGGCCCTTATCATCGCGGAGCCGTTTCTGGCGGGCCGAACTTCCGCACTCGTGCTCGGCGACAACATCTTCCACGGCGAAGGCCTGTCGCGCCGCCTGCAGGCGGCAGCGCAAGCGACGCACGAAGGGGCGACGATCTTCGCCTACCAAGTCGCCGATCCCGAGCGCTACGGCGTGGTCACGCTCGATGCGACGGGCAAGGCGCGCGACATCGTCGAGAAGCCGAAGATTCCGCCCTCGAATCTCGCCGTGACGGGTCTCTATTTCTACGATGCGAGTGCCCCTGCGCGCGCCAAATCGCTGAAGCCGAGTGCGCGCGGCGAGCTCGAGATCACCGATCTCAACCGCCTCTATATGCACGAAGGCCTGCTCGCGGTCGAAACGCTCAATCGCGGCTATGCGTGGCTCGATACGGGCACGCAAGATTCGCTGCTCGATGCGGCCAATTTCATCGCGGCCGTCGAACGTCGCCAGGGGCTCAAGATCGGTTGCCCTGAGGAAATCGCCTGGCGTCAGCGCTGGATCGATTCGGCCGCCCTTGCGCGGCTTGCCGAGCCGCTGCGCAAAAGCGGCTACGGCGACTATCTGCTGCGCGTCGCCAAGGCCGGTTGAGCAGCATGCGCACTTTGCTCGTCACCGGCGGTTGCGGCTTCATCGGCTCGGCCTATTTGCGCCATGTCGTGGGCGGCGGTTCGGCACGCGCCGTCAATCTCGACAAGCTCACCTATGCCGCCAACCCGACGGCTTTGGCGACACTCGAAGGCAACGCCGCCTATCGCTTCGTCGAAGGCGATATCGGCGACAGCGCGAAAGTCGCCGCCCTGCTCGCCGAGATCAAGCCCGACGCGATCGTCAATTTCGCGGCCGAAACGCATGTCGACCGTTCGATCGACGGGCCGCTTGCGTTCGTCGAAACCAATATTGCCGCGACCGCCCGCCTGCTTGTCGCTGCCCTCGGCTACTGGCGTAGCCTCACGAGCCAGGCGCAGCAGCGTTTTCGCTTCCACCATATCTCGACCGACGAAGTGTTCGGCACGCTCGGCTTCGACGACGCGCCTTTCACCGAGGCGTCTTCTTACGCGCCCAATTCGCCCTATGCGGCGTCGAAGGCCGCATCCGACCATCTCGTGCGCGCGTGGCACGAGACCTATGGGCTGCCGACGCTCGTCACGAACTGCTCGAACAATTACGGGCCGTGGCAGTTCCCGGAAAAACTGATCCCGCTGATGATCGCCAAAGCCGCTGCGGGCGAAAAACTGCCGGTCTATGGCGACGGCCGCAATCGCCGCGATTGGCTGCATGTGGACGATCATGCCGCAGCGCTCTGGCGAGCGCTCGACCGCGCAGCACCGGGGGCGACCTACGCGTTCGGCGGCGGGGCGGAGCTTGCCAATCTCGACGTCGTGCACGCGATCTGCGATCACGTGGACCGACGCTTGGGGCTTCCCGCGTCGGGCCCGCGCCGCAATCTGATCGCGTTCGTGGCCGACCGGCCGGGCCACGATCTGCGCTACGCGATCGACGCGGCCAAGGCCAAGGCCGAGCTCGGCTGGGCGCCGCGCTACGATTTTGCCGACGGGCTTTCCGCGACGGTCGATTGGTATCTCGACCATGCCGACTGGCTGCATTCGATCCGCGCCAAACGCTACGCGCTGGATCGTTTGGGCAAGGGCTAGACCGATGAAGCGTCTGCTGGTGCTGGGATCGAGCGGCCAAGTCGCGCGTGCGTTGTTGGCGCAAGGCTCGGCCGCCGGTTGGGACGTAACCGCACTGGGCCGCGACCGCATCGATCTTGCCAAGCAAGACGCGATCGCTGCTGCGATCGCCGCCGAAAAGCCCGATGCGCTCGCCAATGCCGCGGCCTATACGGCCGTCGACAAAGCCGAAAGCGAGCCCGATGCGGCGGCGTTTTTGAACGGCGAAATGCCGGGGCGTGCAGCGACGGCGGCGGCGGCCGCCGGCATTCCGTTTGTGCATTTGTCGAGCGACTACGTGTTCGGCGGCCAGGAGCGCATCCCCTATCGCGAGGCGGACCCCACCGAGCCGCTCAGCGTCTATGGCCGCACCAAGCGGGCCGGCGAAATCGCGGCGTACAAAGCGGGCGGGCGTTGCGTGATCGTGCGCACCTCGTGGGTCTTCGCACCCTGGGGCGCGAATTTCGTGCGCACGATGCTGCGCTTGGCCAAGACCCAAGAGCGTTTGCGCGTCGTCGACGACCAGCAAGGCGGCCCCACTTCCGCCATCGACATTGCCGATGCCGTGCTGGCGATCCTGCGGCGTCAATGCGAGGGCGAACACAAATCCGGCCTTGGCCTTTTCCATTTCCAGGGCCGGCCGCCGACGACATGGGCGCGGTTTGCCGACGCGATTCTCGACGAAGGGGCGCTGCGCGGCCATCCGCGTCCGCCGGTCGATCGTATCGCGACGCACGAATACAAACTGCCCGCAGCGCGTCCTGCCTGGGGCGTGCTCGATTGCGCACGCATTGCGCGCGAATACGGCATCACGCCGCCCGATTGGCGCAAGCGTTTGGCCGCAACCGTTTCCGCGATTCTGGCTGCCGAAGCTTAGATGGGCGGCGTTTAGGCGGGTTTGTAGCTCGGCAGGATGCGTTGCAATGCGGCGACGACGCCCGCATCGTCGCAGCGCAGTGCGATCGCTTCGAGGGCCGCAAGATCCGCCTCGATCGCGGCGGCATCGACCGGGGGCGAGGCCGCGAGCTGGATGCCCGGCACGGACGTGGCCGTGTTCTGCTCGTCCTTGTAGAAAAGTTCTTCGAAGAGTTTTTCGCCGGGCCTGAGGCCCGTGAAGGAAATTGCGATGTCGCGTTCGGGCCTTTTGCCCGCCAGCCGGATCATGCGCTTGGCAAGATCGAGGATGCGCACGGGGCCGCCCATTTCGAGCACCAGCAGGCTGCCGCGCGCCGTACCGCTGCCGGCAAGGGCCAGCACGCTTGCCTGCAGCACCAACTCGCACGCCTCGCGAATGGTCATGAAATAGCGCTCGATGTCGGGATGCGTGACCGTGATCGGGCCGCCGGCCGCCAACTGGCGCTGGAACAGCGGCACGACCGAGCCCGACGAGCCCAGCACATTGCCGAAGCGCACGGCCACGAAGCGCGTGGCACTGCTCTGCGCGTCGCGCGCCTGGCAGAAGATTTCGGCAAGGCGCTTGGTGGCGCCCAGCACGTTCGTGGGGTTCACGGCTTTGTCGGTCGAAATCAGCACCATCGCATGCGCACCCGCCGCCACGGCCGCGTCGGCGACGTTGCGCGTACCGATGGCGTTGGTGAGGGCACCCTGGGCGGGATTGGCTTCGAGCAACGGCACATGCTTGAGGGCGGCCGCGTGGAACACGATCTCGGGGGCCGCGCGTGCGAGCACATGGCGCATCGCATCCGCTTCGCGCACGTCGCCGATCGTCGCACGCCGCGGCACGTGCGGCCATGTCTCTTCGACCTCGCGGTCGATCGCGTAGAGGGCAAACTCCGAATTGTCGAGAAGGTCGAGCTGGGTGGGTCCGCGCTGGGCGATCTGGCGCACAAGCTCGGCACCGATGCTGCCGCCCGCACCGGTCACGAGCACGCGCCGGCCGCGCACAAGTTCGTCCATTGCCGCACGGTCGAGCACGGTCTGCGGCCGACCGAGCAGATCTTCGATCGCGATCGGGCTCACATCGAGCGCACTGTCGCCCTGTGCGGCCCGGTTGAGTTCGTTGATGCGCGGCAGGCGTACCGCGGTGAGCCCGCAGCGGTCCGCAAGATCGACGACGTTGCCGAGCGCCGCGCCGTCCATCGATGCGGCGACGACAAGGCGCTGCGGCCGGAAGCCGCGGCGGCGCAGATCGGCGAGGATCGCCTCGAGTGCGCCGACCGGCCCCAGCACATCGACGCCGCCGATCTGGCGGCCCTTGCGCCGTTCGGCGTCGTCGAGAATGCCGACCACGAAATAGGGCGCGCGTCCGCGGCGGCGATTGGCCTGCAAGAACAGCTCGGCTCCGTCGTTCGCACCGACAAGCAGCACCTGCACCTGGTCGGCGCGCGGGGCTCCGAACGAGAGATTGAGCTTGCCTTCGCGTATCGTGCGGTAGAGCAGGCGCGGCCCCGTGAGCAGGGCGAACAGCACGAACCAGCCGATGAAAATCGTCGAACGCGGCATGACCTCGAGTCGCGTCCACAAAAACATCGCGGGCACGAACAGCAGCAGGGCGAGCGTGGTGCCGCGCGCGATCACGGCCAGATCGTCGATCGAAACGTAGCGCCACACGCCGCGCGAGAGGCCCGTGAAGCGGAACGCGATCGCGGCGGCGACCACAAACAGGGCCGTGCCGCCCGCCAGAAAATCGGGCGGGTAGTCGAACATCTCGTCGCCGACGCGCAAATAGAGCGAAACGAGGAACGCCGCCGCCGCCATGCCCAGATCGTGCGTCATGGCCAGTGCCACGCGGTTGAAGCGCGACAGGAAGGGCGTCCGCGCGCTCACAGGGCGCGGTAGCGCCGGCCGGGCGGCAGGCTCTTGCCGCGCCAGAGGCCTTTGATGTCGAACAGCAGCCCGTCGTCGGCCGTGATTGCGGCAAGATCGAGATCGGCGAAGCTGCGATGGCCGACGGCTGCGACGACCGCGTCGTAGCGCACGCCGCCGTCGAGCGTTGCCACGAGATCGACGCCGTATTCGTGTTTGGCCTCGGCCGCATCGACGATCGGATCGTAGATGTCGACCGCATGGCCGCGCGCGCGCAGATCGTTAGCAAGATCGACGACCTTGGTGTTGCGCAGATCGGGCACGTTTTCTTTGAACGCAATACCCAGCACCAGAATGCACGCGGCAAAACCGCGCTTGCCCACCAGCATGCGCGCGACTTCCGAAGCGCAATAGGCGGCCATGCTGTCGTTCGTGCGTCGGCCGGCCAGGATGATGTCGGGATGGTGCTTCAAGCGCATCGCCGCTTCGGCGAGATAGTAGGGATCGACGCTGATGCAGTGGCCGCCCACGAGCCCCGGCGTGAAGGGCAGGAAGTTCCATTTCGTGCGCGCGGCCGCCAGCACGTCGTGCGCCGACAGGCCCATCTTGTTGAAGATCATCGTGATCTCGTTGATGAACGCGATGTTGATGTCGCGCTGTGCGTTCTCGATCACTTTGGCGGCTTCGGCCGTGCGGATGTCGCGCGCCAGGAACACGTTGCCGCCGTTGATCGCACCGTACATGGCGCCGAGTTTTGCGGCGACCTCGGGCGTCTGGCCTGCGACCACCTTGGTGATGCGGTCGACCGTGTGTTCGCGGTCGCCGGGATTGATGCGCTCGGGGCTGTAGCCCAAAAAGAAATCCACGCCGCACACGAGGCCCGACGCTTTGGCGATCTCGGGCCCCATGATCTCTTCGGTGACGCCCGGATAGACGGTGCTTTCGAGCACGACGATGGCGCCCTTTTTGATGGCACCGCCGACCGTGCGGCTGGCGCCGATCACGGCGCTCAAATCCGGTCGGTTGGCTTCGTCGATCGGGGTCGGCACCGTCACGATGAATATATCGGCCCCGGCCATCGCGGCGGCATCGGCCGAAAGCGCCAGTTTGCTCGCCTTGAGGCGCGCGGCGTCGATCTCGCCGGTGCGGTCGTGGCCGGTCGCCAGCTCGGCGATGCGCGTCGCGTTGAGGTCGAAGCCCGTCACGCGGAAATGGCCCGCAAGCCCCACCGCCAGCGGCAAACCGACATAGCCGAGGCCGACGACGGCAATATGCGTGCGCGATTCCATGGGTTTCTCCGAATTTGGGGTCTTTCGTAGCGGCCCGGACCGCCTAGCGCAAGCGTCGAAAATCTTGGTCCCGGGGCTGCCTTGGGCCTAGGCTCGAACGTCGTCGAATCGAGCGGCACCAGGAGCACCATGCGCACGCGCAAGCTCGGCAAAAGCGGGTTTTTCGTGTCGGAGATCGGCTTCGGCACCTGGGGCATTGGCGGCTTCGTTGCGGGCGCATCCTACGGTGCAACGGACGACCGTCAATCGCGCGCGGCGCTGATCCAGGCGCGCGATTGCAGCATCGATTTTTTCGACACGGCCGATGCCTATGGCGACGGCCATGCCGAGACGTTGCTGGGCGAGGTTTTCGGCGCGTCCGACGCGGTGCGCATCGCGACCAAGGCGGGCCATCCGCGCTTCGGCGGCCCGCAGGATTTCTCGCCCGCCCATCTGCGCCACTCGGTCGAAGGCTCGCTGGGGCGATTGCGGCGCGGGCGCATCGATCTCTTGCAGCTCCACAACCCGCCGCTCGAATTGCTGCATGCCGAACCTGCGATCCTCGCCACACTCGAGGCGCTCAAGGCCGAGGGCAAGATCGCGGCGTGGGGCCTGTCGCTCAAAACGCCCGCCGAAGCGCTGGCCGCGATCGAAGCTTTTGCGCCCGCGTGCGTGCAGGCGAATTTCAACTTGGCCGACCAGCGTGCGCTTGAGACCGGCCTGCTCGACCGTGCTTTGGCGGCCGACGTCGGCGTGATTGCGCGCACGCCGCTCGCCTTCGGGTTCCTGTCGGGCAAGCTTGCGGCCGATGCGGTGTTCCCCGAAGGCGACCATCGCCGCAACTGGCCGCCCGAACGTATCCGCCAATGGGCCGATGCGGGCCGCAGCCTTGCGGGCGACATTGCGGCTGCAGCAGACCAGACCTTGGCGCAGATCGCGTTGCGTTTCTGCCTGTCGCATCCGGCGGTCAGCGTCGCGATCCCGGGCATGCTCGCACCGGCCGAAGTGCGCGAAAACGCGGCCGCATCGGATTTCGGCCCGCTCGATGCGGCCGATGTCGCGCGCATCCGTGCGGCTTACGCCGACAGCGCTTTTGCAGGCCCTGCTACGCCCACACCCAAAACGCCGCCGCGAAACTAGCCGCAGAGCGGCACGACAGTCGCCTTCAGCGTTTCGATGATTTTGGTCTGGTCTTCGTCGGGCATGCCGGGCCACAGCGGCAGCGTGATTTCCCCCTCGCCCCATTCGTGCGACACCGGGAACGCCGCGGCCGTGTAGCCGTATTTCTCGCGATAGTAGGTCAAGGTCGGCACCGACCGGTAATTGACCGTGACCGGAATGCCCGCCGCATTGAGGGCGGCGATCGCCGCGTCCCGTGCGGCCGGCTTCACATGGATCGGGAACAGATGGTGTGCGGACACGCAATTGTCGGGAAGCTGCTGCAGCCGGATCGGCAGATTGGCAAGCTCAGAGCGATAGCGCTCGACCAAGGCCGTGCGCGCGGGCAGACGCTCGCGGATCGTCGCGATCTGGTTCGGCAGCAAGGCCGCCAGCAGATCGGGCAGATTGGCTTTGACGCCCAAGCGCGCCATGTCCCAATGCCGGTACTGGCCCGCTTTGAAGCGGTCGGCGGCAATCGCACTCATGCCGTGCAGGCGCGTCTGCTGCAGCGCTGCGAACAGCTTTTCGTCTTTGAGGATGATCGCCCCGCCTTCGCCGCAGGTGACGTTCTTGGTGGCGTAGAACGAGAAGATCGCCACCTCCGCATGCTTGCCCGGCGCTTCGCCGTCGCGCGTGCCCTCGAAGCAATGCGCGCAATCCTCGATGAGCGTCACATGGGTCGGCAAGGCCGCGCGCAGGCCCGCCATGTCGCACATGAGCCCGTACATGTGCACGGGGATGCACGCGCGCGTGCGCGGCGTGACCGCGCGGGCGGCACTTTCGGGTGTCAGCAGCAGCGTGTGCGGATCGACATCGGCAAACACGGGCTTGGCGCCGATCAGCTCGACCATGTTTGCGGTCGCGATGAAGGTCTGGGCCGGGATGATGACCTCGTCGCCGGGCTTGAGGTCGAGCGCCAGCAGCACGGCAAGGGCGCCGTTGGTCCAGCTATTGACCAGCAGCGCATAGGGCTGGCCGAAAAATTCGGCGATCTGCGCTTCGACCTTCTTGCCGACGGCACCCGAGGTCAGGAACGGCGTGTCGAGAACCTCGGCAACAGCCTTGGCGTCGGCGCTGGAAAGTCCGTGGCGGTAGAACTGCATGCGTGGTCTCGCGGGGCAAGGATAAGGAGCAGCCTTCTTGTCGGCCGGTGCCGCGCCCCCTGTCAACCCGCGAGCGCATAGCCCGGCAAAGGTTGGCGCGGCGTGAGACCAATGAGCCGCAGCAAAGTCGGCAAAATATCGGCCGGGTCGCTGGGCCGGGCACGCGTGGGTACGGCGCGCGCCCGGTCGAGCGAACTGGGCATGTCGAACGCAAAAAAAGTCGCGGTCCAAGCCGCCAGGATCGTGCGCCGTGCAAGCCCGGTGCGTTCGAGATGGTTGCTTATGCGCTCGAACGCGATGTCCGAGCCGCGCCCGGCATAAAGGGCCAGGAAAAACGGCTGGCCGTCGCGCATGCGCGCATCGAGCCAGCCGATCGGGTCTGCGACGTCGTCGGCAACAAGATAGCCGGCGCGTGCAAGATCGGCGTCGATCGCAGGCTCGAGTACGACGGCTCCTGCCCCGGGTACGGCACGCGCAAAGCGCCGCACGCTGTGCGCCCACTCCTCGAGGGCGGGCCCGGGCGGTTGATCGCGGTCGTCGACGAGCAGCACCACGCTCCAGCGCTGCCCTTGCAGGCTGGGGGCGACGAACAGCGCGACCCAGACCGCCGTCAGCAGCAGGATCGCAAGAATCGGGAGCAGGACGGCGACTCGCATGGTCGGCCAGTCTAAGGCGCCGCCATCGCGCGCACCAAGCGCACAGATGCGAGAAGCGCGGACACGCGCTAGACTCTGGGCCGGTTCTCCCGAATCGCGAAAGAGGCAGGGTCCGATATGCGTGCGCAAGACATGGAAGCAGTAATTCTGGCCGGTGGCCTCGGAACACGCCTGCGCGAGGAGACCGAAGTTCGCCCCAAGCCGATGGTCATGGTCGGCGGCACGCCGATCCTTTTGCACATCATGCGCATCTATCGCCGCTTCGGCGTGAAGCGCTTCGTCGTGTGCCTCGGCTACAAGGGCGAGGTGGTGCGCGACTTTTTCGTGAATTACCGCCTGCACAAGGCCGACATCGAGGTCGATCTGTCGACGAGTGCCGTGCGCGTGCTGGGCGACACGGCCCCGCTCGACTTCACGGTCACACTCGTCGAGACCGGGGCCGAGGCCAATACCGGCAGCCGCATTCGGCGCGCGCTCAAACATGTGCGCGGCTCGCAGTTCTTCGCCACCTACGGCGACGGGGTCGCGAATATCGACATCGAAGCGCTGCTCGAAACCCACCGCAACGGCGGCCGGCTCGGCACGATCACGGCCGTGCACCCGCCCTCGCGCTACGGCGAGATCGACATTGCCGGCAGCGACGTGCGCAGCTTCCGCGAAAAGCCGCAGACCGCCGACGGCTGGATCAATGGCGGCTTCATGGTGCTCGACAAGCGCGCCTTCGACGGGCTGCCGCCCGACGACGGCAAGATGAGCCTCGAGATCGATCTGATGCCGGTCTTGGCCGAGCGTGCGGCCCTCTCGGTCTATCGCCACGACGGGTTCTGGCAGTGCATGGACACGTTCCGCGACATGACGATGCTGAACGAGATGTGGGCGGCGGGCAAAGCGCCGTGGAAAGTTTGGGAGTGACGGAGGGGGCGGGGGCCATGGCACGCATCGATATTTCGATTTCCGAAGTGGGCCCGCGCGACGGGCTGCAGAATACCAAGATCTTCATGGCGACCGACGCCAAGAAAGCCTGGATCCGCGCCCTTGCGGCGTCGGGCCTGCCGGAAATCGAGGTGTGCTCCTTCGTCAACCCGAAGATGATCGCGCAGTTTTCCGACGCAGCCGAAGTCGCGGCCGACGCGCTGACGATCCCCGATCTCTCGGTCGTGGCCTTGGTGCCCAATCTCAAGGGGGCGCAGCGTGCGGCCGAAATCGGCGTGCCGCGCCTGTCCTTGCCGATTTCGGCAAGCGAGGCGCATTCGCGTGCCAATGTGCGCAAAACCGTGGACGAACAATTGGCCGAATTGGGTGCCATCGTCGCACTCCGCAACACGCTGCCGCCCGAGCGCCGCTTCAAGATCAATGCGGGTGTTTCGACCGCATTTGGCTGCACGCTGCAGGGCGAAGTGCCCGAAGCCGACGTGCTGCGGATCGCGGCTGCCGCCGTCGCCCTCGATGCGGATTCGGTGTCGATCGCCGACACGGTCGGCTACGCCAATCCGGGCCAGGTGCGCCGCCTGCTGTCGGCCGTCAAGCGCGAGATCGGCGCGAGGCTCGATGCCGCGCATTTCCACAATACGCGCGGCCTCGGCCTTGCCAATTGCGTGGCCGCGATCGAGGCAGGCGTTTCGGCGCTCGATTCCTCGCTCGCCGGGCTCGGCGGCTGCCCTTATGCGCCGGGTGCTTCGGGCAACGTCATCACCGAGGATCTCGTGTTCATGCTCGAAGCGATGGGCCTGCGCACCGGTGTGGATTTCGACAAGCTCATGCAGGCGCGCGAAATCCTCGTGGCGTCGCTGCCGGGGGCGGAATTCTACGGCCATCTCGCCAAGTCGGGCCTGCCCAAAGGCTTTGCCGGCGCTGTGGCCGCGTGATGGAAAATCTGCCGCTCGCCGGATTGCGTGTCGTCGAATTCGTGCACATGGTCATGGGCCCAAGCTGCGGCTTGATCCTCGCCGATTTGGGTGCGGACGTGATCAAGATCGAGCCCGTGCCGGGTGGGGACAACACGCGACGCCTCACGGCCTCGGGCTCCGGTTTCTTTCCGGCCTTCAACCGCAACAAGCGCGCGATTGCGCTGGACATGAAATCGCCCGAGGGGGCGGCGATCGCGCGCAAGCTGGTGGCTGAAGCCGACGTCGTCACCGAAAATTTCCGCCCCGGTGCGATGGACAAGCTGGGCTTGGGTTACGACGCCGTCTCGGCCTTCAATCCGCGCGCGGTCTATTGCTCGCTCAAAGGCTTTCTCGATGGCCCCTACGAACATCGCACGGCGCTGGACGAGGTCGTGCAGATGATGGCGGGGCTCGCCTACATGACCGGCCCCGCCGGTCGGCCGTTGCGTGCGGGCACGTCCGTCAACGACATCATGGGCGGCATGTTCGCCGCGATCGGCATTTTGGCGGCCATCGAAGAGCGCCACCGCACCGGCAAGGGGCGCTACGTCAAATCCGCCCTCTACGAGAACTGCGCGTTTTTGGTGGCCCAGCATATCGCGCAGTTCGGCGTCACGGGCGAAGCGCCGCCGCCGATGACCGTGCGCCGCGCCGCGTGGGGCATCTACGACGTGTTCGACACGGCCGATGCGAGCCAATTGTTCGTGGCCGTCGTGTCGGACACGCAATGGGGGCCGTTTTGCGACGAGTTCGGCCTGGCCGAGCTCAAAGCCAATCCGGAGCTTGCCACCAATCCGCTGCGCTGCGCCGCGCGGCCCTGGCTCATCCCGGCGGTGCAGAAAGCGTTTTCTGGCATCACCAAGGCCGATCTCGTGGCGCGCGCGGAAAAGCTCGGCATCCCGTACGCGCCGATCCAAACGCCGGTCGATCTGCTCGACGATGCGCATCTGAACGCGAGCGGCGGTTTTGTCGAAGTCACGGCCGCCAACGGCCGCAAAATCCGCGTACCGGGCCTGCCGATCAGCTTCGACGGCGAACGCCTGGGCGTGCGCCGCGACGTGCCCGCGATCGGTGCGGACGGCCGCGAAATCCTTGCGGGCCTCGGCTATGCGGCCGCCGACATCGAGCGGCTGGTTGCAGCCGGTATTCTTGGCCTGCCGCCTGCGGTTTCTTGACGCTTGGCGCTTGATGCGCCTACCTTGGCGCCTTAAAGCGACAAATCGCAAAAACAGGGAGTCGTCGATGACCAAACTGACCCGCCGTCAATTTGCCGGGACCGCCGCAGGTGCGCTTGCCGCCGCCGCGATCGTTCGCCCCGCCGCCGCCCAGGCCAAGTGGAAATGGGATCTGCCCGCCGGCTACCCGGCCACCAATTTCCACTCGGTCAATCTGATCCAGTTCGCCAAAGACGTGAAGGACGCGTCGGGCGGCAAGCTTGAAATCACCGTCCATGCCGGCGCTTCGCTGTTCCGCGTGCCGGAAATCCTGCGCGCCGTGCAGACGCAGCAGGCCCAGATGGGCGAATTGCTGCAAGTCGTGCTCGAAAACGACGACGCGATGTTCGGGGCCGACAATATCCCGTTCCTTGCGACCTCATTCGCCGAAGCGCGCCGCCTGGCCGCCGCCCAGAAGCCGTTCGTCGATCGTCGCCTGCAGACGCGCGGCGTGCGCATGCTGTTCGCAGTACCCTGGCCGCCGCAGGGCTTCTACAGCCCCAAGGCGTTGGCCACACCCGACGATCTGCGCGGCCTTTCTTTCCGCTCCTACGGCGCATCGGCCGGGCGTTTTGCCGAACTCGCGGGCATGCGCGTCACGACCGTGCAGGCCGCCGAACTCGTGCAGGCGCTGGCCTCCGGCCGCGTCAACTCGATGATTTCGTCGGGTGCCACGGGCTTCGATTCGAAGATCTGGGAACACATCAAGTTCTTCTACGACGTCCAAGCCTGGCTGCCGAAGAACATGACCATGGTCAACCAGCGCGCCTGGGCGTCGCTCGACGACGCGACGCGCACGGCCGTGACCAAGGCCGCCGAAGTCGCCGAAGCGCGCGGCTGGGCCGAGTCCGAGCGTCTGGCCAACTTCTTCCTCGAAGAGTTCAAGAAGAACGGCATGACGGTCGAAGCGCCGTCGCCGTCCTTGAAGGCCGGCTTCCAGCGTTGGGGCGAGGAGCTGACCAAGGATTGGCTTGGCCGGGCGGGTGCGGACGGTGCGGCCCTCGTGGCTGCCTACAAGGCCAGCGCCTAAGGGTTAGGCCCGGATATTGCTAAATCCGGACGACGCGTAACGAGGTCGGCATTGGCCGCGCGAGCGGGCGGTGCCGACCTCTTCTTTTTGGGTGGGGGCAATATGCGGCGTTTTCTCGATCTTCTCTACGAGGCGAGCGGCTGGGCCGCCGGCTTGTCGATGATGATGATCCTCGTCGTCACGATGCTGCAGGTGCTGGGCGGTTTCACCGACATCTATGTGCGCGGCACGGACGCCTATGCAGGTTTCGCGATGGCCGGCGCCTCGTTTTTCGCGCTCGCAAGCACGCTCAAGCGCGGCGAGCATATCCGTGTGACGCTGATCATCCAGCGCTTCAAAGGCCAGGCGCGGCGCTGGATCGAAATCTGGTGCCTCGGCGCCGCGATCTTCCTGACCGGCTTCTTCGCCTGGTACGCGTGGGACATGGTCTATTGGTCCTACGAATTCGACTCGCGCTCGGACGCGATGGACGCCTCGCCCCTATGGATCCCGCAATCGATGATGGCGCTCGGGGTCACGATCCTGCTGATCGCCTTCGTCGACGAACTCGTGCAGGTGCTGCAGGGCCGCGATCCGTCCGAGAGCGACCTCTCGGCCGAAATGCAGCACACCGAATAACGCCACTTCGAGGCGGGGAAAACGACGATGCTTAGTTTGGAAATTGCCGGTCTTTTGATCATCTTCATGTTCGTGGTCCTGGGCTCCGGCGTGTGGATCGGCCTTGCCCTGCTGGGCACGGGCTGGATGGCGATGGAGCTGTTCACGAGCCGCCCGGTGGGCCCGGCGATGGTCACGACCATCTGGGGCGCATCGTCGTCCTGGACGCTCACTGCACTCCCGATGTTCATCTGGATGGGCGAAATCCTGTTTCGCACGCGGCTCTCGCAGGATCTGTTCCGCGGTCTTGCCCCCTGGATGCAGTCGCTGCCCGGCCGGCTTTTGCACACCAACGTGATCGGCTGCACGATCTTCGCGGCGATTTCGGGCTCGTCGGCAGCGACCTGCGCCACCATCGGCAAAATGTCGATCCCGGAACTGCGCAAGCGCGGCTATCCCGAAAGCATGATCGTGGGCTCGCTTGCAGGCTCCGGCACGTTGGGGCTGCTGATCCCGCCGTCTTTGATCATGATCGTCTACGGCGTGCAGACCAATACCTCGATCGCCCAGCTTTTCATCGCCGGCGTGATCCCCGGCCTTGCCCTTGCCGGCATGTTCATGGCGTGGGTCATCGGCTGGTCGCTGTTCAACGCCGACAAGATCCCGCCCGCCGACATGAAGATGACCTTCTTCGAGAAGGTCTATGCCGCGCGCTTCCTGCTGCCGTCGGTGGGCCTCATCGTGATCGTGCTGGGCTCGATCTATGCGGGCTTTGCGACCGCGACCGAGGCCGCTGCCGTCGGCGTGGCGGGCGCTTTGCTCGTGGCCACCCTGCAGGGCGACATGAACCTCAAAGTGTTCAAGGAAAGCCTGATGGGCGCCACGCGGCTTTCCTGCATGATCGCGTTCATTCTGGCGGGGGCGTCGTTCCTCACGCTCGCGATGGGATTCACGGGCCTGCCGCGGGCACTCGCCGAATGGATCGACGCGCTCGATCTCGGCCCCGGCATGCTGATTTTGATGCTGACGATTTTCTACGCGATCCTCGGCTGCTTCCTCGACGGCATTTCGATGGTCGTGCTCACGATGGCGGTCGTCATGCCCACGATCGAGCGCGCTGGGTTCGATCTCGTATGGTTCGGCATCTTCATCGTGATCGTCGTCGAAATGGCGCAGATCACCCCGCCCGTCGGCTTCAATCTGTTCGTGCTGCAGGGCATGACCGGGCACCAGATCACCTATATCGGTTGGGTCGCTTTCCCGTTTTTCCTGCTGATGTGCGTGATGGTGGCGTTGCTGTTCTTTGTCCCCGACATTGCACTCTGGCTGCCGCGCAATATGATGTAGCCGCGTGACTCCGACGCCTCTTCGGCGTTAGATAGGGGTGGGCGTTTGTCGGACAAGCGCCCGTACGGGGCGAACGGGTCATGCGCGTTGCCGATCGGCGCACGTTTTTGGCAGGGATGGCGGCGGCGGCCGCAATCGTCCCCTTGCGCGCCCACGCCCAGGAAACGCGGTTTTTCCGCATCGCCTCGGGCCCCAGCGAATCGACGATGTTCCAGGTCGCGAGCCTGATCGGCCAGACCGTGAGTTCGCCGCCAGGGGCCCGCGACTGCGCGCGCGGCGGCACGTGCGGTGTGCCGGGCATGATCGTCGTCAACCAGACCACGGCAGGCTCGCTTGCCAATATCGATCTGGTCGCGTCGGGCCGCATCGATTCGGCGTTGTGCCAGGCCGATCTTGCCTATTGGGCCTTCCACGGCACGGGGCCGTTCGCGCGCCGCGGGGCGGTCAAAAATCTGCGTGCGATCGCCAATCTCTATCCCGAAACGCTGCATCTGATCGTGCGCAAGGCCGCAGGCGTGGCGGAACTGCGCAATCTGCGCAGCAAGGCGGTTTCGCTGGGCGAGCGCGAATCGGGCACGGCGGTCGCCGCGCGCGCGGTGCTGCAGGCAGCAGGTTTGGGCGAGCGCGACGTGCGCGCCCAGTTCCTCACGCCGGCCGAAGCGGTCGAAGCGCTCAGCGAAGCCAAGATCGACGCGTTTTTTGCCACGGCCGGCGTGCCGTCCGCCTTCATCGCCGAGCTTGCCGAAGCGCAAGACATCGCCATCCTGCCGCTGCAGAGCCTGGTGGCACGGCTGCGCGCCACGCAGCCCTTCCTCACCGAAACGACGATCCCGGCGGGCAGCTATCGCGGTGTGGGCGACGTCGCGTCGCTGTCGGTCGGCATATTGTGGATCACGTCGGAAGCCGCCGACGACGGCACCGTGCACGGGCTCACGCGCGCTTTGTGGCATGCCAACAATCGCCGCATCCTGGATGCCAACGCGGCTGTCGGGCGGTTTTTGAAGCTTGAAACGGCCGTCGACGGACTCGGCTTCCCGCTGCATGCAGGGGCAGCACTCGCTTATTCGGAAAACGGCGTGCTGCGCTAAATCTCGTCGCCGTCTTCGGCGGCGTCGGCCGGCAGGCCTTCGGCCTTGCGCAGCTCGGCCAAAACGCTCTGCCAATGGCGCGCACCCGCCATTTGGCCGCGTGTGCGCGCCAGATCGAGATTTTGCGCGACAAAGGGCCGTGCGCGTTTGCCCAGGCGCCCGGCAACAAGCCCGGCCGCAACCGGTGCGGGGAGCCAGCGCGCATCCCACGCGAACGGATCGAAATCGGCGGCGGGTGCGCGCACGGGCGCACCGCGCGCGTGCAGCTGCAGGATCAGATATTCGAGCGGGACGGGCAGGCGGTCCGCACTCGTCCCTTCGAGCACCACGCCCGCCTGGGCTTGCGCCGACAGCCCCACGCGCAGCAGCCCGGCGAAACCGGCAAAGCGGCGGCGATTGGCGTCCGGCGTGAGCCGCGCATAAAGCCCCAGCACGCCGGCGGCGTTGGGGACTGCCTCCAGCGCTTCGATGTCGGTCCATTCGAGCGGCGGCAAACCTGCGGCCGCATCGTGGATGCCGCCGCGGTCGATCGTGACATGCGCGCGCGCGCCATAATGGCGGCGCCAATAGCGCGCGGCAAAACCCGCAACGACGGCGCCAAACACGAGGCTGGCAACGGCACCCAAAGCGCCCGCTGCCGCAATCGCGGAGCCCGTCGTGGCGATCAAGGTTGCGACCACGATCGCGAGCCACACGAGGTCGCTCAGCCCTTGCCCGCTGCTCGGCACGCGCAGAATGAGCCCGTCGTGCGGCAATCCGAACTGCAGCGGCGGCGGCGTGCCGGTCTCGGGGCGCGATGCGGTTTCGAGCGTCATGGCCGTTTCGGGTTCCTCTTGTCCCAATATCCTATACCCAATCCGCGCGCGCGTGTAGCTGCAGGTGCGCGCTAGATGTCCGGATCTTCGTAGCGCGCCACCACCCACGGCTCGGCTTCGGCCGCCGCGAGCCATTCGCGCATGAAGGGATGCTGCCACACTGCGTCGGCATAGCTTTGCGCTGCCGCCGACAGGTCGGGCGCCCACGTGTAAAAACGCGCCACGACGGGCGCGTACATCGCGTCCGCGAGGCCGAATTGCGCGCCGAACAGATACGGGCCGCCGGCCCCGAAGCGTTCGCGCGTTTCGCTCCAGATCCGATCGATGCGCGCAATGTCGGCAAGGGCCGCAGGATTGCGGCGCTTGCCGGGAAAGCGGCGGCGCACATTCATCCACATGGCTTTGCGCAATTCGGCGAAGCCTGCATGCATCTCGCTGGAAATGGCGCGCGCATGCGCGCGTGCGATCGGGTCGGCCGGATAGAACGCGGCCGGGTTGCGCTCGGCCAGATGTTCGCCGATGGCAAGCGACTCCCAAACCGTCGCACCGTCGATCAACAGGCACGGCACTTTGCCCGACGGGCTGCGCACGGCAACCCGCACTTTCCAGTCTTCGGCGCCCATGTCGTGGACCTCTTCCGCGAATTCGAGGCGCGCGATCTTGCACATGAGCCAGCCGCGCAGCGACCATGAGGAATAGGCCTTGTTGCCGATAATCAGCGTAGCGTCGGTCATCTTCGATATCCTTTCGCGAAGCCCGAGCTTTCCAGGAGTGTCGCTTTGGGGCAAGCTCGAAAACCACGCTGCCAGCAAAAGGAACTGCGATGCCTGCGCGCCTGTCTTTTCGCCCCAAAGCCCTCGCCGACACGATCCGCCTCACCGTTCTTGCCAAGGCCGAGTGGCCCAAATACGCGAAGTCGCTGTCGGCAGCACATCGCCGCTTTGCCGAACAGAACGGCTTTGTCGCCGCAAGCGGCACGCATCTCGCTTTGCCGGGTCCCGACGGGCGCGTCGCGCGCATGCTGGTCGGCATCGTCGCCGACGATGCGGGCGACGGGTCGGGCGGTTGGATGTGGGGCTATGCGGGCTTGCCGCTGACGCTGCCCGCCGGCAGCTACCGGCTCGATCCCGAGCCTGCCACGGCAGCGGCGGCCACGCGGATCGCGATGGCCTGGGGGATCGGCAGCTACGCGTTCGACCGCTACAAAAAGGCGCCGCGCAGCCCCGCCAGCTTGGTATGGCCCACGCTTGCCGATCGCCGGACCGTGCAAAGCTTCGTGCGCGCCGACGGGTTTGCGCGCGATCTCATCAATACGCCGGCCGAAGAGATGGGGCCGGACGGTTTGGCGCAAGCGGCCCTCGCGATGGCCGAAGAGCTCGGCATGAGCGCGAGCGTGATCGAAGGCGAAGCCTTGCGTGCGCAAGGCTACAATCTCATTCACGCGGTCGGGCGTGCGGCATCGCGCGCACCGCGGCTGATCGAGCTCGGCTGGGGCGATCCGTCGCATCCGCGCGTGGCGCTTGTCGGCAAGGGCGTGTGCTTCGACACGGGCGGTCTCGGCATCAAGCCCGATGCCGGCATGAAGCTCATGAAAAAAGACATGGGCGGGGCTGCCCATGTGCTGGCCCTCGCCCGCCTCGTCGTCGAAGCCAAGCTCAAGCTGCGCTTGCAGGTGCTCGTGCCTGCGGTCGAGAACAGCATTTCCGGCAACGCCGTGCGCCCGCTCGACATCATCCGCTCGAAAGCGGGAAAAACGGTCGAAATCGGCCATACGGATGCCGAAGGCCGCTTGATCCTTGCCGATGCGTTTGCGCGCGCGGCCGAGGAAAAGCCCGAGTTGATGCTCGATTTCGCCACGCTCACGGGGGCTGCGCGCGTGGCGCTGGGCCCCGATCTGCCGGCCTTGTTCGCCAACGACGATGCGCTGTCGAATGCGCTCTTGGCGGCCGGCATTGCCAACGACGATCCGGCCTGGCGCATGCCGCTGTGGAAACCCTATCGCAGCCGCATCGACAGCAAAACCGCCGACATGAACAACGTCTCGGACGGCCCGTTCGGCGGGGCGATCATCGCGGCCCTGTTCCTGCAGGATTTCGTGCCGCGCGACGCGGCGTGGGCGCATTTCGACGTGGTGGCCTGGAGCCCGTGGCCGCGCGCCGGAAGGCCCGAGGGGGCGATGATGCAGGGCCTGCGCGCCGCCTTCGCCGTGCTCAAAGACCGCTACGCGCCTTAAAGGCGCGCCAAGCGGCTTCAGCGCGTGAGGCTCCATTCGGAGTCTTGCGGGAAGTGGCGCGCGACGAAGCGGTAGGTGATGCGCACGAGCTTGTCGACGCGGCCGTCGCGCTCGAGCGGGACGTTGTCCCAGGCCACGATGATGTCGTCCCACAGCATGAAGCGCAGATGCAGCTCGTCGCGCTTGTTGCGGATGTAGCTGATCGTCTCGCGCAGGCGCTTCAGCGCGTTGAACACTTCGCCCGTGTTGGCATCGACCTGCAGGAAAATGCCGGAAATGTCCTCGACCGGCTTTTTCATCAGGATGCGGCAGCGGGCGACTTCGTCCTGCACGCCGCGTTCGCGCTTGTAGGCCGCGAACAGCACGTTGAAGCCGTTGGCGATCTTCTGGATCTTGCCGAAACGCTCGCGCAGCGCTTCGATGTAAGACGTCTCGCGCGCCAGCTGCTCGATCATCTCGACGATCTGGTTCTTGTTGGCGCGGCCCAAGCCCAGGCGTTCGGCCAGCAGTTCGAACGCTTCCTGGACCTTCTTTTTGGTCTCGGGATTGTTGGCCAAACCTTCGAGCTCGTGCGAATCGCCCACTTCGATGGGCTTGCCGGACATCCAGCTGATGATCTGCAGCGAGATGCGCGCATTGGCGCGCGCGATATGGTGCGGCTCGACGCGCCACGAGGCCGTGCCGTCGAGAATTTCGGCCGGGATCGAATCGCCGGGCACGATGCGCCGCACGAACTTCATCGACTTCTCGACGACTTCGAGCAGGGCTGCGTCTTCGCTGTCCTTGGGGATCTGGAACTGGATCTTGACCGCGTCCATCGGCAAGGCGGCCATGATGTCGCCGAGCGGCACGTGCAAGCAGACCGAATCGCCGTCCTTGCCGAAGCCGAAATAGGCCCCCTTCACCTGAAAGACCGCGTGGTCGAAGCTGAAGGTCTTCGACTTGTCGGCTTTTTTGGGTGGGGGAAGTTCGGCGGGAACTTCGGCTTTGACGGCTGCTGGTTCGGTCATGGCGCCTGGGCACGGGGACGATGCGACCCCTGCATATAGCCTCGAAACGCCGATACTACAATGGTGTCATTTTCCGACGTTCAATACCCGTTCGCGCGGTCCACGACGTTGGCCAATGGCTTGCCTGCCAGACAATTGCGGATATTCGCCACGACCTGGGGGGCAGCCGTGCGCGGGTCGGTAAGGCTGGCGATATGGGGGGTCAGCGTGACCTTCGGATGGCGCCAGAACGGATGGTCGCCCGGCAGCGGTTCGGGGTCGGTCACGTCGAGCGTGGCGTGCGCCAGATGGCCGCTGTCGAGGGCCGCCAGCAGGTCGGCCGCGACCACTTGTTTGCCGCGCGCGATATTCACGACGAAGGCCCCCGGCGGCAATGCTGCAAAGCACACGGCGTCCAGCAGGCCGCGCGTGGCGTCGGTCAAAGGCAGCACGCAGATCAGAATATCGGTGCGCGCCAAAAACGGTTTCCAGCCGTCGGTGCCGGCAAAAACCGGAAACGGCAGCTCGGTTTTGGCGCGCCTGGACCAGCCGGCCACGTCGAAGCCGAGGCCGGCGACGGCGCGTGCGACCGCCCCGCCGATTTCGCCGATGCCCGCCACGCCCACGCGCCGCTGGGACGTGGTCGGGGCGGGCAGCGGGTGCCACTGCGACTGGGCCTGGAAGCCTGCGTATTCGACCATCTGGCGGTGGTAGCGCAGCGTCGCGGCCAGCGCATACTCGACCATGCCCGAGGTCAATGTCGGATCGACGAGCCGCACGAACGGCACGCCGGCCGGAAATTCGGGATCGCGCAGCAGATGGTCGATGCCCGCTCCGAGCGAGGAGACGAGTCGCAAATTGCGATAACGTTTGAGCGCGCCCGGCGGGTACTGCCAGACGAGCGCAAATTCGATCGCGTCGGGATCGTGCGGGCCATTGGCATCGACAAGCTCGATCTCGGGCGCGAGTTCGGCGAGCACGGCATGCCACGCCGCAAACCGGTCGCTGCCGGACAGGAACAGGAGTTTCATAGGCGGGCACCCTCGTGATCGACGACGTCGTGGGCGAAGGCGGCGGCGATGAGCGCACGCGTATAGGGCATTTGCGGGGCCTCGAAAATCCGTGTCGCGGGGCCGTGTTCGACCACCGCCCCGTCTTTCATCACCATCACCTCGTCGGCGAGGGCGCGCACGACTTTGAGGTCGTGGCTGATGAACAGATAGGCGAGTTTGTGGCGATCCTGCAATTCGCGCAGCAGATCGACGATCTGGGCCTGCACCGACATGTCGAGGGCCGAGGTCGGCTCGTCGAGCACGAGGAATTTCGGCTTCAACACAAGGGCGCGCGCGATCGCAATGCGCTGGCGCTGGCCGCCCGAAAACTCGTGCGGATAGCGATGGCGCGTGGCCGGATCGAGGCGCACTTCTTCGAGGGCCGCGACGACGGCCGCATCGCGCGTCGCCGCATCGCCAATACCGTGGATTTTCAGCCCCTCGGCCACGATCTCGGCGACCGACATGCGCGGGCTCAGCGAGCCGTACGGATCCTGGAACACGATCTGCATTTCGCGGCGCAGCGGGCGCAATTGATGCGCCGACAGGCCCGCCAAATCCCGGCCGCCGAATAGGATGCGGCCTTGCGCGCGCGTCAAGCGCAGCAAGGCCAAGCCCAGCGTCGTTTTGCCCGAGCCCGATTCGCCGACCACGCCCAGCGTGTGCCCGGCTTTGAGCGCGAAGCTCACCCCGTCCACGGCTTTGACATGGCCGGTCGTGCGCCGCAGAAAACCCGATTTGATCGGGAACCAGACTTTGACGTCTTCGGCGCGCAGGATTTCGGGCGCGCTCGGATCGCGGGCACCGGCCTTGCCCTTGGGCTCGGCTGCGAGCAAATGGCGCGTGTAATCGTGCTGCGGATTGCCGAACACCGTCGCGGTCGGGCCCGTCTCGACGATGCGGCCGCGCTGCATCACGCACACGCGGTGGGCGAGTTTGCGCACGATGCCTAGATCGTGCGTGATGAACAGCATCGCCATGCCGAGTTTGGCTTGCAGCTCCTTGAGCAGCACGAGGAGCTGGGCCTGGATCGTCACGTCGACGGCCGTCGTCGGCTCGTCGGCAATCAAGAGGTCGGGCTCGTTGGCGAGCGCCATCGCGATCATCACGCGCTGGCGCTGGCCGCCCGACAATTGATGCGGATAGGCGTCGAGCCGCTTTTCGGCCTGCGCGCCCAAGCCCACGAGCTTCAGCAGCTCGACGATGCGCGCGCGCGCCGGGGCCCCTGTGAGGCCCTTGTGCAGCAGCAAGGCTTCGCCGATCTGTTTTTCGATCGTGTGGAGCGGATTGAGGCTCGTCATCGGCTCCTGGAAGATCATCGAAATGCGGTTGCCGCGCACGGCGCGCAAATCGTGTTCGCTTGCGCCCACAAGCTCGGTCCCGGCAAAGCGCACCGACGAGGGCGGCGGGTGGCTCGCGGCCGGATAGGGCAGCAATTGCAGGATCGAAAGTGCGGTGACCGATTTGCCCGAGCCCGATTCGCCGACCAGCGCCAGCGTCTCGCCGCGCGCAATCTCGAACGACACGCGGTCGACGGCAACGACCGGTGCGCGTTTGCCGGCCCCGAAAACAACGCTCAAATCGCGCACGGACAGCAAAGCTTGTTCGGTCATGTGTCGAGCTCGACGCGGAAGGTTTTGCGCGGATCGAAGGCGTCGCGCACCGCCTCCCCGATGAATACGAGCAGCGACAAGAGGATCGCCAGCGTGAGGAACGCCGTCAGGCCCAGCCACGGCGCATTGATATTGGATTTTCCCTGCGCCAACAGCTCGCCCAGCGACGCCGAACCCGGCGGCAGGCCGAATCCCAAGAAGTCCAGCGAGGTGAGGGCCACGACCGAACCCGACAGGATGAACGGCATGAAGGTGAGCGTGGCCACCATCGCATTGGGCAGCACGTGGCGATACATGATCACGGCGTCGCCCGCGCCCAATGCGCGGGCCGCACGCACATAGTCGAAATTGCGCGCGCGCAGAAACTCGGCCCGCACCACGCCCACAAGCCCCATCCATTGGAACAGCAGCAGCAGGCTCAAGAGCCACCAGAAATTCGGCTCGACGAAGGCGGCCAGGATGATGAGCATGTAGAGCTGCGGCAGTCCGTCCCAGATCTCGATGAAGCGCTGAAAGGCAAGATCGACCCAACCGCCGTAATAGCCCTGCACGGCACCTGCGACGACGCCCACCACAGACGACAGCACGGTGAGCGTCAGGCCGAACAGCACCGATATGCGGAAGCCGTAGAGCAGGCGTGCCACCACGTCGCGGCCCTGGTCGTCGGTGCCGAGCCAGTTTTCGGCCGAAGGCGGGGCGGGGGCGGGCACGGGCAGGTTGAGATTGACCGTGCGGTAGGAGAAGCGGATCGGCGGCCACAGGATCCAGCCTTTGGCCTCGATGAGCTCGACGACCGCAGGGTCGCGATAATCGGCCTCGGTCTCGAACTCGCCGCCGAACGCCGTCTCGGGATAGTTTTTGGCGAACGGCACGAAGAACGCGCCGTCGTAGCGCACGAGGATCGGATTGTCGTTGGCGACGAGCTCGCTTGCCAGCGACAGGCCGAACAGCGCCAGGAAAATCCACAGCGACCAGAAGCCGCGCCGGTTGGCGCGGAAATTGGCAAGGCGCCGCCGGTTGAGTTCGCTCAATTTCATGCGGGCAAACTCATGTCCGGCGCTCGAAATCGATTCGCGGATCGACGGCCGTGTAGGCGACGTCGGACACGATCTTCATCACGAGCCCGAGCAGCGTGAAAAAATAGAGGGTCGCGAACATCAGCGGATAGTCGCGGTTGATTGCGGCCTCGAAGCCGAGCAGGCCGAGCCCGTCGAGCGAAAAGATGATCTCGATCAAAAGCGAGCCCGTGAAGAAGATCGACACGAACGCCGCCGGAAAGCCCGCGATCACGATCAGCATCGCGTTGCGGAACACGTGCCCGTAGAGCACGCCGCGTTCGCTCAAGCCCTTGGCGCGCGCCGTCACCACATACTGCTTGCCGATCTCGTCGAGGAACGAGTTTTTGGTCAGCATGGTGAGGCTCGCAAAGCCGCCGATCGTCATCGCGAAAACCGGCAACGCCATGTGCCACAGATAGTCGAGCACCTGGCGCCACCACGGAAAGTCCGCGAATCCGTCGGACACGAGCCCGCGCAGCGGGAAGATGTCGAAAAAGCGCCCGCCGGCGAACAGCACGATCAGCAGAACGGCGAAAAGAAAGCTCGGGATCGCGTAGCCGACGATGATCACGCCCGACGTCCACACGTCGAAGCGCGAGCCGTCTTTGACGGCTTTGCGAATGCCGAGCGGGATCGACACGAAATAGACGATGAGCGTGGTCCACAGCCCCAGCGAGATCGACACCGGCATTTTCTCGAGCACGAGATCGACGACGGGCCGGTCCTTGAAAAACGAACGCCCGAAATCGAACGTCGCGTATTTGACGAGCATATTGAGGAAGCGTTCCACGGGCGGCTTGTCGAAGCCGAATTCGCGCTCGAGCTCTTTGAGGAAGGCGGGATCGATGCCTTGGGCGCCGCGATAGCGCCCTTCGCCCGAGCTTTGTTCGCGCGCCTGCACTTCCCCGCCCGCACCGCCTGTAATGCGCTGCGTGGGATCGGTCGACACGCCGCGCAGTTCGGCCAGCACCACGTCGATCGGGCCGCCGGGGGCGGCCTGGATGATCGCGAAATTCACGATCATGATGCCGAGCAATGTCGGCACGATCAGCAGCAGGCGGCGGAACAGGTAGCCGAGCATCAGCGGCCGCGACGCGCGCGCAGATTTGCGTCCTTGGCCGGGTCGATCCACCAGACGCTGAGATCGAAACCGCCTTTGGGCGTCGTCGGCGGCATGCCGAACTTGTCCCACGCCGCGACGCGGTCCTTGTCGGTGTACCAATTGGGGATCACCCAATGGCCCCACTGCAGCGTGCGGTCCAACGCGCGCGTGCGCTGGATCAGGCTTTCGCGGTCGGGCGCTGCGATCAGCAATTCGACGAGTTCGTCGATCGCCGCATCCTTGATGCCCACGAGATTGCGCGAGCCTTTCTGGTCGGCCTTGGCCGACGTCCAATAGTCGCGCTGCTCGTTGCCCGGCGATTCCGCCTGGCCCCAGCCCGAGACGACCATGTCGAAATCGAAATCGTCGGTGCGGTTCTGGTACTGCGCCACGTCGACATTGCGCAGGCGCGCTTCGATGCCGAGGCGCTTCAGATTCGCGATGAACGGCCCGATCACGCGCTCGAAACCGCCCTGGCCCTGGTGGATCAGGATTTCGAACTCCATCTGCTTGCCGCTTGCGTCCACGAGGCGCTGGTTGTCGATGCGCCAGCCCGCTTCGCGAAGAAGGCGTGTGGCCTCGCGCAAGCCGTCGCGGATATTGCCGCTGCCGTCGGTCTTGGGCGGATTGTATTCGGTCGTGAAAAGCTCGGGCGGCAGTTTTCCGCGCAGGCGCTCGAGAATGGCGAGCTCCTCGCCCTGCGGCAGGCCGCGCGCGGCGAGTTCGGAATTGTCGAAATAGCTGCGCGTGCGCACATAGGCGTCGAAAAACAGATTCTTGTTCGACCATTCGAAATCGAACGCGTGGGCGAGCGCTTGGCGCACGCGCCGGTCGTCGAACGGTTTGCGCCGCGCGTTCATGGCCAGCGCCTGCATGCCCGCCACGCGCGATTCGGCGATTTCGATTTTGCGCAGCAGCCCGTCGCGCAAGGCGGGCGTTTCGTAGCCTTGCGCCCATTGGCGCGCGATGTTTTCGAGCTTGAGGTCGAAGGCGCCTGCAAGGAACGCTTCGTGCGCCACGGTCGGGTCGCGGAACCATTCGGTGCGCAGCGTATCGAAATTGTGCCGGCCGCGATTGAGGGCGAGATCGCGGCCCCAATAGTCGGCCACGCGCCGCAAGGTCACGGTGCGGCCCATCTCGAAGCTGTCGATGCGGTAGGGGCCCGAGCCCAGCGGCGGCTCGCCGAGCGGGCGGTCGAAATCTTTGCCCTCCCACCATTTGCGCGACAGGATCGGGATCTGGCCCACGATCAGCGCCAACTCGCGGTTCTCGCCGTTGCGGAACACGAAGCGCACTTTGCGCGGCCCCGTTTTTTCGGCGCGCACCACGTCGGCGTAATAGGCGCGGTAGAAGGGCCGGCCCTTGGCCTTCAGCGTTTCGAAGGTCCAGATCGCGTCTTCAGGTTCGATCGGCGAACCGTCGTGGAAGCGGGCGTTCGGGTTGAGTTCGAACTCGACCCAGGAGCGGTCGGCCGGGGTCTCGACCGTGCTGCAGACGAGGCAATACATCGTGAAGGGCTCGTCGTCCGAGTTTGCCATCATCGATTCGACCGTGAAGCCGACCGAGCCGGCGGCGAGGCCCCGTATGATCCAGGGATTGAAATTGTCGAAGCTGCCGATCGCGTGCAGGCGCACCTCGCCGCCTTTGGGCGCGTTCGGGTTCACATGCAGGAAATTGCGGAAGCCGGCCGGATATTTGATGTCGCCATGCATGGCGATCGCGTGTTTGGGCCCCGTGCCGGGGGCAAGCGTTTGGGCGGCAGCGGGCAGGGCAAGAGCCGCAAGGGCGAAGGCAGCAAAAGCAACGACGCGCATGGGGTTTTGTCCAAATCCAGGGGGGGCGGGGACCGACACTAGCCCGAATTTGACTTTAACCAATGCGAAGAAACAAGAGGGCTTAGGGGCTGCGCGCGGCCAGCGAATCGTCGAGCATTTCAAGGCCGCGACGCAACGCACCCTCGAGAAATTGCGTTGCGTCGAAATCGGCGAATTCCACAGTCGTATGTTCGAGTATCCCCGGTGTCGCAAGCTGGGCGAGATGCCGGCGCAAGGCGGGCTCGAGGAGGGCGCGTGCGCGCACGCCCGGGCCTGCCACGACGACGTTCTCGGGCTGCAGCAATTGCAGCAGGATCGAAACGCCCTCGGCCAGCACTTGGGCGGCCCCGTCGAACACGGCGGCCGCACGCGCATTGCCGGCGGCGGCGAAGGCCACGAGCTCCGCCATCTCGGCCTCGCCCGCTGGGGCGGCAGCCGGCGTGCCAAGGGCCAAGCGCACGTCGCGATAGAGCGCGTAGTCGGCGATCGACGCCTCGATGCAGCCGCGCGCGCCGCAGCGGCATTGCGGCCCGTGCGCGCCGATGCGGATATGGCCGTATTCGCTGCCGCCCGCGCGCACGCCGCGATAGAGCTTGCCGTCGAACAGCAGGCCGAGCCCGACACCTTCGCCGAGCAAAATCGCCGCCGTGCGCCCGCGCGCATAGCGCATGTGGCGCTGCGCCAAACCGAGCGCCAATGCCCCTGCGTCGTTTTCGACCGCGACCGGACAATCCAAATGCGTCCGCAAGGCCGCCGCCAGCCCCACGTCGCGGCAATCAAGCACCGGGCTCCAAACGACCACGCCGCGTTCGGCATCGACGAAACCCTGGAACGCGACGGCAAGCGCATCGATGCGCGGGGCGTGCAACGCCGCCAACGCGCGATCGACGAAGCCAGCAAGGACGGCGCATACCTCGTCCGCACTGCGCCCGCGCAAGGCAAGATCCTCGACGAGGGGTTCGCGCAAGCTGCCTTGCGCATCGGCAAGCGCAAGTTCCACGCGCGCATAGCCCACGCGCAGGCTCGCAACCGTGCCGGCATCGGGTGCAAAATCGAGGCGCACCGAAGGGCGGCCGCGGATATTGCGCAAGGGCGCGGTCTCGTCGTCGGCGACCTCGCGCAGCACGCCGCGTGCTGCAAGGGCCGCCGTTGCGGCCGAAACCGTGGCCGGGCTCAAGCCCAATTGGCGCGCCAAATCGGCGCGCGCCGTCGCCCCGAATTGGCGCAAATGGCTCAGGACCAAGCGCTCGGGGCGCAATCGTGCCGAATTTTCTTCGTATGTCGAACTAAAATCGACCATTTTCTCGCATTCACGCGTGTGTTTTGTAATTTTCTTGCGCTTTCTTCCTGGAGAACCCAGTATTTTATTCTATCCAAAAAATAAAAATTGACAAGGCGCTTGCGCTGTCGCTGAATAGAGCCAACGCAAGCACCAAGCTTGAAGAACAATCAAAACGGGAGGAATGCGCAATGCAACGCTTCACGATGAACCGTCGTCATTTGCTCGCCGCAGGCATGATTGCGGCGTCGCTGACCGCTTCGGGCGCGGTCTTCGCGCAAGCGCGCGGGCCGGTGATCGGCGTGAGCTGGTCGAACTTCCAGGAAGAGCGTTGGAAGACCGACGAAGCCGCGATGAAGACCGCGATCGAGCGTGCGGGCGGCACCTATCTTTCGGCCGATGCGCAATCCTCGCCCGCCAAGCAGCTGACCGACATCGAAAGCCTGATCGCGCGCGGCGCCAAGGCGCTGATCGTGCTGGCGCAAGATGCGCAAGCCGTGCGCCCGGCGGTCGAGAAGGCCGTCAACGAAGGCATTGCCGTCGTCGGCTACGACCGCCTCATCGAAAATCCGAACGTGTTCTATCTCACTTTCGACAATGTCGAGGTTGGCCGCATGATGGCGCGCGAAGTGCTGAAGGCGAAGCCCGAAGGCAACTACGTGTTCATCAAGGGCTCAGGGGCGGACCCCAACGCCAATTTCCTGTTCCAGGGTTCGATGGAAATCCTGAAGCCGCATATCGATTCGGGCAAGATCAAGAATGTCGGCGAAGCCTTCACCGACGGTTGGCTTCCCGCCAACGCCCAGCGCAACATGGAGCAGTTTCTCACGCGCAACCAAAACAAGGTCGATGCCGTCGTGGCCGCCAACGACGGGACGGGCGGCGGTGCGATCGCTGCTCTGGCCGCACAAGGTCTCGCAGGCTCGGTGCCCGTGTCGGGCCAGGATGCGGACCGTGCGGCCCTCAACCGGGTCGCGCTCGGCACGCAGACCGTGACGATCTGGAAGGACGCGCGCGAGCTTGGCCGCACGGCGGCCGAAATCGCGGTGCAGTTGGCAAGCGGCAAGAAGCTTGCCGAAATTCCGGGTTCGATGGTTTGGAACCAAGGCCCCAACAAGGCCAACATGCACTCGATCTTCCTGCGCCCCGTGCCGGTCACATCCGCCAATCTCGGCGTCGTGATCGATGCGGGCTGGGCCACCAAGGCTGCCGTCTGCCAGGGTGTGCCCGCGGGCCGCGTCGCGGCCTGCAACTGAGCCTCTAAGTCCGACTGCTCCCCATGACCCGCCAGCTGCGCGCGCTTGAAATCGACCCGCGGCTGGTGGGCATGTTGGGGGCACTCGCCGCCATCTGGGTCGGTTTCGATCTTCTGTCGGGCGGGGCGTTTCTTACGCCGCGCAATCTGTGGAATCTGTCGGTGCAGACCGCGTCCATCGCGGTCATGGCGTGCGGCATGGTTCTCATCATCGTCACGCGAAACATCGACCTGTCGGTCGGCGCCGTTCTCGGCTTTGTCGGCATGCTCGTGGGCGTGCTGCAAGCGCGCCTGCTGCCCGAGCTTCTCGGGCTCGAGCATCCGGCGACGTGGCTCATCGCGGTCGTGGCGGCCATCCTCGCAGGCGGCGCCATCGGCTTGCTGCAAGGTTCGCTCATCGCCTATCTCGGCATTCCGTCTTTCATCGTCACGCTGGGCGGCCTGCTCGTGTGGCGCGGGGCCGCCTGGTGGGTCACGCAAGGCCAGACAGTCGCGCCCATGGACGGTGCCTTCCGCAAACTCGGCGGCGGCATCGAGGGGGCGATCGGTGCTCCCTTGTCGTGGGCAATCGCCGCTCTGGGCTGTGCGGCGATCCTTGCGGCCTTGTGGTTTGCGCGCCAACGCAAGCTGCGTTTCGGCTTCGCCGTGCGGCCCGCATGGGCTGAGGCGACGGTGGCCTTGCTTTCGTGCGGTGCCGTCGTCGGTGCCGTTGCCGTCGCGAATGCTTACTATCTTCCGCCGCGCGTGGCCGAGCGTTTGGCGCAAGCGCAAGGCCTTGCGATCCCCGAAGGCGGACTCTTCATCGGCCACGGGCTTGCGGTCCCTGTGCTCGTGGCGCTCGGCGTCGGTCTTGCGATGACGGTGCTCGCGATGCGCACGCGCTTCGGGCGCTACGTGTTCGCGATCGGCGGCAATCCGGAAGCGGCCGAATTGTCGGGCGTCAATACGCGCCGCACGCTCATGAAAGTGTTCGGCCTCATGGGCGTGCTTTGCGGTATTGCCGCGTGCATCTCGACCGCACGCCTCAATGCCGCGACCAACGCTGCGGGCACGCTCGACGAGCTCTACGTGATCGCGGCTGCCGTGATCGGGGGCACGTCGCTCGCAGGCGGGCTCGGCACGATCGCGGGGGCGATGCTGGGGGCACTCGTGATGCAGTCGCTGCAGTCGGGCATGGTGCTGCTCGGCGTGGATGCGCCGATGCAGAACATCGTCGTCGGCCTCGTGCTCGTCTTTGCCGTGTGGGTCGATACGGTCTATCGCCGGGGGATCCGATGAGTTTTCCGCTTGTCGAAATGCGCGACATCTCGATCGCGTTCGGCGGCATCAAGGCCGTCGACGGCGTGTCGGTCGATCTGCATGCGGGCGAGGTCGTGGCCCTGCTCGGCCACAACGGCGCGGGCAAATCGACGCTGATCAAAATTCTGTCGGGCGCTTATCCGGCGGACGCGGGCGAAATCCGCGTGCGCGGGCAGCAAGCGCGCATCGCCAGCCCGCGCGACGCTAAAACCTACGGCATCGAGACGATCTACCAGACGCTGGCGCTGGCCGACAATGTCGATGCCGCCGCCAACGTGTTCCTCGGCCGCGAGATCGTCACGCGATGGGGAACGCTCGACGATGCGGCGATGGAATCGCAAACGCGCCAAGTGATGGCGCGCCTCAATCCGCACTTTCGGCGCTTCAAAGAGCCCGTGCGCGCTTTGTCGGGCGGCCAGCGCCAGTCGGTCGCGATCGCGCGCGCGATCTATTTCGACGCCAAGATCCTGATCATGGACGAGCCCACCGCCGCACTCGGCCCGGCCGAAACCAAACAGGTCGGCGAGCTGGTGCTGGAGTTGAAGCGCCAGGGGATCGGCATTTTCCTGATCAGCCACGACATCCACGACGTGTTCGATCTTGCCGACCGCGTCAGCGTCATGAAAAATGGCCGCTTGGTCGGGACTGCACGCGTCGAAGACGTCACGAAGGACGAGGTTTTGGGCATGATCATTCTGGGCAAATGCCCGCCGGGTGCCATCCCCGGCCCGGGTGCGAGTGCGGATTCATGAGTGCGGTCTATTCCGATCTGGCCGGCAAACACGTGTTCGTCACCGGCGGCGGCTCGGGCATTGGGGCCGACACGGTGCGCGCCTTTGCCGCACAGAACGCAAAAGTGAGTTTTGTCGATGTGGCCGAAGCTCCCTCGCAAGCGCTCGCGGCCGAACTGGGTGCGAACGTCGCTTTCGAAAAATGCGATCTGCGCGATATCGCGGCGTTGAAGGCGGCGATGAAAGATCTGCGCGCGAAATTCGGCCCGATCCAAGTGCTCGTGAACAACGCCGCCAACGACGAGCGCCATAAATTCTTGGACGTCACGCCCGACTATTTCGACGACCGCGTCGCGGTCAACCTCAAGCCCGCCTATTTCGCCGCCCAAGCAGCGATCCCGGACATGCAGGCGGCCGGCGGCGGCGCCATCGTCAATCTGGGCTCGGTCTCTTGGATGTCCGGCTCGGCCGATCTCAGCGCTTACGCCACGCTCAAATCCGCCGCCTACGGCCTCACGCGCGTGCTCGCGCGCGAATTCGGGCCTGCCAATATCCGCGTCAATTGCGTGATACCGGGCTGGATCATGACGCAGCGCCAGATCGAAAAATGGCTCACGCCCGAAGGCGAGCGCGAAATCATGGAACGCCAGTGCCTGAAGCGGAAATTGCAGCCGGTCGAGATCGCCCGTACGGTCGTGTTTCTGGCGTCGGACTCGGCATCTGCCATCACGTGCCAGCAGCTGATCGTGGATGGCGGCTGGGTCTAGCCTGCGAGGGCCGCGATCGCTGCCGCGTGCACGCGCGCATCGCCTGCGGCCACCACGCGCCCGTCGCTCTCTAAAGTGAGCTTGTTGCCTTGCCAGTCGGTCATCAGGCCGCCGGCCCCCGCCAGCACGGGCACGACCGCGACATAGTCGTAGATGCCAAGCCCCGCTTCGATGTCGAGATCGGCGTAGCCTGAGGCCACGAGACCGTAGGCGTAGCAATCGCCGCCATACATCGGCAATTTCACCTGGGTGCGCACGCGCTCGAAGGCCGGGAAGTTTTCTTTGAACATCAGCGGCGACGAACAATAGAGCGTCGCCGTGTCGAGTGCCGCGCAAGCCCGCGTGCGCACAGGTTTTTGCGTTCCGTCGCGCAAGCGATGCAGGGTTTCGCCGCCGACCGTGCCCGTCCAGCGCTCGCCTACGGCCGCACAATCGATTACGCCCAGTTGCGGCACGCCGCCCACGGCCAAGCCCACCAGCGTGCCGAACATCGGCCGCCCGCTGATGAAAGATTTGGTGCCGTCGATCGGATCGAGCACCCACACGCGCGCGGCGTCGGTCCGCTCGCGGCCGTATTCTTCGCCGATGATGCCGTCGTGCGGACGTTCTTTGGCGATGAGATTGCGCATCGCTTCTTCGGCGGCACGATCCGCGACCGTTACGGGCGAGGCGTCCGACTTGTCGTCGACGGCAACGCCCGTGCGGAAATAGCGCAGCACGATGGCGGCCGCCGCATCGGCAAGCCGCCCCGCAAACGCAATGTCGTCGGCATCGACGGCCATCGGCGCCTCAGCGCGTGGGAACGGGCTTCGGCCCCGAATAGTCGTAGAAGCCGCGCTTGGTCTTGCGGCCGAGCCAGCCCGCTTCGACGTATTTCACCAGCAGCGGGCAGGGGCGGTATTTCGAATCCGAGAGCCCGTCGTAAAGCACGTGCATCACGGCAAGGCACGTGTCGAGGCCGATGAAATCGGCAAGCTCGAGCGGGCCCATCGGATGGTTGGTGCCGAGTTTCATGGCCGTGTCGATCGATTCGACCGAGCCCACGCCCTCGTAGAGCGTGTAGACGGCTTCGTTGATCATCGGCAGCAGGATGCGGTTGACGATGAAGGCCGGGAAATCTTCGGCCGTCGCCGAAATCTTGCCGAGCTTGGCGGTGAGTTCCTTGACCGCCTCGTAGGTTTCGTTCGACGTCGCGATGCCGCGGATGAGCTCGACGAGCTGCATCACGGGAACGGGGTTCATGAAATGCATGCCCATGAACTGCGCTGCCCGGTCGGTCGAAGCCCCCAGGCGCGTGATCGAAATCGACGAGGTGTTGGATGCGATCAACGCGGCCTTCTTCAGATGCGGGCAAAGTTTCTTGAAGATCTCGCGCTTGACCGCTTCGTTTTCCGTCGCCGCTTCGATCACGAGATCGCTGTCCGAGAAAATCGCGAAGTCCGTGCCGGTCGAGATGCGCGCGAGGGCGGCGTCCTTCGCCTCCTGCGTCATCGCCCCCTTCTTGATCTGGCGGTCCATGTTGCCCGCGATGGTCGCGACTGCTTTGGCAAGCGAGTCGGGGTTCGCGTCGAGCAGGCGCACTTCGAAGCCGTTCATCGCGCACACATGCGCAATGCCGTTGCCCATCTGGCCCGCGCCGATGACGCCGATTTTCTGGATCATGGTCTTTCTGTCCCCGGTTTCTGGAGCTATTTGCGCGGCGGCAAGGCGGCGGTGAGTTCGGGCACCAGCTTGAACAGATCGCCCACCACGCCGTAATCGGCGATCTGGAAGATCGGCGCCTCTTCGTCCTTGTTGATCGCGACGATGGTCTTGGAGGCCGACATGCCGGCGAGATGCTGGATCGCCCCCGAAATGCCGACTGCGACGTAAAGATCGGGCGCCACGACCTTGCCGGTCTGGCCCACCTGATAGTCGTTGGGCGCGAAGCCCGCATCGACCGCAGCGCGGCTGGCCCCCACGGCGGCCCCGAGCCGGTCGGCCAAGGGCTCGATCAGCGTCTTGAAGTTTTCGCCCGACGCCATGCCGCGCCCGCCCGAGACGACGATCTTGGCCGCCGTCAGTTCGGGCCGCTCGGACTTCGACAATTCCTGTTTGACGAAGCGCGCAAGACCGCCATCGGCTGCTCCCGCAACCGCTTCGACGGCGGCCGATCCGCCGCTTGCGGCCGCGGCAAAAGCCGTTGCGCGCACGGTCACGAGCTTGATCGCGTCTTTGGACTGCACGGTCGCAAGCGCATTGCCGGCATAGATCGGGCGCACGAACGTATCGGGCGACACGACCTCGACGATTTCGGAAATCTGCATCGTGTCGAGCAACGCAGCCGCGCGCGGCATCGCGTTTTTGCCCGTCGCGGTCGCGGCCGCCACGATATGGGTGTAGCCGGGTGCAAGCTTCACGATCAAAGCCGCGAGATTTTCGGGCAATGCGTGGCCAAGGCTCGCATCGTCGGCCGCCAGCACTTTGGCAATGCCCGCGATCGTCGCGGCTTCGGCGGCGACGGCCGCAATGCCCGAACCTGCGACGAGAATCTCGACCGGCCCGCCCATTTTGAGAGCGGCTGCAACGGCGTTGCGCGTGGCGGGCTTCAAGGCCGCATTGTCGTGGTCGGCGAGAACCAGAACGGACATGTCAGATCACCTTGGCTTCGTTCTTGAGCTTGTCGACGAGGGCGGCAATGTCCGGCACCTTGATGCCGCCGCTGCGCTTGGGCGGCTCTTCGACTTTGAGCGTGGCCAAACGCGGGCTCGCATCCACGCCGAGCGCTTCGGGCGTCAGCGTTTCGATGGGCTTCTTCTTGGCCTTCATGATGTTGGGCAGGCTCGCATAGCGCGGCTCGTTCAAACGCAGATCGGTCGTCACGATCGCCGGCAGCTTGAGCGCCACCGTCTCGAGCCCGCCGTCGATCTCGCGCACCACTTCGAGCCCGCCATCGGCCGGCGTCACTTTCGAGGCGAAAGTACCTTGCGGCCAGCCGAGCAGCCCTGCCAGCATCTGGCCGGTTTGGTTGCAGTCGTCGTCGATCGCCTGCTTGCCGAGAATGACGAGGGCGGGCTGTTCCTTGTCGACGATCGCCTTGAGGCATTTGGCGACCGCGAGCGGCTGCAGCTCCACATCCGTCTGCACGAGGATGCCGCGATCGGCCCCCATCGCAAGGGCGGTGCGCAGCGTTTCCTGGCATTGGAGGGCACCCAGCGACACCGCGACGATTTCGGTGGCGGCACCCTTTTCCTTGAGGCGCACGGCTTCTTCGACGCCGATTTCGTCGAACGGGTTCATCGACATTTTGACGTTGGCAAGCTCGACGCCCGTTTTGTCGGCCTTTACGCGGATTTTGACGTTGTAGTCGACAACCCGCTTGACCGCGACCAGCACTTTCATTGGCAGAACCCGGCTCTTTTGTTCGAAAATCAGGAGCCGGACAATAGGCGGGCCGCCCGCGCCCGTCAATCGAGGCCCGGTCGGGCCGAAGACGGGCGGTCTAGCGGTTTTTGCCCGGCACCCACAGCACGTCGCTGGCCCCGTCCTCGTTGGCGTGGCGCGACAGCACGAACAGATGGTCCGACAGGCGGTTGATGTAGCGGATCGCGGCCGGGTTGATTTGCGTGTGTGCGGCAAGCCGCACGATTTCGCGCTCGGCGCGGCGGGCGACCGTACGCGCGAGATGCAAGTTCGCCGCAAGCGCGCTGCCGCCGGGCAGGATGAAAGAATTGAGCGGGGCGAGAGCCGCATTCATCGCGTCGATCTCGCGCTCGAGCCGCTCGACCTGCGCTTCGACGATGCGCAAGGGCGGGTATTTGGGATCCGGGGTTTCGGGCGTGCAGAGATCGGCACCGAGGTCGAACAGATCGTTCTGGATGGCAGCCAGCATCGCGTCGATCGGGCCTGTCGCATGCAGACGTGCGAGGCCGATGCAGGCATTGGCCTCGTCGACCGTGCCGTAGGCGCCGACGCGGTCGTCGAACTTGTCCACGCGTTCGCCGTCGCCCAGCGACGTCTGGCCCGTATCGCCGCCTTTGGTGTAGATGCGCGTCAGCCTAACCATGGTTTCTTTTGACCCATACGTAGAAAATCAACAGCACCAGTGCGAGGCCCTGCAGGCCCACGCGCCAGCGCATCATGCGGTTGCCGTGGCGTTTGTTGAAAGCCCCGCCCTGGGCCATGCCGCCAAGGCCGGTGAACAGCGAAACGACGACGCCCAGAATGGCGGCCCCGATCGCGTAGGGCAGAACGACAAGCAGCATATCCATGGCCACGATGTAGGCCGCGGATCGGCGGAAGTCTAGCGCCGCTTGAACTTGAAATCGCCGCGCGCTTCTTCAAGCTCGCCCAGCAGCGCCAGCAACGCCTTGAATTTGGGGCCGATGGCTTTGCCGGCCGTCGCGGCTTGCGGCCACACGATCTCGAACGGGCCTTGGACGTCGCGCAGCAGCGCGTCCCACAGCGCGTCGAGATTGGGCGAAAAATGCGCCGAGAGCTGCAGATCGGCCGCGATCTGGCGATAGACCTTGTCCATTGTGTCGTGTTCGGGACCCAAATTCGCGCGTTTCATCGCGGCACCTCGCGGAACGATTCGTAATGGTCGACCGTTACGAAAATCAGACGGTCGCTCGAAAAAACCAGGCGCTTGGCGTTGCGTCGGCCGCACGCATAGTCGAGATCGGCCTCGGTCCAGCGCCGATTGGCGGCATTCGGCAGGCGGCCCTCGCGGTTCCAGAAACGGTCGCCGCCGATCGCTTTGCCGGGGGCCACGCGGCAGAGATCGCTGCCGGGCCGCCAACCGGCTTTTTCGGCCGCGTCCTTGTCGAGATAGCGCTCGCGCGGCAGGCGGCCGGTTTCGCGGATGCTTTTGACGGTCGCCACGAACCCGTCGACGTCGCGCAAGCGCAGCTCGGTGCCGATGCGCCGCCATTCGGCTTCGTTGGCGAAGGCGGGGGCTGCCGCCAGCAGCAACAATGCAAGAAAAGCCGAAAACAGAATCCGCATCTTCGTCAGTTTCTCCGTTCGAGCAGGCCGCGCGCCACGATGTTGGCTTGGATTTCGGCGGCCCCTTCGAAGATATTCAGAATGCGCGCATCCGCCAACAGGCGTGCCGCATCGTATTCGAGCGCATAGCCGTTGCCGCCATGGATCTGCACGCAATCGTCGGCCGCGGCCCAGGCCGCGCGCGCGGCGTAGAGTTTGGCCATCCCGGCTTCGATGTCGCAGCGCCGACCGGAATCTTTGGCGCGTGCCGCACGCCGTGTGAGCAGGCGTGCCACCGTGGTTTCGACCGCCATGGCGGCAATTTTGCCGTGCACGCGCGGAAATTCGACGATCGCGTTGCCGAATTGGCGCCGTGTGCGCGCATAGGCAAGGGCTGCGAGCGTGGCCGCTTGCGCGACACCGACCGCGCGCGCGGCCGTCTGGATGCGCGCGGTCTCGAACGTCGCCATCAACTGCCGGAAACCTTCGCCGGTTGCCTCGCCGAGCAGCCCGTCGGCCGGCACTTCGAACCCATCGAAGGCGAGTTCGTATTCGCCCATGCCGCGATAGCCGAGTGTCGCGATTTCGCTTCCTTCAAGCCCCGCCACCGGAAACGGATTTTCGGCGTGTCCGCGCGGCTTGGGCGCCAAGAAAATCGACAAGCCGCGATGGTCTTTGCTGCCGGGATCGGTGCGCGCCAACACCACGAGCAGGTCGGCGCGTGCGGCATGCGTGGCCCAGCTTTTGGCACCGGTGAGGCGCCACACACGCCCATCGAACACCGCACGCGTGGTGATGCTCCCGAGATCCGAGCCTGTATCGGGTTCGGTGAAACACGCGGCCGCGAGGCATTGGCCCGATGCGAGGGCCGGCAGCCAGCGTACGCGCTGGGCTGCAGTACCGCCGCCGCGCACAAGCTCGGCCGCGATCTCGGCGCGCGTGGCAAGCGAGCCTGTCGCGAGATGGGCGGCCGACAATTCTTCGGACGCCACGCACATCGCGATCTTGCCGAGCCCAAGCCCGCCAAATTCTTCGGGCACGCATAGGCCGAACACGCCGAGGCGCCCAAGCTTTTCGATCGCAGCGAGCGGAATTTCGCGGTCATGTCGGTGCCAGTCGTTGGCATGCGGTGCGATTTCCGCCTTCGCAAAGCGCCGCAGCGTGTCCTGCATCTGCGCCAGCGAATCGTCGTCGAGATCGGGATCGGCGGCGAGCCGCTCGGGATTCATGCTTTCGACGAGGCGACGGCGCAGCTCGGGCAAGGCCGCGTCGCCCAGCAATGCCTCGACTGCCGGGTCGGCGGCGAAAGCAGCGGCTCCTGCCGCAATCCCCATTTCGGCGGGCCGTACCGTTTCGCTCTGGCTGATTGCGATGCCGAAGGCGAGCCGCCCAAGCCCTTCGGCAAAACCGACCCGTGCGAGAATTTCAGCCGCTGGATCGGCGGCCGCACGCGCGGCCCACTCGGCCAATGCATCGAGCCCCGCGACATTGGCGGCAAGCCACGCATAGCCGTGCGCCGCCATCTGGTGATGCGCAAGCGCTGCTGCGTCCACGCGCCCGCCCTGCACCACGCGCGCGGCCAACGCAGCACGCGCAGCTTCTTCGAGTCGACGGCACGCGACAAGGGCGGGGGAAAACATCGAAGCACCTATGCTATAGAACGGCGCCCGAGCGAACCAGTTTTCTCCGCGGAGCCGTTCCATGTCGTTTCTCGACCGTATCGCCGAGTGCAACGCGCACGATCCTGCCGCCTTTCGACCGTTCTTCGTCGCAGGCCACCAAGTGGGCGCGGTGCGCCATAAGCTTGCCGAGCGTTTGCGCGGCTTTCCGGCCGTGTTCGACGTTGCCGCCGAAAGCGTGGCGCTCGTCGAAACGCTCGCAACACCAGACGCGCGCACGGCGGCCCTTGATACTGTCGTGCGCACGCTCGAGGCCGAGGGCATTGTCGCCGGGCGGCGCAACGAAGCCTATCCCGCGTTGCTCGAATGGGGCCAAACGCCGCTGTTCCAGATCGAGCGCGCGGCCGCCCCGCATTTCGGCATGCGCAGCTACGGCGTGCATATGACGGGTTATGTGCGCAAGGCGGACGGCATCCATATTTGGGTCGCCCGCCGCTCGCGCGTGAAGCCCACCTATCCCGGCATGCTCGACAACACGGTTGCCGGCGGCCAGCCTGTGGGCTTGGGCCTTCGCGAAAATCTCGCCAAAGAATGCGCCGAGGAAGCGGGCATTCCCAAATCGCTTGCGGCCCAGGCAATCAGCGTGGGCGCTATCGTCTACAAGATGGATGCGGCCGACGGCCTCAAGCCCGATGTGCAGTTCTGCTACGACCTCGAAATGCCCGCCGACTTCGTGCCGCGCAACACCGACGGCGAGATCGAAGAATTTTTCCTGTGGCCGTGGCGCGAGGTCGCGCGCATCGTTTCCGACACGAACGAGTTCAAATACAACTGCAATCTTGTGCTGATCGATTTCTTCGTGCGCCACGGCCTCTACAGCCCCGACGACCCCGACTATCTCGCGGTCGTGCGCGGCCTGCGAGGCTAGTTTTCGTTTGCGGAAAGATGCGGCCGTCGTTCGGCGCTGCATTTTTGCTATTGAGAGGCATTCTCAATAGCGTTATAGTGCTTCCCTCGCTGTTGGGAGGCGGCCGTATGTTTCTCTGCAACTGTCATGGAATTCGTGCCTCGCAAGTCGAAACTGCGTGCGCTGCGGGTTGCCGGACCGTGCGCGCGCTTTTCGAGCGTATGGCCGAAGCGCCGCCATGCTGCGGCAAGTGCATTCCCGAGATCCGCGCCCTGCTCGAGCGCCGAACAATGTCGGCCGCCGCCGCCGAATGAGCGCGGCACTCACCGTCGCCGTCGGCTGCGCGGTCGCCGGAGCGGCGGTCACAATTTTCTTGCGCCTGAGATTCGCCTTGCGCCATTCTCCGCGCGACTCAAACGCGCGAGGATAACGATGAAGGGCGACAAGGCCGTTTTGGCCGAACTCAACAAGCTGTTGACCAACGAACTCACAGCCGTGAACCAGTATTTCCTGCATGCGCGGATGTGGCGGCAATGGGGCTTCGCCAAGCTCGCCAAGCACGAATACGACGAATCGATCGGCGAGATGAAGCACGCCGACAAGGTGATCGACCGGATTCTGATGCTCGACGGTCACCCCAATCTCCAGGACCTCGGCAAGCTCAAGATCGGCGAGACCGTTCCCGAGGGTCTCGCGTGCGATCTCGAGCTCGAGCGAAACGCGCGGCCGATGCTCCAGACGGGGATCAAGGTGTGCGAAGGGGCGCACGACTACGTGACGCGCGATCTGCTGCTGCAGATCCTCGACGACACCGAAGAACATATCGACTATCTCGAAACCCAGCTCGCGCTGATCGAGAAGGTCGGCGTGCAGAATTATCTGCAGAGCCAGATGGCGCCCGGCGAATCGAGCTGAGTGAAGGCGAGGCCCTAACCCGGCCTCGCCTCCGTTCTAGCGCGCGATCGCCTGGAAGGCGGCCAGCGCCGCCATGTTGACGATCTCGCCGACCGATGCGCCGATCGGCACGATCTGGGCGGGCTTCGACAGCCCGATCAGGATCGGCCCCAGCATCGTTCCGCCCGCGAGTTTCTGCACGAGCTTCGACGAAATATTCGCCGAATGCAGGCCCGGCATCACGAGCACGTTGGCGGGGCCCGTGAGGCGGCAGAACGGGAACAGGTTGCGCATCAGATCGTAGTCGAGGGCCACGTCCGGGCTCATCTCGCCGTCGTACTCGAAATCGATCGTGCGCCCGCCCTCGGCCATGTTTTCGAGTTCCTGCACGGCCTCGCGCACCTGGGTTGCCTTCTCGCGCTGCGGATTGCCGAAATTCGAGAACGAGGTGAGAGCCACGCGCGGCTCGTGGCCGAGGCGCCGCGCGGCAGCCGCCGCCCCGATCGCGATTTCGGCCATGTCGCGCGCGGTGGGCAGTTCCGTCACGGTCGAGTCGGCGATGAACACCGTGCGCTCCTTGGTCATCATCACCGACACGCCGATGCAGCGTTTGCCCTTCTCGACGTCGATCACGCGGCGCACGTCGTCGAGCGCTTGGTAGTAGCTGCGCGTGGTGCCCGTCACCATCGCGTCGGCGTCGCCCACCGCCACCATGGTCGCGGCGAAGATGTTGCGGTCCTGGTTCACGAGGCGCTGGCAGTCGCGCTGCAGATAGCCCTGGCGACGCAGCTTGGCGTAGAGAAAATCGGTGTAGCGCGTATTGTCGCGCGACAGGCGCGCATTGTGGATCTCGAGGCCGAGCTCGGCCGGGCTGTCGGTCAGGCCCATCGCCGCCATCGTCGCCTCGATGCGTTCGACGCGGCCGATCAGCACCGGCGTGCCGTAGCCCGAATTGCGGTAGCTGATCGCGGCCCGGATCGTCTTTTCGTCCTCGCCCTCGGCGAACACGGTGCGCTTGGGGTTGGCGCGCACGGTCTCGAAGATGCGGTCGAGCATCGCGCCCGTCGGATCGCGGCGCAGATTGAGCGAATGGCGATAGGCGGCCATGTCGGCGATGGGTTTGCGCGCCACGCCCGAATCCATCGCGGCTTGCGCCACGGCGGCGGGGACGACCGAAATCAGCCGCGGATCGAAGGGCACGGGGATGATGTAGTCGGGGCCGTATTGCAGCCGCATGCCGCCGTAGGCGGCATCGAGATCGTCGGGCACGTCTTCGCGCGCAAGCTCGGCGATCGCGTGGGCGGCGGCCGCCTTCATCGCTTCGTTGATCGTGCGCGCGCGCACGTCGAGGGCACCCCGGAAGATGAAGGGGAAGCCTAGCACGTTGTTGACCTGGTTCGGGTAATCCGAGCGGCCCGTGGCGATGATGCAGTCGGGCCGTGCGGCCTTGGCTTCCTCGGGCGTGATTTCGGGATCGGGATTGGCCATCGCGAAGATGATGGGCTTGGGCGCCATCGTCTTCAGCATGTCCTGCGTGAGCGCTCCCTTCACCGACAGGCCGAAGAATACGTCCGCACCTGCAAGCGCTTCGGTCAGCGTGCGCGCCTTGGTGGGGACGGCATGCGCCGATTTCCACTGGTTCATGGAATCGGTGCGGCCCTGGTAGATGACACCCTTGGTGTCGCACAGGATCACGTTTTCGTGCGGCATGCCGAGCGACTTCACGAGCTCGGCGCACGCGATGCCGGCCGAGCCCGCGCCGTTGATGACCATCTTGGTCGTGCGCATGTCGCGGCCCGTCAAATCGAGCGCGTTGATGAGGCCCGCCGCCGCGACGATGGCCGTGCCGTGCTGGTCGTCGTGGAACACCGGAATGTCGAGAAGCTCGCGCAAGCGCTGCTCGATCACGAAGCATTCGGGCGCTTTGATGTCTTCGAGATTGATGCCGCCGAACGTGACGCCGATATAGCGCACGCACTCGACGAACTTGTCGACGTCCTTGGTGTCGACTTCGATGTCGATCGAATCGACGTCGGCGAAACGCTTGAACAGAACCGCCTTGCCCTCCATCACGGGCTTGCCGCCGAGGGCGCCGAGATCGCCCAAGCCCAGCACGGCCGTGCCGTTCGAGATCACGGCCACGAGATTGCCTTTGGCCGTGTAGTCGTAGGCGGCGTCCGGATTCTTGGCGATGTGCAGGCACGGCCACGCAACGCCCGGCGAATAGGCGAGGCTCAGATCGCGCTGGGTGGTCAGCGGCTTGGTGGCGGTGATTTCGATCTTGCCCGCTTTGCCGCCCTGATTGTGGAACAGCAGCGATTCCTGTTCGGTGACGGGCCCGGTCTCGTTCGCCATAATTGCGTTTGCCTTCCCTCTGAAGTTCGTTTTGCTAGGCTTTGGTTCGCCATGGTACGGGGAACGGGTGCCGTTCGTCAAAACGCACGAACCGATGGGAATGCTGCACTGCAATGTCCGACACCGTCCGCGAGCCGCAAAGCGACCAAGCGCCCACGCCGATGATGGCGCAGTATCTGGAACTGAAGCGCCAGCATGAAGGGGCGCTGCTGTTCTACCGCATGGGCGATTTCTACGAGCTGTTCTTCGAGGATGCCGTCGCGGCTTCCAAGGCGCTCGACATCACGCTCACGCGCCGCGGCACCCATTTGGGCGAACCGATCCCGATGTGCGGCGTGCCGTGGCACGCGCACGAAGCCTATTTGGCGCGTCTGATCCGCCAGGGTTTTCGCGTGGCGATCTGCGAGCAGATCGAAGACCCGGCCGAGGCCAAAAAACGCGGCAGCGGCAAAAGCCTCGTGCGGCGCGACGTGGTGCGCGTCGTCACACCCGGTACCCTCACCGAAGACACGCTGCTCGATGCGCGCGCCAACAATTATCTGTGCTGCCTCGCGGAAGCCGCAGGATCGCTCGGCCTTGCGTGGCTCGATCTTTCGACCGGCGATTTCCGCGTCGAGACCGCGACGGCCCCGGGCCTGTCGGCCGCCCTCGCGCGCATTGCCCCCGGCGAATTGCTGCTCGCCGATCGTTTGCTCGCGCGCGACGACATCGCGGCTGCCGTCGCACCGCTGAAACGCGCATTGACGCCACTGCCGTCGGCGCGCTTCGACAGCGAAAACGCCAAGCGGCGGCTCGAAGCGCTCTACGGCGTCAAATCGCTCGACGGGTTCGGCGCCTTCGCGCGTGCGGAAATCGCGGCGGCGGGCGCTCTCGTCGATTACGTGGAACTTACGCAAAAAGGCCGCGTGGGCCGTCTGCAAACGCCGCAGCGCCAATCGGCCGCAGGCCTGCTCGAGATCGATCCCGCCACGCGCCGCTCGCTCGAAATCGCCGAAACCCAAACCGGCGAGCGCAAAGGCTCGCTGCTCGCCACGATCGACCGCACGCAGACGGCGGCAGGGGCGCGCTTGCTTGCCGCACGCCTTGCCGCCCCCTTGGCCGATGCGCGCGCGATCGGCCGTCGGCTCGACATGCTCGGCTATTTCGTGGAGTCCGAAAATGCGCGCGCGTCGTTGCGCGAAACGCTGAAGGGTTTCCCCGATCTCGAGCGTGCGGTGCAGCGCCTGGCGCTGCAGCGCGGCGGCCCGCGCGATTTGTCCGCCCTCGGCCAGGGCTTGGCACGCCTGCCGCAGGTGCGCGCCCAAGTGCGCGCACAAGGGCTCGACGCGGCCCCCGAAGGGATCGGCCAAGCGCTCGACGATTTGGGCGAACACTCCGTCCTGGCCGATCTGCTGGCGCGCGCCCTGGGAGCCGACCTGCCGCTCGACATGCGCGACGGCGGCTTCGTGCGCGCAGGCTTCGCACCCGAGCTCGACCGCATCCTTGAGCTTCGCGACGAAAGCCGCCGCCTCGTGGCGGCTTTGCAGCAGCGCTATGTCGAGGCGACCGGCATTTCGACGTTGCGCATCAAGCACAACAACGTGATCGGCTATTTCGTCGAAGCCAACGCCAACGTCGCCGACAAGTTGCTGAAACCCGGCGGCATCTTCATCCATCGCCAGACGATGGCAGGGGCCGTGCGCTTCACGACGATCGAACTCGGCGAGCTCGAGAACGCCGTCGTGGGGGCCCGCGACAAAGCGCTCGCCCTCGAGCTTTCCATCTTCGCCGACCTTGTGCGCGATGTGCTCGCGCACAGCGACGCGATCCTGCGCGCCGCCCGCGCGTTGGCCGAACTCGATGTTGCCGCAAGCTTGGCCGATCTTGCGGTCGAGCGCGAATGGTGCCGGCCGGTCGTGGACGACAGCCGCGTGTTCGCGGTGGAAGGCGGCCGCCATCCGGTCGTCGAAGCGGCCTTGGCCGAGCAGGCGCAAGGGTTTGTCGCCAACGATTGCCGCTTGGATGCAGACGGCGGACAGTTTTTGTGGCTCGTGACGGGCCCCAACATGGCCGGCAAATCGACGTATCTGCGGCAGAACGCGTTGATCGCGATCTTGGCGCAGAGCGGTGCTTATGTGCCCGCCAAATCGGCGCATATTGGTGTCGCCGACCGGCTGTTCAGCCGCGTGGGGGCGGCCGACGATCTGGCGCGCGGGCGGTCCACGTTTATGGTCGAGATGGTCGAGACGGCGGCGATCCTCAATCTTGCGACCGAACGCTCGCTCGTGATTCTCGACGAGATCGGGCGCGGGACCGCGACCTACGACGGCCTTTCGATCGCGTGGGCGTGCGTGGAGCATCTGCACGACGTCAACCGATCGCGCGCCTTGTTCGCCACGCACTACCACGAGCTCACGGCCCTTGCCGCGAAACTCGCGGGCCTCGCCTGCCGCACGATGCGCGTCAAGGAATGGAAGGGCGAGGTCGTGTTCCTGCACGAGGTTGCGGCCGGTACCGCCGACCGCTCCTACGGCATCCATGTGGCGAAGCTTGCAGGCCTGCCGGCCGCCGCCGTGGCACGCGCGGAGACCGTTTTGGCGGCCCTCGAAAGCAGCCCCGAACAGCGCAATCTCGGCAAGCTCGCCGAAGATCTGCCGCTGTTTGCCGCACGTCCCAAAGGCGGGCCTGTTGCCGATGCGGCTGCACCGAGTGCGTTGGCCAAAGCGCTCGCCGATCTCAATCCCGATGAACTTGCCCCCAAACAAGCGCTTGAAGCGCTTTACGCGCTCAAGGCGCTTTTGCTGAAGGAGAAGGCCGAATGAAAGTCGCATTGCTGACGGGTGCGGGCAAAGGCATGGGTGCCGCGTGTGCCCGCGAGCTTGCCGCCCGCGGCTGGGGTGTCGCCTTGCTGTCGCCGTCGGGCCGGGCGGTCGAGCTTGCCGCCGAACTCGGCGGCGTGGGCGTGACGGGCTCGGTGCTTGAAACCGCCGACCTGCAAAAGCTTGTCGATGCGGCGATGGCAAAATGGGGCCGTATCGACGGCGTGGTCACCTCGACGGGCCACCCGCCCAAAGGCGATCTCTTGGCGCTCAGCGACGAAGATTGGGCCAAGGGCCTCGAGCTCGTGATCCTCGACGTCGTGCGCCTGGCGCGCATCGTCACGCCGATCATGGAAAAACAGGGCGCGGGCGCATGGGTCAATATCTCGACTTACGCGGCCTTCGAACCCGATTTGATGTTTCCGATTTCTTGCGCGATGCGTGCGGGCCTCGGCGCCTTCGCCAAACTCTACGCCGACCGCTACGCCAAGGCGGGCATTCGCATGAACAATCTGCTGCCCGGCTTCGTCGACTCTTTGCCCGTCAAAGAAGCGCTGCTGCCGCGCATCCCGCTGGGCCGCTACGGCAAAGCCGAAGAGATCGCCAAGACAGCGGCGTTCCTCTTGTCCGAAGACGCGGGCTACATCACCGGCCAAAATCTGCGCGTCGACGGCGGCATCACGCGGGGGGTTTAGCGCACGCCGAGCAGTTCCACGTCGAACACGAGTGTGGCGTTGGGCGGGATCACGTTGCCGGCACCGCGTGCGCCGTAGCCGAGCTCGGGCGGGATCACGAGCGTGCGTTTGCCGCCGATTTTCATCGTCGCCACACCCTCGTCCCAGCCGCGAATGACGCGGCCCTGGCCCAGTGGAAACTCGAACGGCTGGCCGCGATCGACCGAGGAGTCGAATTTCGCACCCCGTTTGCCGTCTTGCAGCAGCCAGCCCGTGTAATGCACGCGCGCGGTCTGGCCCGACGTGGGGGCGGCACCAGTCCCTTCGACAATGTCGAGAATGCCGAGGCCCGAACGGGTGCGCGTGGCTGTCGCAAGATCGGGCGGGGTTTGGGCGTCCGAAGATTCGATCGCGGTCATGGCGATAAAGGTTCCGAGCAAGAGGCGGCGGGTCAAAGCGAGGTTTTTCATGGGCGGCACTTTAGCGGCGCGGGGCCGGCATTGCCACTGTTCCGGCACGCGCGAACACAAGTTCAAGGCGGCCATAGGGCGGATTTGCGTCGGGCGGCAACGGGATGCGCGCGCGCGACTCGATTTGGCCGGCACCGCCGCCGCTGAGCCAGCCCAGCGGCACCGTTATCCCGATACCGGGATCGATGCCCGAGCTCGAGCCGCCCGAGGCGCCAATACCGACGCGCGGACGCTCGGGTGCCGTCGCCGCCGTCGCGATTTCGCCCGCAATGCGCGTGCCGTCGGGGGCGATTAAGGTCGCAGCCAGCAAGCGTTCGGCCCCCGTCGCGCCGATTTCGATAGTCCGGCCGCCGTCGGCGAGCCCCTCGGCAATCATCGTGCGGATCTGCGGGGCGGGGGCGGTGCACGCGGCTGCAGAAAGAGCCGCAAAGAGGACAAAAACAGGGCGCAAAGATCGAACTCCCGGCGACGCGAGAACCCACTATATACTGGTACGATGGAAACGGCCGAACGCCTCGACGACCTGCCCCTGCCCGCCTCGAAAGAGGTCGCGAACCAGCGCGCCATTCTCGACCGGCGCGCGGTCGATGCCGCACTTGAAGCGCTTGCCCAGCGCATGGCGCGCGAGCCCGAGCAACGGCGCGCGGCGATGCGCGACGTGCTCAAAGCCGCGTTGCAGGCGGGCCGTGCGGAAATCCGCCGCCGCTTCGAAGAGCGCGAAGCAAGCGGCGGCCAGACCGTGCGCGCGGGCTCGTTCCTGATCGACCAGATCGTTCGGCTCGTCTACGACTTCGCCGACCGCCATGTCTATCCGCTGCCCAACCCGACCACGGCCGAGCGCGTGACGATCGCGGCCGTCGGCGGCTACGGGCGTGCGGAGCTCGCACCCCAGTCGGACATCGATCTGCTGTTCGTGCGGCCCTACAAATCCAATCCGCGCATCGAACAGCTCGTCGAATTCGTGCTCTATCTTTTGTGGGACCTCGGCTTGAAGGTCGGGCACGCCACGCGCTCGATCGAGGAATGCCTGCGCCTTGCGCGCGAAGACCACACGATCCGCACGGCCCTGCTCGAGAGCCGCTATCTGTGGGGCGACGACAAGCTGTTCCTCGAATTGAAGAAGCGCTTCTTCGCCGAGATCGCCAAATCGACGGCGGCCGATTTCGTCGAAGCCAAGCTCGACGAGCGCAACAAGCGCCATCAGCGCACCGGCGATTCGCGCTACGTGCTCGAGCCCAACGTCAAAGACGGCAAAGGCGGCCTGCGCGATCTGCACACGCTGTTCTGGATCGGCAAATACGTGCACCGCGTCGACCAGGTGGCCGATCTCGTGCTGAAGGGCGTCTTCACGTCCGACGAAGCGGCCAAGTTCGACAAGTGCCAGGAGTTCCTCACGAGCGTGCGCTGCCATCTGCACTATGTCGCGGGCCGGCCCGAAGACCGGCTCACCTTCGACGTGCAGGGCGAGATCGGCCGGCGCATGGGCTACACCGACCATCGCGGGACGCGCGGCGTCGAGCGCTTCATGAAGCACTATTTCCTCGTCGCCAAAGACGTCGGCGATTTGACGCGCATCTTCTGCTCGGCCCTCGAGATCGAGGAGGGCAAGCGCGCCACGCTCGGCGTCGCAGGCTGGAAGTCGATGTTCAAGGGCCGCGCCAAGAAGCTCGGCGACGGGCGCTTTGCGGTCGAAAGCGGGCGCCTCACCGTGGCGCGCGCGGACGTGTTCGAAAAGGACCCCGTCAATTTCCTGCGCCTGTTCCGCGTGGCGCAGGAAAGCGAGCTCGACGTGCACCCCTATGCGCTGCGCCTCGTGCGCCAGTCGCTGCGGCGCGTGGACGGGGCTTTGCGCGCCAATCCGGAAGCCAACAAATTGTTCCTCGACATGCTGACCGACAGCCGCGCGGAGACGACGTTGCGCCGCTTGAACGAAGCGGGCGTGTTCGGCCGCTTCGTGCCCGATTTCGGCCGCGTCGTGGCGCAGATGCAGCACGACATGTACCATGTGTACACGGTCGACGAGCATACGATCTTCGCGATCGGCATTCTGCACCGCATCGAAGCGGGCGAGCTTGTCGTCGACCATCCGCTCGCGAGCGAAGTGATCCATCAGGTCGCCTCGCGTCGCGCGCTCTATCTCGCCGTCCTGCTGCACGACATCGCCAAAGGTCGCGGCGGCGACCATTCGATTCTGGGGGCCGAGATCGCGCTGAAGCTCGGGCCGCGTCTGGGTCTCACGGAAGAGGAGACCGAGACGTGCGCGTGGCTCGTGCGCTGGCACCTCGCCATGTCGGCCACGGCCTTCAAGCGCGACATCCAGGACCCGCAGGCGATCCGCGCGTTTGCCGAGCATGTGCAGAGCCCGGAGCGCCTGCGTCTCTTGCTGTGCCTCACGGTCGCCGACATTCGCGCGGTCGGTCCCGGCGTGTGGAACAATTGGAAGGCGACCTTGCTGCGCGAGCTTTACGCGCGCACGGCCGAAGCGCTTGCGGGCAATTACGGCGAGACCGGCACGTTGCAGCGCGTCGCGGCCGCCCAAGGGCGCCTGCGCGAGGAGCTGCGCGACTGGAACGATGCCGACTTTGCGTGGTTCTCGGGCCTTGCCTATCCCGCCTACTGGCTGTCGCTCGATGCGGGCTCGCAAGCCCGCCATGCGCGTTTCGTGCGCGAGGCCGAGCAAGCGCATCTGCCGCTCGCCATCGACACGCGCATCGACCGCGCGCGCTCGATCACCGAAATCACGATCTACACCGACGACCATCCGGGCCTGTTCTCGCGCATCGCGGGTGCCATCGCCTATGGCGGGGCCAACATCGTGGCGGCCAACGTGTTCACGCTGTCGAACGGGCGGGCACTCGACACGTTTTCGATCCAGGAGGCTTCGGGCGATCTCGACGCGCAGCCGGCCGCCTATGCGCGGCCCGAGAAGCTTGCGCGCCTTGCGACGCACATCGAAGGGGCGCTCGGCGGGCGCTTGCGCCTGCGCGAGCAGCTGCGCAAGCGGCCCGCGATCCCGAGCCGCATGCAGGTCTTCACCGTGCCGCCGCGCGTGCTGATCGACAATCTCGCGTCCAAATACCACACGCTCGTCGAAGTGAACGGCCGCGACCGTGTGGGTTTCCTCTACGACGTCACGGCCGCGATCACGGCCTTGGGCCTGTCGATCCGCATGGCGAAGATCACGACCTACGGCGAGCGCGCGGTCGACGTGTTCTACGTCGTCGACGTGTTCGGCCAGAAGATCGTCGAAGACGACAAGCTCGAGCGCATCCGCGAGACGCTGCTGCAAGCGCTCGTCGATCCCGAGGCGGCGGATCCCGCCAAACCGCGCAAACGCGGAAGCCCCGAAGCAGCGGAATAGACACAAGGATGGCATCCTCTTTTCCCGAAGAACTGCGCGCGCGCGCCCACCTGCCCGGCATGACCGTCGAACTGCGCCATCGCCAGGCTTCGCCGGGCGCACCCGAGGCGATCGGCATCGTGCTGACGGGCCAGCCGCATCTGCCGGAACTTGGCTACAATCCCATGGGCATGTGGCTCGATTTCCAGCGCCGGCTTTGGGCGCCGTGGTTCGCGATGTGGGGCCTCGCTTTGCCCGACCGCCGCGACGAGCGCTAGCGCCCCCGTCGAACATGTCGCTCGCGCGCCCTATCGCGACGGTCGGCGCCTACACGCTGCTGAGCCGCGTGCTCGGCTTCGTGCGCGACATGCTGATCGCGGCGTATCTGGGCGCAGGGCCCGTCGCCGACGCGTTTTTCGTCGCGTTCAAATTCCCGAATTTCTTTCGCCGCCTGTTTGCCGAGGGGGCGTTCGCCGCCGCCTTCGTGCCGATGTTCGCAGGCACGGTCGCGACCAAGAGCAAGGCGGCGGCGCGCGAGTTCGCCGAGGAAGCGCTCGCCGTCCTTCTCGTGGCGCTGTTCGCACTCGTGGTCGCGTGCGAGTTCGGCATGCCGTGGATCTTGCGCGTCGTCGCCCCCGGCTTTGCCGACGAGCCCACGCGCTTCACGCTCGCCGTCGAGTTCACGCGCATCACGTTTCCGTATCTCTTGTTCATCAGCCTCGTGTCGCTGCAGGGCGGCGTGCTCAATTCGCTCGACAAATTCGCGGCCGTGGCGGCCACGCCCATCCTGCTCAATCTGTGCATGATCGGCGCCTTGCTGGGCCTTGTGGGTCGTGTACCCACGGCCGGTCACGCCGCCTCGTGGGGCGTGCTTGCGGCGGGCCTCGCGCAGTTCCTGTTCCTCGCCGTTGCGTGCAGCCGGGCCGACATGGCCTTGCGCCTGCGCTGGCCGCGCCTGAGCGACAACGCGAAGACGCTCTTGAAGCGCATGGCGCCGGTGGCCCTCGGCTCGGGGGCCGTGCAGATAAATCTTGTGATCGACGTGATGTTGGCCTCGCTGCTCGCGGCAGGGTCGATCAGCTGGCTCTACTACGCCGACCGCGTCTACGAATTGCCGCTGGCGGTGATCGGCATTGCGATCGGCACGGCCCTGCTGCCGCTGATGTCCAAACAGGTGCGCAGTGGCGACGAGGCGGCGGCACTCGCCACGCAGAACCGCGCCCTTGAAGCCGCAGGCCTCCTCACGCTGCCCGCGACGGCGGCGCTTGTGGTGCTGGCCGAGCCCGTCGTTGCGGGCCTGTTCGAGCGCGGCGCTTTTGCCGCATCCGACGTTGCCGCCACGGCCGCAGCCCTCATCGCCTACACGGTGGGCCTGCCGGCTTACGTGGCCGTGAAGGTGCTGGCCCCCGCCTTCTATGCGCGCGAAGACACCAAAACGCCGGTCAAGATCGCCGTCCTCTGCGTCGTGTTGAACAGCGTCGTCGGCTTTGCCTCGATGCAGGTTATCGGCCATGTTGGCTTGGCGCTCGCAACTGCCCTGTCGGCTACTGTGAATGCGCTGCTGTTGCTGCGCGCCCTTGCGGCCCGCGGGCAGTTCGTGGCGAGTGCAAGGCTACGCCAGCGCCTGCCGCGCCAACTGGCCGCGACCGCCGCGATGGCTTTGGGCCTGTGGCTTGCTCTGCAGGCCGCGGCACCCTTCATGGCCGAGCCCGGCATTTTGCGCTTGGCCGTGCTTGCGGGGCTCGTCGCGTTCGGGTTGGCACTGTACGCGATCGCTGCCTGGGTTTGCGGTGCGGCCGACCGCGCGGATTTGCGCGCCCTGCTGTCGCGCCGCACTTGATTAACGCCGAAAAGGCCGCCATAAGCTGCGGCCCATGAACCGCATCTTCTCGGGCATCCAGCCCACCGGCAACCTGCATCTCGGCAACTATCTCGGCGCGATCCGCAACTGGGTCAAGCTGCAGCGCGACTACGAATGCATTTTCTGCATCGTCGATCTGCACGCGATCACGCTGCCGCAGGATCCGGCCGCCTTGCGCAAAGCCACGCGCGAAGTGACGGCCGCCTACATCGCCTGCGGCATCGATCCCGTCGCCTGCACGATCTTCAACCAGTCGACCGTGTCGGGCCATGCGGAACTGGGCTGGACGCTCGGCTGCTACGCCCCGCTCGGCTGGCTCAACCGCATGACCCAGTTCAAGGAGAAGGCGGGCAAGCAGCGCGACAATGCGGGCCTCGGCCTCTACGCCTATCCCGTGCTCATGGCGGCGGACATTCTGCTCTACAAAGCCACGCATGTGCCGGTCGGCGAAGACCAGAAGCAGCATCTCGAACTCGCGCGCGACTTGGCCGGCGCTTTCAACCACCGCTACGGCGTCGAGTTTTTCCCGCTGCCCGAGCCGCAGATTTTCGGGGCCGCCACGCGCGTGATGAGCCTGCGCGACGGCACGAAAAAGATGAGCAAGTCCGAGCCGTCGGAACAGAGCCGCATCAACCTGACCGACGATGCCGACACGATCGCGTCCAAGATCCGCAAGGCCAAGACCGACCCGCATGCGCTGCCCGACAGCGTGGCAGGCCTCGAGGGCCGGCCGGAAGCCGAGAACCTGCTCGGCATCTACGCGGCCCTGACCGACAAGACGCTCGAAGCCGTCGTCGCCGAATTCGCAGGCGCGCAGTTTTCGACCTTCAAGGGCGCTTTGGCCGACATGGCCGTGGCCGTTTTGTCGCCGATCACGGCCGAGATGAACCGGCTCATGGCCGATCCGGGGGCCATCGACGCGATCCTGAAGCAGGGGGCCGAGAAGGCCAACGCGATCGCCAAGCCCAATCTGCGCCAAGTCTACGAGCTGATCGGCTTCCTCGCCCCGTAAGCGCTGGGCACCCGAACGACCGGCCAAATCGCTTGCCCGTTCGGGGTTTGCGGGCGCATTCTCGTATCTGCGTGCTGATCTATCTGCCCCTTGCCGAAGTTTCGGTCGACGTTTTTCTGCTGCTGCTGCTGGGCGGCGGTGTGGGGTTTCTGTCGGGCCTGTTCGGCGTGGGCGGCGGCTTTTTGATGACGCCGCTGCTGATTTTCATCGGCATTCCGCCGGCCGTGGCAGTGGGCTCGGAAGCCGCCCAGATCGTCGCAGCTTCCGTCTCGGGCGTGCTCGCGCACATGCGCCGCGGCAATGTCGATTTCCGCATGGGCGGGGTCTTGCTGGCGGGCGGCATCGTCGGCTCCACGCTCGGCGTGCAGATCTTCAAGCTGCTGCAGGGCTTGGGCCAGATCGACCTGTTCGTGTCGCTGGCCTTCGTTGCCGTGTTGGGCGCCATCGGGCTGTTGATGCTGGTCGAATCGGTGCGCGCGTTGCGCCGCCGCAGCAGCGGCAAGCGGGCCGCCCCCGTCAAGCGCCACCAGCATCTGTGGATCCACGGGCTGCCGCTCAAAATGCGCTTCCCGCGTTCGATGCTCTATATCAGCGCCATCGCCCCGTTTTCGATCGGGGTTTTCGTGGGCATGCTTGCGGCCCTCATGGGTGTGGGCGGCGGCTTCATCATGGTGCCGGCCATGATCTATCTCTTGGGCATGCCGACCTCGGTCGTGGTCGGCACGTCCTTGTTCCAGATCGTGTTCGTCACGGCCAACGTCACCTTCCTGCAAGCCTGGCAGAACCAGACGGTCGACATCGTGCTGGCCTTGCTGCTGCTCGTGGGCGGCGTCGTGGGGGCGCAGTTCGGCGTGCGCGCAGGCGCCAAACTGCGCGGCGAACAATTGCGCGGTCTGCTGGCCTTGATGGTGCTCGGCGTTGCGGCCAAGCTGCTCGTCGATCTCGTGTCGACGCCCGAGGATCTCTATTCGCTCGGCAGCCGCAGCAAGGCGGGGGCTTGAGCCATGGCGCTGCTGCCGGTCTATCTGCCGCTTGCCGAAACCGCGATCGACGGCTTTCTGCTCGTCGCGATCGGGGCGGGCGTGGGGTTGATGTCGGGCATGTTCGGCGTGGGCGGGGGCTTTCTGATCACGCCGATGCTGATCTTTTTGGGCGTACCCCCGCCGATCGCGGCGGCCACGGGTGCGAACACCGTCGTGGCTTCGTCGGCGGCGGGTGCGATCGCGCATTGGCGGCGCGGCACGCTCGATCTCAAAATGGGCCTGCTGCTGGTCGTCGGCGGCTTCGCAGGCTCGGGTGCGAGCGTATGGGTGTTCGGCTGGCTCACGAAACTGGGCCAGATCGATCTCGTGGTGGCGCTGTGCTACGTGGTGCTGCTGGGCTCCGTCGGCATTCTGATGTTTGCGGAAAGTCTGCGCGCGATGCTGGCAAAGCCGACCAAAGCCGCGCACGGCAAGACCGCCGCCGCGGCACCGCGCGGGCAGTGGCTGCGCGGCTTGCCGTGGCAGATTCGCTTCCCCAAATCGGGCATCGAAACGAGCGCCATCGCCCCGCTTCTGCTCGGCATGTTCATCGGCGTGCTCACGGGCCTCATGGGCGTGGGCGGCGGCTTTCTGCTCGTGCCCGCGATGATCTATCTTCTGGCCATGCCGACGGCGACGGTCGTCGGCACGTCTTTGTTCCAAATCGTGTTCGTGTCGGCGAATGTCACTTTCCTGCAGGCGGTGTCGCACCAGACGGTCGATATCGTTTTGGCGGGCCTGCTGATTGCGGGCAGCGTCGTGGCCGCACCGTTGGGCGCAAGGCTGGGGGCGAAGCTCGGGGCCGCGCGCTTGCGCGTGCTGCTGGCCCTGCTGGTGCTTGGGGTCGCAGGCCAGCTCGGCTGGGGCCTCGTCGAGCGGCCCGACGATCTCTATTCGATCCGTTTCGATGTCGCGCCGCCGCCGCAGGGGGAAACGCCATGATGCGCGTCGCGCTTGCCCTGTTCGCGTTGCTGGCCTTCGCACCGGCTTCCAAGGCGCAGCCGCTGGTGGCCGATCTCTCGAGCCATCTGATCGCGATCACGACGGGCTTTGCCGGCACCGAGCTTCTGCTGTTCGGCGCCACGGAGGGCGAGGGCGACGTGGTGGTCATCGTGCGCGGGCCCGACAGCGAAACCAGCGTGCGGCGCAAGGCGCGCGTGGCGGGTTTGTGGATCAACCGCGACGAGATGCGCTTTGCGGGTGCTCCCGCCTTCTATCGCGTGGCCGCTTCCAAACCGCTTGCCGAGTTCGTGCCGCCCGCCTTGCGCCAGCGCTACCAGATCGGCACCGACTATCTGCGACTGCAAGCGCCCGCAGATGCGGACCCCGACGAAGTGGCCGCGTTCCGCGCGGGGCTCTTGCGCAACAAGGAGGCGCAGGATCTCTACGATTCCGACATTGGCCGCGTGTCGTTCCTGGGGCCGCGCCTGTTCCGCACGCGCATCCTGTTTCCGGCCAACGTGCCGACGGGGGCCTATTCGGTCGAAGTGCTGCTCGTGCGCGGCGGCCAGGTGATCGGCGCGCAGACCACGCCGATGTTCGTGAACAAAGTGGGCGTAGGTGCGGACATCTACGAATTCGCGCACGATTGGGCGGCGATCTACGGCCTCCTCGCCGTGCTGATTGCCGTGTTCGCCGGCTGGGCCGCCGGTGCGATCTTCAGAAAATAACCCGCAAGCCGGAGACGGGGGAACACGATGCCGAATCGTCAGCCGCAAACCCAGCGCATCTTTCTGGTCGTCGTCGACCAGACGCCGGAACTCAAGATCGCTTTGCGCTTTGCCTGCCGCCGCGCCTTCCATTCGGGCGGGCGCGTGGCGATGCTGTTCGTGACCGAGCCTGCCGAGGGCGTGGAATGGATGGGCGTGGGCGAGCTCATGCGCGAGGAGCGCCGCCAGGAAGCCGAAGCGCGGCTGCAGGAGCTCTCGAGCCTCGTGCAGGAACTCTCGGGCCAGATGCCGATGCTGCATGTGCGCGAAGGCGACGTGCGCGACGAATTGCTGAAGCTCCTCGAAGAAGAACCCTCGATCTCGATCCTGGTGCTGGGGGCGGGCACATCGGCCAAAGGCCCCGGCCCGCTGGTGTCGGCACTCACCGGCAAATACGCCAACAAACTGCGCGTACCCCTCACGATCGTGCCCGGCAGCCTCGCGGAAGACGAAATCGACGCGATTACGTGAGGTGGGGGATTGCGGCATGAAGAAGCCAAAATCATCGCGCAGAAAATCCGACCGAGCCTCACGCGAAGTCGGTTCGAATTTGGATCAGACCGTCAAAGAAGCACCCGCCGAAAAAGGCGGCATCTTTGCAGCCTTGCGCCGCTCGCCCATGGTCGGCACCGATCTCGATTTCACGCGCGTGCGCACGACCGGCCGCAAAATCCGGTTGTGATGCGCCAACTGCGCGACGCGGAAATTGCTGGCGCTTTCAACCCGAAGCCAGCTGTGGCTTAGGTGTCGGTATAGAAGTTCGCCGCACACGGCCCCGCATCAACCGACCGCGCGCTGAAGCCTTTGCGACTGGTGTTTGATGTTGAATTCGGCGGTCGCGATCGACACGCCGATTTTTTCCGGCGTCAGCGCGCCGGGTTTCATCTGCTGCAGCCAGGGCTCGACTTCGGCGAGGCGCCATTTGGCGTCGTTGCCGAGCACGACCGGCGGCGGAAACGCGACTGCCGGCGCCTTGATGGCATTGGTCGCGTATTTCTGCAGATTCTGCCGCGTCATGCC
>VYKU01000014.1_pt1 | contig 123010 bp, 119 predicted proteins | sample 5114491 | NCBI WGS metagenome assembly VYKU01 (sample SAMN12291796, study PRJNA351875) | freshwater metagenome | isolation source: freshwater lake | place: USA: Michigan, Gull Lake | collected 2011-07-05 | reverse complement strand
GGGTGCCGGTGCCGGTGCTGGCTTGCTGGCCGCGGGCGGCGGCGGCGGTTCGGCGCGCGGGGCCGGGGCATCGAAGCTCGCACCTGCGAGCAGCGCATCGATCTCGTCTTGCGTGCGGCCCTCGCCGGGCATTGCGGGTCCGTTCAGCAGATGCGCGTTGGCGCGCGTATCGACATTGGCGTCGGGCTTGGGAGTCGCACTCGGCAGATTGTCGATGCCCCAGATTTCGACCATCGCGTTCACGCGCTGGTCGATGTAGCGCAGCGTGTTGACGACCTTCGAAATGCGCTGGCCCGTAATGTCCTGGAACGAGCAGGCGGTGAAGATTTCGGTGGCCTGGTCGGTCAGCACTTGGCCCGCTTCGGCATGTTCGGCCGGCAGCTGGCCCGCCACTTCCATGATGCGCTCGGCGGCGTTCAGAATGTCCGACGTCGCGCGCTCGGTCGAAGCGACGATCTGGTCGAGCTCGCTCGTCGCACTGTTGATGCGGTTGTCGGCGATCGCGGTCTTGGGATCCTTGTTGTGGATCGAGGCGATTTCGTTTTTGGCGGCCTGGATGTGGGCGGCCATGCTCTGCAATTCGGCGCGCAGCACCTCGAGGCTCTGCGTTTCCTTGACGGTCGACATTTGCCGGATCGTCCATTCGCGGAACGAGGCGGCGATGCGCCGCGTCTCGTCGACCGCCACCACGCGCGAGCGCGCGTCGCGCGCGCGCAGGAAAGCGCGGCCGCGCGTGCTGTTCAGGAGCGCGTCTTCGATCGCGAAATACTCTTCTTCCGACAGTTCGATTTTCGACATTGCAGGTCCGCACGCGTTGAAGGGTCAAGGTCGGGACCGAAACTAGCCCCGAAATCGCTAACTCGGGGTTAAATTTTTCCAGCCATCGCCGCGCGGTAGATTTCCGCGTAGTCGGCGGCATCGAGCGGGCAGGGATTGCCGCCGGCCGAAGGATCGCGCGCCGCCATGGCGCCGATCTCGTCGGCGCGTGCGGCATCGAGCCCCAGGGCCGCAAGGGCGGGCGGAATGGCGAGCTTGGCGCGGAACTCGAGCACCCAGGCGAGGACCGCGTCGAAATCAGTCGCGGCAAGATCGAGCGTGCGCGCGAGGCGGCCCATGCGCCCGGCAATGGCCGCCCGGTTGCGCTGCATCACATAGGGCAGCAGGACGGCGTTGGTGAGGCCGTGATGCGTGTCGAACACGGCGCCGATCGGGTGGGCGAGCGCATGCACGCCGCCCAGCCCCTTCTGGAACGCAACCGCCCCCATGCTGGCGGCCGCCTGCATCTGCGCACGCGCTTCGATATCGGCCCCGTTCGCAAACGCGCGCGGCAGCCAGTCTTTGACCAGCCGCATGCCTTCGAGCGCAATGCCTTCGGCCATCGGATGGAAGCCGGGCGCGCAGAACGCTTCGAAGCAATGCACGAACGCATCGATGCCGGTGGCGGCCGTGAGATTCGCAGGCAAACCCACGGTGAGTTCGGGATCGAGGATCACGATCCCCGGCATCATTTTGGGATGGAAAATGATTTTTTTGACGTGCGTTGCCTCGTCGGTAATGACCGAGGCGCGGCCCGTCTCCGAGCCCGTCCCCGACGTGGTCGGCACGGCCACGACCGGCACCATGGCGGCTGGATCGACGCGTTTGAAATTGTCGCCGACATCCTCGAAATCCCACAATGGCAGCGTCTGGCGCGCCATCAGTGCGATCGCCTTGGCGGCATCGAGGCCCGAGCCGCCGCCGAACGCGATCACGCCGTCATGGCCGCCGGCTTTGAGGGCGGCGACACCTGCCGCGACGTTGCTGCCCGTCGGGTTGCCGCGCACATCGGCGAACAAAGCTGCTCCCGTTGCGGCGAGCGCCTGTTGCACCATTGCGCTTGCGGCGAGACCCTTGTCGGTCACCAGCAAAGGCTTGGCGATACCGAGGCGTTTGCAGGCGGCCGACAATTCGGCCACGCGGCCGGGGCCTGCCCAGATCGTCGTCGGATAGTTCCAATTGGCTTTGGGCGCCATCGCACTCGTTTCCTCAGATGATTTCGAAATAGCGCTGCAGCTGCCAGTCGGTGATGGCTTTGTCGGCCTCGCGCTGTTCCCAGTCGCGGCTGGCGGCATAGTGCGCCACGAACGGTTCGCCGAACAAGTTTTTGGCGGCGTCGGACGCGGCGAGCCGCGCGGCGGCAGCCCCCAATGTACGCGGCAGTTTGAGCGCTTCCGGCGGGGCGATGTCGTACGCGTTGCCCGCGATGGGATCGGTGGGCTCGATGCGATGTTCGATGCCCCACAGGCCCGAGCCGAGGGCGGCGGCGAGCGCGATGTACGGATTGATGTCGGCCGCCGCGATCCGATACTCGACGCGCTGCGAAGAAGGCCCGCCCGGGATCGCGCGCAATGCGGTCGTACGGTTTTCGATGCCCCAGAAGCTCGCCGTCGGCGCCCAGAAGCCGGGCACGAGGCGCGTATAGGAATTGACCGTGCACGCGATCATGGCCAGAAGCTCGGGCATCAGACGCTGCTGGCCGCCGACGAAATGGCGCATCGTCTGCGAAATGCCGTTGGGCGCGTTTGCGTCGTGGAACACCGGCACGCCGTTTTTGTCCTGCAGCGACAGATGCAGATGACCCGACTGGCCCGGCCAATCGTGCGACCATTTGGCCATGAAGGTCGCCATGCGGTTCTGGCGCTGCGCGAAGATTTTCGTGAAGGTCTTGAACAGCGACGCTTTGTCCGCAGCCGCCAGCACGTCGTCGTAGAGCAGGGCCGCTTCGAGCACGCCTGCCCCGGTTTCGGTGTGCAAGCCTTCGATCGGCACGTCCATCGCGCGCATCGTCTCGAGCAGGCCGTGGTAGAACTCGGCGTGCACGGAACTGCGCAGCAGCGAATAGCCGAAGAAGCCGGGCGTCAGCGTCTTGAGGCCGCGATAGTTCTTTTCGCGCACCGAGACGGGATTTTCTTCGAACACGAAAAACTCGAACTCGGCCGCGGCCTTCGCGGCAAAGCCCATGTCGGCAGCGCGGGCGACGATGCGGCGCAAGAGGCCGCGCGGGCACAGCGCCTCGGCTTTGCCTGCGAATTCGGCGAGGAACAGCAAAGTCGACGGCTCGAACGGCACGGCGCGGCACGTATCGGGCAACACGCGCACCGGCGCATCCGGATAGGCCGTGTGCCAGCCCGTGTAGGTGCCGTTGTCGTAGAGCTGGTCATTCGAATCCCAGCCCAGCACCACGTCGCAGAAGCCGAAGCCGGATTTGAGCACGCTCGCGAATTTCTCGCGCGAGAGATACTTGCCGCGCATCACGCCGTCGACGTCGAACAGGCCGACTTTGACGTTGTCGATGCTGCGCTGTTCGAGAAGGGCGGCCGCCTGTTCGGCCGTCTTGACGCTGCGGGGATTCATCGGACCATCCGGATGCGAAAGCGTTCAGGCCGCGCGGCGAAGATCAAGCCTGCTCCACACATCCACAACCGCTTCGACAAGCCGGTCCATGAGCGCATCGTCGTGGAACGGGGTTGCAGTTATGCGCAGCCGCTCGGTGCCGCGCGGCACGGTCGGGAAATTGATCGGCTGCACGTAAATGCCGTGTCGCAGCAACAGCTCGTCGCTGGCCTGCTTGGCAAGCCGCGCATCGCCGACCATCAGCGGCACGATATGCGTGACCGACGGCATCACCGGCATGCCGGCCGCCGTCAGCAGGCGCTTGAGGCGTTCCGCACGCTCGGCGAGCTTTTCGCGCGCGGCGTTGTTCTGCTTGAGATGCCGGATCGAGGCGCGCGCCCCTGCGGCCACCACGGGCGGCATCGAGCTCGAGAAGATGAAGCCGGGGGCCGTGCTGCGCACCGCATCGCACAGCGACGCCGACGCCGCGATATAGCCGCCGACCACGCCGAAGCCTTTGGCGAGCGTGCCTTGCACGATGTCGAGGCGGGCTTGCGCCCCGTCGCGCTCGGAAATGCCGGCCCCGCGCGCGCCGTAGAGCCCGACCGCGTGCACCTCGTCGAGATACGTCATCGCGTCGTATTTTTCGGCCAAATCGCAGAAGGCGTGGATCGGCGACACGTCGCCGTCCATCGAATAGACGCTCTCGAACGCGATGAGCTTGGGCCGCCCGGGTTCGACCGACTTGAGCTGGGTTTCGAGATCGGCCGCATCGTTGTGGCGGAAGATGCGTTTCTCGGATCCGGAATGTCGCATGCCCTCGATCATCGAAGCGTGGTTGAGCGCGTCCGACAGGATCACGAGCCCCGGCATCAGGCGGCCGAGGGACGAGAGCGTGGCTTCGTTGGCGTTGTAGCCCGAGCCGAAGATGAGGGCGGCGGGCTTGGCGTGCAGGTCGGCGAGCTCGCGCTCGAGCAGCACATGCTGGTGGTTGGTGCCCGAAATGTTGCGCGTGCCGCCGGCACCGGCACCGTTGCTGTCGAGCGCTTCGTGCATGGCTTTGAGCGTGTCGGGATGCTGGCCCATGCCGAGATAGTCGTTCGAACACCACACGACGATGTCGCGCGGGCCGTCGGGCGAATGCCAAACGGCGCGCGGAAACTTGCCGCAGGTGCGCTCGAGTTCGGCGAATACGCGGTAGCGCCCTTCGGCCTTCAAGGCGCCGATCGCGTCGGAGAAGTAGCGGTCGTAGTCGCGTCGCATGGCGGTCGGTCCTCGGGTTCGGTTCAGGCGATGAAGCCCTTCGCTTTGGCGGCTTGCGTGCCTTCCGCAATGCCTTTGGCGAAGCGTTTGAACAATTCTTCGATGCCCGCCTCGTCGATGATCAGCGGCGGGCACACGGCCAAGCGATTGTCGAACAGCGGGCGCACCATGAGGCCGTTGGCCTCGCAGGCTTTGGCGATCAGCGGCGCCACTGCCTGGCTCGGTTCGAACATGGTTTTGCTGGCCTTGTCCTTGACGAGCTGCAGCCCGCCGATGAGGCCGACACCCTTGGCCTCACCGACAATAGGGGCGTCGGCAAGTGCTTCAAGGGCTGCCTGGAATTTGGGCGCCATGCGCCGCACATGGCCCACCATGTCGCGCTCCTCGTAGATGGCCAGCGTCTCGATCGCGACGGCGGCGGGTACGGGGTGTGCGGAATAGGTGTAGCCGTGGCCGAACGTGCCGATCTTGGCGCTGTTGGCCTGCATGGCGGCATAGACGGGCTCGGAGATCAGCACGGCCGAAATCGGCATATAGGCCGAGGACAGCGCCTTGGCGCAGGTGAGGATGTCGGGCTCGATGCCGTAGGTCTGGCTGCCCCACATATTGCCCGTGCGCCCGAAGCCGCAGATCACCTCGTCGGCGACGAGCAGAATGCCGTATTTGCGCAAGACGGCCTGGATCTTCGGGAAATAGCCCGCCGGCGGCACGATGGCCCCGCCAGCCCCCATCACGGGTTCGGCGAACATCGCGACGATCGTCTCGGGATCTTCGGCGAGGATCAGCTTTTCGAGATTTTCGGCAAGGCGCGTCGAATACTGCTCTTCGGTCTCGCCGGGCAGACCGCCGCGATAGAAATGCGGCGTTTCGGCGTAGGCCACGGGGAAGATCGGCAGATCGAAATCGCGCTGGTTGGCGGGCAGCTTGGTGAGCGACGCGGCCGCGATCGTGACCCCATGATAGGCCTTTTCGCGGCTCAAGATCTTCTTGCGCTTGGGCGTGCCGGCGGCGTTGGCGATGTACCAGAGTATCTTGATCGCCGTGTCGTTGGCTTCCGAGCCGGAATTCGCGAAGAACACCTTCGACATCGGCACAGGTGCGATTTCTTTGAGCTTCTCGGCCAGCACAATGCCCGGCTCGTGCGATTTGCCTGCGAAGATATGGTAGAAGGGGAGCTGGCGCATTTGGCGATGTGCGGCATCGGCCAAGCGCGGCTCGTCGAAGCCGAGCGACGCACACCACAGGCCTGCGAGGCCTTCGATGTATTCCTTGCCATTGTCGTCCACGACATAGATGCCGCGGCCCTTGGCCATCACGACTGGGCCGTCGGTCTCGTGCGCGCGCAGATTCGTATATGGGTGCACAAGCGCTGCGATGTCGCGGGCGGCAAGCGAGTTGCCGCGCGGGCGTTGGTCGTTCATTTTGCAATCCCCCTCTTGCGCGAACCTTAGCGCAGGCTGCGTGCCGTTGTCGCGCGCTGCAAGGTTCGACAAGTGTTCCTGCATTTGCCTAAATCGGCGGCAAAATTCCATTGATTTGTACGACCAACGCGTTACGAAGAGGGCCTTGCGATTTGCGAACTTGGCACGAAAGCTGCCAAGCGAGCAGTTCGTATCCGCGCTCGGCGTGTTTCGCGCCGAGCCGGACAACCTTTGAGCCGAACCCCCCAACCTTGCGTTCGCGCAAGGTGTTCAACGGAGGCATCATGAAAAACAAATCTCGTTTCGCGCGCCTGGCGTTTGCCGTTGCGGCCGCCGGGACGCTCGCGTTCGGCGCGCTGCCGACCGCCGAGGCACGACCCTTCCGAGTTGCTCTGACGGGCGACGCCAACACGATGGATCCGCATTCGCAGAACGCGGGCAACGTCACGATCGTGCTTCGCCAGATCTACGAACCGCTCGTGCAGCGCGGCAAAAAGATGGAACTCGAGCCGGCGCTGGCTCTGCGCTGGACGCTGATGGAGCCCACACGCTGGCGCTTCAATCTGCGCCCCGACGTCAAGTTCTCGAACGGCAACGCTTTCGACGCCGACGACGTCGTCTATTCGATCCAGCGCTCGCTGCACGAATTCTCGAACTACGGCATCTTCACCGACACGATCGCCGAAGCGCGCAAGGTCGACGCGCTGACGGTCGACATCGTCACGAAGGTTCCCGATCCCGTGCTCATCGACAAGCTCACCTCCGTGTTCATGATGGACAAGGAATGGAGCGAAGCCAACAACGCCACGCGGCCGCAGAACGTGCGCGCACGCGAGGAGGCTTTCACCGGCCGCAACACGATGGGCACCGGGCCCTTCGTGCAGCGCAGCCGCGAGCCCGACGTGCGCACGGTGATGGCGCAGAACCCGACCTGGTGGAACAATGCGTCGCGCGAAAGCAACGTGACCGAACTGACCTTTTTGTCGATCGCTTCGGCCGCAACGCGTACGGCCGCCCTGCGTTCGGGCGAAATCGACTTCATTCTCGATACGCCGACGCAGGATATCGCGCAATTGACCGCCGCCCCGGGCCTCAAGATCGTCTCGGGCCCCGAAGTGCGCACGATCTTCATCGCGTTCGACACGAGCCGCGACGAACTGCTCTATTCGTCGGTCAAGGGCCGCAATCCGTTCAAGGACGTGCGCGTGCGTCTCGCCATGTACCACGCGATGAACATCGACGCGATCCATACGCGCGTGATGCGCGGCCAGTCGGTCAATACGGGTGCGCTCTATCCCGACACCGTCAACGGCTACACCAAGACGTGGGACAAGCGCTATCCGTTCAGCGTCGCCGAAGCGCGCAAGCTGATGCGCGAAGCGGGCTACCCGGACGGTTTCGAGATCACCTTCGACTGCCCGAACAACCGCTACGTCAACGACGAGGCGATCTGCCAAGCGCTCGTCGCGATGTGGGCGCAGATCGGCATCAAGGCGAATCTGAACGCGATGCCGCTCGCCACCTACTTCCCGAAGGTCCAGCGCGACGACACGTCGCTGTATCTTCTGGGCTGGGGCGTGCCTACGCTCGACGCGCTCTACTCGCTGCAGTCGCTGATCCGCACGCGCGACGGCCAGCCGGGCAACGGCATCTGGAACCACGGCCGCTTCTCGGATCCGGATTTCGACAAGGTCATCGACGCGGTGAAGCTCGAGACAAACGTTGCCGCGCGCAACAAGCTCATCGACGAGTTCAACAAGCTCTACCACGAGCGCGTTCCGCACCTGCCGATTCACCACCAGGTGATTCCGTGGGCGATGCGCTCGAATGTCGAGCTTGTGCACAGCCCGCTCAACCAGCTCGAAGTCAAGTGGGTCAAGGTCAACTGACCGGTCGCTTGGGAACTCCGGACGGCAAAGCGCCGTCCGGAGCCTCCTTGCCGAAGCTGCGAAGGGTCGACTGAACCATGGTCGCTTTCATCATCCGCCGTTTGCTGCAGGCCGTTCTCGTCATGATGGCGGTCGGCTTTGTCGCGTTTTCGCTGTTCGCCTATGTGGGCGATCCGGTCGCGATCATGCTCGGCCAGGATTTCACCGAAGAGGCGCGCATGCGCCTCGTGCGCGATCTCGGGCTCGACCAGCCGTTTTTCGTGCAGTACTTCAATTTCCTCGTCAAAGCCGCACAAGGCGAGTTCGGCATCTCCTACCGTCTGGCGCGGCCCGTCTCCGACCTTCTTATGGAGCGGCTGCCGGCCACGCTTGAGCTTTCGCTTTGCGCAGCCTTGCTCGCCTTGCTCGTCGGCGTGCCGATGGGCGTGTATACCGGTCTCAACCGCGATTCGTTTCTGTCGCGCCTGATGCTCACGGTAAGTCTCGTCGGCGTGTCGTTGCCGACCTTCCTGATCGGCATTCTGCTGATCCTCGTTTTCTCGGTTCAATTGGGCTGGCTGCCGTCCTTCGGGCGCGGCACCACGGTGGCCCTGGGCTGGTGGACCACGGGTTTCCTCACGCCCACGGGCCTGCGTGCGCTTATCCTGCCCTCGATCACGCTCGCCTTGTTCCAGCTCACGCTGATCATGCGCCTCGTGCGCTCGGAGATGCTCGAAGTGCTGCGCACCGACTACATCAAATTCGCGCGCGCGCGCGGGCTTTCGAACCGCGCCATCAATTTCGGGCATGCGCTCAAGAACACGCTCGTCCCCGTCATCACGATCACGGGCCTGCAACTCGGCGGCATCATCGCCTTCGCGATCGTGACCGAAACCGTGTTCCAGTGGCCCGGCATGGGCTTCCTGTTCATCCAGTCGGTGTCGGCCGCCGACGTGCCGGTCATGGCGGCCTATCTGATCTTGATCGCCTTCTTCTTCGTGCTCATCAATCTTGTCGTCGATCTGCTGTACTACGCTGTCGATCCGCGTTTGCGGGTCGATCGCGGTGCGGCAGGCGGCCATTGACCGGGGGATCCGCCATGGACGCCGTGCGCCGGTTCTTCGACAGCGACGTATTCTACAGCTTCCGCCATTCGCCGATCATCATCGTCGCGGCGATCGTGACGGTGCTGTTCTTTGCGGGTGCGATCTTCGCGCCGCTGATAGCACCGCAGAACCCGTTCGATCTGCGCCAGCTCAATCTGATGGATTCCTCGCTGCCGCCCGCGTGGCTGCCCGACGGCCTGCCGCAATATCCGCTCGGCACCGACACGCAAGGGCGCGATGTGCTGTCCACGATCCTGTTCGGCAGCCGCATTTCGCTGCTGGTCGGCGTGTTCTCGGTCGTCTTTGCGATGGTGCTCGGCATCTCGCTGGGGCTGCTGGCGGGCTATGTCGGCGGCACGGTCGATGCCGTGATCATGCGCGTGGCCGACGTGCAGCTCTCGTTCCCCGCCATTTTGATCGCGTTGCTGATCGACGGCGTGGCACGCGTCGTGATCCCGCGCGAGCTGCACCACGACATCGCGATCTACGTGCTGATCCTCGCGATCGGCTTTTCGGGCTGGGTCCAGTATGCGCGCACCGTGCGCGGTTCGTGCATGGTCGAGAAGAGCAAGGAATACGTGCAGGCCGCGCGCGTGATCGGCCGCCATCCGATCGCGATAATGCTGCAGCATGTGCTTCCCAACGTGCTGGGACCCGTCCTCGTCATCGCGACGATCCATTTGGCCCTTGCGATCATCACGGAAGCGACCCTGTCGTTCCTCGGCGTGGGCGTGCCGCCGACCGAGCCTTCGCTCGGGACGCTCATCCGCATCGGCAACAATTTCCTGTTCTCGGGCGAATGGTGGATCACGGTGTTCCCGGGCCTCGCCCTCGTCGTGATGGTGCTCGCGGTCAATCTTCTGGGCGATTGGCTGCGCGACGCGCTCAATCCCAAACTGCGCTAGGGGCGGGATATGGAAAAGCTTTCGAACCGCCCGCTGCTTGAAGTCAAGAATCTCCGCGTCGAGTTCCCCACGCGGCGCGGCACGCTTGTGGCCGTGGACGACATTTCGTTTTCGATCCAGCCCGGTGAAGTTTTGGGCGTCGTCGGCGAATCCGGTGCGGGCAAGTCGCTGACCGGGGCTGCGATCATCGGCCTGCTCGAGCCGCCGGGCCGCGTTGCGGGCGGCGAAATTCTGCTCGACGGCCAGCGCATCGACAATCTGCCCTACGAGAAGATGCGCCGCATCCGCGGCAAGGAAATCGGTGCGGTCTTCCAAGACCCGCTGACCTCGCTCAATCCGCTCTACACGGTCGGCCGCCAGCTCACCGAGACGATCCTCACGCATCTCGACATGTCGGAGAGCGAAGCGCGCGCGCGCGCGATCGGCCTGCTGCAGGACGTGGGCATTCCGGCCGCTGAGCGCCGCATCGACCATTACCCGCACCAGTTTTCGGGCGGCATGCGCCAGCGCGTAGTGATCGCGTTGGCGCTGTGCGCCAATCCGCGTCTGATCGTCGCCGACGAGCCGACGACGGCCTTGGACGTGTCGATCCAGGCGCAGATCATCACGCTCATCAAGCGCCTGTGCCGCGAGCACGGCACGGCCGTGATGCTCGTCACGCACGACATGGGCGTGATCGCCGAAACGGCCGACCGCGTCGCCGTCATGTACGCGGGCCGCATTGCCGAGATCGGCCCCGTGCGCGACGTGATCCAGCGCGCCAAACATCCCTACACCGAAGGGCTGATGGGCTCGATCCCGAAGCTCGGCAACGCGCCGGCACGCCTGGCGCAGATCGACGGGGCGATGCCGCGCCTGACCGCGATCCCGAAGGGCTGCGCCTTCAACCCGCGCTGCACCAAGCGCTTCGAGCCCTGCACGCAAGTGCGGCCGGATCCGATCCCGGTCGGGGCGACGGATGTCGCATGCTGGCTCTACGACCAAACCAAGAAGGCAGCGGCAGAATGAGCGCCCCCCTTGTCGTCGCCACCGACCTTGCGCGCTATTTCGACGTTTCGAAACCGCTGCTCAATCGCCTGCTCGAAAAGCTGCCGCGCCAGACGCTGCGCGCGGTCGACGGCGTCGATTTCACGATCGCCAAGGGCGAGACGCTGTCCTTCGTGGGCGAGTCCGGCTGCGGCAAGTCGACGCTCGCGCGCCTCGTCGTCGGGCTCTATCCGCCGTCGCGCGGGCGCATGATGTTCGACGGCACCGACATGTCGAAGCTCGGCTCGTCGGCGGACGCCGCACGCGTGCGCAAGCGCTTCCAGATGATCTTCCAGGATCCGTATGCGAGCCTCAATCCGCGCTGGCGCGTGGGCAAGATCATCGCCGAGCCCATCGTCGTGCACGGGCTCATGTCGGATCCGGTGCAGATCAAAAAGCGCGTCGACGAATTGCTGCGCCAGGTCGGCCTGTCGCCGGCCGACCAGGAGAAATTCCCGCACGAATTTTCGGGCGGCCAGCGCCAGCGCATCTCGATCGCGCGCGCTTTGTCGTCGAACCCCGAATTCCTCGTGTGCGACGAGCCGACCTCGGCCCTCGACGTGTCGGTGCAGGCGCAGATCCTCAATCTCATGAAGGATCTGCAGCGCGAACTGGGCCTCACCTATCTCTTCATCAGCCACAATCTCGCGGTCGTCTACTACATCTCCGACCGCGTCGGCGTCATGTATCTGGGCAAGCTCGTCGAGATCGCGGACGTGAAGACGCTGTTTTCGCGGCCAGTACACCCCTACACGCGCATGCTGCTCGACGCGATCCCCGATCTCGAAATGTCGGGACGGCCGCGCACGCCCGTGGCGGGCGAAGTGCCGAACCCGATCGACCCACCCTCGGGCTGCACGTTCAATCCGCGCTGCCCCTATGCGAACGACCGCTGCCGCACGGAAGCGCCGCGCCCGATGCGCGCCAAGACCGGCGCCATGGTGGCGTGCCACGCGGCCGAAGAAGGCCGCCTGCCGGATCTCGAGCGCGCGGCAGCTCCGCCGCCCAATCCGCTGCTGTAGCCGACCGTCCTCGACCGAACATTCAGACGGGGCGGGTGGGAAAGCCCGCCCCGTTGAGTGCTGCGATGAGTTTTTCGCCGTGCGCGCGCTCGATGACTTCGACCGTGGTTTCGATGACGACGTTTTTGGCGGATTTCTCGGTGAAGATCCGCTGGTGTTCGATCTCGACGATATTGCCGCCGCTCTCGCCGATGCGGCGTGCGACTTCGGCCAAAGCGCCGGGCCGATCGGCAATGTCCACCTCGAGCCGCAGAAGGCGGCCGTCGCGCGCAAGGCCGCGCAGCAGCACGCTCGAGAGCACGCGCGTGTCGATATTGCCGCCGCACAGCACCATGCCCACGCGCTTGCCCGCGAAGCGGTCGCGATGCGCGAGGATCGCGGCAAGGCCGGCGGCACCGGCCCCTTCGGCCACGGTCTTTTCGATTTCGATCAGAAGCACGATCGCGCGCTCGACCTCGAGTTCGTCCACGACCAGCACTTCGCGCACGTCGCGTTCGATGGCGGGCCAGCATTCCGCACCGATATCGGCGACCGCAATGCCCTCGGCGATGGTGGTGCCGCCCGTCTGCACGGGCTTGCCCGCTTTGCGCTGGGCGGCCGACGCGAAGGCGGAAACCTCGACGCCGTAGATGTCGATCGCGGGATTGATCGCCTTGGCCGCGATGGCGCAGCCCGCGATCATGCCGCCGCCGCCGATGGGGACGACGAGTGCGTCGAGGTCCGGCTGATCGGCGAGCATTTCGAGCGCAAGGGTCCCTTGGCCCGCGACGATCGCCGCGTCGTCGTACGGATGCACGAAGACGAGTTTTTCCTTCGCGGCCATGTCGCGCGCGAAGCTTGCGGCTTCGGCCAGCGTTTCGCCTTCGAGAATCACGCGTGCCCCGTGGTGCCGCGTGGCCGCGACCTTGGCGTTGGGCGTGAATTTCGGCATCACGATCGTGGCCGCGATGCCGAGGCGCCCGGCATGGTAGGCGACCGCTTGGGCGTGGTTGCCCGCCGACATCGCGATCACGCCGCGCGTGCGCTCTTCGGCAGAAAGCTGCAGCAATTTGTTCAGCGCCCCGCGTTCCTTGAACGAGGCGATGAACTGCAGATTCTCGAACTTGATCCAAAGCTCGCAGCCCGCGATCTTCGAGAGGGTGCCGCTGCGCAAGGTCGGCGTGCGCTTGACCTGGCCTTCGATGCGCGCGGCGGCTGCCGCGATATCGGCATGCGTCACGGCCATGGCTATTTGCGCCCGTAGCTGTCTTCGAAGCGCACGATATCGTCCTCGCCGAGATAGCCGCCGGACTGCACTTCGATGATGTGCAAAATTTCGGTGCCCGGATTTTCGAGCCGATGCACGCAGCCGACCGGGATGTAGGTCGACATGTTCTCCTGAAGATCCAGCGTCTCGGCGTCGCGCGTGACGCGCGCCACGCCGCTCACCACCACCCAATGCTCGGCGCGGTGCGCGTGTTTCTGCAGCGAGATCTTCGCCCCCGGCTTCACGGTGAGGCGTTTCACCTGGAAGCGCGGGCCCGCATCGATCGTCTGGTAGCTGCCCCACGGGCGGTGCACGACCACGTGCGAGGCGACTTCGCTGCGCCCTTCGGCCTTGAGGCGATCGACGATTTTTTTGACGTCCTGCGCGCGGTCGCGGTCGGCGACCATGACCACGTCGCGCGTGGCGACGACCACGAGGTCGTGCACGCCCACGGCCGTGAGCAGCCGGTGCTCGCTGCGCAGATAGGAATTCTGCGTGTCGGCGACCGCGACGTCGCCCATCAGCACGTTGCCGTCGCCGTCGCGGGGCCCCAGATCCCACAAAGCGTTCCACGCGCCAACGTCCGACCAGCCGAGCCGGGCGGGCACGACGGCCGAAAGGTCGGTGCGTTCCATCACCGCATAGTCGATCGACTTCGACGGGCTTTGCGCAAAGGCCGTCTTGTCGAGGCGCACAAAATCGAGATCGCGCGTTGCGGCTTTGGCGGCGGCGGCGGCGCGTTCGGCGATCAAGGGTTCGAAGCGCGCCAACTCGGCCAAGAAGGTTGCGGCATCGAACAGGAACATGCCCGAGTTCCACGCCCAGCCGCCTTCGGCGAGATACGCCTTGGCCGTCGCGAGATCGGGCTTTTCGACGAAGCGATGGACCGCATAAGCGCCGTCGATCTTCGGCAGGGCCGCGCCGCGCTTGATGTAGCCGTAGCCGGTTTCCGGCTCTTCTGGATCGATGCCGAACGTCACGAGACGTCCTTGCGCCACCACGTTGCGCGCGATCGCGACGGCGGCGGCAAAAGCGGCCGTGTCGCGCACGACATGGTCCGACGGCAACAGCATCATGGTCTCGCCCGGTGCCAGCAATGCGGCCGCCGCCGCGGCCGCCGCGGCCGTGTTGCGGCCGATGGGCTCAAGGACGATGGCGCGCGGAGCGACGCCGGCCGCGCGCAATTGTTCGGCGATGATGAAGCGGTGCTCTTCGTTGCACACGATGATGGGGGCGCCGAAGGGGGCCCCGGCCACGCGCAAAGCGGTTTCGGCGATCATCGATTTTTCGCCCGCCAGCGGCAGCAATTGTTTGGGATAGAGCTCGCGCGACAGCGGCCACAGGCGGGTCCCGGCGCCGCCCGAGAGAATGACTGGCACGATGGGCTGAAGCATCCGGCAGACTCCTCGAAAAAACAGCGTCTTGCTAGCGCATTCCGGAGTTGCGTGCCAGCCCCGGCAAACCGAGGGGGGCGGTCGGGGGTGACAATCAGCGCCGGCCGGCGATCTTGTCCTGCAACGCGTCGGCCAGCAGATTTATTGCCGTAACCGTCAACAGAATCGCCAAACCGGGCCACAAAGCGAGCCACGGCGCCTGCCAGATCGTTTCCTGGGCGTTCGTGAGCATATTCCCCCAGCTCGCCGTCGGCGGCTGGATGCCGAGGCCCAGAAACGACAGAACGCTCTCGTAAAGAATCGTGCCGCCGGCCGCCAAAGCCGTCGCGACCAGCAAGGGGCCCGCACAATTGGGCAGGATGTGCACGGCCATGATGCGCATGCGCCCGGCCCCAAGGGCCGTTGCCGCGCGCACGAAATCGCGGTTCACAAGCGCAAGGGCCGTCGCGCGCACGAGCCGTGCGACTTTGGGCCAGCCGAACAAGGCGACGATCGCCACGATGCGCCACAGCCCGCCATCGTCGCTCTGCGGCAGGCCGAGCTTCTGCATGTCGATGGCGGCCAGCACGATCAGCACCGGCAGAACGGGCAGGGCGAGTACGGCATCGGTCGCGCGCATCAAGGCCCCGTCGATGCGCCCGCCAAGCGTGCCCGCCGCAAGGCCGATCGCAGTCCCGATCGCAACGGCGGCAAGGGCAGCCGCGACCGCAACGGCAAGCGACACGCGCGCGCCATAGAGCAAGCGCAAGGCGACGTCGCGGCCAAGCTCGTCGGTCCCCAGCGGATGCGCCAAGCTCGGGCCGTCATAGCGCTTGGCAAGGTCGATCGCGTCGGGATCGGCCCCCACAAACGGGATCGCGGCTGCCGCGAGTGCGAGCAGCAAAAGCACGCCGAGCGGCAGGACGAAACGCGCCCTCATGCCACGCTCACGCGCGGATCGAGGGCGGCATAGGCAAGGTCGGCCACGAAATTGGCGAGGATCACGAGCCCTGCCGCCATCAGCAAGCAGGCGAGGGCCAGATTGTAGTCGCTGCCCAGGATCGCGTCGTAGATGAGCTTGCCCATGCCGGGATAGGCGAAGATCGTCTCGGTCACGAGTGCGCCGGAGAACAGCCCGCCAAAGCCGAGCGCTGCAACCGTCGCAACCGGAATGGCGGCATTGCGCAGCACATGGCCGAACAGCACGCGCGTGCGCGAGGCCCCCTTGGCGCGCGCCGTGCGCACCCAATCCTGCGCCAGCGCCTCGCTGGCCGCACTGCGCATGTAGCGCGCATATTCGCCCGCTTCGACGAGGGCCAATGTCGCGACCGGCAGGATGAGCCCCACGAGCCTTGCGCCAAGCCCATCCTGGCCCGGCAGCGGCAGCGCACTTGCCGGCAGCCAGCCGAGCACGACGGCGAACAGCACGATCAGCATCAGCCCGAGCCAGAAAGACGGTGTCGCCGCCGACACGAACGCAAAACCGTTGATCGCGGCATCGACGACCGTGCCGCGTTTGGCCGCCGCCAGCAGCCCGAGCGGGATACCGATCGCCAAAGCTGCCGCAAAGGCTGCGAGCATCAGAACGCTCGTGTTGGCGAGTGCCGGGCCGATGGCCGCGAGCACGGGTTTGGCGTAAAGGCGGCTGTAGCCGAGATCGCCTTGCAGCACGCCCGCGGCCCATTCGGCGTAGCGCGACAGGATCGGCCGGTCGATGCCGTAGAGTTCGCGCAAGCGCCGCACGTCGTCCGGCGTGATCTGCGGGTTGCCCGATATCATCAGATCGATGGGATCGCCCGGCATCAGCCCGAGCAGCACGTAGATCGCAAAACTCGCCGCCACCAGCACCAGCACGCCCTGCAATGCGCGTTGCAGCGCGTAGCGCATCATCGCACGTGCCAATGCTCGATGCCGAGGGGCGACGGATATTGGTGGCCGGTGGGTTCGAGCCCTGCGAGCCATTTGGGCAGCACGAACGCATCGGCGCGGAAGAACAGCGGCATCACCCAGGCTTCGTCGACGTAGATCCGCTGCATGCGCGCCCACAAGGCCTGGCGCTTGCCCGCATCGAGTTCGCGCTCGATCGTGTCGATGAGCGCGTCCATCTCGGCATTGCGAATGCCGGGCTGGTTCTGGCCCGCCCAATTGTTTTCCGCTGTCGGGATGCTCTCCGAGTGCAGCGTGGTGCGCGGCACCGATTGCGGGGCCGAAACCCAGGCATACATGGCGAGCTGGAATCTGCGCTGGCGGATCGTCTCGCCGAAGAACACGCGCGCAGGCTCGTTGCGGATGCGCACCTCGACGCCCGCCCGCCGCCATTGCGCCTGCAGCACCTGCTGCACGGTCTCGCGAATGCGATTGCCGGCCGTGGTGCCGAATTCGAACGACAGGCGCTGGCCCGCCGCATTCTGGCGCACGCCGCCGATCACGCGCGTATAGCCCGCCTGTTCGAGCAAGGCTTGCGCGCGCGCCAGATCGAACGGGTAGGGGGCGATATCGGCGGCGTAGCCCGTGTCCTTCGGGTTGATGAACGAGGCGGCGACCGGCTGGCGGTCTTCGAAGAGCTGGCGCACCAAGGCGGCACGATCGGTCGCCAGGATCAGCGCTTGGCGCACGCGCTTGTCCTGGAAGGCGGGCAGATCGAGATTGAGGTCGATATGCTCGTAGACAAGGCCCGGCAGATACTGGAAGTCGAAGCGCGTCGGATGGCGCTTTTCGAGCGCCAGGGCCTGGTCGAGCGTGAAGCCAAGTTCGCCCGCGACATAGTCGATGCTGCCCGACAGGAGATTGGCCTCGAGGGCGGCCGTGTTTTCGATCGCACGCACGACCACGCGCTTGAAACCAGGCGCTTTGCCGCCCCACTGGCCGTTGGGCACCAGCATGATCGCCGCCCCTTGCTGCACCTCGGCGATGCGGTAGGGGCCGTTGAACAAAGCCGGGTTCACTGGCTCGGTGTCGAAGGTCGTGCGGCGGCGGTAGCTTTCGGGATCGCTCTCGAAAATCCGCCGCTCGACATGGTCGGGGATGAATTCGAACTGGCTGAAATCGTTGTAGGTGAAGGTCACGCTGTCGCTCGTGAAGGCGATCGTGCGGTCGTCCTTGGCGACGACGCTCAAGATGCGCCGGTAGCTTTCTCCGCCCGACACGCCCGAGCGCGGATGCCGGCCGATGTCCCAGGCGAGGATCGCGTCGCGTGGGGAGACGGGCATGCCGTCGCCCCATTTGAAGCCGTCCTTCAAGCGGAAGGTGACTTCGACGCCCTCTTTGCCGTCGGGCAAGGCAACGCGCTTGGCGCCGCCGTTCTCAAACGTCGGCAGCGTCTCGCACATCAGGCAGACGAGTTTCCAGTCTTTGTCGTAGGTCGTGAGCGGCCGGCGCGCCATTGCGAGCACGTAGGATTTGGCCGCCATCGCGTCGAACATCGGATGCAGCGTGGACGGAAACTGCGAGATGCCGATCGTCAGCGTGTCGTGCGTCTGCGCGCGCGAAACCTCCAGCCCCAGCCCCAACAGGGCCGCCAATGCGAGCAGGAGGACGCGCACGTGTTTCATCCGGCTTTTTTGGTGCCGTCGGGGCCAACGCCGCCATGGGCATAGGACCACACGGCGGGGGCTTCGAGGAATTTGCGCACCTCTGCAAGCTCGGCGTCGCTGTAGGCCTGCTGCGTCTGCGCTTCCTTGAGCACATCCCACCACGTGGCGAGCGCGTGCAGATCGACACCCTCGGCTTTGAGGCCGGCGACACTCTCGGGGAAAATGCCGTAATGGAACACGACGAAGCTGTGCGCGACCTTCGCACCCGCGTCGCGCAGCCCGTTCACGAAATGCATTTTGGATTTGCCGTCGGTCGCGAGATCCTCGACCAGCAGCACGCGCTGGCCCTCGCGCAGATCGCCCTCGATCAGCGCGTTGCGTCCGAAGCCCTTGGGCTTCTTGCGCACATAGAGCATCGGCAGTTCGAGGCGCTCGGCGATCCAGGCGGCGTAGGGGATGCCGGCGGTTTCCCCGCCTGCCACCGCATCGATGCCGGCAAAGCCGATCTTGCGCTCGATCACGGTCACGGCCATGTCCATGAGCTTGTTGCGCGCGCGCGGAAAGCCGATCAGCTTGCGGCAGTCGCAATAGGTCGGGCTCGCCCAGCCGGAGGTGAAGATATAGGGATTGGCCGGATTGAAATGGATCGCCTTCGTTTCGATCAGGATGCGGGCGGTCGTCTGGGCGATTTCTTCGGGCGACATGGCGGGTCCTGGGCGAAGGCTGGATGCGGGATAATCCTCATTTTTAGGCCCGCCGCCGCGGCAGCCGCAAGCAAGGATTTTGCGGCTTTGCGCATGCGTGTGCAGTTCGCCTAAGCTCGGGCCAAATCGAGGGGGGACTCGCCATGGCCGCCAAACGCCGTACACCGCCGAAACTTTACGAAACCGCCCCGGACGATCCGGTGCTGGTCGACCGCACGGTTGCGGGCGATCCGCGCATCGTGACCGTGATCCTGAACCGCCCGGCCAAGCTCAACGCGATTTCGTCGGCCATGTGGGCCAAACTGGGCGAGGCCATGCGCGCCCTCCATGCCGAGCCCGATATCGGCTGCATCGTGCTGCGAGGGGCGGGCGACCACGCCTTCGGGCCGGGGGCCGACATTTCCGAGTTCGAGAAGACGCGCAAGACCACGAAGCTCGCCGTCGCCTACGGGCGCACGATGCACGCGACCTTGGGCGCCGTCGGCGAGTGCCGCCATCCGGTCGTGGCCCTCATCAAGGGTCTGTGCGTCGGCGGCTCGCTCGAGATCGCGAGCATGTGCGATCTGCGCATTGCGGGCGACGGGGCGCGTTTCGGCGTGCCGATCAACCGCATCGGCGTGATCATGGCGTACCCCGAACTCTCCGCCCTCATCGGCTTGGTCGGCGAAGCGGTCGCCAAAGAGATACTGCTCGAGGCGCGCGTGTTCGGCGCTGCCGAAGCCAAGGACAAGGGGCTGGTCACGCGCGTGGTGCCGGACGCGAAGGTCGAGGAAGAGGCCTATGCGTCGGCGACGCGCATTGCGGCGGGTGCCCCCTTGTCGAATCGCTGGCACAAGAAATTCGCGCGCCGCCTGCGTTCGCCGAAGCCGCTCAGCCGCGCCGAATATCTCGAAGGCTTCGCCAATTGCGACACGGCCGACTATCTCGAAGGCTACCGCGCCTTCCTCGAAAAACGCCGCCCCAAATTCCAGGGGCGGTGAGGCGGCGTCGATGCCTCAGTGGCTTTCGCGGCCCACCGGTGCGCCTGAATTGCCGACCAGGAAGTCGAGATCCACGCCCTTGTCGGCCTGGTTGACCGTTTCCACGTAGAGCTTGGCGTAGCCGCGCGTTTCGTGGACGGGCGGGCCCTTCCACTTTTTGCGGCGCTGGGCGAGCTCCTCGTCCGTCACGTCGAGATGCAGCAGGCGCTTCTCGACGTCGAGGGCGATCGTGTCGCCGGTTTGCACCAAGGCGAGCGGCCCGCCCGCGGCGGCTTCGGGGGCCGTGTGCAGCACGACCGTGCCGTAGGCGGTACCCGACATGCGCGCATCCGAAATGCGCACCATGTCCTTGACGCCCTTTTTGAGGAGCTTGGCGGGCAGCGCGAAGTTTCCGACCTCGGGGAAGCCCGGATAGCCCTTGGGCCCGCAATTCTTGAGCACGAGGATGCAGGTCTCGTCCACGTCGAGCTTGGGATCGTCCACGCGGGCGTTGTAGTCGTCGATGTCTTCGAACACGACGGCGCGGCCCTTGTGCTTCATGAGCTTCGGCGTTGCGGCCGAAGGCTTCAGCACCGCCCCGTTGGGGGCGAGATTGCCGCGCAGCACGGCGATGCCGCCTTGCTTCTTGAACGGTTTGGCGAGCGGCGTGATGACCGCCTCGTTCCAGTTTTTGGCGTCTTTGACGTTGTCCCAGATCGTCTGGCCGTTCACGGTGAGGGCGTTCTTGTGGAGCATCGCGCCCACTTCCTTGAGCACCGTCGGCAGGCCGCCCGCATAGTAGAAATCTTCCATGAGGTACTTGCCCGACGGCATCAGATTGACGAGGCACGGCACCTTGCGGCCAATACGGTCCCAATCGGCAAGCGTGAGATCCACACCCATGCGGCCCGCGATCGCGAGCAGGTGCACGACCGCATTGGTGGAGCCGCCGATCGCGCCGTTGGCGACGATCGCGTTTTCGAAGGCCTGCTTGGTCAGGATCTTCGACATCTTCAGATTTTCGCGCACCATCTCGACCGCGCGCCGCCCGGCCATGTAGGCAAGCGTCTTGCGGCGGCTGTCGGCGGCCGGGATCGCGGCGTTCGTCGGCAAGCCCATGCCGAGCGCTTCGACCATCGAGGCCATCGTCGAGGCCGTGCCCATCGTCATGCAGTGGCCGATCGAGCGCGACATGCACGCCTCGGCTTCGTTGACGTCGGCTTGCGTGAGCTCGCCCGTCTTCAGCATCTCGGTGAATTTCCACACATGCGTGCCCGAGCCGATTTCCTGGCCGCGCCAGCGCCCGTTCAGCATCGGCCCGCCCGAAACGGCGATGGTCGGCAGATCGCAGCTGGCAGCGCCCATCAGCAGGGCGGGCGTGGTCTTGTCGCAGCCCACGAGCAGCACAACGCCATCCATCGGGTTGGCGCGGATCGATTCCTCGACGTCCATGCTGGCGAGATTGCGGAACAGCATCGTCGTCGGGCGCATCAGCGTTTCGCCGAGGCTCATGACCGGAAATTCGAGCGGAAAGCCGCCCATTTCGAGCACGCCCTTTTTGACCATCTCGGCAAGCTCGCGGAAATGGCCGTTGCACGGCGTGAGTTCCGACCAGGTATTGCAGATGCCGATGACCGGGCGGCCGTCGAACAGATGGGCAGGCGTGCCCTGGTTTTTCATCCACGAGCGATGCACGAGACCGTCGCGGTCCTGGCGTCCGAACCATTGCTTGGAACGCAGTTCGCCCTTTTTGAAGTGGCGCTTCTTCTTGTCGGCCATGTTTTTTCCCCCAATTTGGACAAAAGCTTACAATCGAGCTATGCCAATTGCCATGCTCATTTTGCGCCGAACGCCATGAAGCTCGCCTTCGTCAATCCGAACCTGGCGCACGACTACGACGTCGAGACGCCGTTCGCAGCCCCCTTGCCGGGTTCGGAGTCGGCGCAAGTGTATCTGGCCCTCGCACTCGCGCGCCGTGGGCACGACGTTGCCGTTTTCACCGGGACCACGCGCGCGGGCGGCCAGATTCGCGGCGTCGACCAACAGCGCTGGTCGGGCACGCTCAACGGCGATTTCGACGCGGTGTTCGTGACCTCGGCGGTCGATCTTCTGGCGCCGCTGCGCGCCCAAGGCTATGCCGGGCCGATCTATGCTTGGCAGCACAATGTGATTGTACCCGGCACCGAGGAGGCCGCGTTGCTGTCGGGCCTCACCCATCCGCGCGACCGCATTCTGTGCGTGAGCGACTGGCACAAGGCCAATTACGCGGCGAACGGCGTTGCGGCCGACCGTATCGATATTTTGCGCAACGCGATCGGCCCGCGTTTCGAAACGCTGTTCGCACCGCGCGAGTCCATCCTTGCCGCCAAAGCGCCGCGTGCTGCGTTTACGTCCGTCCCCTACAAGGGGCTCAAACAGGCGCTGGCGTTTTTCAAGGATCTGCACGCGCAGCGGCCGGAGCTGACACTCGACGTGTTTTCGAGTTTCGATTTCTATCCGGCCAACAATCTGTTCCGGCGCCAGCCGAGCTGGCTCCTGTTGGCGGCCGAAGCCAAATCGGCGGCCGGTGTCGCCTATCACGGCAACGTGCCGCAGCCCGAATTGGCGGACGCGCTCAAGCGCGCTATCCTGCTGTTCTATCCGAACGTCGCGGCCGAGACGTCGTCGATCGCGGTCATGGAGGCGATGGCGGCGGGCTGCGTCGTGGTTACGACCGCACTCGGCGCTTTGCCGGAAACGGTCGGCGAGTTCGGAATCTTGGCACCGGTCGTGGCCGGCAACATCGATCCGCAAGCCTATGTGTCGTCCGCCGCCGCGATCGCCGAGGCGTTTGCCGCCAAGAACCCGGCGCTGGAAGCGCGGCTGCAGCTACAGGTCGCCCACGTGACCGCCACCTGCCGCTGGGATATCCGTGCGGCCGAAGCCGAACGCCTGTTGGGGAGCTAGACGATGATCGCCGTGATTTTCGAAGTGCGTCCCGCCGCAGGCCGCAAGCAGGATTATCTCGACCATGCGGCGGCCTTGCGCGCGGAGCTTGAAGCCGTCGATGGGTTCATCTCGGTCGAACGGTTCCAGAGCCTCAGCGACGACGGCAAGATGTTGTCGCTGTCTTTCTGGCGCGACGAGGCGTCGATCCTGAATTGGCGCAACCGCCCGTGCCATCGCGACGCGCAAACCGCCGGGCGCGGCGGCGTGTTCGCCGATTATCGCCTGCGCGTGGCGGGCGTCATCCGCGACTACGGCATGTTCGCGCGCGCCGAAGCCCCCGCCGACAGCCGCACCCTGCACGATCCGGGTTTTACGATTTAGCAGTGCTTACATTCGTCAGACATGAAAACGGGGCCTTCGGGCCCCGTTTTTTTGGTCGATAGCCATCTGTGAATAAATTATCCTTGAAAATCTAAATTTTCTGTATATATTATGTTCTAATTCAAATCGCCTTCCGCATTGGAAAGCACCTTTCAACCGGCCCGGCGTGAAAGCCCGGCTCCGAAACGCCGGAGCCTTGCCATGTACGCCCCCAAACTGAAGGAACCCGAACAGGAAACCACCGACAACTGGTTCGATCTTGCCGACACAGTCGGCCTCGGCCGCATGAACGGCCGAAGAGATGTGTTCAAAGTCGAAAGCATTCTCGCCGACGCGGGCGATCTCGATTTTGCAGGAACCAACGGCCCCGCCGGATACGGCCTCTACACGCTCGACGACGGCGTGCGCAAATACCAGAAGCGCAACGGCCTTAAAGTGGATGGCTGGCTGCGGCCCGACGGCCCCACCGTCACGAAAATGCGCGAACAATTCGGCGAGCGTTTCTCAGGATTCCCGGCACCCACGCAAGAGCAGATCGAGCAGCATCATGCGCTGGCGGCAGAGGGTCAGGACGGCCTGCTGGTGGCACAGCCGCCGCGCATCGAACTCAAAAAGCCGAAGAGCTACCCGCCTGTGGACCCCGAGACGCACGGCTCGAATACCTCGTGGGTCGAGTACCTGACGCGCAACCGCACGAGTTTCGACGGCGCGCCCGAGATGCTCGCGACCTACATCAAGAATTTCGGCGCGCGCGGCGTGTTGCAAGCGCGCGACTTCGTCGAACAGTGGGACGCGGCCAAGCCCGGCGAAGGACCGGACGTGGTGGCGGCCGTGCTGCGCAATCTCGACGATTCCATAGACCGGCGCGCGTTCGTGGGCGGCGACCTGCCGCAAAGCCCGCCCATCGGCACGCTGCGCCCCGAAGCGTTGCAGGCGCTCGCGCGCGCAAGCGATGCGGCGCAGGCGGGCGAAGTCGGGCGCGATCCGAATATTCAACTGGCGGCAGCGCCTGCTTTGCTGGCGATCCCGCAGTTGGGACAAGCCTTGATCGCCGGCGGCGCCGCTATCGTAGGCGGTCTCGGCACAAAGGCAATCCTCGATCAGGCGACCAAGCCTGGCCAAGCGCCGTCGAGCCCGCCGCCGTACGTGCCGCCGAGCGGCACCTCCGACCCGCTCCCTGGTCGCACGCCAGCACCGCCAGCCGAGAAGCAGCCTGTGTTCCCCGAACTTACCGACGAAGACCGCACGATCCTCAAGAATATCCCGGTTATCCCGGACGATGCGCGCAACGAGATCGGCGGTGCCATCGCCGATACGATCGTCGAGCGCACCTACGGCAATCGTGAAGACAAGCGCGGAACAGAGGCAACTTTGGAGGGCAACAACATCCTGGCGCGCGAATGCAAAGCCGCCATCGACGCGTCGCGCCTCGCCGACGTCGTCGAGCATATTGGCGGTGCGTCCAAGGATGGTAGGGATCAAAACTACATGGAGGAGCGGACGATCAGGACGAACGGAGATGGCCGCCGACTGCCGGACTACTCCATGGGACAGAAAGGCGACAGAGAACTCCGGCACCCGGCAGGCCATGTCAATACCGCCTCAACTCGTGCCGACGGCTCGCTGACCGGCCGAGAGCAGCGCGCACGCGATGCTATCGCCCAGAAGCTCGAAGACGAAGAACTCATCCAGACAATCCCTAAGTTCAAAGACGGCGACGACCCGAAGGAGTACGCGAGGATTGCGCGCGACGCTTGCAACCGTGTTGTCGGCGCATTGGAGAAGTTGATGCTCGACGCTAACCGTGGGAAAAATTAGGGTTGTGCCATGGATGTGAAGCAGCTTCTGTGGGAGGGGCCAAATCCAATTACCCCTCCCAATATGGGACGTGGCGTCTCCTTTGCATGGTGCCCGGAGGATTGGCGCAAGTTCGAGCTTTCGGTGCGCGCTGCGTATCCGAATGTTTTTTTTTATGAAGATCTCAAAAGCTCGGAAGAATCGGGCGAGGCCGAACCGCCACTGACGCGCATTGAGCGCCTGGACGTATCGCGTCAGGGGCGTTCAATTCAGATGCTCTTTCCGGACCCAGCTTGGGACCCGAAGCTCGTGCGTCTGTCCGACAAATGGGGTCAGTTGTACTGGGCTTTCGACCAGTATTGGTCTCCACGAATTTGGATGGGGTGGCCAACGGCGGGACCCGAGCGTTCCTGGCAGGCCGAAAGATGGAGCGAAGACGGCAACGCACCTGTCGCCGTATGGCCAGGTCGTGCGATTCAAAGCTCTTTCCGGCGACAATTCGCGCACGAAGTCACATGCGAGGCCAAGATACTGAATCTGGCCCGCAAGATCGGGCGCCGCACCGTCCGAATATACTGGGCTTCGCTCGATCACTTTCGCGCAGGGGACGGTGCCGTCAATCACTACCTGCAAACCGATCTTTCGTACTACGTCTCGGAAACCGTGCTCGACTGGCGTCGGCAAGGACCGATGCGGGCGCTGGACCTCGATGTCACCAAGAGCACTGGAGTCGGCTTCTCCCGCATGCCCCCCGAAGACGTGCCCGAGCATTTCTGGGGCGACGTCAAGAAACCCAAATGGGTGCTCGAGGCCATCGAGAAATACCGGCGGTAGGTACAGTGCTTCAGGCTTTGCGCCGCATCGCGGCGATGCCGCAGGCGACCACGATGCCGGCCCCGATCCAGGTCCACAGGCCCGGCACGTCGCCGAAGATCGCAAGGCCCAACAGGGTCGCGAAGAGCAGCAGCGTGTAATTGTAGGGCTGGAGCGCGCTGGCAGGGGCGAGCGTGAAGGCGCGCACCATCAGGATGTGGGCGACGGCGCCGAAACTGCCGCCCAGGATCAGCAATGCCCAGCCGCTGGCGTCGGGGGCGTGCCAGTCGAACGCGGCGACAAGACCCAGGAGTGCTACGCCGACGAGCGGCGTGTGCAAGGTGGTGATGTGCGTGTCGTCCATGCTCGAGACCACGCGCGTGAGAACTTGGTAGACCGCCCAGGCGAGGGCGGCTGCAACCGCGAGCCACAGGCTGGGGCCGAGTTCGTCGAAAGACGGGCCGACGATCAGCACGGCCCCGGCCATGCCGCCCGCCACGAGCAGCCAGCCCGTCGCATCGACCTTTTCGCGCAAGAAAAAATAGGCGAGGGCCGTCACCAGCAGCGGGGCGGTTGCCGCCACCGCATGCACGTCGGCGAGCGGCAGGGTGCGGAAGGCGAGGATGAACAGCAGCATCTCGAGCAGGAGTACTGCCGTGCGCAGCGCCTGCCACCAGGGGGCGCGCGTGCGAAACACGATCCACGGGCCGCTGCGCGCGAGCCAGCAACCCATCGCGACGAAGATCGCGAAGCGCACGGCCATGATCTGCGCCACGGGATAGATCTGCGTGAGATGCTTGTTGACGGCATCCATCGACGCGAACAGCGCCATCGCCGCCACGGCCATCAGGATGGGCCGAAGCCCCGCTTTTTCCACGTCAGAAGATTCCGTCGATTTCGCCGTCGGCGGTTAGGCCGATCGCTTCGGCGGCGGGGATGCGCGGCAGCCCCGGCATCGTCATCACGTCGCCCGCAAGGGCCACCACGAAGCCGGCACCCGCCGACAGGCGCACCTCGCGCACCGGCACGTCGTGGCCGGTCGGTGCGCCCTTGAGGTCGGGATCGGCCGCGAACGAGTATTGCGTTTTGGCCATGCAGACGGGCAGATGGCCGAAGCCCGCTTTTTCGAGGGCCGCAAGCCGCTTGGCCGCCGCACTCGAAAAACTCACAGAGCCCGCGCGGTAGATTTCGCGCGCGATGGTTTCGATTTTTGCTTTGAGCGGCATGTCGTCGGGATAAAGCGGCTTGTAGCGCGCCGTTCCTTCCTCGATCGTCGCGACGGCGGCACGCGCCAGATCTTCGGCACCGGCCCCGCCTTCGGCCCAATGCTGGGCGCGGATGGCTTTTGTGCCGGCCGCCGTGCACGCGGCTTCGATGGCGCGCCATTCGGCGTCGGTGTCGGTCGTGAAGGCATTGATCGCGACCAGCACCGGCAAGCCGAATTTCCGCAAATTTTCGACATGGCGCACGAGATTGGTAAGGCCGCGCTCGACGGCCGCAACGTCTTGCGCGCCGAGCGCCTTGGCGTCCGCCCCGCCTTGCAGCTTGAGCGCGCGCACGGTCGCGACGACGACGGCAAGATCGGGGGCAAGGCCCGCCTGGCGGCATTTGATGTCGAGGAATTTCTCGGCCCCCAGATCGGCGCCGAAGCCCGCTTCGGTGACCGTGTAGTCGGCCAAGCCCAGCGCCATCTTGGTCGCGATCGCCGAATTGCAGCCGTGCGCGATGTTCGCAAACGGCCCGCCATGCACGAACACGGGATTGTTCTCGAGCGTTTGCACGAGATTGGGTTTGATCGCTTCTTTGAGCAAGGCCGCCATCGCACCCGAGGCTTTGAGGTCGGCTGCCGTCACGAAGCTGCCGTCTTTGTTGTCGGCGACGACGATGCGCGCCAGCCGTTTCTCGAGATCGTGCGCGTCCGACGCCAAGCACAGGATCGCCATCACCTCGGAGGCGGTGGTGATGTCGAAGCGCGTTTGGCGCGCAGCCCCGTTGCCCGCCCCCAAGCCCGCCACGAGATCGCGCAATGCGCGGTCGTTCATGTCCATCACGCGCGGCCACGCGATGCGCTTGGGATCCACCGCAGGCGCCTTCGCCCAATAGACGTGGTTGTCGACGAGGGCGGCGAGCAGATTGTGCGCGGTGCCGATCGCGTGGATGTCGCCGGTAAAATGCAGATTGATGTCGGCCATCGGCACGATCTGCGCGTGGCCGCCGCCGGTGGCTCCGCCCTTCTGGCCGAAGCACGGGCCCAGCGACGGCTCGCGCAGGCAGATCGCCGTGCGCTTGCCGATGCGATTGAGCGCATCGCCAAGCCCGATCGTCGTCGTCGTCTTGCCTTCGCCCGCTTTGGTCGGGTTTATGGCGGTCACGAGGATGAGTTTTCCGCCGTCGCGCCGCTTCGGCAGGGCCGCCAGATCTATCTTGGCTTTGGTCTTGCCGTAGAATTCGAGGGCGGCTTCCGGAATGCCGAGTTTCGCGGCAACCGAAGCCAAGGGTGCGAGCGTTGCGTTGCGGGCGATTTCGATGTCGGACATGTCAGCTCTTCCCGGCGGCTTGGCGCTTCAAGGCGGCTTCGCGGATGGCGGTGATGGTGGTGCGCGTCGTGATCATTTCGGGATCGGTCTTGAGTTCGATCACGGCGGGAAGCTTGGACGCGACGGCCGCGCGGAAAGCGGGCAGGAACGCATCGGTCGTTTCGACCGTCGCGCCGAAGCAGCCGAGTGCACGCGCAAACGCCGCGAAATCCGGATTGACCAAATCGGTTCCGACCACGCGGCCCGGATGCTCGCGCTCCTGGTGCATGCGGATGGTGCCGTAGGTGCGGTTGTTGAAAACAAGCACGATGGGGGTGCCGCCATGCTGGCGCGCGGTCGCGATTTCCTGGCCCGCCATCATGAAGCCGCCGTCGCCCACGCACGCAACGACGATGCGGTCCGGATCGACGAGCGATGCGGCGACGGCCGCAGGCACGGAATAGCCCATCGCCCCCGATGTCGGCCCCACCAGCCGCGCCGGGCGCTTGAACGGCAGATAGCGCTGCGGCCAGCCGGTATGGTTGCCGGCATCGACCGTGACGGTAAAGGCCGCCGGCAATTCGGCGGCGAGGGCGCGCATGGCACGGCCCATGTCGAGGGCCCCGTTGTAGGGCGTGGGCTCGAGCGTGGCGCGCCAATCTTCATTGGCTTGGCGCGTCCAGTCGCGCCATGCGGGATCGGCGATCGGCTTCATCGCTTGGGCGGCGAGCGCAAACGCGCTGCCGCTGGCCTGCACGGCGAGGTCCGCGTTGAAGACGCGGCCCGTCTCCTCGGCCGACGGATGGATATGGATGAGCGTGGCGCGCGCGCGCGGCGGCTCGAGCATCGAATAGCCCTGCGTCGTCATTTCGCCCAGGCGCGCACCGACCACGAGCAGCAGATCGGCCTCTTTGGCGCGCGCGATGAGGGCGGGCGACGTGACCGTGCCGAGCTCGCCCGCATAGCACGCGCTGTCGTTGGCGAACGCATCCATGCGCCGGAAGCTGACGGCGACGGGAAGGGCGTTTGCCTCGGCGAATTTCTGCAAGGCAAGACTGCCCGCATCGCTCCAGCACGAGCCGCCGACGATCATCAGCGGCCGCTTGGCCTGTGCAAGCAGCGCACGCACGCGGTCGAGCGCCGCTGCGTCGGGGCTCGCCTGCACCGCGCGATAGGGGGCAGCGTCCGCGACCGTCGCGGTTTCGGTCAGCATGTCTTCGGGCAAAGCCAGCACCACGGGGCCGGGGCGGCCCGAGGTCGCCACGTGGAAGGCGCGCGCCATGTATTCGGGAATGCGGTCGGTGCGGTCGATCTGTGCGGCCCATTTGGCGACCGGCCCGAACATCTGGCGATAGTCGATCTCCTGGAACGCCTCGCGGTCGGTCGCATCGCGCCCGACCTGGCCCACGAGCAATATGAGCGGTGTCGAATCCTGATAGGCCGTGTGCACGCCAACGGCCGCGTGGCAGGCGCCGGGCCCGCGCGTGACGAGGGCGATGCCCGGCCGCCCGGTGAGCTTGCCGTAGGCGTCGGCCATGTTGGCGGCCCCCGCTTCGTGGCGCGCATTCACGAGCTTGACCTGGCGGCTGTCGTGCAGTGCGTCGAGCACGTCGAGATAGCTCTCGCCGGGCACGCAGAAGGCCATGTCGGTGCCGTGCAGCAGCAATTGGTCGACCAGAATCCGGCCGCCGGTACGCGCGCGCAATGCCATCGTTTCCAATCCTCGGAGTCGAAGGTCGTTTCCTCACCCAAGCGCAGTTAAAGGCCGGGATGCGCCTTGCGTCAATGGACGAAGCTGGGGCTGTGCGGCTAGGGTGGGGGAATGATCGATGTCCCCGACTGGATGTGGAACGACGACCACAGCGCCTTTCGCGATCTCGTCGGCTACGCGCCGATCGTGTGGCGCGAATTCTACGTCGAATTGGCGCTGGAGATCGACACGCGCCACCGCAACCGCTCGGGCGTGGCCCATGGCGGCGTGATCGCGACCTTGGCCGATGCGGCGGGCGGTTTTGCCGGCTGCTGGTGCCCGCATCCCAATCGCATAAGGCGCGCCTCGACCTTGTCGCTGAACACGCAATTCGTGTCTGTCGCCAAGATGGGGGACCGGCTGGTGGCGCGCGGGCTCGCCAATCCGGGCGGAAAGTCGATTTTCTTCGCCACGATCGAGATCCGCGACGCGACCGGCCGGCTGGTTTCGACCGGCACCGGCGTCTACAAATACCGGCCCGGCAGCGAAACCTCCGAAGGCGTGGCGCGCGAAACGCCTGTGTAGCGGGACCCGCGTTTTGCCCCTATAAACGGTCGCTTGTCGCCGTCTCCGGAGTTGCCATGATCCCCTCGCTCGCCTTGCGCGAAAAATCCAAGAATCTGCTCGGTTCGCTGATCCGCGAAGTCTCCAAAGACGCGATGGAGAAGCCCGGCCTTATCCCGCTGTGGTTCGGCGAAGGGAGCCGCACGGCACCGGCCGCCGTCGTGGCCGAAGCGCACAAGGCGATCGACGAGGGCTACCAATTCTACGCCTCGAGCCTCGGCCGGCCCGAATTGCGCGACGCCATCGCGGCCTATGTGCGTCGCTTGCGCGGCGTGGACGTGGATGCCGAGCGCATTTGCGTGACCGCTTCCGGCAATTCGGCGATCCAGATGGCCATGCAGCTCATCGTCGATCCGGGCGACAATGTCGTGTTCGCGGTCCCGCTGTGGCCCAACGCCGCCGACATGGTGCAGCATCTGAACGGCGAGGTGCGCCGTGTGCCGCTTGCTTTGGGGCCGCAAGGCTGGTCGCTCGATCTCGAGCGGCTGTTCGCCGCGTGCGACGCGCGCACCAAAGCGATTTTCCTGAATTCGCCGGGCAACCCCACGGGCTGGCTCGCCACACCCGAAGAGCTCAAGGCCGTCGTCGAGTTCTGCCGCAAGCGCGGCATCTGGGCGATCGGCGACGACGTTTACGAACGCATCGTCTACGACGCGGAGAAGTCGCCGTCGCTGCTCGATTTTGCGGGCCCCGACGATCCGGTCATGATCGTCAATTCCTTCTCGAAAGGCTGGTGCATGACCGGCTGGCGCCTGGGCTGGCTCGTCGCCCCCAAGGCCGTCGTCGATACGCTCGGCAAGATCGTCGAGTTCAACACGTCGGGCGCGACCACCTTCGTGCAGCGTGCGGGCGTGGTCGCGTTGCAGCAGGAAGATTTCGTGCGCACGATCCGTGCGGAATACGCGCAAGCGCGCGACATCGCCTTCCAGCGCCTGTCGGCGATGGGCCGCGTGCGGCTCACGCGCCCGCAAGCGGCGTTCTACGCGTTTTTCGCTGTGGACGGCATGTCGGACTCGGTCGCGATGTGCAAAAAATTCGTGCGCGAGGCCAATGTGGGCTTGGCCCCGGGCCGCGCTTTCGGGCCCGAGGGCGAAGGCTTCGTGCGTTTGTGTTTTGCGACCGATCCCGCACGCTTGAGCGAAGCGCTCGACCGCATCGAACCGTTGCTGCGGTAGGGAGCTTCGCGATGGCGTCGTTCGTCGGGATCGACTGGGGTACCAGCAACTGCCGTGCGTATCGCATCGACGAAAGCGGCTTCGTGCTCGAGCGCCGCACCGACGGCCCCGGCATCCTTGCTGTGCGCAACAGCGATTTCTCCGCCGCGTTGACGAAGATCGCGGGCGATTGGATCGATGCGCCCGGCGCACCGCCAGCACTGATGTCCGGCATGATCGGCTCGGCGCAAGGCTGGGTCGAAGCGCCCTATCTGCCGATCCCGGCCTCCCCCGCCGATTTCGCGGGGAGGCTCGCCCCCGTTCCCGATCCGCACCGCCGCATCTTCATCGTGCCCGGCCTGCACGGCGTGGGGCCGGCCGGCCCCGACGTGATGCGCGGCGAAGAAACGCAAATTTTCGGCAGCGGCATCGAAGACGGCGTTGTTTGCCTGCCCGGCACCCATTCGAAATGGGCGGTCATCGCGGGCGGCAAGGTCGCGCGTTTCGCCACCTTCATGACCGGCGAAGTGTTTGCCGTGATGCGCCGCCATTCGATCCTCGGCCGTTTGATGAACGAAGCGCCGCACGATGCGGCGGCGTTCGCGCGCGGCCTTGTGCGTGCGCAAGCACCCGGCGGGCTTCTGCACCATCTTTTCACCGTGCGCACGGCGGGCCTGCTCGAGGGGCTGGGCCGCGACGCTGCCGCGAGTTTTCTGTCGGGCGTGTTGATCGGCGAAGAGATCGCGGCCGCCAAGGCGCAGTTTTCGCCCGCCAGCGTGACGGTGATCGGCGGCATGCCGCTCGCCCAGCATTACGCGATCGCCCTCAACGTCGCGGGCATCAATGCCGCGACCGTGGCAGGCGACGATGCGGCCGCCGCGGGTCTCGCCCGCATTGCGCGCCAAGCCGGTCTCTTGGGCTGACGGCGGCAATGCGCATCCTCATCCCCGATGCGCAGTATCCGGGCTTGCCCGATATCGAAGCGCAAGCGCTGCCCGACGCCGAGTTCCTCGTGCATCGCGCGCGCGATCCGTTGCAGATCCCCGACAGCTCGTGGGCGCGTGCGGACGGCGTCTTGCTGTGGCAGGACATGCCGATCGACCGTGCGGTCGCCGACAAGCTCGTGCGCGCGCGCATCGTCGTGCGCCACGGCGTGGGCTTCGATCGCGTCGATCTCGAAGCGTGCGCCGAGCGCGGCATCGTCGTGTGCAACACGCCCGACTACGGCACCGAAGAGGTCGCCAACCACGCGCTTGCCATGGTGCTGTCGCTGCGGCGCGGGCTCGGCACCTATGCCGAGATGCTGAGCCTCGATCCGCAGGCGGGCTGGCGCTGGGATGCCCCGCCCTTGATGCGCCGCTTGAGCGGCCAGATCTTCGGCATTGTCGGCATGGGGCGCATCGGGCGGGCGGCCGCTGCACGCGCCGCCGCCTTCGGCTTCGACGTGGTCTACCACGATCCGCTCTTGCGCGAGGCGGCCGCCGCCGCCTTGCCCTATCGCCGCTTCGAGACTTTGTTCGAGATGCTGGCCGTGGCCGACATCGTGTCGATCCATTGCCCGCTCACGAGCGACACGCACGGCCTGTTCGGCCAGGGTGCTTTCGAGCGCTTGAAGCCGGGTGCGATCGTCGTCAACACCGCGCGCGGGCCCATCGTCGATACGGCCGCGTTGCTGGCCGCGATCGAGAAGGGCCAGGTCGGCGGGGCGGGGCTCGACGTCTTGCCGCAGGAGCCGCCCGATCCCGACGATCCGCTGATCGCGGCCTACCGGCTGCCGCCGTCGTGGCTGGCCGGGCGCTTGATCTTGAGCCCGCATGCGGCTTTCTACAGCCCCGAGAGCTGGCGCGATCTGCGCTTCAAGGCGGCCGCGACGATCCGCGACTATCTCAAGGAAAATCGGTTGCGCAATTGCGTGAATCGGCATTTGTTTGCGCAAGGCGCTTTGCCGCCGGAAGAAAACGCCAAAAACGGCTAAAGGGGAGATCGACGATGCGCGTGGTGATCACGGGCGGCACGGGCATGCTCGGCAAGAAGCTTGCGGGCGAACTGCTGAAACGAGGCGCGCTCGTCGACCGCAACGGCAAGCAGCGGGAAATCTCGAAAATCGTTCTGTTCGACATCGCGCATGCGCCCGGCATCCCGGCCGATCCGCGCATCGAAGTGCAGTTGGGCGACGTCGACGATGCAGCGACGATCGACCGGCTGATCGCCGCCGACACGGGCGCCATCTTCCATCTCGCGGGCGTGGTGAGCTCGGGCGCCGAGCGCGATTTCGATTTGGGCTACCGCGTCAATCTCGACGGCACGCGCGAAGTGCTGGAAGCCGCACGCCGTCTGCCGCAGCCGATCAAGCTCGTGTTCGCGTCGTCGCTTGCCTGCTACGGCGGCGGGCTGCCGCCGGTGATCCCCGACGATTTCCGCATCACGCCGCAAACCTCCTACGGTACCCAGAAGGCGATCGGCGAATTGCTGGTCGCCGACTATGCGCGCAAAGGCTACGTGGACGGGCGCAGCCTGCGCCTGCCGACCATCGTCGTGCGGCCGGGCAAGCCCAATCTTGCGGCCTCGACCTTTGCGTCGTCGATCCTGCGCGAACCACTGGCGGGCGAGCGGGCAATGTGCCCGGTCGATCCTGAAACCTGGATGCCGCTTCTGAGCCCGCGCCGCTGCATCGACGCCTTCATCCGCGCGCACGATCTTTCCGACGCCGATTGGGGCTGGAACCGCACGCTGCTGCTGCCCTCGCTCGACGTCACGGTGCGCGAGATGGCCGAAGGCCTGAAGCGCGCGGCGGGCGAAGCGGCCTATGCGCTGATAGACTGGAAGCACGATCCCGCGATCGCCAAGATCGTCGCGGGCTGGCCCGCGCGCATGGCGGCCAAGCGCGCCTTGTCGATGGGGTTTGCGGCCGACGCGTCGGTCGACGAGATGATCGAAAACTACCGCCGCGAAGACGCGCCGACCTCTGCGGGCTAGAAAACGCTTCCGTCCAGGCGGTAGAAAATCGACCCGATCAGAAGAATGTCGGGCTCTTCGCCGTCGGCGGCAAACGGCAAGATGAGCGTTTCGATTTCCGACCAGTTTTCGGCATGGCGAATGATCGGCGCCGCGCGCGCGTGGGTCGCAAGTCCGCCGGTTGCGGAAACTTCCATGCGCTTGAACAGCGTCGCGCGATGCGTTTCCGACATCGGCAATCGGTCGAGATACTGGCCCGTCACGTCCTGGCCGATCGCCGAGGCGATATGCGTGCCGAACAGCCTGTAGCGAAAATGCCGAGGTTCTCGCTCGATGTCGAGCATCCACATCGACCCGAGCATCCTGGGCACCTCGAACGGATCGAAGGCGTTGCGCGGCGGAAGCCGTTTGTCCGCGCGCGGCAATGCAAGCCAGAGGGCATAGAGCTCCGCCAGACGCGGTTCCCAGCCTTCGGTGGATGTCGGCGATGTCTGCCAGTCTTCTTTTGCGTCCACCGGATCATGCCTAGTCGAAGACGTCTGAGACTTGCAACGCGCGCCTCGGTCGGCGAGGATACCGAATAGGCAGTCGTGGTCAAGCGGCGCCGAAAAAGAGGAAAACGCAATGGGTTCGAGACTTGTCGGCAAAACCGCCTTCATCACCGCCGCCGCCCAAGGGATCGGTGCGGCCAGCGCCAAGCTGTTTGCGGCCGAAGGGGCGCGCGTGATCGCGACCGACATCGATGCGGGCAAACTCGCCGAGCTCGGCAAAACGCCGGGCATCGAAGTTCGCACGCTCGACGTTATGGACCGTGCGGCCGTGTTCGCCGCGGCCGAAGCGGTCGGTGCGGTCGACGTGCTCTTCAACTGTGCGGGCTTCGTGCATCACGGCACGATCCTCGACTGCGACGACAAAGCCTGGGACTTCTCGATGAATCTGAACGTCCGCTCGATGTTCTGGGTCACGCAAGCGCTGCTGCCCGCGATGATCGCCAAGGGCAAGGGGGCGATCGTGAACATGTCGTCGGGCGCATCGTCGATCAAGGGAGCGCCCAACCGTTTCGTCTACGGCACCACGAAGGCCGCCGTGATCGGTCTCACGAAGGCGCTGGCGGCCGACCATGTGCGCCAGGGCATTCGCGTCAACGCGATCTGCCCGGGCACGGTCGACACGCCATCGCTGCAGGGCCGCATCGGCGCTTTCGCCGATCCCGTGCAGGCGCGCAAGGATTTCATCGCGCGCCAGCCGATGGGACGGCTCGCGACCGCCGAGGAAATCGCCTTGCTCGTGCTGTTCCTGGCCAGCGACGAATCGAGCTTCATCACCGGTGCGGAATACAAGATCGACGGCGGCTGGTCGCTCTAAGCCGCCGCCGTTGCCGAAGCGGGCACGCGGTTGCGGCCTTTGAGCCAGGCCGCAACGCGCGCTGCCGTGTAGATGCCGCCGAGGCCGATCGCGTTGACCGCGATCTGCTGGGCAAGGCCGGTACCCATAAGCGCGAAGGCGATGCCGCCCGCGTGTGCGAGCGCCATGCCGGTGAAAAACACCGTCAGCGCTTGGCGGCCCATCGTCGCGAAGGGCTGCGCATAGGCGTGTGCCAACAGGCCCGGCCACGCATCGACGATGCGCAAGGCCACGATCGCGAGGGCCAGGAAATGCGCATATTGGCGAATGTCGAGATTGGGCTTGTTGGCGTGCGCGTAGAACCAATCGTGCAGCAGCCCGAGTGTCGCATTGTGTTCGTAGACGATGGGCGAGACAGCACCCACCCCCAGCACGAGCCACACGATGGATGCCGCCAGCAGCAGATTGCTGCGCCGCAGTTTCGGCAGCCAGCCGCGCGAGGCCGCGAAGCCCGTGAAAAACAAGAGCTGCCAGGCCATCGGGTTGAAGCCCCAGCCGCGTCCCTCGGGCGCGTTCGATTCGAAATTCAATTCGAAGATCTGCACGGCGAGCCACAGGCCGACCGATAGGCCGAGCACCCAGCGTGGATCGATGCGCGCCAAAGCCATCGCGAGCGGGACGGCCGCGAGCACCGCGATGTAGAGCGGCAGAATGTCGAAGTATGTGGGCACATAGGCAAGCCGCACGAGCAGGGCGAGCGTGGCCGACGGATCGGCGAAAAACGCATCGATGCCGAGGAACGTCGCGTAGTCGATGCCGCGCGTCGCGGCGGCCGCGCACAGTGCCGCCCCGCACGCGAACAAAGCCAGGTGCGCGCCGTAGAGCTGCACGCAGCGCCGCACGATGCGTTTGAATCCTGCCGCAAACCCGTCGCGCACGAACGTGCCGCCGAAGGCGATCGCCGCGGCATAGCCCGAGATGAACACGAACACGTGGGCGGCGTCCGAAAGCCCGAAGCGCGCCCAGATGATCTGGGCGAGCCAGTCGCCCGGCACATGGGCGACGTAGATCGCCGCAAGCGAGAGACCGCGGAAAAAGTCGAGACGTATGTCGCGCGGTTTTTTCGTCGTTGTCGTCATGCCGGACGCGGACCGATCTTCGCGAGACGCAAAAGGTCGGGAAGATCGCCGCGCCGCAGATAGGCGAGGCCGAGGCCTGCCGCCCACACGAGCAAAGCCTCCTTGAAGAGCACGGCACCGTCGTCGTAGGGGTCGATGCCCAGCGGCGAAACCACGTGGAAGAAGATCGCCCCGGTCATCACGCCGGTCGCCGCCAAGCCGCCGACCAGTTGCGTGCGCCGGTAAAGGCACAGGAGGGCGGCGCCCAACTCGACCGTGCCGACGCCGATGCGCATGATCTTCTCGTAGCCCGAAAAACCGAGCCAATCGGTAAGGACGGTAAACAGCCACACGCTGCCCTCGTGGCCGAAGAACTTGTACTGCAGATACCAGACGAAGATGTAGGCAATCCACAGCGCCAAAAGCCAGGGCAGGGCGGTGCTGAGGGTTCGTGCAAGGCGGTCCATCTTGTCTGCTCCGAAAGGTTTGCGGTGCCTCTGCTTCGCAGTTGCGCGCGCAGAAGTTACCGGGGCAGACGCACGGCCCGCACGGCAGCACGCCATTCAACGCATTGAAGTTGTTGTTTTCGGCGTGTTTTCGCATTTTTGCGACATAAAAAGTTACGTGTCGTCACTTGGTATTGGCCTGCTGGTGGGCTACATAGAGGAGGTCGGGCACGCCCCCCCCCCCCTTTGCCCTGCCAAACTTCGAGGTCGCAAAACATGTTCTCGCGTCTCACCCGTCTTTCGATCGCGTCGCTGGGCCTTGCTGCCGCCCTTTCGGGCGCTGCCGTTGCCCAAACGCGGCCCGAGCCGCCCAAGGGCGACTGGCAGGTGACGACCGGCGCACTCGTCGGCTACGCGCCTGCCTACGAGGGTGCAGACAAATACAAAGTCATGCCGCTGCCGCTGATCGATGTGGTGTGGCGCGACCGGGTGTTCTTGAGCACGATGAACGGGCTGGGTGCATGGGCCTACCGGGCCGACGGGTTCAGCATCGGCGGGGCACTCGGCTACGAGTTCGGCCGCGACGAGAGCTTGGACCGCGGCGAACTCGACGGGCTCGGCGACGTCGACGCGGCTGCCCAAGCGCGCCTGCTGGCCGAATACCGCACCGGTCCGTTCCGCCTGGATGCCGCCTTGGCGCGCGCGCTTGGCGGCAGCGACGGCACCACGCTGCGCATCGGTGCGAGCATGGCCTATCCGATCAACGAAAAGCTGCGCCTGATGCCCGGTATTTCGGCCGTGTGGGCGGACGAAAACTACATGGACGCTTATTTCGGCGTGACGGCCGCACAGTCGGCGCAGTCGCGCGCACGCTTGGGAACGGCCGCCGGCAAATCGCAGTTCGAGGCCAAATCCGGCGTCAAGAACGTCGACCTCTCGCTGATGGCGAGTTATTCGCTGACGCAGAACTGGATGCTGCGCGGCGGCGGCGGCGTGCGTTTCCTGGTGGGCGATGCGGCCGACAGCCCGATCTCCAAGCGCGACACCGCGCCCTTCGCAAATCTCGGGCTTGCTTATCGCTGGTAGGGCTGATCTCGGTTAGCGGCCGCGTCGTTCGCGCGCGATCGACACGAGGCAAAGCTGCGTGAACAGCACTTGGGCGGCGTTCTGCGCCGTCACGGTCGAGGGATCGTATTGCGGGGCGACTTCGACGACGTCGGCGCCCACGATGTCGAGCCCGGCCAGGCCCCGCAGCATCGCAAGCGCTTCGCGCATCGTAAGCCCGCCGGATTCGGGCGTGCCCGTGCCCGGCGCAAAGGACGGATCGAGCCCATCGACGTCGAACGTCACATAGACCGGGCCGTCGCCGACGACGGCGCGCGCTTTGGCGATCACGCCGTCCACGCCCATTTTGTCGACGTCTTCGGCATGGATCACGGTCATGCCGCTGTCGTAAGAGAATTCCCACAAAAATTCCGCGCCGCCGCGAATGCCGATCTGGATCGTGCGCTCGGGATCGAGCACGCCGTCGAGCACGGCCATGCGGAAGGGCGCGCCATGGTGGAATTTCGAGCCCTCGTACGGGCCGCTCGTGTCGCAATGCGCGTCGAAATGCACCATGCCGACGGGCCGGTCGCGGCCGATCGCGCGCAAGATGGGCCAGGTGATCGAATGGTCGCCGCCCACCGCAAGCGGCACGATGCCGGCCGCGACGAGTTTGGCAAAATGCGCTTCGATGTCGGCATGGCAGTCGGCCAGCGAAAAGCGGCTGCGCATCGGCACGTCGCCGATATCGGCCACGCTGAGCTCGGTCAAGGGTGCTCGGCCCAGCACATGCTCGTAAGGGCCGATGCGCTCGACCCCGCGCACGGCACGGGGCCCAAGGCGCGCACCCGCGCGGTTGGTGACCCCTAGATCCATCGGCACGCCGACGAGGGCCGCGTCGAGACCGGCGAGATCGGCCTCGCTGCCGAGGGCGCGATAGGGCGCATCGAGGAATGTCGCGGGCTCCGCGAACGGCCATTTGCGCTGATCGGGGCTGCTGAAAATCTTGGCGGCCACACGCGCGAATTCCGGGTCCTTGATGTCGCCGCCCGCCGCTTGCCCGTAGTCGCGCCGCAGCCGCGCCAATTTTTCGGGGTCGAACGCCATAGCGTTTACATCGTCGCGCCGATTTGCCACGGCACGAACTCGTTGTCGCCGTAGCCGAGCTGCTCGGATTTGCTGCGCTCGCCCGAGGCCACGCGCAGAATGTGCTCGAAAATCTCGCGGCCCTTGTCTTCGACCGAAACGCCGTCGACGATGTCGCCGCAATTGATGTCCATGTCCTCGATCATGCGGCGATAGATGTCGCTGTTGGTCGCAAGCTTGATCGACGGCGTGGGCTTGCAGCCGTAGGCCGAGCCGCGCCCGGTCGTGAAGCACAACACGTTGGCCCCGCCCGCGACCTGGCCTGTGGCCGAGGTCGGGTCGTAGCCCGGCGTGTCCATGAACACGAACCCTTTTGTGTCCACGCGCTCGGCATACCGATACACGCCGCGCAAGGTCGTGGTCCCGCCTTTGGCCGCAGCGCCCAGCGATTTTTCGAGGATCGTGGTCAAGCCCCCCGCCTTGTTGCCGGGCGAGGGGTTGTTGTCCATCGAGCCGTCGTTGCGCTTGGTGTAGTCCTCCCACCAATGGATGATGTCGATGAGCTTCTCGCCGATCTCGCGCGTGGCGGCCCGCCGTGTCAGCAGATGCTCGGCCCCGTAGATCTCGGGCGTCTCCGACAGAATGGCAGTGCCGCCATGTGCGACGAGCAAATCGACGGCGGCCCCCAAAGCGGGATTCGCGGTGATCCCGGAATAGCCGTCCGAGCCGCCGCACTGGAGGGCCAGCATCAACTCGCTGGCCGGGATCGTCTCGCGCTTGGCGCGGTTCACGAGCGGCAGCATCGCCTTGATGCGCTCGACGCCGGCTTCGATCGTCTTGCGGGTACCCCCGCTGTCCTGGATCGTCATCGACTGGAACAGATCGCCGTCGACGATGCCGTAGGCGCGCTTCATCTCGTCGATCTGGAACACTTCGCAGCCCAAGCCCACGAGCAGCACGCCGCCCACGTTGGGGTTCGTCGCATAGCCCCATTGCGTGCGCTTGAGCACGTCGAAGCCTTCGCCCTTGGACGCCATGCCGCAGCCCGTGCCGTGCACGAACGACACCACGCCGTCGACGTTCGGATATTCCGCCAAGATGCCCGAACGCATCACGGCCTCGGCCATGAAGCGTGCCACCGACGCCGAGCAATTCACGGACGTGAGGATGCCGATATAGTTGCGCGTACCGGCGCGCCCGTCCGCACGGCGATAGCCCTGGAACGTGGCGCGCTCGGCCATCGGCAGCGGCGCATAGGGTTTGGCGTCTTCGGCAAAATGGTAGTCGCGCGCGAACGCTTTGAAGTCGCAATTGTGCGTATGGATATGGTCGCCTGCCGCGATGGCGCTGTGCGCAAAGCCGATCGTCTGGCCGAATTTGCGCACGGGCGCGCCCTCGGCGATCGCGGCGATCGCCATTTTGTGGCCCTTCTGGATGCGCGCGCGCGCGATCGCGCCGTGGATCGTCGCCCCTTCGGGGATCGCGTCCACCGCGACCACGAGATTGTCGGATGCATTGAGGCGGATCGTGCGCGGCACAGCGGTCATCTTGGCTTCCCCCGATTGTTTGCGTCGAATATAGCGCAGGCTTTCGGCAATTCAGACCACGTTCTTTTCCACGAGCGGGCGGTTCTCCAGCAGGCGTACCGGTGCGAGGTCGGCAAGATCGATCGCGCTCGCGGCCACCCCTTGCAGGCGGTCGGCAAGATAGCGCCCCACGGCCGGGCTCTGCTGCAGCCCGTGGCCCGAAAAACCGTTGGCGAGCCACACATTCGACGCCCCCGGCACGGCCCCCACCAGCGCATTGTGGTCGAAGCCGTTCATGTCGTAGTGGCCCGCCCACGCGCGCCCGCGCTTGATCGCTTCGAAGGCGGGCACGCGCGTTGCCAGCACGGGCCACACATGGTCGTCGAAAAATTGGTAGTCGACTTCGAAGTCGCCGTCGGAATCGGGATCTGCCTCGGCCGGCGGCGCACTGCCGCACAGATAGCCGCTGCCCTCCGGTCGGCAATAGACGCCGGTGGGATCGATCAGCAGCGGAAAGTCGGCAAGCGCTTCTCGACACTCGAACGTGAAGATCATGCGCTTTTTGGCGTGCACCGGAATGTCGAAGCCGGTCTGGCGCACGAGGGCGCGCGCGCCCGTACCCGCCGCGATCGCCACCTGCCCGCAGGCGATGCGCGATCCGTCGTCGAGCACGACGCCGCGACAGGCGTCGCCCGCCATGTCGAGCGCGGCGACCGCCGCCTTGCGGAATTCGACGCCGCGTGCGCGCGCTTTTTTGCGGAACGCCTGCAGGAGGCTGTAGCCGTCGAACCAGCCTTCGCCGCTGCGGCCCCAGCTTCCCGCAGCGAGCCCCTCGGTCGAGATCCACGGGAAGCGCTGCTGCAAACCGGCGGCGTCGTAAGCGACGATGTCGGCCCCGAGCCTGGTTTGCAGCGCGTGGTTTTCGGCGAGTACGTCTTGGCCCGCTTGCGTCGCCAAAAACAGATAGCCGCCTTCGTGCAGGCCGATTTCCGGCCGTTCGCCGTCGACCGCCAAAATGTCGCCCACCCGGCGCAGAAAATCGATGCCGAACAGCGAGGCCCGGATATTGACGGGCGACGAAAATTGTTGCCGGATCGACGCGGCCGACAAGGCACTTGCCGCGCGCGCATAGGTGGGATCGGGCTCGAGCACGAGCACGCGGGCCCCAAGGCCCGATGCGGCGAGATGGTAGGCGATCGAGGCGCCGATGGCGCCGCCGCCGGCGACGACGATGTCGGTGGTTTGGGTCATGACGGACGGACTTTAGCGGAGGGGCGGGCATGCGCAACTGGATAGCGGCGGCTTCGATCCTGGTCGCAAGTGCCGCACCCGCCTTCGCGCACTTGGTTCTCAAGCGCGGCCTCGGTCCCGGCGGTCCTGGCGGGCTCGGCGGTCTACCGGGCGGCTCGCCGGACGGCGGCCCACCGGGATTCGGCCGCCCGACGCCGCGCTGAGCGCTGCCGTTTGCCCCAGGCGCGCGTCTGGGCTATGTCCTAGCGCGCCTCGTCTTTTGAAAGTCCGAACGTGATCGAAAAACAGAAACTCAAAGCCATCAGCGGCTTTCCCGAATGGCTGCCCGAACTGCGCATGGTCGAGCTCAAATGGCTCGACACGATCCGCGCGCTGTTCGAGAGCTACGGCTACGCGCCCATCGAAACGCGCGCGGTCGAGCCTGTGGAAGTGCTGCTGAAGCAGGGCGACACCGACAAGGAAATTTACGCGATTCGGCGCCTGGCGGCCGAGCCTGGCGAAGTCGCCGAGCACGCCTTGCACTACGACATGACCGTGCCGATGGCGCGCTACGTCGCCGCCAACATGAACGAGCTCGTGTTCCCGTTCAAACGCTACCAGATGCAGAAGGCCTGGCGCGGCGAGCGCCCGCAGGACGGGCGCTTCCGCGAATTCTACCAATGCGACGTGGACGTGGTGGATGTGCGCGACATCCCGCTGCATTTCGACGCCGAGATGCCGGCCATCATGTTCGAAGCGTTGGACCGCATCGGCGTGGGCCCCACGGCCACGAAGATCAACAACCGCAAAATCCTGCAGGGCTACTACGAAGGCCTCGGCATTGCCGATGCCGCCAACACGATGCGCATCGTCGACAAGCTCGACAAGATCGGCCCGTCCGGCGTGGGCGCGATGCTCGCAAGCGAATTGGGCCTCGACGCGTCGGCAATCGCCAAAATTCTGGCGCTGACCGAAATCAAAGGCAGCGATTCGAGCGTGCTGGGTGCCGTCGAAAAGCTCGGCGTGAAATCGCAAACGCTCGAGCAGGGTTTGCACGAGCTCGGCTTCGTGCTCGATGCGCTGAAGCGCTTTCCGACGGGTGCTTTTGTCGCCGATCTTTCGATCGCGCGCGGGCTTGCCTACTACACGGGCTCGGTCTACGAAACCAAACTTGTCGAGTATCCCGATTTCCCGACCGTGTGCGGCGGCGGGCGCTACGAAAATCTGGTGGGCTCGCTGATCAACCGGCGCATGCCGGGCATCGGCATTTCGATCGGCCTTACGCGCATCTTCTGGAAGATGCAGAAAGAAGGCCGCATCAAGCCGACGCGCAAGAGCCCGACCGAAGTGCTCGTCCTTTTCCCGCGCGGCGGTGCCTATGCCGACGTGGCCGCGACCGCACAGGCCTTGCGCAGCCGCGGTCTCAAGGTCGAGATGTACCACGAGGACCGCAAGATCGACGCGCAGTTCAAATACGCGACCGACAAGGGCATCCCTTACGTATGGTTCCTGCCCGCGGAAGCGGGGGCGGCCCACAAGGTCAAAGACCTCGCGCGCGGCGAACAGCACGACGCGGATCCCGCAAGCTGGCTGCCCGCAAGATTGGGGTGACGCGTCAGCGCCGTGCGTCGAGCACGAGGCGGAGTGCAAGGCCCGCGAAGACGCAGGCCAGGAACCAGCGCATCGCCGTGACCGCGCGCTTGCTGCCCGCGATGGCGCGGCCCGCCCGCGCCGAGACGACGATCACAGCGCCGTTCACGACGAGGCCGATCGCGTTGAGGATCGTCGCCAGCAGCAGCATCTGCAGCACGATCGACGAGCCCGCCGGATCGACGAATTGCGGGAACAGCGCCACCACGAACAGCGCCATTTTGGGATTGAGCACGTTGTTCCACAGGCCCTGGCGGAACATGGGCGCGATGGCAGCGGACGGTGCTACCGTCGGCGATGTGGCCGGCGCTTGCGGGGCTGTCAGGATACGCACCGCAAGAAACGCCAGGTACGCTGCACCCGCGTAGCGCACCACGTCGTAGGCCAGCGGATAGACGGCAAAAAGCTGGGCCAAGCCCAAGGCCGTCGCCAATGCGTGGCCGTAGGTGCCGATCTGGATGCCGGCCAATGTGGCAAATCCCGCTGCCCGCCCGTGGCTCGCACTGCGTGCGGCAATCAGCAGCATGTCGGGGCCGGGCGTTGCCGCGAGCGCCACGCAGGCAAGGGCGAAGACCCAGAGAATTGACGGTTCCATGGCAAGCTCGCGACGGTATTGGCCGTGCCGGGACGGCATTTCGTTCGGGCGGGTGCGCCAGCGTTAGCACAGAAGCGCGCGGCTTTGAAACGAAACGCCAGATCCGGCTGAAAACCATGCCGATTTTTCGCACTTAACGTTCCAAGATTGAATTGCCGCGCGAAGCCTGTAGGATCGGCGCGCAATTCCCGGATGCAGCTGCCTTGCGTCGTGCGGGCGGTTTCAGGGGCCAAACGCAGGAGCCGCGCATGCCCACGAATTTCGACCTTGCCGTCCAGATCGTCCTCGTGAAGGAGGGCCCGCTGTCGAACAACGCGCTGGATCCGGGCGGCCTTACCAAATTCGGGATCAGCAAGAAGGCCTATCCCAATCTCGACATCGCCAATCTGACCGTCGATCAGGCGATCGAGATCTATCGCCAAGACTATTGGACGAAAGTGCGCGGCGACGAGCTTGCCTGGATCTTCGCGCTGCCGCTGTTCGACAGCGCGGTCAATCAGGGTGTGGGCACGGCCGTGCGGTTCTTCCAAGCCGCATTGAAAGTGTCGGTGGACGGCGATTTCGGCCCCGCGACGATGGCGGCAGCCACGAAAGCCGCCGCCAAAGATCCGACTTCGGTGCTGGTGGCGCTGATGACGCAGCGGATTGCGGCCTATACGCAGCTGGAGACGTGGCCGGAATTCGGGCGCGGCTGGACGCATCGCTGTTTTTCGATCGCAGTTGCAGCCGCCAATCCGCCGGTGGCCGCGACGACCGCAACGGCCTAGGACGGGGTGGTCGTAGATTGGGCGAGTCCGAGCGCATGTTCATGCGTCGTACGCGCTTTTCATCGCAGATTTGGGGGTGTTTTGTTCCCGGCGGGCTGCGCCCGAAACGTCAAAAACGGCGGAAAACCGGGATTGCGGGTGGTGCTGCCGGGGAGGATTGAACTCCCGACCTCAGCCTTACCAAGGATGCGCTCTACCACTGAGCTACGGCAGCGCGCCACCCGCAATCGGTCGCTTGATGCCACAGACGGCCGGTGTGTGCAACTCGCTTGGTTCGCGGCTCGGTTTTTGGCAAACTGCCCCCGATGACCCAAGCGCTTGCAGCCCCGCCGCCGGCCCAAACGACGCCCTCGCAGACGATCGATCCGGTCGTGCGCGCGGCCGTGAAGGGCAAGGGCACCTTCTCCCTCGGCCAGATCGCCGACGTGGTCGGGGCGTCGCCGATGGTCGTGTTCGCGGTCCTCGAACAGATGGTCGAGGAGGGCAAGCTGCGCCGCCTCGTCGCCGGGCGCGGCGTGCCCGGCGTGCGGCGCTAGCCCGCCGCCGACAATTATGGCCGCTTGGCGCGGTTCACCGCCGACGTGACCGCCTTCAACGACGCCGCAACGATGTTCGCATCCACGCCGACCCCGAACAGCGTGCGTTCGCCGATCTTCGCTTCGACATAGGCGGCCGCCTGGGCCTTGGCCCCTTGGCCGCCTTTGATCGCGTGTTCGCGATAGTCGATCACGTCGACCGCAATGCCGATGCGATTGAGCGCATCGACATAGGCCGCGATCGGGCCGTTGCCTTCGCCGGTCAGCAATTGTTTGACGCCGTCGATGGCGACGTTGGCTTCGATGCGCCGTTCGGTCCCGGCGGTCCCGGTCGGCAAGGTCGTGTGGTCGGCGAAGGCGATCGAGCCGCCCTCGAGATATTCGTCGGCAAAAGCGGCGTAGATGTCTTTGGCCGACAGTTCCTTGCCGGTCGCGTCGGCCACGCGCTGCACCACGCCCGCAAACTCGATTTGCAGCCGGCGCGGCAATTCGAGCCCGTAATCGCTCTCGAGCAGATAGGCGACCCCGCCTTTGCCCGATTGCGAATTGACGCGGATCACCGCCTCGTAGGAGCGGCCGACGTCGGCAGGATCGATCGGCAGATAGGGCACGTCCCACAGGCCGGTGTTGGACTTGGCCTGGGCCGTGAGGCCCTTCTTGATCGCATCCTGGTGCGAGCCCGAAAACGCCGTGAACACAAGTTCGCCGCCGTAAGGATGGCGCGGATGCACGGGCAATTGGTTGCAGTATTCGACCGTGCGCACGATCTCGTTCACGTCCGACAAATCGAGGGCGGGATCGACGCCCTGGCTGAACAGATTGAGCGCGAGTGTCACGATATCGACATTGCCGGTGCGCTCGCCATTGCCGAACAATGTGCCCTCGACGCGATCCGCACCCGCCATCACGGCCAACTCCGCGGCGGCCACACCTGTACCCCGGTCGTTATGCGGATGCACGGACAGGATCCAGCTGTCGCGCTTTTTGACGTTGCGCGAAAACCATTCGATCTGGTCGGCATAGATGTTGGGTGTTGCCGCTTCGACCGTGGCCGGCAGATTGAAGATCATCTTGGCGGACGGTGTGGGCTGCCACACGTCCATCACCGCTTCGCAGATCTCCTTGGCGAAATCCATTTCGGTCTGGGTGAAGCTTTCGGGACTGTATTGCAGCACGATCTCGGTCTCGGGCACGGATGCCACGAGGCGTTTGACGGTGCGCGTCCCCTTGACCGCAATGTCGACGATGCCCGGCCGGTCGAGCCCGAACACGACGCGGCGCTGCGTGGTCGAGGTCGAGTTGTAGAGATGCACGACCGCGCGCTTGGCACCCTTGATCGCCTCGAAGGTGCGCGCGATCAATTCGTCGCGGGCTTGGGTCAGCACTTGGATCGTGACGTCGGCGGGGATTGCCCCTTCTTCGACGATCGAGCGCACAAAATCGAAATCGGTCTGCGAGGCGGCCGGGAAGCCCACTTCGATTTCCTTGAAGCCGAGCCGCACGAGCAAATCGAACATGCGGCGTTTGCGCTCGGGCCCCATCGGCTCGACGAGGGCTTGGTTGCCGTCGCGCAGATCGACCGAGCACCACAAGGGCGCTTTGTCGATGGTGCGGCTCGGCCATTGGCGGTTCGGCAGATCGATCGGGGCGAAGGCTTTGTATTTGCGGAAATTCATTGTTCGTCTCGCTGTTTGGATGGGCAAAAAATGGTCGGGTGGAACGCAGGCGCGCAAAAGCGCCTAAGTCGTTCGGCAAGACGGATGATGGGCATTGGGGATTCCAGGGGGGACTTCCAGGCAGAGGGGGCGAAACCGCACGACAGACACCGCTTTGCGCCCCTTCGCGAAGGAAGGGGGAAGCGGCTCAAATAAGTCGAAGTGCGGTGCCCTGGAAGATCATGGGTACGATTAAAGGGCAGAACGGGCAGGGCGTCAAATGTTTTGGCACGGTAATTGAACCCCCGGGACGCAAAGCGCCAGGGACTTCTCTTTGGCCCTCACCCGGAGCAACCCCCCCATGTACAAGACCCTGACAGCCGCGGCTTTTGCCGCAGCCCTCGTCGCCGGTGCCGCCGGCGCGCAAGCGCAAGCGCCGACCACGATCAAATTCACGCTCGGCTGGAAGACCCAGGGCAGCGACGCGGCGTTTTTCGTGGCCCGCGACAAGGGCTATTTCGCGCGCGAAGGGCTCAACGTGACGATCGACCAGGGCGAAGGCTCGGGTGCGACCGTCACGCGCATCATGGGCGGGGCCTACGATGCGGGCTTCGGCGACATCAACGCCATCATCCAAAACGCGGCGGCCAATCAAGGCCAGCAGCCCATCATGGTCTACCAGATGTGGAACCAGCCGCCCTTCGCGGTGGTCGCGCGCAATGCGGCCGGCATCAAGTCGATCAAGGATTTCGAGGGCAAGACGCTGGGTGGTGCCCAAGGCACGCCGACGACGCGGCTGATGCCGGTGTTCGCGTCCGTGAACAAGCTCGATCTTTCGAAAATCAAGTTCACGAACATGGCGCCCAACCTGCAGGAGCCGATGCTGATCCAGGGCCATATGGATGCGGCCATGGTCTTCAACATCACGGCCTATTTCAATCTCGTCGGCCTTAACCAGGATCCGGACAAGGACTACACCTGGTTCTCGTTCGCCGACTACGGCATGGACCTCTACTCGAACGGCATGATGGTCTCGCAAAAGCTGATGCGCGAGAACCCGAAGGCCGTCGCCGGCCTCGTTCGCGCCGTCAACCAAGCCACGCTCGAAGTGGGCCGCGACATTCCGGGGGCGATGGCCTCGGTGCGCCGCTACGACGCGCTCGTCGACATGAACGTCGAAACCCGCCGTCTCAAATTCGCCTACGAAAAGCTGATGGTCTCGGCCGAGAGCAAGGAGATCGGGGCGGGCGACGTCAAGGACGATCGCCTGGCGCGTTCGATCGGCATGGTCGTGACGGGCTACGGCTTGACGCGCACGCCCGAGGTGCGCGAAGTCTTCTCGCGCGAATTCCTCCCCGCCCGCGGCGAACGCGAGCTCGTCTATATGGGAAACTGAGTTGAGCCAAACCCGCGCGCGCGTCGTCACAGGCGGGCGTCTTCTCGACATCGACAAGGACAAGGCGGAGCCGGCGGACATTCTCGTGTCCGCCGGTTTCATTCTCGACATTGGCCCGCCCGGTTCGTTCGACGCGGTCGAAGCCGACCGGCTCGATGCGGGCGACCGGCTGCTCGTGCCGGGCCTCGTCAATGCGCATACGCACGCGCACGGCGCGTTGGGCCGCGGGGCTGTCGGCGACCAAGCGCCGCTCGAATTGTTCTTGAACGCGTCGGGCGCCATCAACGGCCAACGCACGCGCGACGACAAGTATCTCACGGCGGCTTTGTCGGCGGCCGAAATGATCCGGCGCGGCTGCACGGCGAGCTTCGATCTGTTCGTCGAATTCCCGGCCCCCTCGGCCGAGGGCATGCGCGCGACGGCGCAGGCCTATTGGGATGCCGGCATGCGCGCGGTCGTGGCCCCCATGATGGCCGACCGCACGCTCTATCAGGCCTTGCCGGGTCTGCTCGAGGCGATCCCGGCCGCTTTGCGCGGACCCTTCGAAAAGCTTGCGCTGGCGCCGTTCGAAACCAGCCTTGCCAATCTGAAGCCCATCTATGCCGACTGGCCGTTCGATCGCGCCTACGTGAAGCCGGGTATCGCACCCACAATCCCGCTGCATTGCTCGGACGCGTTCCTTGCGGCCTGCGGCGTCTATGCGCGCGAATACGGGCTGCAGCTGCAAACGCATTTGGCCGAAACGAAGGTGCAGGCTGTGCTCGCGCGCCAGAAATACGGCACCGGCATGACGCAGCATCTCGACAGTCTCGGGCTGCTGGGGTCGCATTTCAGCGGTGCCCACGGCATTTGGATCGACCGCAGCGAGATGGATCTTGTCGCCAAGCGCGGCGGGCGCATTGCGCACAATCCGTCGAGCAATCTTCGCCTCGGTTCGGGCGTGGCCTCGATCCGCGAAATGCTCGATGCCGGCATCGAGCTTGCGATCGGCACCGACGGGACCAATACCGGCGACGGCCAGAACATCTTCGAGGCCGCGCGGTTGGCAGCGTACCTCTCGCGCCTGCAGGGGCCGGATTATCGCCAATGGGTCACAGCGCGCGAAGCGTTCGTTGCGGCCACGCAAGGCAGTGCCGCGTTGCTGGGCTTCGACAAGATCGGCAAAATCGCGCCCGGCTATGCGGCCGACATCGTGTTCTTGGGCCTCGACCAGCCGCATTACGTGCCGCTGCGAAGCCCGCTCACGCAGATGGTGTTTGCGGAATCAGGCTCGGCCATCCGCCGCGTGATGATCGGCGGCAAGGTCGTGTTCGAAGACGGGAAACTGCTCACGCTCGACGAAGCCAAATTGCGCCGCGAAGCCGAAGCGGCTGCCGCCCGTCTCGATGCCGCCAACGAAGGGGCGCGCCAAGCGGCGGCCTCGATCCACGATTTTGTCGGCATTTTCTGCATGGCGCACGGGCGGGCGGATTGCGCGATCCGCCGCCGTCTCGACTGTCAGGCGGTTTGAGCGCCGTAGTATAGCATCACGCTGTGCTTGGCTTCGGCGAAGAACAGCCAGCGTTCGACCGCGAGACCGGCCAACAGCAGAATTGCGCCAACGCAGCTCGCGGCGATCGCGAGCGTGCCGGGCAAAGCGGTTGCGATCAGCGTCAGCGCCAGCGGCGCGCGGAAGCCCGCATTGAGGGCGATGGCGCGCAGCTTGGCCGCGTGTTTGCGCGCGACCTTGTAGCCCATCTCTTTGAGCAGATAATTCTCTTCCGTGTGCGGGGCTTCGAACAGGCGCACCTTGCCGAGGCCGCCCAGGCCCGTCGCGCTTTCGGGTGTGGAGGCCGACTTGGTCGTGTCGACGAAATGCCAATAGCGCTGCTTGACGAACAGTGCGACGACGATGGCGACCGCACACACGACGCCGACGGCCAATTGCGGGCGTCCCCATATCTGCACGAACGCATTCAGCAAAGCGGCACCGCTCGCAAGCGCCATCGCAAGATAACCCGGCACCACGTAGCGATTGTGCCATTGGTGGATCGGCTTCAGCGAACGATAGATCATCGCCGTCGCATAGACCGTCACGGTCGCGAGCATCGCCCCCAACAATCCTGCGAGGGCCACGAGCCCGTCGACATTGCCGAAAATCGCCCAGCCAATGCCGAAGGCGGCAAGCGGCACAAAGGTCGCCAACGCAGCGATGCCTTCGCGGCTCAGCCACGAGGTTCGCCATTGGCTCAAAGCGCGCCATGCGCGTTCGGGATGCCCGAGATGCGCCGTCGACGAAAACAACCCGGCCGTGATCAGTGCTGTCGCAAGCCCGAGGCTGCACAGGCCGAAGACTCGGTCGGCGGGCACGAGGCCGAGCGCGTTGCCGAGCCCCAGCAATGCGAACAGGCCGTAGCCCGCACCCGAGGCGGTGGTGAAAAAGATGACCGAAAAAGCGGGATGCATCGCGTATGGACTTTCAGCGGGAAAGGACTTTGTCCATCCAGCGCAGCAGCGGATGGAGGCCGGTCGTCTCGGCTTGTTTGGCGAGCTCGGCGTTGGTACCCGTGCAGCCGACGGCCTTCTTGCCCGCACGCGGCGGCAGATAGCGATTGACGGGCGCATAGCCCATTTCGGGCATCAGCGCGTAGCCGCCGCGCGCTTCGACGAGTTTGGAGACGTCCGAAAGCGGATCGCCCAAATCGCCGAAATGGCGCGCACTGGCCGGGCACGTCGAGACGCACGCCGGCACGCGTTCTTCGGCCGCGAGGTTTTCGTTGTAGATGCGGTCGATGCACAGAGTGCATTTTTTCATCACGCCTTCGTCGGCGTCGAACTCGCGCGCCCCGTAGGGGCAGGCCCACGAGCACAGCTTGCAGCCGATGCAGGTATCCGCGTTGACGAGCACGATGCCGTCTTCGGCGCGCTTGTAGCTCGCCCCCGTCGGGCACACTTCGACGCACGCGGGCTTCTCGCAATGCAGGCACGATTTGGGAAAATGGACGGTGCGGCTGTCCGGGCCTTCGCCCGCTTCGAAGGTGTGGATGCGGTTGAACCACACGCCGTCGGCGTTGGCCCCGTAGGGATCGAGATCGGTCATCGGGGCCGAATGGCCGCCGCTGTTCCATTCCTTGCAGTTGACCGCACAGGCATGGCAGCCCACGCACGTGTCGAGATCGATCACGAGGCCGAGTTTTTTCGCACCCGCTGCGGGTTCGGCGTAGCTGGTCATTCGGGCTTCCATTCGCTGCCGTAGCGCAGCACGGGTACGGGCGCGGGGCTGTTCGGCCTGGTTGCGATGTCGGGCAAGCGCGGGCTCGTGATGCCCGCCTCGGCCGCTGCGGCCTTTTCCACGCGCACGCGCAGATCGTACCAAGCCGCCTGGCCCGTGACGGGATCGGAGTTGGAATAGCGGTAGCCGTTTTTGGCCGGCAGCAATTCGCCGATCAGATGGTTCAGCAAAAACGCCTGGTTCGATTCCGGCGCGTCGGCATCGAGGCCCCAGGTGCCGGCCCGCTTGCCGATCGCGTTCCAGGTCCACACGGTGTTGGGATTCACGCCTTCCATCGTGCGGATCTGCGCTTTGATGCGGCCGTGATGCGAGGTGATCCACGCCCAATCGTCGTCGGCAAGGCCGAGATCGGCCGCCGTCTGGCGATGCATGTAGAGACGGTTGCGGTTGAGGATCTGGCGCAGCCACGCATTCTGCGATCCCCACGAATGGTACATCGGCATCGGGCGCTGCGTGACTGCATGCAGCGGGAATTCCGCTTCCGCAATCTGCGTTGCCTCGAAGGTCGGGTACCAGAAGGGCAGCGGATCGAAAAAGGTTTCGAGCCGTGCCTTATGTTCGGGCGGTGCCTGGATCGCACCGATGCCGCGTGCGGCGTTGCGGAAGCGCTGCAGCGGTTCGGAATAGATCTGCAGCACGATCTGTTCGGGCTTGTCGATGAGGCCGAGCTTGGTCGCGGCCTCGAGATAGCCCTTGTTGGCGTGTTTGTAATAGAGCTGGTCGGGCTCGAGATGGTGGCGCCAGAACGCGCCGTTTTCGATGTAGCGCTCGAGCTGCTTGGGGTTGGGCGCGCCTACGCCCGATTTGTCGCCGTCGGCCCCGCGGAAGCCGGCGAGCGGTCCCACGCCGGGTTTGCGCTCGTGGTTGACGATATAGTCGGGATAGCCGCCCGGAAATTTGGGCGTGCCGTCGGCATTCGTGAAGCCCGGCAATTTGAGGCGGCTGCCGAGTTCGATCAGCACGCTTTGGAAAGCGCGCACGTCGCGGTCGGGGGCCACGACCGGCTGGCGGATCGCGTCGGCCGGGCCTTCGGCCGAGCCGATCGGCCGGTCGAGCAGCGAGATGCAATCCCAGCGCTCGAGATAGGTCGTGTCGGGCAGGATCAGATCGGAATAGGCGACCTGCTCGGAATAGAACGCGTCGGAATAGATTATGTGCGGGATCTTGTAGCTGCCGTCGGCGTTCTTGTCGGTCAGCATGGCGGCGGTACCGGCCGAATTCATCGACGAGTTCCACGCCATGTTGGCCATGTACATGAACAGCGTATCGATTTTGTAGGGATCGCCCGCCCACGCATTGCGGATCGCCATGTGCATGAGACCGTGTGCGGCGATGGGTGCTTCCCACGAATAGGCTTTGTCGATGCGCATGGGCTGCCCGTCGTCGTCGAGCAGCAGATCTTCGGGCCCCAGCGGAAAGCCGAGCGGCATGCCGCCCATCGGCTTGCCGGGATTCACCTGCGCAGGTTTGCCCGTTGGCTTGGGGCCGGGCGGGCAGGGGCGCGGGAAGGGCGATTTGTAGCGCCACGAGCCGGGCGTATCGACGGCCCCCAGCAGCATCTGCAGCAGATGCAAAGCGCGACAGGTTTGAAAACCGTTCGAATGCGCCGAAATGCCGCGCATGGCATGCATGGCGACGGGGCGCCCGATGGTTTTTTCGTGGCGTCGGCCGGCCCAATCGGTCCAGGGCTGGTCCAGCACGATCTGTTTTTCGAACGCCGCATGCGCAAGTTCGGCCGCAATGCGCTTGATCGTCGCGGCCGAAACGCCGCAGCGTTCGGCAACCGCCTCGGGCGCGTAGTCGGGCGACAGATAGCGCAGCGCCATGAGCTCGAAAGCCGGCACGGCCTTGCGCCCGTCGGCGAGCGTGACCTCGCCCACAAGGCGCGGATTGAAATCGGCCCCGAGCGCGCTGACGGCCACGTTTTTGTCCGCATCCCAGCACAGCGGATGGCCGGCTTCGTCGCGCACGAACAGCCCGTCGTCGCGGGCCACGAGCCACGGCGCGTTCGTGTAGCGCACGAGGAAATCGAGATCGATGCGGTCGGCTTGCAGCAATTCGTGCACGAGGGCGAGCACGAAGAGGCCGTCCGTACCGGGGGCAATGCCGATCCATTCGTCGGCGATCGCCTGGTAGCCGGTCTTGACCGGGTTGACCGCAACGAATTTGGCGCCGCGCTGCTTGAGCGTGGCGAGGCCCGCCTTGATCGGGTTGCTGTCGTGGTCTTCGGCCACGCCGAACAGCAGGAAATACTCGGCCCGCTCCCAATCGGGTTCGCCGAATTCCCAGAACGAGCCGCCGATCGAATAGAGCCCGGCCGCCGCCATGTTGACCGAGCAGAAGCCGCCATGTGCTGCGAAATTCGGCGTGCCGAATTGGTTGGCCCACCAGCCGGTCAAGGATTGGCTCTGGTCGCGGCCGGTGAAGAAGGCGAGTTTCTTGGGATCGCTTGCACGGATGTCGCCGAGCCATTTTTCGGCCAAGGCCAGCGCTTCGTCCCATTCGATTTCTTTGAAGTCGCCTGCACCGCGTTCGCCCACGCGCAGCAAAGGCTTCGACAGCCGCGCGGGGCTGTAATGGTTCATGATCCCGGCCGAGCCCTTGGCGCACAGAACGCCGCGATTGACCGGATGGTCCTTGTTGCCCTCGATGTAGCGAATGCGGCCGTCGCGCAGATGCACGCGGATGCCGCAGCGGCAGGCGCACATGTAGCAGGTGGTGCACTTGACCTCGTCCGAGACCTTCGGCGAAAGCTCGATTTCGTGCGGGCCGGTGCCGTCCATGGGCATTTTCGTTAAGCCTTTTTTGCGGTGCGGATTGGCATTTGCCGCCTGTTCTTTAATAGGAGCGCGGCTGCGAGGTGTCAAACCTCGCGCGCGGCGGGGCAAGGGGTTGCGCCGAATTCTTCGCAGGTAGATAATGGCCGTTCGTCAGGGGGAACGAACGCAGCAAATGGCCGAACTGTCCCAACAGGATATTGAACGTCTTGCCGCCGACCCGTCGAGCGTTGCGCGTGCGGCAACGGCAAGCAAAGTCGCGTCGACCTGGAAAGCCACGGCGCTCACGCCCGAAGCGCGCGCCGAGGCCGAGCAGGTCTTGCGGCTGCTTGCCAAGGACGCCGCGGTTGCCGTGCGCCAGGCGCTGTCGGACCATCTCAAAGACGCAAGCCTGCTGCCCGCGGGCCTCGCGATGACGCTGGCACGCGACATCGATTCGGTGGCCCTGCCCTTGCTGCTGGAGGGCAAAGCCTTCAGCGACGAAGATCTGATCGAGATTGCGGCCACGCAAGGCTCGAACAAGCAAGTGGCGATCGCCAGCCGCAAAGAAGTGTCCGACGCCGTTGCGGCGACACTGGTCCAGCACGGCAACGACAAGGTCGCCGCCACGCTGGCCGGCAACGAGGGCGCCGCCCTTTCCGAGGCGACGGCCGCAACGCTCGTCGAAAAACACGGCGCTTCGGGCGACGTGCAGGAAAAACTCGCGGCGCGCAAATACGTGCCGCTGCGCGTGCTCGAAAAGCTCTACAGCATGGCGTCCGAGTCGATCCGCGACAAGCTGCTCGAGCGCGAAGACGTGTCGAGCGAGATGGCCGCCGACCTCGCTTTGCAGGCGCGCGAAATCGCCACTGTCGGCTCGTCGCTCGCCTCGCAGGAAGAAGACGTCTCGCGGCTCGCGACGCATCTCCACCAAAGCGGACGCCTCGATCCGGGCATCGTCGTGCGCGCCCTGTGCATGGGCGACATGTTCTTGTTCGAGCATGGCTTGGCGCGCCGCGCCAACGTGCCGATCGACCGCGCGCGCCAGCTGATCTACGACCCGGTCGGCGGCCTCAAATACGTGTACGAGCGCGCTTTCATGCCGCAGGGCCTGTATCCGGCCGTGCGCGCAGCCCTCGAAGTCGCGCAAGAGACGAGCTACGACGGCGGCCCGTCCGACCGCGAGCGCTATCGGCGCAAGATGATCGAACGCGTGCTGACCAAGGTCGAAGATGCCGATCCGGCGACGGCCGACTATCTCCTGTCGCGCCTTTCGACCCTGACGCAGTCGCTGGCGCATCTGCCGTCGGCCTGACGCGAAGCGCGCCCTATCCTTGCCGCCGCAGCTCCAAGCCTCGACCGAAGCCCGCGCCAAACGGGTCTTGTCACGTTCGCTGGCGGCCCTCGCCAAGCAGGACGACGATGTCGCCGAATGGCTCGCGCGCATCGGCAAGCCCGCCCCGCGCATCCGCACGCAAGGCTTCGAGGGGTTCCTTCGCGCCATCGTGTCGCAGCAAGTGTCGATCGCGGCGGCCAGCGGCATCTGGAAGCGTTTGGAAGCGGGCTTGGGCGAGGTCCGCGCCGAACGCCTGCTCGAATTCGATGCCGATGCGCTGCGCGCCTTCGGCCTGTCGCGCCAAAAAGCGCTTTATGCGCGGGGGCTTGCCGAAGCCGTCGTGTCGGGCGATCTCGATTTCGACGTGCTGCACGCGGCCCCCGACGAGGACGCGATCGCGACGATCACGCGCCTCAAAGGCCTCGGGCGCTGGAGTGCCGAGATTTATCTGCTGTTCGCCTTGCAACGCACGGACGTTTGGCCCGCCAACGACCTCGCTTTGCAGGAGGCGATGCGCGTCTTGAAAAACCTGCGCGACCGGCCCGACGAAAAGAAGCTGCGCAAGCTCGGCGAGGCATGGCGCCCGCATCGCTCGGCGGGTGCGCTGTTCCTATGGCACGTCTACCACCATATCAAACAGCGCTGAGGGCGCTTGCCCTTGGAGCTTGCCTGTGCGGCGGCGTTGCGGCTGCGCAAGCGCCGGCACAAGTCGACGTGCGCGTCGAATTCGAAAAACTCGTGAGCCAGATCGAAACGTTGCTCGACCGCGCCCTCGAGCCCGAGCAGCGCGCCGAACTGCGCGCAAGGCTCGCCCCGCTCGTGAGCCGCCTCGAAGACGGCACGACCGACGATGCGGCAACCCACGTGTTCCGGCTCGAACGGCGCTTGGCGCGCTTGCGCGAAAACCGGCGCGGCACGTTCGACAATATTCCCCCGGCCCTCTACGAGGCGTATCGTCAGGTGCTCGAGGACGAGGAGCGCCGCCTCGTCGAAGAGTTGCGCACACTCGGCCGCAATCCCTAGCTTTTCGTTCGCGCGAGGCCTCTCCATGGACACGCATGAACCGCACGTAACCGCCTTCTTCGACGCAGCAACGTCGAGCCTCAGCTACGTGGTTGCGGACCCCGCCAGCAACCACGCGCTCGTCGTCGATCCGGTGCTGGATTTCGACGCGAAGTCGGCAAAGCTCGGAACTGCTTCGCTCGACCGATTGGTGCCGGCGACGTCGGGCAAAACCATCGACTGGATCGTCGACACGCATCCGCATGCCGACCATCTGAGCGGTTCGGCCGTTTTGCAGAAGCGCATCGGCGGGCGCACGGCGATCGGCGCGGGCGTGGCCGAGGTGCAGAAATATTGGGCCGAGAAGTTCGAATTCGAGCCCGAGTTCCGCAGCGACGGCAGCCAGTTCGACCGGCTGCTGCACGACGGCGACGTGCTCGAAATCGGCAGCTTGCGCGTCGCCGTTCGCGACACGCCCGGCCACACGCCCGCCTGCACGAGCCTGCTCGTCACCGGCAAATCGGGCCGCATCCATGCGTTTGTCGGCGATGTTTTGTTCATGCCGGACTCAGGCACGGCCCGCACCGACTTTCCGGGCGGCTCGGCGCAAACGCTCTATCGCTCGATCCGCAAGCTGCTCGATCTGCCACGCGATACGCTGATCTACACCGCGCACGACTACCAGCCCGGCGGGCGGGCGCTCGCCTATTGCGCGTCGGTTGCCGAACAGCGGGCGGGCAACATCCATGTGAAAGACGGCGTGGATGCGGCGGCGTACGTGGCTTTGCGCGAAGCGCGCGACCGCACGCTCGACACGCCCAATCTGCTGCTGCCCGCAATCCAGATCAATATTCGCGGCGGGCAGATGCCGCCCGCATCGCCCAAGGGCAAGCGATTCTTGAAACTGCCGGTCGTGCCGCTGTGAACCGCGACATCAAAGGCCCGCACGCGCTGGCGGCCGAAGCGCGGCGCAAGGCGGCCGAGGGCGAAGCGCTGCGCGCGAACCTCAAGCGTCGCAAGCTGCAGCTGCGCGGCCGTGCTGCGTTGGCCGACGAGGCGACCGTTTCGTCAGTGCTCGATTTCTGGTTCGGTGCCCCGGACGATCCGATGCGCGATACGTTCCGCGACGCATGGTTCAAGCCGGACGCCGCGTTCGACCAAGAATGCCGCGCGCGGTTCGGCGCACTTGCAAGCGAGGCTGCGCAAGGCTTGTTGGCGCGGCTTGGCGATACGCCCGAGGGCGCTTTGGCGCTGATCCTGCTGCTCGACCAGATGCCGCGCAACATCCATCGCGGCACGCCGCTTGCGTTCGCCAGCGACGATGCAGCGCTGTCGCTCGCGCGCCGGATCGTCGCGCGCGGCTTCGACCGGACTTTGCCGCCGGTCATGCGCCTGTTCGTCTATCTGCCGTTCACGCATGCCGAGGATCTCGGCGCCCAAGACGAATGCGTGCGGCTCGTCGAAAGCCTGCCGGAAGCGCCGTGGCGCGCGAATGCGCTCGGATCCGCGCGAGCGCACCGCGACGTGGTCGTGCGCTTCGGCCGCTTTGCCCATCGCAATGCGATTTTGGGCCGCACGAGCACGGCCGACGAGCAAGCCTATCTGGCCGAACCGGGGGCCGGCTTCTAGCGAACTTTGTAGAAGCGATAGGTGCCCAGCATCACGCCCGCGACGAGCAGCGCTGCACCCGTCGCCTCGAAGGCACTTGGAAAACGTTCGGCATGGATGAAGCCGAACAGCAATGCGAACAGCGTTTCGGAAACGATCAATTGCGCCGACAGCGCCAAGGGCAGGCGCTGGGCGGCAAGCGACCAGAGATACGTCGCAAACCAGGAGCTCAAAAGCCCGGTTGCGAGCGACCACACGATCAGCGGCATCGCTTCGGCGCGCAGCAATCCGAGTTCGGGGATCTTCGACATGCCCAACGCAAGACCCGGCAGCCCGAGCAGCACCATGCCGGCTCCCGCCCCGAGCCCGGTCAAGCCGGCCCACGCGACGGCATCCATTGCCGGGAGGCGCTTCAGCGCATCGGCGTTGACGATCGCATACCACATCCAAACGAGCGTGGCGCCGATCGCAAGGGCGAGGCCCGCCGCCAATGCCAAGCGGCTGTCGATATTGGGCGCTTGCAACGCCGCTTCGAGATTGACGAGCGCCAAGCCGACCGCGATCGCGGCAAGCGGGGCCAGCAATGCGTGCCACGCGATCGCCGGCGTGCGGAAATTTGCATAGAGCGCCAGCAGGATCGGCAGGCAGCCGACGACCAAGGCGGGCAGGGCGGCCCCGGCCAATTGGACCGCGAAGGCCACGAGCAGATAATAGACGACGTAGCCGAGCAGCCCGAGCCACAGCGCCGTGCGCCAATCGCTGCGCGTGAGCGTGCGCAGCGCGTCGCGGCGGGCGACCAGCAGAATGGCCGCCGACGACACGCCGAACACGACATAGCGCCCCGCCGTCACGTCGAAGGCGGTGTAGGGGGCAACGACCAGCGGGGCGATGAAGCTCAAGCCCCACATCGCCCCCGCCCCCAGCCCCGCAGCAATCCCGATCCACATGGGGGCGGCGATAGCATGTCGCCGAGCCCCCCGCCTATTCCTTTGTCTCTTCTGGATTTTGCCGCCCGACCGGGGTAAGGGAGGGTGATGGACAAGATACGCATTCGCGGCGGTCGGCCGCTCAAAGGCACGATCCCGATCGGCGGCGCCAAAAACGCGGCCTTGCCGCTGATGGCGGCAAGTCTGCTGACCGACGAAACGCTGACGTTGGTCAACATCCCGCATCTGGCCGACATCTCGACGCTCGCCAATCTGCTGGCGACGTTGGGCGTGGAAATCGCCCTCGACGGGCATGCGCCCAATGGCGGCCATGCCGGGCGCGCACTGGCGCTCAGCGCCAAAAACATCACAAGCACGACGGCGGGCTACGACCTCGTGCGCAAGATGCGCGCCTCGATTCTCGTCCTCGGGCCGCTCGTGGCGCGCGAAGGCCAGGCGCGCGTGTCGCTGCCCGGCGGCTGCGCCATCGGGGCGCGGCCGGTCGATCTGCATCTCAAAGGCCTCGAACAGCTCGGCGCCAAGATCGAACTCAAAGAAGGCTATGTCGAAGCCGCCGCCCCGGGCGGGCTGGTGGGCGCGCGCATCGTGTTCCCGTTCATCTCGGTGGGGGCCACCGAAAATCTGATGATGGCGGCGACCCTCGCAAAAGGCCGCACGGTGCTGGTCAATGCCGCGCGCGAGCCCGAGGTGGGCGACCTTGCGCGCTGCCTCGTGGCGATGGGCGCTTCGATCTCCGGCATCGACACCGACACGCTGACGATCGACGGCGGTGCGAAGCTCCATGCCGCCCGTCACACGATCCTGCCCGACCGGATCGAGCTCGGTACCTACGTGATGGCGACGGCTGCCACGGGCGGCGACGTCGAACTCGTCGGCGGGCGCCTCGATCTCATCCAGGCGGCGGCCGACATTCTGGGCCAGGCGGGCGTGTCGTTCGCGCCGACCGAGCGGGGTTTCCGGGTCAGCCGCGCAAACGCCGCCTTGACGGGCGTGGACGTGATGACCGAACCTTACCCCGGATTTCCGACCGACTTGCAGGCCCAGATGATGGCGCTGCTGGCGTCGGCCGAAGGGGCATCGATGGTGACCGAAACGATCTTCGAGAACCGCTTCATGCATGTGCCGGAATTGCGCCGCATGGGGGCCAACATCAATCTGCATGGCGGCTCGGCCATGGTGCGCGGCGTGCCCAATCTCACGGGCGCGCAAGTGATGGCGACCGATCTGCGCGCCTCGGTCTCGCTCGTGATCGCGGGCCTCGCGGCGCGGGGCGAAACCACCGTGGCGCGCGTCTACCATCTCGACCGCGGCTACGAGCGGCTCGAAGAAAAACTCTCCGCCTGCGGGGCCGACATCGAGCGGCTCAAGGAGGGCGCATGACGGCCGCCGCCCAAGGCCTGCGCCTGAAGGCGACGGACGCGGAAGATTTCCGCATCATCGCCGCATGCCTGCAGGACGCGCTGATCCCGATCGGCGACATGAAGTTCGATTCGGGCCAGCGCGAATTCGTGCTCGTCGCCAACCGCTTTCGCTGGGAAAACTGCCAGGATACCTGGGAGGCCGAACCCGAGCCCGAGCCCGTCGATCCGGCTTTTGCGCCCTGCAATTCCTACGAACGCGTCAATTGCGGCGTGCATTTTGCGGGCATCGACAATGTGCGCCGCCGCGGCCTCGACCAGCGCGAGCGCGGGCGCGTGCTCGAATTGCTGACGATCGAAGCGCATCCGGGCGCCATCGTCATGGTGTTTGCGGGCGATGCGGCGATCCGCCTCGAAGGCCCGCACATCGCCTGCCTCATGCAGGATATCGGCGATCCGTGGCCGACCCAATGGCGTCCGCGACATCCGGTCGGGTAAGACGACGCGCCTTCGTGCGCGCATTCCCGTTTACGCCTCGATCGGAGTTTTTCTGCCCGTGCCAGCCAACGACAAACTCATTCTTGCCCTGTCGAACGGACGCATCCTCAAAGAAGTGATGCCGCTGCTTTATGCCGCCGGCATCCGGCCCGAGCCCGAGTTCGACAATCCCGACACGCGCCTGCTGCGCTTCCAGACCAACGATCCGCGCCTCGACATCGTGCGCGCGCGCGCCTTCGATGTGGCCACGTTGGTCGCGTTCGGGGCCGCGCATCTGGGCGTTGCGGGCAACGACGTGATCGTCGAATTCGACTATTCGGAGATCTACGCGCCGCTCGATCTCGGCATCGGCAAATGCCGTCTGTCGGTGGCCGAGCCTGCCGACCTTGCGGGCCGCGACGATCCGCGCAAATGGAGCCATGTGCGCGTCGCCACGAAATATCCGAACGTCGCGCGCAAATATTTCGCGCGCCGCGGCGTGCAGGCCGAATGCATCAAGATGAACGGTGCGATCGAGCTCGCCCCCGCCTTGGGGCTCGCAAGGCGCATCGTCGATCTCGTCTCGTCGGGCGCCACGCTCAAGGCCAACGGCCTCGTCGAGGTCGAGCACATCGCCGACGTCACATCGAAGCTGATCGTGAACCGCGCGGCTCTCAAAACGCGGCACGGCGACGTGCAGCCGCTCATCGACCGCATCGCGGAGGCGACCCGTGCCGCTTGATCTCGACGCGACCAAGCAAGGCTTCGACACGAAGTTCAAGCGCCTGCTCGCCTCGCGCGACGCGCACTCGCAATCGGCCGACGCGATCGCCGCCAAGATCGTGGCGGACGTGAAGAAGCGCGGCGATGCGGCTCTTGTCGAATACACGAACCGTTTTGATCGCACCGCGATCAAGGCCGCCGATCTGCGCATTCGCCCGGCCGAGATTGCGGCAGCGCTCAAAGCTTGCGCGCCCGCGACCGTGAAGGCGCTCGAGCTTGCCGCAAGCCGCATTGCCGCCTACCACGCCAAACAGCATCCGACCGATGCGGTCTGGAAAGACAAAGCGGGCCTGCTGCTGGGCTGGCGTTGGACGCCGATCGACGCGGTCGGCCTCTATGTGCCGGGCGGGCAGGCGGCCTACCCGTCGTCTGTGTTGATGAACGCGGTTCCGGCGAAGGTTGCGGGCGTGCCGCGGCTTGTGGTCGTCGTGCCCACGCCCGACGGCAAGCTCAATCCGCTCGTCCTCGCCGCGTGCAAAATCGCGGGCGTCGACGAGATCTACCGGGTCGGCGGGGCGCAGGCCGTGGCCGCACTTGCCTACGGCACCAAGACGATCGCGGCGGTCGACAAGATCACCGGCCCCGGCAACGCTTACGTTGCCGCCGCCAAGCGCCTCGTGTTCGGCACGGTCGGCATCGATCTGATCGCGGGCCCTTCGGAAGTGGTCGTGGTTGCCGACGGCAAAAACGATCCGCGCTGGATCGCGGTCGATCTTTTGGCCCAGGCCGAGCACGACGAAGCCGCGCAGTCGATCCTGATCTCCGACGATGCGCGTTTCATCGCGGCCGTGAACGCAGCCGTGCGCAACGAGCTCAAGACGCATCCGCGCCGAAAAATCGCCGCCGCCTCATGGCGCAAACATGGCGCGACGATCCGCGTGGCCAAGCTCGACGACAGCGTGGCGCTGATCGATCGGCTCGCCCCTGAGCATCTGCAGCTTGCCGTGGCGGCACCCGAGCGCTTGGCCGCCCGCGTGCGCCATGTCGGCGCGATTTTCCTCGGCCGTTTTGCGCCCGAGGCGTTGGGCGACTATCTGGCCGGCCCCAACCACGTGCTGCCGACCTCGCGCGCGGCCCGCTTCTCGTCGGGCTTGGGCGTGGATGCGTTCGTCAAGCGCACGACCTTGATGGGCGCCGATGCGGCGGGCCTGCGGCGCTTGGCGCCTGCCGGAACCGCACTTGCCGAAGCCGAAGGACTTTTCAGCCACGCCGCTTCGATCGCGCTGCGTGCTGCTGCAAAAAGGGGGTAGGGGATGGATGGCTCTTCCGACCGCCGCAACCGCATTTCCAAGATCGATCTCGACGAGCAATTGCGCGTAAGGCGCAATGCCGACATCGAGCACGAGCGCACGGTCGCGATCTTCGACCTGCTCGAAGACAACCGCTTCGAGCTCGTCGGCGTCGAGGCGGGGCCCTACCATCTCAAACTCTCGATCGAAGAGCAGCGCCTCGCGTTCGACGTGCGCGCGGAAGCTGGCGACGCGGTCGAAAAGATCGTGCTCGCACTCACGCCCTTCCGCAGCGTGATCAAAGACTATTTCACGGTCTGCGAAAGCTACTACGACGCGATCAAGCGCCTGTCGCCGACCCAGATCGAGGCCCTCGATATGGGCCGGCGCGCGGTGCACAACGAAGGCTCGGAACTGCTGCGCGAGCGGCTGGAAGGCAGGATCGTGCTCGATCTCAACACCGCGCGGCGGCTGTTCACGCTGATCTGCGTGCTGCATATTCGCGCGTGACGGGCCGATGTCGGCCCCCCCGACGACCTCGACGCCCAAAATCGGAAGCCTGCTGTTCTGCTGCACGCTGAACGCCGTGCGTTCGCCCATGGCCGAGGGGCTGGCCAAGCGGCTCTTGGGCACCCGCGTCTATGTCGACTCGGCCGGCGTCAAGCGTGAGCCCGTCGATCCGTTCGTGATCGCCGCCCTCGACGAAGTCGGCATCGACATCCACCGCCACAAAGCCAAGACCTTCGACGAGCTCGTCGACAGCTCGTTCGACATGATCGTGACTTTGAGCCCCGAAGCGCACCACAAGGCCCTCGAACTCACGCGCATCATGGCGTGCGACGTCGAATATTGGCCCACTTTCGACCCCGCCCTCATCGAGGAGGGCAGCCGCGAGGCGCGGATGGAGGGCTATCGGCAGCTGCGCGACCAGCTCAAAACCCGCATCCTGCGCCGCTTTCCCGACCTCGCGCGCGAGGATGCCGACGCGCCCGGCGGATAAGGGCTTGACCCCGGCCCCTTAAAGCGCCAATTTCCCGCGACTTTTGGCGTGCCAGCGCGCGTTTTTCCGCGTGGCCAGCGCGCCCAGCGGATCGTTCCGACGGAGGCCTATGGCAAAAGAAGGACTTATCGAATTTTCGGGCGTTGTGCAGGAGCTGCTGCCCAATGCGATGTTTCGCGTGAAACTCGACAACAACCACGAGGTTCTGGCGCACACGTCGGGCAAGATGCGCAAGAACCGCATCCGCGTGCTCGCGGGCGACCGCGTCAATGTCGAGATGACGCCCTACGATCTGACCAAGGGTCGGATCACGTTCCGCTTCAAGTAGGAGCCACTTGGCGCCGCCGCTCGTCCTTGCGTCGGCCAGCCCGCGCCGTCTGGCTTTGCTGGCGCAGATCGGCGTGACGCCCGCTGCCGTTGCCCCTTCGGACATCGACGAAACGCCGCTCGAACGGGAAAGTCCGCGCGCACTGGCGACGCGCCTTGCCGCCGCCAAAGCGGCTGCGGTCGCGGCTATGCATCCCGAGGCGGCGATCCTCGCGGCCGACACGGTCGTCGCCGTCGGCCGGCGCATCCTGCCCAAGGCCGAAACCCAAGCGCAGGCCGCTTCGTGCCTGGCCCTTCTCTCGGGGCGCCGCCATTTTGTGTTCGGCGGCATTTGCCTGATCCTTCCCGGCGCCAAACCGGCGCTGCGCCTGTCGGCCACCACGCTCGCCTTCAAGCGCCTGACGCAAGCCGAGATCGACGCCTATCTCGCAAGCGGCGAGTGGGACGGCAAAGCGGGCGGCTACGCGATCCAAGGCTCGGCCGCCGCATTCGTGCGGTTTTTGTCGGGCTCCTACACCAACGTCGTCGGGCTCGATCTTTTCGAGGCGGCGCAAATGCTCAAAGGACGCGCCCTGTTATGAGAGCGCCCACGGACGAAATCTTCGTCGAGACCCGCAAGGATGCCTATCGCGCCGTCGCCCTCGTGCAAGGGGCCTTGCGCGACGTGGCGAGCGAACCGTTCGACCGGCGCTTGGCCGTCGGCACCATCCATGTGGCGCGTGTGGCACGGCTGGTCCCGCAGCTTGGCGCCATCCTCGATCTCGAGGGCGGGGCGCGCGCCTTGATGGACGTGCCGGGCCGCGCACCCGAACAGGGTGCGTTGCTGCGCGTGCAGATCGTCGAGCCGCCCTTCGGCGAAAAACTCGCCAAGGCCTCGCGCAATCTCGCAATCGCCGGCCGCTTTTGCGTGCTCACGCCGGGCGGCAAGGGCGGGGCGATCTCCAAGCGCCTCGTCGGGCCCAAGCGCGAAGCACTCGGCGAGATGGCCGTACGGTTGGTGCTGGAAGGCGAGGGCCTCAATCTGCGCCTCGCGGCGGCTTACGTTGCCGCCGAGCGCGTCGAAGCCGAACTTGCCAAACTGCGCGCGACGGCCGCCACCCTCGCGGGCGAGCTTGGATCGAGCCCGCGCATGTTGCTGGCCGACGATCCGTTTGCGGCCCTGCTGCGCACGCTCGCCCCGCAGGATACGCCTGCGATTTTCTGCGACACGCCCGAGGCGTTGCGCGCCGCGCGCGAGGGTCTTGCCGAACTTTTCGCCGACGTTGCCGGGTTCGTGGCGCGCGTCGCCGATCCCAAATTGTTCGAGCGCTACGGGGTGGGCGACATTCTCGCTTCCGCCGAGGCCACGCGCGTCGATCTGGCAGGCGGGGCGTGGCTCGCGATCGAGCCGACGGCGGCACTCGTCGCGATCGACGTGAACCAAGGCAATTCGCGCCAATCGCCGATCGAGGTCAATTTGGCGGCCGCGCGCGAGATCGGACGGCAATTGCGCCTGCGCGATCTGGGCGGGCTCGTCGCGGTCGATTTCCTGCGCATGGCCAAACCCGGCGAGCGCACGCGCACGCTCGAAGCCGCCAAACACGCCACGCAATCCGACCGGCGGCGCGTGGACGTGCTCGGCTTCACGCCGGGCGGTGTGGTCGAAATGACGCGTGCCCGCGCACGCGGCGGCTTGGTCGACTGAAGGAAGGGTCGGGGGGCGTCGATGTCGCAAATCGTCGAACTCAAGCGCAAGCCGCGCAAGGCCAAATGTCCGATTTGCGCCCGGCCGCCGCTTGCGGCACTCGCCCCCTTCTGCTCGAAGCGCTGCAAAGACGAAGATCTGCGCCGCTGGCTCGACGGCGGCTACCGCATCCCGACCGACGAAGGGCCGGACGGACCCGAAGCACCGGACGTGCCGTGAGCACGCGCGAGCTGCCGGATTTCGTCGAACACTGCATCGAATTGCTGGGCGACCTCGGCGCCGTCGCCCCACGGCGCATGTTCGGCGGCTGGGGGCTCTATGTGCAGGGCTGCATGTTCGCACTCATCGCCGACGAGGTGCTGTATCTGAAGGTCGATGCCGAGAGTCGGCCGCTGTTCGAAGCCGAGGGCTTGCAGCCTTTCACCTACGAAGCGCGCGGCAAGCGCCAGGCGCTGGGCTATTTTCAGCCGCCCGATACGGCAATGGAGGACCGGGTCGAGATGCGCCCCTGGGCGCGGGCGGCCGCCGATGCGGCGTTTCGGGCGGCCGCCGCCCGCAAGCCAAAGCCTGCCAAAATCGAGTCCAAGAGATTGGAAAATAAGATGAATTCGCCCAAAAAAGGCGGCAAGGCGAAGCATTGACAGGGCGGCTTCGCCCTTCTATAAGCGCGGGTCTGTCGCATTACCCGGTGCCCAGGTAGCTCAGTTGGTAGAGCATGCGATTGAAAATTGCAGTGTCGTTGGTTCGATTCCGACCCTGGGCACCATTCTCGCGCCGATCCCCCTCCAATCGATAGATTTGGCCTGATTTTCGGCGGGCCGGCGGCGTGCCCAGGCGCCGTTCAATGCATTTTGCGCTGCACTTCGCGCGGCTGGCTTTGCCAGAAACGCCCCGGCTGCGCTAAAATGCGAAAGTTGGGTCGCGTCGGCATCGCGCGCGGCCCGTTCCTGACGGTTGGAGAACCCGCCAGATGCGCATTCGCGACGATTACCGGACACTGACCGGGGCCGAAAAGGCGTCGATTCTGCTGCTGTCGCTCGGCGAAGAGGTCGCGACCAAGCTTTTCGCGCTGATGAGCGACGACGAGATCAAGGAACTCTCGCAGACCATGTCGACGCTCGGCACGGTCAATTCCTCGATCATCGAGCGCCTCATCGTCGAGTTCGCCGACCAGATCGCCGCGACCGGTTCGTTGGTCGGTTCGTTCGATTCGACCGAACGCTTGCTCGGCAAGGTTCTGGACAAGAACCGCGTCAACAACATCATGGAAGACATCCGCGGCCCCGCCGGCCGCACGATGTGGGACAAGCTCGGCAACGTCAACGAAGCCGTGCTCGCGAACTATCTCAAGAACGAGTACCCGCAGACCGTGGCCGTGGTGCTCGCCAAAATCCGCCCCGACCATGCAGCACGCGTGCTCGGCACCTTGCCCGAGGCGTTCGCGATGGAAGTCATCATGCGCATGCTGCGCATGGAGACCGTGCAGAAGGAAGTGCTCGACGACGTCGAGCGCGTGCTGCGCAACGAGTTCATGTCGAACCTTGCGAAGACCAGCCGCAAAGACACGCACGAACTGATGGCCGAAATCTTCAACTCGCTCGAGCGCCAGACCGAAGCGCGCTTCACGACGGCCCTCGAAGAGCGCAACCGCGACAGTGCCGACAAGATCAAGGCGCTCATGTTCAAGTTCGAGGATCTGGGCAAGCTGGATCCGGGCGGGGTGCAGACGCTGTTGCGCGCGGTCGACAAGTCGAAGCTCGCCATCGCCATGAAAGGCGCCAACGAACAGGTGCGCGACCTGTTCCTGTCGAACATGTCCGAGCGCGCGGGCAAAATGCTCAAGGAAGAAATGGAAGCGCTGGGTCCGGTGCGCGGCAAGGACGTTGCCGAAGCGCAGACCGCGATGGTCAACGTCGCCAAAGAACTCGCCGCCAAGGACGAGATCGTCCTCTCGAAGGGCGGGGCCGGCGGCGACGACGATCTGATCTACTGACCGGGATGGCTGCCGCCGCACCGCTCGCGCGCACGGTTCGTCTGGCCGACGGCATCGAATGCCCAGCCTTCGGCATGGGTACGTGGCGGATGGGCGAGCAGGGCAGCACGCGGGCGGCCGAGATCGAGGCCCTGAAAACCGGCCTCGATGCGGGCGTCAAACTCATCGACACGGCCGAAATGTACGGCGAGGGCGAAGCCGAGACGATCGTCGCCGCCGCGATGGCCGGGCGACGCGACGATGTGTTCGTCGTCTCGAAGGTCTATCCGCACAATGCGAGCCGGGCCGGCACGATTGCGGCGTGCGAAAGGTCGCTCAAGCGCCTCGCCACCGACCGCATCGATCTCTATCTGCTGCATTGGCCGGGCCGCCATCCGCTCGAAGAGACGGTGGCGGGCTTCGAACAGCTCAAGCGTGCCGGAAAAATCCGCAGTTGGGGCGTGAGCAATTTCGACATTTCCGACATCGAAGCGCTGGGCCGCGTCACGGGTGGCACGGCGTGTGCCACGAACCAAGTGCTCTACAATCTCGCGCGACGCGGCATCGAAGGCGGCCTCGCTGCCGCGTGCGCCAAGCGAAAAATGCCGATCATGGCCTATTCGCCGCTCGACCAAGCGCGCATCCCGCGCAAATCCGCCCTTGCCGACGTGGCACGCCGCCACAACGCAAGCCAAGCGCAGATCATGCTCGCCTGGGCCGCGCGCGACCCGACCACGATCGTGATCCCCAAAGCGACGGGCACGGCGCATCTGGCCGAAAACATCGCGGCGATGGCGTTGCGCCTGGATGCGGCCGACCTCGCCGCCCTCGACGCGGCGTTCCCGCCGCCGAAGGGCGCCACGCCGCTCGAGATGCTTTAGGCGCGCGGCCGCATACGGGCGACAGCTTGCTGTTATTCCATATATGGACTATAGTTTGGGTTCGTCTATATATGGAGAATTGCCATGCTTGCCGCCGCCCAACCGGCCGCCGCAATCGATCGCCGGAACCTGTCCGGCCCCGCCTTGCGCGCGTTCTTCAAGATCGCCGAGCTTTGGAATCTCGATAGCGACCAGCAGATGGCGCTGCTGGGGCTCACTGCGCGCTCGACCTTCTACAAATGGAAGAAGGACGCCAACGTAACCTTGCCCAAGGACACGCTCGAGCGGATTTCGTATCTGCTGGGCATCTACAAATCCTTGCAGATTCTGCTCCCGAACGAAGCGGCCGCAGACGCGTGGGTGAAACAGCCGAACGCGGCGCCCTTGTTTGCGGGGCGATCGGCGCTCGAGCGCATGCTGTCGGGCCACGTGGCCGACTTGTACGTCGTGCGCCAATATCTCGACGCCCAACGCGGCGGATGGGCATGACGCTGGGTTTGAGCCGTGTCGAATGGCGGCCGGCGTGGCGGATCGTCCCCAGCCGCTTTCCGCCGATCGCGCTGTTCGAGCGCGTCGCTGCCCCCGAAGATCTCGAGGCGATCTTGGCCGTCGAGGCGCTGACGAACCCGCGGCTGCGCGACGAGGTCGGCGACATTCGGCTGGTCGCCCCCGAAGATCGCGTCGTCGGACCGGGGACGAGCGCGATTATGGCTGCTTTCACGCATCCGAACCCGGACGGCAGCCGCTTTGCCGACGGCAATCTCGGCGTGTTCTACGCGGCCGCCGATATGGACACGGCCGTCGTCGAGACGACGCACCATCGCGAGCGTTTCATGCGCGCAACCGCGCAAAGCCGGATGGATCTCGACATGCGCGTCTACCTCGCCGACCTCGCGGCCGATCTGCATGATCTGCGCGGCCGACAAGACGAATACCCGCTTGTCTACGACAAGGAGAACTATTCGGCCGGCCAGCATCTTGCCGCAGCTTTGCGCAAGGGCGGATCGAACGGAATTGTCTACGACAGCGTGCGTCGGATGGGCGGCGAATGCGCGGCCGTGTTCCGCCCGCGCCTCCTGTCGAACGGCCGCCAGGAGCGGCATCTTTGTTACGTCTGGGACGGCACGCGCATCGCGTCCGTCTACGAGAAGCGCGGGGTTGTTTGAGTGCAAGGCGGTGCCAACGACGTCGCCGCAACGCCGGATGTATCGCCGAGGAGATGAGTATAGTGTTCCCAAGAATGCGAGAATTATTCTTTAAATGAAACTTTAAAACAGTTTAGTTCTTGCCAGTCTGGCGGGAGCATCGGGAGAAACTGCTGCCGCGGCGTGTTTTCGCCAACGAGAAGCTGCCCGGCGTTCGAGCTCATGACCTGGTCTACGATCGCTTCTTTGATCTGATAGAGGTTGCGATCCTTGAACGCCGTATCGACGGAAGCATTGATCGCGAGATGGATCGTCTCGTGGACGATGACGTAGAGCGGCTTTTCCGTTCGGCAGTTGGGACGAACGGAAATCGCCGGTTCTTGTTGCGAGAGCCAGTGCTCTCCTAAGGGGTGGAAACTGCCGCCGCTGCCGACATTCGTTAGGTGTACGCGAATCGTCGACGGTGTCGTGGTGAAGTGCTTTGCGAAGAAAGCGTCGATATTGGCCTGCGAATTGGCGATTTTGGAAGTGTAGGCCGTCGTGTCGCAGGGCGTCCAACCGGACTTTGTCAGGTAGGTCTCGATCGACGTATCGGTTAAATTCGGCGCTTCCGCGAGTATCTGATCGACATGTTCCGTGCCGTAATCGCGCTGGAGCCGGTCAAGGACTTCCCTCGATGTCTTGTCGAGGCAGGGCACGCCGAGCTCGCCCATCCACAATGTGGGAAGACTCCTTGCGTAGAGGATCTCGTCGGTGCGTTTGGCGCTAAAGATGTAGTGTGGCATTTTCTCGCTCATTCAATGGATCTGCAGACACTCTGCTTATGGAGTGCTGTGCTACGGAGATAAGCATACTGCCCCCACAATCAATGACCGCCGGTGACCAAGCGCCAGTTCGGGTTGTTGTGCGGCGCCATTAGCGTCGGTTCAGAATTTTTCGAACCGTTGCCGATTTAGGAACAGGCCGCTTGGCCGTTCGAAATCCCGATACCGGATTCCGAGCTGGGCTGCAATTTGAATTCTTTCTTTGTTCTCTTTTTTATGCTAGACTAGAAACAAGTTGAGGTTCGCCTTGGCGGTGCTGTTTGACATTGTGAATAGGGATTTTGAAGGTACCGCCGGGGTGCAGCAGGCGCGCGAAATTTTCTGCGCGACTGTTGCATAGGGCGATTCTCCACATACGGAAAATCAACCGCTTAACAGCCGAACTTCAGAAAAATGTCGCGTAGGGACGCCAAAAATGTCGCGTCTATGTCGCGTGAGCGTCGCGCGCATGTTGCGTCGATGTTGCGCAGAAGGTGCACGCCAGACGCCCAGCCGAACCTGCAAATGGGCAGGTCGGCCGGGGTGTGGTGGCGGCCTTAGGCGCTGACGAAGTGTTACGCGTAGGCGAGGCGGGGGGCCGTTTCCGCCGAGCGGGCAAGCTCGCGCGTGCGGGCTTGCAGCTTGGCGATAGCACGCTCTTCGAGCTGGCGCACGCGTTCGCGGCTCACGCCGAAGCGCTTGGACAGGTCTTCGAGCGTTTCGGGTTCTTCGCGCAGGTTGCGGGCGCGCACGATTTCGCGTTCGCGCACGTCGAGCGTTTCGAGCGCTTGGTCGACGAGGCCGCGCTGCCAGCGTTTTTCGTCGCTCGCCAGCACGTCGGCTTCGACGTCGGCATTCGGATCGGCGATTTCGCTCGGCAGCATGTCGCCCTTGCCGGTCTGCACGGGCGCATCGAGCGGCACGATGGCGCCGCGCGCGGCGACTTCGATCTCGACGACGTCGTTTTCGCCGAGGCTCGTCGCCTTCGCGATCTTCGCGATGTCGGCCTGGCTCAGGCGCGTGTCGGTGTCGATGCCGAGCTTGCGCTTGACCGAGGTGAGGCTGAACAAGAGCTTTTTGCGCGCCACGGCCGTGCCGATCGTGACCATCGACCACGAGGACAGCACGAACTCCTGGATCGAGGCCTTGATCCACCACATGGCGTAGGTCGAGAGGCGCACGCCGCGCTCGGGGTCGAAGCGTTTGACCGCATGCATGAGGCCGATATTGCCCTCGGCAATCAGGTCCGGGAGCGGCAGGCCGTAGCCGCGATATTTCCACGCCATCTTGACGACAAGCCGCAGATGGCTGGTCACGAGACGGTGTGCTGCGGCGACGTCTTGGTTGTCGCGCCAAGCGCGGCCAAGGGCGCGTTCTTCCTCGGGCTCGAGCAGCGGAAAGCGCTGGATCTCGGCCATGTAGCGGCCGAGCTCGGCACGCGGCGAATTCTGCGGGATCGAAAGGGCCGGCAAATCGGCCGAAGTAGCTGCGTACGACATAGACCACCCTCCTTGAGGCTTGATCTTGGTTGTTTCAGGACCCCAATTGGGCATCCCAACGCGTCAAAAATAAGGCCGCGCCGAAAATTAATCAAGGTTAACGGTGCTGATGGCGGCCATGGCCCGGCCGCATGGGTTTTTCTGAAACCGTATCAAGGGCTTGGCGAGAAGCAGGTCTCAGGCTTTGCGATCGACGACGTCCCACGCCTGTTTTTTGCGGTAGATGGTCGAAGGGCTGATCTCCAAGAACGCGGCAGCCCGCGGAATATTGCCGTCGCAATCGGCGATCGCCGCTTCGATGATCTCGCGCTCGACGATCCACAGCGGGCGGATGCTGGGCTTGGCGTCGGCAGCGCCCTGCGGCGGCACCGAGGCCGATGTGCCGACCTCCAGGCCGTCGCTGATGCCGCTGGGACCGGCTTGCGCCACGTGGGCGGGCAGCATGTCGACGCGAACGGTTTCGCCGGCATGCAGCACCACGACCGAGCGCATCGCGTTTTCGATCTCGCGCACATTGCCGGGCCACGCATAGCGGCGGATCGCGTAGGCGGCATCGGAGGCGATCTCGCGAAAGGCTTTGCCTTCCTCTTGCGCGAACCGCAGCAGCGTGTGGTGGGCGAGCAGCACGCCGTCGTCTTCGCGTTCGCGCACCGGCGGCATCTGGATCGGGATCACGTGGAGCCGGAAAAACAGATCCTCGCGGATGCGCCCGAGCCGCGCATCGGTGCGCGGATCGCGCGTCGAACTGCAGACGATGCGGACGTCCGGGCTCTCGCCTGCACCGCTGCCGGCACCGGTGCCGGTACCGAGGCTGCCGCTTGCAAGAAACTGCAGCAAACGCGCCTGCACGGCCGGGTCCATGTCGCCCACTTCGCGCAGCAGCAACGTGCCGCCATGGGCCTGCTGGATGGCGCCGGGCCCGGCACCTTCGGCGCCGAAGAGCGTGCGCTCGAGCACGTCGCGCGGCTGCGCCGAACACGACACCGCGACGAACGGACCGTCGGCCCGCGGCGAACGACGATGGATCGCTTCGGCGCAAAGCTGCTTGCCCGTGCCGCTTTCGCCGCTGATGTAGATCGGCGCTTGGCTCGGGGCCGCACTGTCGACGATCCGGTAGACGCGCTGCATGGCAAGCGAAGCGCCCACAAGTCCGAAATACCGATTTCTGGCGAAATCCGACTCGTAGGTGTCGACGACGGCGCGCAAGCGCAGCCGCTCGAGCGCGTTGCGCACGGTCACGAGCAGACGGTCGCGCGCAAAGGGTTTGACGATGAAGTCGAAAGCGCCTTCGCGCATCGCTTCGACCGCGACCGCCAGCGTGCCGGTGGCGGTCACGACCATCGTTTCGGTGGGCAGTCCATGGCGGCGAATGTCGCGCAGCATGTCGAGCCCGTTGCCGTCGGGCAGATTGAGGTCGAGCACAACGGCGCCGAAGACTTCGGCCGCCAGCAGCTTCTGGGCAGCGGCAAGCGTGCTTGCCGTTCGTACGCGGTAGTTGGCGCTGCGCAGATATTCAACATAAAGTGCAGCAGTCGCTTCGGAATCCTCGACAACGAGTATTGAAGGCGTCGGCAGCGCGAGCGTCTCAGGTGCGACAGACGGCGGTGTTGAATTGTCCATGGACCAATTATCGTGGCCGCGATTGCTAATGCAAGTGTTTCTCATCTAAACTCCTGTCTGTGCCGTTTCATTCGGATTTTGCGCCTTCCATGTCTTAAATTAATACTCATTGACTGCCTTAAAATACGCGCGCAAAAAGACATCAATGCTGGCTTGAAGCCAGTGCTTGAAAGCAGGGCGGGTCCTTGGAATATCTGGTCCAGCAACTCATCAACGGGTTGACGCTTGGGGCGATCTACGGCCTCATCGCGATCGGCTACACGATGGTTTACGGCATCATCGGCATGATCAACTTCGCCCACGGCGAGGTCTACATGATCGGCGCCTTCATTTCGATCATCGCCTTCACGATCCTGGGACCTTTCGGGTTCGCAAGTCCGATCCTTGCGATCGTCGTCGTCTTGGCGATCGCGCTGATATTCACCTCGGTCTATGGTTGGGCGATCGAACGCATCGCCTACCGGCCGTTGCGCGGTTCGTTTCGCCTTGCACCGCTCATTTCGGCGATCGGCGTGTCGATCTTCCTGCAGAACTACGTGCACATGCTGCAGGGTGCCAAGATGAAGCCGATCCAGCCCGTGGTGCGCGGCGGGTTCGTGCTGGCGCAAGAAGGCAACTTCGTCGTGCAGATCACCTATTTGCAGATCGGCATCATCGTCGCAACGGTGGCGCTGATGGCGGGCTTCACCTATCTCATCCAGCGCACCTCGCTCGGGCGCGCGCAGCGGGCCTGCGAGCAGGATCGAAAGATGGCGGCGCTGCTCGGTGTCGATGTCGATCGCACCATTTCGCTCACCTTCGTGATGGGGGCGGCCCTCGCGGCGATCGCGGGCCTCATCTTCACGCTCTATTACGGCGCCGTCGATTTCTTCATCGGCTTCCTTGCCGGGCTCAAAGCCTTTACGGCGGCCGTACTCGGCGGCATCGGATCGCTGCCGGGGGCGATGCTCGGCGGCGTGCTGATCGGCCTCATTGAGGCTTTTTGGTCCGCCTATTTCCCGATCGCTTACAAAGACGTCGCCGTGTTCGGCATTCTGGTCGTCGTGCTGATTTTCCGACCCACGGGCCTTCTTGGGCGGCCCGACATCGAAAAGGTCTGATCGGTGGCGCAGGTCAAACCCGCCGAGGCATTTCGCGAAGCGGCCCTTGCCGCCTTGGTCGCCCTGCTGCTGGCGATCCCGCTGGTCGGGTTCCGGCTGGTCGACGGGTTGCGCGGCCTCTCGATCGACACGCGGTTCGACTGGGTCGCGTGGGGCGTGTCGGCGGTTTTCTTCGGCCGTTTGGCGATCGCACTCTCGGGCACGCGGCGGCGCCTGTTGCCCGATTTGAAGTCGGTCGGGACGGCGCTGTCGAACCTGCCCGGCGGGCTGTCGCGTTTTGCTGGCGGTGCGATGCTGGTGGGCGCGTTGTTGCTGCCGCTGGTCCCTTTCGCGGATCGCTACGTGGTCGAAATCGCGATCACCGTGCTGATCTATGTGATGCTCGGCTGGGGCCTCAATATCGTGGTCGGCCTCGCAGGCCTTCTCGATCTTGGCTACGTGGCCTTCTACGCCGTGGGTGCCTACAGCTACGCGCTGCTGTCGATCAATTTCGGCTGGTCGTTCTGGCTATGCTTGCCGGTTGCAGGGCTGCTTGCGGCGGCCTTCGGCGTGATGCTTGGATTTCCGGTCTTGCGGTTGCGCGGCGACTATCTTGCCATCGTGACACTCGGGTTCGGCGAGATGATCCGCATCATTCTGCTCAATTGGAAAGACTTCTCGGGCGGACCCAACGGCATATCATCGATCCCGCGGCCCGATTTTTTCGGCTTTCCGTTTGCGCGCACGGCCGAAGACGGGCAGACGACGTTCCACCAGCTTTTCGGGCTCGAATTCAGCCCGATGCATCGCATCGTTTTTCTCTACTATCTGATCCTGATCCTGGCGATGCTCACCAATCTTTTCACTTTGCGCATGCGCCGCCTGCCGCTCGGCCGGGCCTGGGAAGCGCTGCGCGAGGACGAGATCGCGTGCCGCGCCCTTGGCATCAATCCGACGATGATCAAGCTGTCGGCGTTTGCGCTGGGCGCCATGTTCGGCGGCTTTGCGGGCGCTTTTTTCGCCACCCGCCAGGGCTTCATCAGTCCCGAGAGTTTTTCCTTCATCGAGAGTGCCGTGATCCTCGCGATCGTCGTTTTGGGCGGCATGGGCAGTCAGATCGGCGTGGTCATCGCCGCCGCTTTCCTGATTCTCGTGCCGGAATTCCTGCGTGATTTTTCGCAGTACCGCATGGTGCTGTTCGGCATGGCGATGGTGCTGATCATGCTGTGGCGCCCGCAAGGGTTGGTCTCGCACCGCTCGCCGAGTGCCAGGCTGGGGGCGCAGGCATGAGCCTTTTGACGGTCGAGCATCTCACAATCCGCTTCGGCGGCCTGGTCGCCGTGGACGATGTGAGCTTTGCCGCGGAAGATCGGCGCATTACGGCCATCATCGGTCCCAACGGGGCGGGCAAGACCACCGTCTTCAATTGCCTGACCGGCTTCTACAAGCCCGACGTGGGCCGCATGTGCGTGGCGGCCGAGGGCCAAGAATGGCTGCTCGAGCGCATGGAAGGCTTCCGCATTGCGCGCGATGCGGGCATTGCGCGCACCTTCCAGAATATCCGGCTGTTTCCGAAGATGACCGTGCTCGAGAATCTGCTCGTGGCCCAGCACAAAGCGTTGCAACGCGCCTCGCTGTTCTCGCTTGCCGGGCTCGTGGGCGCCAAAAGCTTCCGGCGTGCCGAGCAGGCGGCGACCGAACGCGCACGCGGCTGGCTCGAGCGCTGCAATCTCGTGCATGTCGCCGACGACGAGGCGGGCAGCCTGCCCTACGGCGCCCAGCGCCGTCTCGAAATCGCGCGGGCCATGTGCACGGGCCCGCGCATTCTGTGTCTCGACGAACCGGCTGCCGGCCTCAATCCGGCGGAATCGGCCGAGCTTGCTTCCCTCGTGCGCAGCATTCGCGACGACGAAAAGATCGCGGTCCTGCTCATCGAGCACGACATGAGCGTGGTCATGGAAATTTCGGACGAGATCATCGTGCTCGACCACGGGCGCAAAATCGCCCAGGGACGGCCCGAGGAAATTCGCGCCAATCCGGACGTGATCCGCGCCTATCTCGGCACCGACGAAGACGCGGTCGCAGCCCCATGAGCAAACCGCCGCTGCTGAGCCTCAAGAACGTCAAGACGCATTACGGGCCCGTCGAAGCGCTGCGCGGCGTATCGCTCGACGTGCATGAGGGCGAGATCGTGGCGCTGATCGGCGCCAACGGGGCCGGGAAATCGACTCTGTTGATGACGATCTGCGGCGATCCGCGCGCCAGCGAAGGCGAGATTGTCTATGACGGCAACGACATCGCGCGCACGCCGCTGCATCAGATGGTGCGTCTCGGCATTGCCCAATCGCCGGAAGGGCGCCGCATCTTTCCGCGCATGAGCGTGGTCGAAAATCTGCAGCTCGGCGCCTATGCCGGCGATCCAGCGAATTTCGAGGCGGACATTGCGCGCGTCTTTCGGCTGTTCCCGCGGCTGGCCGAGCGCAGCAGCCAGCGTGCGGGCACCATGTCGGGCGGCGAGCAGCAGATGCTGGCGATCGGGCGTGCGCTCATGAGCCGTCCGCGGCTGCTGCTGCTTGACGAACCCTCTTTGGGGCTTGCACCATTGCTGGTGGCGCAGATTTTTGCGACGATCCGGGAAATCAACCGTTCCGAGGCGGTGACTGTGCTGCTGGTCGAACAGAACGCCTATCACGCGTTGCGCCTGGCCCATCGCGGCTACGTGCTCGTGAACGGCGCGATCCGGTTGAGCGGGACGGGGCCGGAGTTGCTGGCCAATCCCGACATCCAACAGGCCTATCTGGCCGGCGGCAAGGGCTAGACGCAAAAAGGGGCGGGGCAGGCATGGACGCGTTCTTGGGGGCCAGCATCGGCGAATTTCTCGGGCTTACGCTCGTGCTGTTCGGCGGTGCGGGTTTTCTGATGGGCCAAGCGCTCGCGCAGACCTGGCGCCCGGCGTGGCATGCCGTGCCGTATGCGCTTTTGATGGCGCTTGCGAACCGGTTCTTGGCCTATGCGCTGTTCGGCGGTACGCTCACCGCACCGTTGCCGTTCGCGTTCGATGCGGTTGTGGTTCTTGCACTGGCGCTGTTTGCATTCGGGCTCACGCGGGCCCGCGCGATGACCCGCCAATACCCGTGGCTTTACGAACCTAACGGACTTTTCGGCTGGCGCGACCGCTCTGCGGCCGCCGGCACTTCCGATGCCGGGATCCCGGACCGGCGCGGACACTGACTGTTTCCAGGGATTTTTCAACAGGTGGGGAGAACACCATGGCCATCAAGCGTAGAGACCTACTGAAAACCGGCATCGGCGCTGCCGCGCTGACGCTCGCCGCACCGACGATCCTGCGGGCCCAGTCGGGTCCGCTCACGATCGGCGTTGCCGGGCCGATTACAGGCCCCAATGCGGCGTTCGGCGAACAGCTGCGCCGCGGGGCTGCCATGGCCGTCGCCGACATCACGGCGGCGGGCGGCGTACTCGGCCGGCCGCTTGCTTTGGCGATCGAAGACGACGCCTCGGATCCCAACCAAGCGCGTGCGGCTGCCAACCGCCTTGCCGGCCGCAAGGTGCCGTTCGTGCTCGGCCACTTCAACTCGTCCTGCTCGATCCCGGCGTCGGAAGTTTACGCCGAAGAAGGTGTGTTGCAGATCACGCCGGCCTCGACCAACCCGCGCCTGACCGACCGCGGCCCGCGCTTCAAAAACGTGTTCCGCACCTGCGGTCGCGACGACCAGCAGGGTGCGATCGCCGGCGCGTGGCTTGCCGACAAGTTCAAAGGCAAGTCCGTCGCCGTGATCCACGACAAGACGACCTACGGCCAGGGACTGGCGGACGAAACCAAGAAGGCAATGAATGCGGCCGGCCTCACCGAGCGCATCTACGACGGCATTGCGACCGGCGACAAGGACTTCACGGCGCTCATCACGCGTATGAAGAGCCAGTCGGTCGAAGCGATCTATTTCGGCGGTTTGCATACGGAAGCGGCCTTGCTGGTTCGCCAGGCGCGCGACCAGGGCTTGGGCGCACAGCTCGTGTCGGGCGACGGCATCGTCTCGACGGAATTCGCCTCGATCGCCGGTCGTGCTTCGGACGGCGTGATCATGACCTTCGACAGCGATCCGCGCAAATCGCCGGGGGCTGCCCAGGTCGTGCAGAAGTTCGTGGCGCAAGGCTACGATCCCGAAGGCTACACGCTGCTGTCCTATGCAGGCGTGCAGGTGTTTGCCGAAGCGGCCAAGCGCGCGAACGGTTTGGGCGTCGATGCGCTGGTGGCCCAGATGCACGGCAAGTCCTTCCAAACCGTGATCGGCAACCTCACCTACGACAACAAGGGCGACCTCACGAAGCCCAACTACGTCTTCTATATCTGGAAAGACGGCAAGTACGCCGAGATGTAATCGACGGAGTCGGGCGCCTTTTTGCCCGAACGGCGGCAAGACAAACGGGGCTGGGAAACCAGCCCCGTTTTATTTTGTGTTCATTCTCAATTAGTTAAAAAGCTTAAGGGCCTGTCATAATACTGCAACCAAATCTCAATATTTTCGTCCGCACCGGTGCCTAAGGTGCGCCAGGGCAACGACCCGATAACCATTATTAAGGAGGTTCTCTTGAACCGCAAAATCAACATTCTCGCCGGCGTCGCAATGGCTGCCGCTATTGTCGCCGTCGGTATGCCCACGGCGCAGGCGCAGCAGGCGCGCGATCAGATCCGCATTGTGGGATCGTCGACGGTGTTCCCGTTCACGACGGCGGTCGCCGAACAGTTTCAGCGCACGAGCAGCTTCAAGGCACCGATCGTCGAATCGACGGGTACCGGCGGCGGCATGCGTCTGTTCTGCGCCGGCGTGGGCGTTCAGCATCCGGACGTTACCAATGCGTCGCGCCGCATGACAAAGGGCGAATTCGAGACCTGCAAGACCAACGGCGTGACCGACATCATCGAAGTCAAGATCGGCTACGACGGCATCGTTTTGGCGACCAAAAAAGGCTCGCAAAAGATGGATCTGACGCTCCGTCACGTGTTCCTGGCACTTGCCCGCCAGGTGCCGGTCAACGGCCAAATGGTCAACAACCCTTATCAGCGTTGGAACCAGATCGATCCGGCCTTGCCAGCTTGGGAAATCGAAGTGATCGGGCCGCCGCCGACCTCGGGTACGCGCGACTCGTTCAACGAACTCGCACTGGCCGGCGGTTGCGCGCAGGTGCCCGAAGTCGCCACGCTGATCACGGACAGCGCTGCCCGCGGTCGCGCCTGCCAGCAGATTCGCGAAGACGGCAAATACATCGAAGGCGGCGAAAACGACAATCTGATCGTGCAGCGTCTCTCGACGGGACGCGTAGGTGCGATCGGCGTGTTCGGTTACTCCTTCCTCGAAGAGAATCCCGACAAAATCGAAGGCAAAAAGATCGGCGGTTACGATCCGACGCCGGAAAACATCGCGGACGGCAAGTACCCGATCGCCCGCGACATGTTCATCTATGCCAAGCGCGCCCATATCGGAGTCGTGCCCGGGATTCGCGAGTTTCTCGCCGAGTATTCCAGCGCGCGAGCGATGGGCGACGGCGGCTATCTCGAGAAGAAGGGGCTGATCGTTCTCCCCGCTCCCGAGCAGTCCAGGGTCCGTGCGGCAACGACGGCTCTGACGCCGCTGTCCATGTAGTCTTCGGCAGCCGGACGGGTCCAACAGGCCCCGTCCGGCTGAACCTCTTTTGATCGCACGGTCCAAAAGCAATGAACAGCTTTGTTCTTATCCTCGTCGTCCTCGCGCTCAGCTTCGCCGCATATCGTTTCGGCACATCAGCCGCGATCAGGCAGCAAGCGACGGGCACCGTGCGTCTGCACTCGCTTGTATCGTTCTACGGCTACTACGTCGCACTCTGGTGCGGTCTTCCGGCGCTGTTGATCTTGGCGGTGTGGATATCGTCGCAGGACTTTCTGATCCGTACGCTCGTTACAGGGGGCTTGCCGGCTGAAATTCGAAGCCTGCCTGCCGACCAGCTGAATCTCGCTATTACAGATATCCGCAATATGGCCTACGGGAACGTCGCGACCGCAGACGCGTCCCCGGCAATGAAGGCTGCGGTTGCGCACTACATCGGTCTTCGCGGGATTGCCCAGGCTGCCATGTGGCTCGCGGTGCTGGCAGCCGGCATCGGCGGCCTTGTCCTCGCGCGCAGCAAGATCACGGCGACAATGCGCGCCCGCAACCAAGTCGAGCAGATCATCCGCGTCATTCTTATTGTGAGTTCGATCATCGCCGTCGTCACGACGATCGGTATCGTCTTGTCGTTGGTATTCGAGGCGGCGCGATTCTTCGCGGCGGTGCCTGCGACGGATTTTCTCTTCGGCTTGACCTGGAGCCCGCAGACGGCAATCCGCGCCGATCAGGTCGGATCGTCGGGTGCTTTCGGTGCCGTGCCGCTTTTCACCGGCACGCTGCTTATCGCGACGATTTCGATGTTTGTTGCCGTTCCGATCGGTTTGTTGTCAGCGATCTATATGGCCGACTATGCGCCGCGCCGCGTGCGTTCGATCATGAAGCCCACCCTCGAGGTTCTCGCGGGCATTCCAACCGTTGTCTACGGATTCTTCGCCGCGCTGACGGTTGCGCCTTTCGTGCGCGAGGCTGGCGCAGCTTTCGGACTCGAAGTCGCCTCGACATCCGGTCTGGCGGCGGGTCTGGTCATGGGCATCATGATCGTTCCGTTCGTTTCGTCGCTGTCCGACGACGTGATCAACGCGGTCCCGCAGGCGTTGCGCGATGCGTCCCTCGGGCTGGGTGCGACAAAATCGGAGACGATCCGGCGTGTTGTATTGCCTGCAGCCCTCCCTGGGATTGCCGCGTCCGTGATTCTTGCTTTCAGCCGGGCCCTGGGCGAAACCATGATCGTCGTGATGGCCGCAGGCCTCGCGGCCAATCTCACGGCCAATCCGCTGAACGCGGTCACAACCGTCACCGTTCACATTGCGGCATTGCTCGTCGGCGATCAGGAGTTCGACAGCCCGAAGACTCTCTCTGCATTCGCGCTCGGGTTGGTGCTGTTCACCGTTACGCTTACCCTCAACATCGTCGCAATGCGTATCGTACGCAAGTACCGGGAGCAGTACGAATGACGTCTTTCCATACAAGTGCCGACGCAACGGCGCGTCTCAAGAAGCGCTATGCCGCCGAGTGGCGCTTCAAGATGTACGGCATTGCGGCGTTGACGTTTGCCGTCGCGTCTCTGGCGCTTTTGCTGTGGACGATTCTGTCGAACGGCGCGACAGCCGTCGTCCAGACGAACATTCGCCTCGAGGTCGAATTTTCCAAAGAGCATATCGACCCGGACGGCAAAGGGGATGTGGCGGCCTATCGTCTTGGAAATTGGCCGGCCGTTCTTCGGTCCGCGTTGCAGGCCAAATTTCCCGAGGTGCGCAGCCGCCTGCCGCTGCGCAATCTTGAGGCGCTGATGTCCGACGGGGCACAGATTAAACTGACGGAAATGATCACGGCCGACCCAACGCTTCTTGGGCAGAAGCGGGAAGTTTGGCTGCTCGCCAGTTCCGACGTCGATATGATCTGGAAGGGCCATTCGGAGCGAAACGTGGCGGAGAGTTCGCGCCGCATCAACGACTTGCAGCTCGGGTGGCTTGACACGCTGGCGGCCGAGGGGCGCGTTGCCCTCAAGTTCAACGATCGTCTTTTTACGGCCGCAGACAGCCGCCAGCCCGAACTTGTTGGGATTTGGGGCGGGGTCGTGGGTTCGTTCATGACGCTGGCGATCGCGCTGTTATTGGCATTCCCCATTGGGGTAGGTGCTGCGATCTATCTCGAAGAGTATGCGCCCAAGAATAAATTTACCGATCTCATCGAAGTTAACATCAACAACTTGGCTGCCGTGCCCTCGATTGTGTTCGGTCTCTTGGGACTTGCGGTCTTCCTCCAGGTTTTTGGCATGCCGCGATCCGCCCCAGTTGTTGGCGGTGTCGTGCTTGCGCTAATGAGTCTGCCAATCATCATCATTTCGGCTCGGGCGTCGCTTCGCTCAGTGCCGCCGTCGATCCGCGAAGCGGCACTTGGCCTTGGCGCTTCCAAAATGCAGGCGATTTTCCATCACATTCTGCCGCTGGCGATGCCGGGCATCATGACGGGAACGATCCTTGCGATGGCGCACGCGCTCGGCGAAACCGCCCCCCTGCTGATGATCGGTATGGTCGCCTTTGTCGTGGATATCCCGGGTGGACCGCTTTCGCCATCGACGGTGTTGCCAGTCCAGATCTTCATGTGGGCGGACAATCCGGAACGCGGCTTTGTGGAGAAGACGTCGGCGGCGATCATGACGCTTCTGATCTTCCTTCTGTGCATGAATGCGCTTGCCATTTGGCTGCGTAGAAAATTCGAACGGCGGTGGTAGAAAATGACCAACACACAGACTGTTGAAGCAAAACAGATGCCCGCAGCTGCAGCGGCCAAAGGGCACAAAGCAAAAGTCGTGGCTCGTGGCGTCGATGTGTTCTACGGCGAGAAGCACGCGCTCAAGAAGGTCAATATCGACATTCGCGAGCATCAGGTGACCGCCTTCATCGGTCCGTCGGGATGCGGAAAATCGACGTTTCTGCGCTGCCTCAACCGCATGAACGACACGATCGATTCGTGCCGGGTTGCAGGCGAGATCAAGCTCGACAGCCTCGATATCTACGACAAGGCGATCGACGTTGTGCAACTGCGCGCGCGCGTGGGCATGGTGTTCCAGAAAGCCAATCCGTTCCCGAAGTCGATCTACGAAAACATCGTCTACGGTCCCAAGATTCACGGGCTTGCAACCACCAAGCAGGAGTTCGACGAGATCGTCGAGCGCTCGCTGCGCGGTGCGGGGCTGTGGGACGAAGTCAAGGACCGGTTGCTGGATTCGGGCACGGGTCTGTCGGGCGGCCAGCAGCAACGCCTGTGCATCGCGCGCGCAATCGCCGTTTCGCCCGAAGTGATCCTGATGGACGAGCCCTGCTCGGCACTCGATCCGATCGCGACGGCGCATGTCGAAGAACTCATCGACGAGCTCAAGGCAAAGTTCACGATCGTGATCGTGACCCACAACATGCAGCAGGCCGCGCGCGTTTCCCAACGCACGGCTTTCTTCCATCTCGGCACGCTGGTCGAGGAAGACGATACGGCCAATATCTTCACCAATCCGCGCGACGAGCGCACGCAAGGCTATATCACTGGCCGCTACGGCTGAGGAGTTCTCGATGCCAAACGACCATATCGTCAAATCTTTCGACGACGAACTGAAGCGTCTCTCGAACCTGCTCGCCCGCATGGGCGGTCTTGTCGAAGCGCAGATCGCAACGTCGATCCAGGCGGTTGCGCAACGCGACGGCGATCTCGCGGCGAGCGTGATCACGGCCGATTCGCGCGTCGACGAACTCGAGCGCGACATCGACGACCAGGTGCTGCGCGTAATGGCGCTGCGCCAGCCGGTCGCGACGGATCTGCGTTTTGCGCTTGGCGCCCTGCGCATTGCCGCCGACCTCGAGCGCGCCGCCGACTACGCCAAAAACGTCGCCAAGCGCGCGATCGCTCTCAACCAGGTCGCCCCCTTGCGCCCGGTCCATGCGATCCCGCGGATGGGCGCCATGGTGCGCGAAATGCTGAAGGACGTGCTCGACGCATTTGCCGCACGCGACGTCGCCAAGGCCGTTGCGGTCTGGAATCGCGACGAGGAGCTCGACGAGATGTACGGTTCGCTGTTCCGCGAGCTGTTGACCTACATGATGGAAGATCCGCGCAACATCACCGGATCGACGCATCTGCTGTTCATCGCCAAGAACATCGAGCGCATCGGCGACCACACGACGAACATCGCCGAGACGATCCATTTCCTGGTCACCGGCGTGCCGTTGCGCGCCGAGCGTCCCAAGGGCGACGGCGGCAACTTCGCCGTCGTCGGCGCATCCAAGCCGGCCGAGTGACGGAGCAAACGCACGTGAAACCCCACCTGCTGATTGTCGAGGACGAACCTGCGCTGATCGAACTTCTGCGCTACAATTTCGACAAGGAAGGGTTTCGCGTCACCACGGCCGGCGACGGCGAGGCGGCTTTGGTGGCGGTGGCGGAAGGGCGCCCGGATCTGATGATCCTCGACTGGATGCTGCCGCATATCTCCGGTCTCGAAGTCTGCCGGCAGCTGCGGCGCAAGGCCGACACGCGCGATCTGCCGATCATCATGCTGACAGCGCGCGGCGAAGAGAGCGACCGCGTGCGCGGACTCGAGGTGGGGGCCGACGACTATGTCGCGAAGCCCTTCAGTCCGTCGGAACTCATCGCGCGCGTGCGCGCGGTCTTGCGCCGCGCCAAGCCTTCGTCGGCGCACGACATGCTGACCTATGGCGATCTCAGCATGGACCTCGCGTCCCATCGCGTGATCCGCGGCGGGCGTTCGGTGCATCTGGGGCCGACCGAGTTTCGCCTGCTGCGCTTCCTGCTCGAGCGGCCCGGCCGCGTCTACAGCCGCGAGCAGCTTCTCGACGCAGTCTGGGGGCGCGACATCTATGTTGAGCCGCGGACGGTGGATGTGCATATCCGCCGCTTGCGCAAGGCGATCAATGGCGAGGGCGAGATCGATTTGATCCGCACAGTCCGTTCGGCCGGCTACGCGCTCGACGAGACGGCCGACGCCTGAACGCGGCATCCGCCGGTACCGCTTGAGCCGAGGGCCTGGCTTGCTATGATGCAAGCCGGATGACAAAGCCCCATTTGACGACCCACCCCGAAATGCTCGGGGCCCTCGAAATGCGCAATGCGTGCGATTCGGGAAAACTCGATTCTTCGACGCTCGTTGCCGCCTGTCTCGCGCGTATTGCCGCCCGCGAGCCCGAGGTTCGCGCGTGGCGGCATGTCGAAAAGCGCGACGCGCGCGGCCGGGCGGCCGCCCTCGACCGGGTTGCGCGTACGCAGCCGCTGCACGGCATCCCGATCGGGATCAAGGATCTGATCGACACCGCCTCGATGCCGACGGGCTACGGCTCGCCCATCTACCGCAACCATCGCCCCAAGAACGACGCGATGTGCGTGCGGCGCCTGATCGCGGCCGGCGCCATTCCGATGGGCAAGACGGTGACCACCGAGTTCGCCTATTTCACGCCGGGGCCGACCCACAACCCCGCACGCCATGGCTATACGCCCGGCGGCTCCTCGTCGGGCTCAGCGGCGGCCGTTGCCGATTTCCACGTTCCGCTCGCATTGGGGACCCAAACGGCCGGCTCCGTAATCCGGCCCGCCGCCTTTTGCGGCGTGGTCGGCTACAAGGGCACTTACGGGTGGATCGACATGGCGGGCATCAAGCCCCTGTCGCCGTCGCTCGACACGTTGGGCGTATTCTGCCGCGCCGTCGCCGATCTCGATCTCGTGCGCCGCGCACTCGTGGCGGCCCGCCCCCTCGCGGGTTTGGGCGATGCAGGCCGGCCGGCCCCACGCGTTGCCGTTTGCTATACGCCCTTTTGGGAGTCGGCCGACGGTTCCACGCGCCGTCTGTTCGAGATGCTGGTGGCGCGCCTCGAAGGGGCGGGCGTCTCCGTGCGCGATTTCGAGGGCGAGGATTACTGGGCCGATCTCAACGACGCGCAGCTTGCGATCATGTCGCGCGAGGCGTCCGTGTCGCTGGCCCGCGAGCGGGCCGAGCATCCGGGCGAACTCTCGGAAGCCTTGCGCGACATGCTGGAGGCCGGCGACGGGGTCGGTATTCGCGAAGAAACGGCCGCCAAGGCGCTCGCCACCAAATGCCGCCATCGGCTGGCGCAACTCTGGCGCGACGTCGATGTGATCCTGGCACCGGCCGCTCCTGGACCCGCCCCGCGCGGCATCGAGCGCACGGGCGATCCGGTCTTCAACCGCATGTGGACGCTGCTGGGAAATCCGGCGATCGCGCTGCCGGCCGGCAAAAGCGACGACGGCATGCCGCTCGCCATCCAGCTGATCGGGCCGCACAACGAAGACGGCGAGCTCATCGGCCATGCCGCCTGGTTCGAGGCTTTCCTGAAGCGCTAACCCGCGGCGGGCACGTGCAGATGGCAGGCCACTTGATGGCCCGGCGCTATCTCGAGGATCGGCGGCTCGATCGTGCGGCAGCGCGCTTCGGCCACGGGGCAGCGCGTGTGGAAGCGGCAGCCCGACGGCGGATTGATCGGCGATGGCACGTCGCCCGACAGCACGATGCGCGTTTTGCGCGCGCGCGGGTTCGGCGTGGGGGCGGCCGACAGCAACGCTTGCGTATAGGGATGCAAGGGGCGCGTGAAGATCGTCCGCCGGTCGGCAATCTCAACGATCTTGCCGAGATACATGACCGCCACGCGGTGGCTGATATGCTCGACGACCGCCAAATCGTGCGCAACGAACAGATAGGACAGGCCGAATTCGGACTGCAAATCCATCAGCAGATTGACGACTTGCGCCTGCACCGAAACGTCGAGTGCGGACACCGGCTCGTCCGCCACGATCAGTTTGGGCTGCACGGCGAGGGCGCGCGCGATGCCCAGGCGCTGGCGCTGGCCGCCGGAGAATTCGTGCGGATAGCGCGCCATCTGGTCGGCCCGCAGCCCGACTTTTTCGAACAGCCAGGCCGTGCGTTCGCGCGCCGCCTTGCCCGTCGCCAAGCCGAAATTGGTGAGCGGTTCGGCGACGATGTCGCCCGCCGTGAGGCGCGGGCTCAGCGACGAATAGGGATCCTGGAAGACGACCTGCATGTCGCGACGATGCGGCCGCATGGCACTTCGGCTCAAATTTTCGATGGCGGTGCCGCCGAGGCGGATCGTGCCCGCCGTCGGTTCGACAAGCTTCAGGATCGATTTGCCGACGGTCGATTTGCCGCAGCCGCTTTCGCCCACGAGCCCGAGCGTCTCGCCCGCATCGACATGGAACGACACGCCGTCGACCGCGTAGACCTTGGCCGACACGCGCCCCAACAGGCCCTTGCGGATCTCGTAATGTTTTTTGAGGCCGACGATTTCGAGCAAAGGGGCGGTCATGCAGCCGCCTCCGCAACGCGATCGGCGTACCAGCAGGCCGAGAAATGGCCGGGTGCATGTTCTTCAAGCGGCGGGGCTTCGCGGCGGCAACGCTCTTGGGCGAAGCTGCAGCGCTCGGCAAAGGCGCAGCCAGGGATGGCTTCGGTCAGCCGCGGCACAATGCCGGGGATCTCCGCGAGGCGCTGGCGTTGGCCCTCGGCCTGTGCTGCCGCCCCCAAATGCGGGATCGAGCCCATCAGCCCGCGCGTATAGGGATGGCGCGGGCGTTCAAACAGCATCTCGACGGGCGCTTCTTCGACCTTGCGCCCCGCATACATGACGACGACGCGCTGGGCCGTTTCGGCGACGACGCCGAGATCGTGCGTGATGAGAATCACGGCCGCCCCGATCTTGCGTTTGAGATCGAGCATCAGCTCCAAAATCTGGGCTTGGATCGTGACGTCGAGGGCGGTGGTCGGTTCGTCGGCGATCAAGAGCTTGGGATCGCACGCAAGCGCCATCGCGATCATCACGCGCTGGCGCATGCCGCCGGAAAGCTGGTGCGGATATGCTGCCGCGCGCCGCGCGGGCTCGGGCATGCGCACGAGATCCAGCATCTCGATCGCGCGTTGGCGTGCGGCGGCACGGTCGAGCCCCTGGTGCAGTTCCAGCGTCTCGGCGATCTGCCGGCCGACCGTGAGTACCGGATTGAGGCTCGTCATCGGTTCCTGGAAGATCATCGAGATGTCGTTGCCGCGAATGCGGCGCATCTCGGCTTCGCTGCAGGTCAGGAGATCGCGCCCCTCGAAGCGAATGGCGCCCGAGACGATGCGCGCAGGCGGCGAGGGGAGCAGGCGCAGGATCGACATGGCCGTGACGGACTTGCCGCAGCCGCTTTCGCCGACGACCGCGAGCGTTTCGCCCGCATAAACGCAGTAGGACACGCCGTCGACCGCGCGCACGACGCCGTCGGCCGTGTAGAAATGCGTCCGGAGATCTTCGATCTCGAGCAGCTTTTTTGCTTCGGCCATGCGGGCTTGCCTACAATTGCCGCGCAAGGCGCGGATCGAGCGCGTCGCGCATGCCGTCGCCGAGCAGATTGATCGCAAGCACCGTGACAGAAAGGAAGCCCGCTGGAATTAGAATAAGATGCGGGCGCACCTGGAAGATGGCCCGCCCTTCGGCAATGATGTTGCCCCAAGTCGGTATCGACGGCGGGAGACCAGCGCCGATGAACGACAGAATCGCCTCGGTGATGATCGCGGACGCCGCGATGTAGGTGGCTTGCACGATCAGCGGTGCGATCGTGTTGGGCAGAATATGGCGCCACAGGATCAGCGGCGTGGATGTGCCGACCGCGATCGCCGCTTCGACAAAGGGTTGCTCGCGCAATCCCAGCACGATGCTGCGCACGAGGCGCGTGACGCGCGGGATCTCCGCGATCGCGATCGCCGCAATCACGTTTTCGAGACTCGCGCGCGTAAGCGCCATCAACGCGATCGCGAGCAGCACGGACGGGATCGACATGAGCCCGTCCATGATCCGCATCAAAATCGCATCTATCCAGCGGTTGAAGCCTGCCAGCAGGCCGAACAGAAGACCTGCAAGCACGGCCACGAACGCGACAGCAAAGCCCACGAACAGCGATGCGCGCGCCCCGTAGACGACGCGACTATAGACGTCGCGGCCCAACGCATCGGTGCCGAACCAGTATTGCTCGGACGGCATGCGCAAACGGCGTATCGGCGACAAGGCCGCCGGATCGACGGTGCCTAGAAACGGTGCGGCCAAGGCGACCACGACCATCAGCGCCAGCAGCATGCCGCCGATCACGATCGACAGATGGCGCCGCCACCAGGGACGACGTTTGCCGGTGGCCTGATCGGACGTTGCGGGAGCGACGATCGTAAGGGTCACGGGATCGCCCTCAATACCGAATGCGCGGATCGAAGAGCGTGTAGCTCAGATCGACCAGCAGATTGATTATCACGTACACGAACGAGAACATGAGGATCACGCCCTGGATGACCGGATAGTCGCGCCGCAAGATGGCATCGACCGTCATCCGGCCGAGGCCCGGGATCGCGAAGACGCTCTCGGTCACGACCACGCCGCCGATCAGCAATGCAACGCCGATGCCGACCACGGTCACGATGGGTACGGCGGCGTTGCGCAGCGCATGGCCAAGCAGCACGCGGTCGGTGCGCAGGCCCTTGGCGTTGGCGGTGCGGATATAGTCCTGCGCCATCACATCGAGCATGGCGGCGCGCGTCATTCGCGCGATCAAGGCGATGTAGATTGTGCCGAGCGCAAGCGTGGGCAAAATCATGTTGCGCAAGAACGGCCAAAAACCTTCGCGGATCGACGTGAAGCCTTGCACCGGCAGCCAATCGAGTTCGATCGCGAAGGTGAAGATCAGTACGTAGCCGATCACGAAAACGGGGACCGAGAAACCGAGCACGGCAAACAGCATGACGACACGGTCGATCCAGCCGCCCGCCTTCCAAGCCGCCAGCACGCCCATCGGGATCGCGACGCTGACGGCAAAAAGCAAGGTCACGATCGACAGCGAGACCGTGGCCTCGAGCCGCTGGCCGATCAGAGTCGCAACGGGGAGATTCGAGAAGATCGAGGTTCCGAGATCGCCTTGAAGAATTGCCCAAACCCAGGTGCCAAAGCGCACATGGTAGGGCAGGTCGAGGCCAAGCGAGCGTCGGATGCGCGCGACGTCGTCGGCGGTCGACATGTCGCCTGCGATGATCGCCGCAGGATCGCCCGGCGAGAAATAAAGGAGCGAGAAAACGAAAAGGGCCACCACCCCCATGACGGGGATGGTGGCCAGAATGCGGCGCACGATATAGGCGAACACGCGCCCTGTTGCCGATCAGACTGCGGTCAACGCTTGTCGACGTTCCAGAAGAACGGAACCGGCGAGATGACGATGCCGGTCACGTTCCGACGGAACGCGGTGGGTTGCTGGAACTGGCCCACCGTGACGTACGGCACCTGTTCGAAGGCGTTCGCTTGGATCTGGCGGGCGAGAGCAACCTGATCGGCTTGGGCCGAGGCAGAAAGCCAACGGTCGCGCAGCGCTTCGCCGGTCGGATCTGTCGGCCAACCGGCCCAGGCGGCTGCCCCGTGGCCCCGCAGCGGTGCATGCAGAGCGGGATTCACAAGGTCGGGGCCGACCCACCAAGTATGGAAGATCGACCAACCGCCCTGATCTGCCGCAGTGCGGTTGTTGCGGCGCGCCAGCACCGAACCCCAATCGGTCGCGACCAGTTCAACGTTCATGCCGAGCCGCTTCAGCAGGTCTTCGGTGACGAGGCTCTGGACATGGTTGGTCGGGATGTCGGTCGGCGAGATGATTACGACCTTCTCGCCCTTGTAGCCGCTGTCGCGCAGCATCGCGCGTGCGCGGTCGAAATTGCCCGCTTGCGCCGCAGCGCCGGTGTCGCTCGACAGAGGGGTGCCGCAGGGGAAGTGCGACTTGCACTCCCTGTAATAGTCCTTGTTGCCGACGATGGCTTGCAGATAGTCGGCCTGATTGACGGCCATCTGCACGGCCTGGCGAATCTTGATATTGTCGAAGGGCGGCTGCAGATGGTTGAAGCGCAGCATCGCAACCGAGCCCATCGGGTCGATCTGGGCGACCTCGATGTCGCGATTGCGCGCGAGCTGGGGCAGCAAGTCGAACAGCGGCTGCTCGTACCAATCGACTTCGCCTTGCGCCAGTGCAGCGGCTGCGACTGCACCGTCCGGAATGATGCGCCATTCGACGCGATCGACTTTGACGACCTTGCCGCCCGCCGCCCACGAAGGCGGTTCGTTGCGCGGCTTGTAGTCGGCGAAGCGTTCATAGACGGCGCGCTGGCCCGGGACCCATTGGTCGCGCACGAAGCGGAACGGCCCGGAGCCGGTCGCGTCTTGGATGGGCGTCGCAGGATCGGTGTTTGCGATCCGCTCCGGCATGATGAAGGGAACCTGGCTCGAAAGTTTGCCGAGCGCGTCGATCATCAGCGGGAAGGGGCGCGTCAGGCGAATGGCGAATGTGAGGTCGTTGACGATGTCGTAGCCGGCGACGGCGCTGGCCATTGTCTGGCCGAACGAATCGCGCGCCGACCAGCGCCGAATCGAAGCGGCTGCATCGGCGCCGCGCACGGGCGTGCCGTCGTGGAACTTCATGCCCTCGCGCAGCGTGAACTCCCAGCGCAGCCCGTCCGGGCTGGTCGACCATTTTTCGACCATTTGCGGCTGGATTTTGAAGTTCGCGTCCGTCGCAAACAGAGTGTCGTAGACGAGATAGCCGTGGTTGCGCACCACGTAGCCTGTCGTTGCGACCGGATCGATCGCGGGCAGGTTCGAATGCGGAATGAATCGCAGAACCTTCTGCTGGGCGTTCGCATCTGCCGCGACCCCGACCCCAAGGGCGAGGACGCTGGCGGCAACGATGGTTTTGAGCAGGCTCGACATCGGGAATTCTCCTCGAGGCAAGGGCCGGACATGCGGCGATTGGCTGCGCGAAGCATGCCACAGACTTGTCATGGTTCAAACGATATGTGCGCGAGGGGCCGGGAACGGGCCCTGATCGAGCGGATAGATCGGTCGGGAAAGCCGATCGTAGGCGAGTTTGCCGTTGTCGGAGGTGGTCACGCCCTCGCCGTCGAGCGTGAAGGTGGCGCGCGCCAAGGACGCAAAGCCCGCCCGGTAATGGATGCGCGATTTCAGCAGCAAAAACCGCTGCGCCGTCGGATCGATACCGTTTGCCGTGAAGATCCCCACGTCCCAGGGTTCGTGATGCTGGGAGACCACCACGATCCGCACCGTGCCGATCTCGAGCACCGCTGTCGGCCCGGTATTGACCTCTACACCCGTGTACATCGGCCCCGCAACGCGCCAGCGCCCGTCGGCAAGATGGCGCACGCGGCCTGTCACGGCGAGGCTCTTGCCCGCGAGCCCGATCGACGGCATGTCGCTATGGCCGCCGAGGGCGAGCGTCACTTGGGCGCCAAGGCCTGCTTTTGCCATTGTTGCCACGGCGGCCGGATCCCAGACGGTTGCGACCGCGACGTCCTGCAGATCCTGGCGCAGAACCTCGGCAATGACGGTCATGACGTCCGACGTGCCGCCCGAGCCGACATTGTCGGCATGGTCGAGCAGCACGATAGGGGCCGCATTGACCGCCTTTGCGCGCGTCACGGCCGCCTTCAGCGGTTCGTGGACATGCGTGAACGTGCTGCGTGCGTCCCAGCTTGCGTCGAGCAGGCGCTGTGCGGCGGTCGCTGCGGCGGCGCCGTCGCCATCGGCCACGACGATCGCCGAGTTGCCCGCGATCGGGATGTCGGCCATCGGGAAGCCGCCGAACGCTGTCGCACACAAAATGTGCGGCTCGCCCTCGAGCGTTTTTGCCAAAGCTTGAATGCCCTTCATCGGCATGTCGGCCGTGCCCTGCCGCAGCGTTTGCGACAGCAGCGGCAGGCGCCCCCAGGCCATGACCGGCTTGCAGCGCCCGGCCATTGCGTCGAGCACCACGCGGCCGACTTTCTCGGCAACCTCGTACATGTCGACATGCGGATAGGTCTTGTAGCCGATGAGGGCGGTGCAGTTCCGCACCATCGCGTCGGACAGGTTGGCGTGCAGGTCGCACGTCACGGCGATCGGCAGATCGGGCCGCCGCGCGCGAATTCGTTCGAGCAGCGTACCTTCGCCGTCGTCGGTGTGTTCGCACACCATGGCGCCGTGCAGATCGAGCAATGCTGCGTCGCAGCCCGCTTCGATCGCCGCCAAGATGGGTGCCACGAGCGCTTCGTAGGTCGCCTCCGTCAATGGACCGCTCGGCATGGCTTCGGCCGCGATCGGCGTTGCGATCTCGGCACCGGCGGCGCGCGCGAGCTTCAGATACGCCGCGATCGGCATCGCCGTGTTTTCGTATTTGGCGACGACCTCGTCGCCGTGATGCAGGCTCCACGCGGCAAAGCGGGCGATATCCGTCGCCACGGGCGAAAACGTGTTGGTCTCGTGTTTGAGCATCGCCAGTACTAGACGCATGTTGGAACCTTTTTGCGCAGCCGCCTTATCCGTGCCAGCATAGACCGAGTTGAGGGAGTTTTTCATGGTCGATTTAACGCTACTGTCGGCGCAGGCGCTTGTGGCGGGCTACGCGAGCCGGGCCTTCTCGCCGGTCGAGGTTACGACGGCCTGCCTTGCCAAGATCGAGCGGCTCAATCCCGTCTACAATGCCTTCTGCTTGGTCGATGCCGAAGGAGCCTTGGCTCAGGCGCGCGCGAGCACGGCGCGCTGGCTTGCGGGCACGCAAATCGGTCCTATCGACGGCGTGCCGACCTCGATCAAGGATCTCATCTGGGTCAAAGGTTGGCCCACTTTGCGCGGCTCGAAGCTGCTCGCGGGCACGGTGGCCGCCGAGGCAGATGCGCCCTCGGTCGAGCGCTTGCGTGCCGCTGGCGCGGTCTTTCTCGGCAAAACCACGACGCCGGAATTCGGCTGGAAGGGTATTGGCGATTCGCCGCTGACGGGCATCACCCGCAATCCGTGGGACAAGAGCAAGACCGCGGGCGGCTCCTCCGCCGGAGCGGCCGTTGCGGCCGCTTTGGGCATGGGTGCCTTGCACGTGGGCACCGATGGCGGCGGCTCGATCCGCATGCCCGCCGGCTTCTGCGGCATCTTCGGCATCAAGCCGACCTTCGGGCGTGTCCCCGCATATCCCGCCTCGCCAGTCGGGCTGCTCGCCCATATCGGCCCCATGGCGCGCTGCGTCGACGATGCCGCACTTATGTTGGAAGCGATGGCCGCGCGCGACTCGCGCGACGTCTATTCGCTGCCCGACGACCCCACGCCTTGGACAGGCGAACGCGACAAAGGGCTTGCAGGCTTGCGCATCGGATTCAGCCCCACGCTCGGCGGTGCCGCGGTCGACGGCGAGATTGCAGCGGCGGTCGCCAAGGCGGCGGCTTTGTTGGCCGACCTTGGTGCGATCGTCGAATTGGCCGAACCGAACCTCGGCGATCTGCGCGACGCGTTCTATCGGCTGTGGACGGGCGGCATTTCGCGCGCCTTGCAAGCCTATCCGCCCGCGCGATGGGCCGAATGCGATCCGGGGCTGGTCGCTTCGACCAAGGCGGGGCTCGGGCTGTCCGCGTCCGACTTTCTTGCCGCCGACGCAGTGCGCGTGCGTGCGGGCGAGGCAATGGCGAAGTTCCACGAACGCTTCGATCTGCTGCTCACGCCGCAATTGCCCATCACGGCGTTTGCGGCCGGGCAGGATGTCGCCACACCGGACCAGTCCTACTGGATCGACTGGACGCCCTTTACCTACCCCTTCAACATGACGCGGCAGCCGGCTGCCAGCGTGCCGATCGGCCTGCATTCGAACGGTTTGCCGATGGCGTTGCAGCTGGTCGGCCGTCTTTACGAAGACCGCACGGTCCTGCGGGCCGCCTATGCGTTCGAACGCGCAAAACCTTGGCCCCTTCCGGCCTGAACAGTCCCTCGAGCAAAAGGCGATCCCATGTCTGCCCCACTCGGACCGCAATTCCAGGCCGACGGTCTGGTCACGTTCCACAACAGCGACTTTCTCAACAGCCAGCGTTTCAAAGCCGCCTACAATTTCGGCATGATGGTCGGCAACGACCGCAGGCTCGATCTGCATATCGAATGGCGCGTGTGGGTCGCCCTGTGGGCGGCCGAGCAGGCTTTGTGCGCGGAGGGCGATTTCGTCGAATGCGGCGTGCATACCGGCATTCTTTCGGGTGCCATTGCCGTGTGGACCAACTGGCCCACGCAAACCGGGCGCACGATGTGGCTGCTCGACACGTTCGACGGCATGCCCGAAGACCAGCTGTCGGACGCCGAGAAAAAGCTCGGCCTTGCCGACTACAACCAAACCTACCGCGGTATGGACGATCTCGCGCGTATTCGCCAGAAATTCGAGCCCGTTGCGAACGTGAAGATCGTGCCCGGCCGCGTGCCCGATACGTTGGCGACGGTGACGGCCGAGAAAGTCGCCTATCTGTCGATCGACATGAATATGGCGCTGCCCGAAATCGCGGCCGTCACGCATTTCTGGCCGAAGCTGTCGCCGGGCGGCGTGATCCTGCTCGACGACTATAACTGGCTGCCGCACGTGAACCAGAAGGCCGCGTTCGACGCTTTTGCAAAAGCGCAGGGCGTGCCGATCTTGGGGCTCCCGACGGGCCAGGGCGTGATCGTCAAGCCGAACCGCTAGCGCAGCGCCTCAGCTCCGCAAAAAGCGCTGCTGCACAATGTCGAGAAACGCCGTCGCCATGCGTGCGGCATCGAGTTTGGATTTGGCGGCGAGGCGCTTGGTTTCGTTGGCGCGCAGCGCCGCTCTTTCTTCGACCGCATGGGCAAGGCGCACGGCCTCGGCAACAAAGGTTTCGTCGCTGTCGTGCGCAATCCCCGCACGGCCGGTTGCCGCTTCGAGCCAGCGGCCGATGCGGCCGAGGGACGTCGCACCCACGCGGCTCAAGGTCGGCATGCCCATATGGGCGGCCTCGAACAGGGTCGTGCCGCCGGCGACCGGAAATGTGCCGAGCACCACGTCGATATTCTGGTAGCCCGCAAGATAGCGCGGCCAGCCGAAATGGTAGGCGAAGACAAGGCGCTCGGGCGCAATGCCGCATTCGCGGAAACTGTCGCGCACGCGATCGACGACGTGCATCTCCAGAAGGTCGCCGTTTCCGAGATAGAGCTTTGCGTCCGGCATCGCGTGCAGGACCTTCGCCCACAAAGCGATGCAAGGCTGCGTGATCTTGTAGAGATGCGAGAGCGAGCCGAACGTCGTGTAGCCGTTGCGTAGCGACGGCGGCGGCCCGGCCTCGGGCAGAGCAAGGCCGTGTTCGACCCAGAGTTCCGGCTCGAACACGTAGAGATCGCCCGGCAGGCGCGCGACTTTGCCTGGAAACTCGGCATCGAGCGATGCCGGATAGATGCTGTCGGGCCCGATCGCGGCGTCGAAGCACGGATCGTGGCTGGGGCCCGACATGTTGAACCATGTCGCCTGTTTGGCGCCGGGCCGGCCGACGACGCAGGCCGGAAGATAAGGCACCAACGATTCGTCGAGATCGATCAGCAGATCGTAGTCGAGATGGGCCAAGGTTTGGTTCATGCGGTGCCACGCGTCGGGCGAATCCACATTCGCGATCGTGATTTCTTCGATGTCGCGGATCGGGGTTTCGACCGGCAAGGCCTTGCGCACGATCTCGAGATCGCCCGCGACAAGCGGCAGCAATTCGATCGACAGCGGCAGTTTGGCGGCTTCGCGCAGGAACGGCAGCAGCAGGCTCATGTAGTTGCGCATGCCGAACGAGCCGCTGGCCATGCCGATGCGCGGGACCGAACTTGCGCGCCGCACCGCCGGCCGCACGAGCGGTTTGGGCAGATGCCGGCGCAGCACCGCCAATTGTGTTTCTTTGGCGCGCGCGACGCTCGAATCGGTCGCGTGTTCGGAATAGAGCTCGATGATCAGGATTAGGCCCGCCACACGCGTCGGCATGTCGGCGCCGAACGAGAAGGCGCGCAGCGTGTCGAGTGCGCCGTCCGGATCGCCGAGGCAAGACAGCGACACGGCCGTGTGCAGGCATGTCCACAGCTTCGTGTTTTCCTCGCGCGCGTGTGCGGCCACGTGGCGCATCGTCGCAAGCCCTTCGGTGTCGAGCAGCTTGTAGACGCTGCGCAAGATCGCATTCATGAGCTGCACATCGTCGGGCCTCGCGCGCACGACGGCCAGCAGCGCATCGCGATGCGACAGCAGGCTCGCGGGATCGAAATTGCCGAGGGCCGCCAGCAACGCGTCGCGCGCGCTTGTGTCGCCCGGTGCGGCAACAACCTGGCCCGCCAAATGGCGCAGGCCCGAAAGGGCGGCGCGCAGGAAGCGCAGGGTGGCCGTGGCGCACTCGCCGGGGTTCTCCTGGTAGAGCAGGTGGCCCGCCGTGGGGATTCGCTGTACGGCCAGAGCATCGACATGCAGTGCGCGTGCCGTCGCCGCGTCGTCGGGCGTGAAAAGCGCACCGGGCGACGCGGCGCCGAGCCATGCCGCACGGCCGCCCGACATGAGCAGGGTCGGTGCGTGCGTCGCGGCTGCCGCGAGCATCGGCCAATAGCCGCGGGGGCTGCCGTCGCCGAGCATTCCCGGCCCTTCGACGTAGCCGGTGAAAAATTCGTCCATCGCCACACCGGCAGTACCTCGCCGCAGATAGTCGCGCGCGGCGCTGAGGGCAGTCGCGGAAACCGGCGGATCGAGATACACGGCCGCGCGCAAGCGGCCGTCGAGGGCGGGGGCAAGGGCCATCGCAACGATGGCGCCGATCGACTCGCCGAGCAGAATCGTTTCGCGTTCGCCCAGCACGGCCCGCAGCAAATCGGCCGCACGCAAGGCAAACGAACCGATGCTTGCCGGTTCGTAGACAGGGCTCGCGCCAAAGCCGGGCATGTCGACGATCAGAATGTCGTAGTCGTCGCACAGGAGGCGGGCGGCGGGCAGCAGCATCTGCGCGGGCCGGAACGAGCCTGGGATCACGACGAGTGCGGGCTTGCCGCGACCGGCCTTGCTGGACACGAAAAGCCCGCCGGTGACGCGCCCTTCGGCTTCGGCAAAAACCGGCCGGATCCACGCCCGACCGAAGGGCGTGGGTTGGACTGGCGCGTGCGTCATCGCCGATCCTCGGCAATATGCCTTGCTGCGAATCGCATGGTTTACTGTAGGGGTCGTGCCCGCGTCCGAGCAAGCGCGTGCACGGTCCTTGCTGGCGCGCTAAGGTGGGAAGATGTCGAAGTTTTTTGTTTGTCGGGCCGTCCGACGGCTCTGCGTTACGCGATGATCGTTTTGCAAGGTCGGCGCGCCATTCTGGCGCTTGCGGCGACCCAAATCGTCGGCTGGGGTTCGACCTACTTTTTGCCGGCGATGCTTGGCGCGCAGATGGCGCGCGATCTCGGCATGTCGGTCAGTTTTGCCTTCGCCGGCGTCACGATCATGCTGGTCGTCGGCGCCTTTGTCGGCCCCGTTTACGGGCGCTTCGCCGATCGGCACGGTCCGCATGCGCTGCTGATGGCCGGATCGATCCTGCTGGCACTTTCCCTGCTGGGGCTCGGGTTTTCGACCGGCCCGATCGGTTATGCCGCCTGTTGGATGCTGTTGGGGCTTGCAATGCCGATGGCATTGACGCCGATCCCATTCGTGGCGGCGGCATGGTTGATCCCGGGCTCGGCGCGAAGGGCCGTCGGTGCGATGACGCTGCTCGGCGGCGGTACAACTGTCGTGTTTTTGCCGCTTATGGCGTGGCTCGAACCGCAGATCGGCTGGCGCGCGATTTGTTTTCTGTTCGCGGCAAGCCAACTCCTGCTGTGCCTGCCGCTGCATGCGATGATCGCACCGCAGCCGCCGTCGGCGGAAAGCGCGCCCGACGCGCCCGCACCGTCTTCGGGCATTCGCGCCCCTGCAGCGCGCCGTGCCGCCTTCTGGGCGATGGCGCTGTCGTTTTCCTGCATCGGCTTTGTCACCTGGGGGTTGCCGCTGCAACTCGTCGCGATCGGCACAGCCTACGGCTTGCCGTTGTCGTTGGCGGTGGCGGTGGGGGCCGTGCTGGGGCCTGCGCAGATGGCGTCGCGACTGCTCGACATTCTGTTCGGGCTGCGCTTTCCGATCCTCAAGATCGGTCTCTTCAGCCAAGCCTTGATCGCGGCAAGCTGCGCTTTGCCGTGGCTGCTCGGCGGATCGTTTGCGATGTTGGCCGCGACGGTGGTGGGCTTCGGCCTGGGGGCGGGGGCCAACACGGTCGTGCGCATCATTGCCCCGCTCGTCGTGTTCGGCCGCGAAGGTTACGCGAGCCTGATGGGACGCATGAATTTGCCGCTCAATCTGGTGTTTGCGACAGCCCCGTTCGCGCTGGCGGCTATTCTCGAAGCCGGCGGTCCGGTCGCACCGTTGCTCTTGTGTGCGGTTTTGTCGCTGCTGTCGTTTGCGGGCTTGAGCATCGTCAAGCGCGTGGCGGACGGCCAGGCCGTCCAGTAGTGCGACGCACCCGTCAGGCGCCGCAGATCACGCGGCGATCCTCGGCATCGAGTTCGACGCGCGTGCCGTTGCGAATAAGTTCGGCGAAATCCTGGTTCGGCACCATGACCGTCAGCGTGTAGAGTTTGCCGGGTCCGGTATTCTCGACGACATGCTCGGCCCCCGGCCGCAGCAGCATCGCATCGCCCTTTTTGACGGGCTGCACGTTGCCCCCGCACAGGGCGCGCCCGGTTCCTTCGAGCACGAAGAACATCTCGTGCGCGCGACTGTGCGAATTGGGCGGCGTTTTGCCGCCGGGTGCGAAAATCTCGACCACCGCGACGAGATCGGCACCTTCGCCCGCCGGATCGAAAATCAGAGCGAAATAGTTGCTGTCGTCGGGCGCAATCCGATAGGCCGCGCACTCCGCCATGTTCTTGAAGACAAGCGGCGTCATCGCCCGAGACCTTTCAGCAAAGCCGTGCTCGGTGTCGTGAAGCCGAAACATTGGCGCACATTGTAGAGCGTCGCATCCCAGCAAAAGCCGGGGCTGGTCGTGGCACTGCAATCCTCGAGCATGACGCAGTCGTAGCCGAGGAAATTGGCGTCCTGCAGCGTGCACAGAACGCATTGGTCGGCATTGACGCCGCCGAAGAGCAGCGTGTCGACGCGCAGATTGCGCAGAATGGAATCGAGCGGCGTGTCCCAGAAGCCCGACATGCGGAACTTGTCGACGCTTATGTCGCCGGTTTTTGGTGCCAGTTCGTCGACGACGGCAGCGCCCCAGCTGTCCTTCTCGAGGACATTCGCTTTGCGCTTGGGCAGCTTGTCGCCGAGGCCGATCCCCTTGCCGGTCGGCTTGTAGACATGCTCGAGCGAGGGGCTGAGATTGAGCCGATCGGGCCGATTGCCCCAATTGACCCAAACGACCGGTACAGCCGCGCGGCGCAAGCGCGGCAGGAGTTTGGCCAAGGGTGCAATGGGTTTGCGGGCGGGGGCGACATCGACGCCGATATGCGCCAGCCATCCGTCGGGGTGGCAGAAATCGTTCTGCATGTCGATCACAACGATGGCCGTGCGCGCCAAATCGATCGTCAGTTTCTGCGGCATCGCCTCGAAGGTCAGCGGACGCGGCTTGACCAGCGGACGGACGGTATCGACGGATTTGGCGTCGGCGCGCCAGAGATTTGCGGGTGTTGTGCCAATCGGATTGCGCGGTTTCATCGGTCTTTCCACTCCAACAGGGCGCGCGCGGCGATCGCCGCGTAGGCCAGAATGACGAACCGATTCTCTTGCAAATAGGCCGCCAATTCGTCGCGCGACAAGCTTAGCAATTCCTGTTCCTCGAGGTCGCCTGAATTGGGTTCGGCGACTTTGCGGCAGCCGAGAGCCATATACATGTGGCATTTGGCGCCGCGCACATTCGCGCCGGTAAGGCCTGCTCCGAGCGAAACCCAGCGTTCCGCTTCGTGGCCGGTTTCCTCGCGCAGTTCCCGCTTGGCGGCGGCTTCGGGCGTTTCGCCTGCATCGATGCCGCCGCCCGGAAATCCCAGCACGATCGCGCCGGGTCCTTGCCGAAAGCTGCGGATCATCAGCACGCGACCGTCTTCGAGAATGGGGAAGACCATCGAATAGTCGGGCAGCAGAATGCGATGGTAGCTCGGGACGATCTTGCCGTTTGGCAATTCGAGCGTTTCGTCGAGCACGCGCACCCAGGGCTCGGCCTTGTAGACCTCGCGCGAGGCCAGCGTTTTCCAGAGACGGTCCTCGTCCATGCCGGGCCTCACGCGACGAGGGCGATCGACCACGGGCTCATCACATCGGCCATGCCGGTGCGTGCTCCCGTCGAAGGATCGAGCATCACGGCAGACGGGCAGGCATAGTTCGACGGCGAAATCGTGTGCTCGCTTGCGCGCAATTCGTAGCGCTCGGCGAGCGCACGGCGCACGTCGAAGGCAAGGCGCGGATCGTAGTCGACATGCGCGTTGCCCGACACGTCGATGCGCGGCGTGTGGAACGCCTCTTCGAGCGACATTCCGTGGTCGACGACAAACGACAGGATCTGCGCCACCGACGGCAGGATGCGCCGCCCGCCGGAAGCGCCGAGTGCGAACCAAGCGCGCCCGCCGCGCGACACGATCGTCGGACACATATTGGTGAGCGGACGCTTGCCGGGGGCGAGCGAATTGGCGCGACCGGGACGCGGGTCGAACCACATGATGCCGTTGTTGAGCAAGATGCCGGTGCGCGGCAGCACAAGACGACTGCCGAACGAGGACAGCAGCGTCTGCGTCAGTGCCACCATGTTGCCCGCACGGTCGACGACGTTGAGATGTGTCGTGCTTGTCGCGGGGCCCGTGCCTGCAGGCGTGTCTGCGAGCCGCTCGGCATAGGCTTGGCGCAGTGCCTCGGCGTAGGCGACGAAACTCGCGGCATCGGCGCCGAACGGGCGGAAGAGCTGCGGCGAGAGCAGTTCAAGAAAGCGTGCGAGCGTCGGGCCCGCCGTACCGACAGGCCCTGCCGCAACCTCGGCGCCGCGATAGGTGCAAAGAGTAGGGTCGACGATGCGGGCGCGATAGCCCGCAAGATCGTCGCGCGTGAGCACGCCGCCCAAGCGCTGCAAATCGTCGGCAATGTCGGCCGCCAAGACCCCGTCGTAGAAATCGCGCGGGCCTTTGAGCTGCAGGCGCCGCAATGTGGATGCCAATTCGCCCATCGGCAGGAAGGGCACGTTCGTGCCGGTTTCGCGGCTCGGCGGCAAGCCGTCGTCGAGATAGATGCCGGCCGTGCTCGGATAGCGCGCGATCTCGCGTGCTGCATTCGCGATTTTCAGCGTCGTCCAGAAATCGACCGGCAGGCCGCGCTCGGCCAAGCGCACGGCCGGTTCGAGCGCTGTCTCCCACGGGATCGTGCCGAATTTTTCGAGCGCGAGCGCCAAGCCGTCGACTTGGCCCGGGATCGCGACGGAGAGGGGGCCGTGGACATTGCGGTTGTCGAAGACTTCGGGCCAGCCGAACAGGTCGCCTGCTTTGCGCCCCGTCAGCGGAAAATGGGTCGGATCAAGCCCGGCCGGTGCCAGCGGTCCGAAATCGACGATCTGCGTCTTGCCGGTTGCGGCGTCGCGGTACGAAAGATAGCCAATGCCGCCAAGACCGCTGTTCCACGGCTCGACAGCGGCCAAAGCGAAGGCCGCCGACACGGCCGCATCGACGGCGTTGCCGCCGTTCTGCAGCACTTCGGCACCCACTTCCATCGCGGCACGCGCTTGGCCCGCGATCACGCCGCCGATGGCCGTGCCCGCTTGCGGTTTCTGGACGATGAAATTCTGTGTCGTATAGGGCCGGGGCGTCGCCATTGGATACTCCATCGACGGCAAAGCGAAAGACGAGGCAGCTTAACCTTTTGCGCTAGACGGGCAAGCCCGCGAGCACCGGGAAGAGACCGATCAAGCCGGCCGAAATGATCTGCACGGCGATTGCCGCCAACAGCAGCCCGAAAATCCGGTTGAGGATGTTGAGGCCGGTGCGGCCGAGACGCTTGCCGATCGGATCGGCCAGTCGCAGCGTGCCCCAGACCGCCACGCAAACCAGCGCAATGCAGCCGATCACGAGCGCGAGATGCGCAAGCTCAGGCGAGCGCTTGGTTTCGATGATGGTCGAGGAAATCGAACCGGGTCCGACCAACAGCGGAATCCCGATCGGCACGACGCCGAGCACGGACTTGCCGCCGGCCTCGTCGGCCTCTTCTTGCGTTTGCTGCACGGCCGAGACTTTGGCATTCAGCATCGACAGACTCATCGTGAACAAAACGATGCCGCCGCCGACGCGAAACGCGTCGAGGCTTGTTCCCATCACGCGCAACAAGAGATCGCCCGTGACGGCCGAAACGGCGAGCACGACAAACACGGTGGTGGCTGCCATGTCGGCCGTACGCTTGCGAAACGTCTGGTCTTGGCCCGCCGTCAGCGCCAAGAACACCGGGATCGCCGCAAATGGCGTCAGGATGGCGAGCAGCGTTACGACGAAACGCGAATAGACGACGAGTTCGGCCACGTGCCTTCAGCCCTTGTAAGGGTGCGTCTTGATCCAGTGGCGCGCGATGTCCATGCGTCGGCAGACCCAAACGCGGTCGTGTTTGGCGACATGGTCCATGAAACGCTGCAGGGCGCGCATGCGGCCGGGCCTGCCGATCAGCCGCAGATGCAGGCCGATCGACATCATCTTGGGCGTCTCCTCGCCCTCGGCATAGAGCGTGTCGAACGCGTCGCGCGCATAGGCGAACCAATCGTCGCCGGTATTGAAGCCTTGCGCCGTGCCGAACTTCATGTCGTTGACGTCCAGCGTGTAGGGGACCACGAGATGGCCCTTGCCTGCGACGTTGGTCCAGTAGGGCAGGTCGTCGTTGTAGGCGTCGCCGTCGTAGAGCATGCCGTGTTCGACCGCGAGGCGGCGCGTGTTGGGCGACAGGCGGCCCGTGTACCAGCCGACAGGTGCGACGCCGGTTGTCTTCTTGATCGCGTCGATCGCGAGCTTGAAATGCTTGCGCTCCTCGGCGATCGGCATGTTCTGGTAGTCGATCCAGCGCCAGCCGTGGCTTGCCACCTCGTGGCCGCCTTCGACCATGGCGCGTGCGGCGTCCGGATGGCGCAGCAGCGCCATGCCGACGGCCCACGAGGTGAAAGGCAGCTGGCGGCGCTCGAATTCCCGCAAGATGCGCCAGAAGCCGGCACGACTGCCGTATTCGTAAACGCTCTCGACCGACTCGTCGCGCTTGCGCGGGCGTGGGGTCAGGCCCACGACCTCGTGCAGAAAGACTTCCGATTCTTTGTCGCCGTGCAGGATCGAGCGTTCGCCGCCTTCCTCGTAGTTCACGACGAACGACACCGCGATGCGCGCTTTGTTGGGCCAAGCGGCATGCGGCGGATTGCGCCCATAGCCGACGAGATCGCGGTCGTAGACGTGGGATCTAGACTTGGCTTTTGGCATCGTCGTCCGGCTCCGCGGCGTGGGGAATGGTCAGAAGCTTCACGAAATTGAGCAGCATCGCGTCTTGCCCGCGCGCGGCAAGGAAGGAAATGCCCACGGGCGCATCGTCGGCAAAGCCGGCCGGCAACGAGATTTGCGGCAAGCCTGCGAGCCCGGCGATGCAAGTGAGCATCAATGTGCGCTGACGCACGCGGTCGAACGTCGCTTCGTCGGCGTCGCGCAAAGGGGCGGGCGTTGCGGCGGTGGGCATGCACAAAATGGTGCCCGGTGTCAGCAGCGCGTCCATGTGCGCGCAGATCGCCGCACGCTGTTTCCGGTGGGCTGCAACAGTCGCAGCGTCGATCGATTTTGCAAATTTGAAGCGCGCTGCGACGTCGGGGGCAAGGCGCGGCTCCACCTGTTCGATCCATTCGCCGTGGCAGGCCCAGGCTTCTGCACCCGACAGCATGCGGAACGTGTCCGACCACGCGGAAAGCTCGGCCCCCGCGACGTCGATGTCGGCCGTCTCTTCGAAAAACGACTTTGCCCGCCCGACCCACGGCAGCACGGCCACATGCACGGCTGGGTCGATCAGGCGCATGGCGTCGGTCGCCACCAGCAGGCGCGCGGGCTCGGGCGGCGCCGTCTTGGCGTCGAGCAGGGCGCGGCCGACACGCTCGAGCAGATCGGCATCGCGCGCAAACCAGCCGACCGTATCGAAGCTGGGTGCGAGCGGCACCACGCCTTCGATGGAGATCGCTCCGTGCGTGGGCCGCACGCCGAAGAGCCCGCAATAGCTTGCCGGTACGCGGATCGAGCCGCCGGTGTCGGTACCGAGTGCGAAGTCGCAAGCACGCCCCGCAACGGCCGACGCGGAGCCCGACGACGACCCGCCGGGTACCCGCTCGGGCGCGGCTGGATTGAGCGGCGTGCCGTAATGCGCGTTGCGCCCGGTAAGGCCATAGGCGATCTCGTCCATCGTCGTCTTGCCGAGCAGCGTGGCGCCCGCATCGATCAGCAGCTGCAGAGCCGGTGCCGTGCGCGTGGCTTTGTTGTGCGTTTGCAGCCACGTCGGATTGCCCGCACCCGTCCGCTTGCCTGCGACGTCGAAATTGTCTTTGGCCGAAAACACGGTGCCGCGCAGCGGCCCGTCTTCGACGCCGACGATGTGCACGCGCTCATGGCGGGTATAGGCGTCGAGATTCATTGCTGGACAGCAGTTTGCGCGTTGCGATGTTGCAGATAGGCGCGCCAGCCGCGATGCACGGTGATGTCGGCGGCGTCGGCAAGTGCGCCGGGTTCGCACACGAAACCCTTGCACCAGGTGCCGTCGTCGAGCTCGAGCGTGCCGATCGCCATCGGGGCCGGCACTTCGGCCACGAAACTGCCGAATGCCGCCAGCGACATCTCCCAGATTTCGAGGGCGATGGCTTCGCCCGCACGATCGACGCGCACCAAGCCAGGCTTGGGCGGGGTCGTGTTGGCAAGGGCGTAGAGCCGGTAGCTTTTGGCAGTCGCGGCACTGCGCACGAGCTTGGCACCGCGCGCGGTGAGCTGGCCATTGAGCGGCATGCCGGTCAGATGCGCGCCGACGACGGCAAGCCGGACAGTATCGCCGGTGCTCTTGGCAGGCGCTGCCGCCGCTTGTGCGGGCTGCGGCACGCCTGTCGCACCCATCGGCAGGCCGGTATCGCGATGGAAGGCGGCACCGAGGGCAGCAAGCTTGCCGTCGGCAAAAGCGGGGCCGATCAGCGTGATGCCGGTGGGCAAGCCGTCGGCGCGCATGGCGGCCGGCACGGCAAGGGCGGACATGTCGAGCAGATTGACGAAGTTCGTGTAGTAGCCAAGCTCGGTATTGTGGCGCACCGGTTCGGCCGCCAATTGATCGAGCGTGAAGATCGTCCCGCTCGTCGGCACGGCGATCACGTCGAAATCCCGCCACAGGCCTGCGGCGCGGCGCTTCAGCGCTTCAAGCTTGTAGAGCGCTTTGAACGTCGCCACGGCGTCGAAGCGGGTGGAGTTGGCAATCACGGCGCGCGTGGTCGGATGCAGGGCCTCGGGTTTTTCGCGCATGTAGGTTTCGATCGCAGCATAGCGCTCGGCGACCCATGGACCGTCGTACAGCAAAGACGCCGTTTCCTTGAGCGCCGAGAAATCGAACGGAACTTCGATGCCGCCGAGTTTCTTGAGCCGCGTGCAGGCATCTTGGAACGCTGCTTTCGCCTGGGAGTCGCCGAAGAATTCGAGGGCGGCGCCCTGCGGCACGCCGAAGCGGAACGCGGCAGGTGCCTCTTGCGGTGCCAGAACCGAAGGTGCTGCCGCTTCGCGCGAATAGGGATCTGCGGCATCGAAGGCGGCGGCGACTTGGGCAGCTTCGCGCGCATCTTCGACCGTGAGGGCGAAAATCGAAATCACGTCGAGCGTGCGGCAGGCCGGAACAAGGCCGCGCGTGGAGAGCAGACCTTTCGTCGGTTTCAGTCCGACGAGATTGTTGAACCCGGCCGGAACGCGGCCCGAGCCCGCCGTGTCGGTGCCGAGGGCGAACGACACGAGGCCCGCCGCGACCGCCACCGCCGACCCCGACGACGAACCGCCGGGGATATAACGCTCGTCGAACGGATTTTCCGGTACGCCATAGGGCGAGCGCACGCCGACAAGGCCCGTCGCGAATTGGTCGAGATTGGTCTTGCCGATCGCGATCGCACCGGCCGCCACCAGCTTGGCGACGACGAGTGCGGATTCGGCTGCCACATAGCTGAAGTCCGGGCAGGCTGCCGTCGTCGGAGCGCCCGCAAGATCGATATTGTCCTTGATCGCAAACGGGATGCCCCAGAGCGGTGCGTCGCGCGGGATCGCCTTCAGCGCTGCGGCGGCGGCCAGGGCCTGTTCGCGCGGCACGAGGTGGAGCCATGTCTTGTCGCCGGGGCGCGCGGCGATCCGGTCGTAGATTTCGCCGATCACCTCTTGCGGGGTCCGGCCGGCCGCGTAGGCCGCGCGCAGACTGGCAAAGTCGAGACTGAGATTCATAGAAACCTTGCGTGAGACAAAGCGACCGCGACTCGAAGCCGGAGCTGGCTTAGGCCCGGACATTGCAAACCTAACAGCAAACATAACAAACGTAGCCAATGCGGGGTCAAATTTCTACTTCGGCCTTGTCCCGATGATTGACAGGGAAGGGGCCGACAAGGCTCTAATCTTGCGGAAATCAGGCGATCTGGAGCAGGTGCGATGGCAAGACGGTTTTTGGCGGCAATGGCGGTCTTTTTCGGTTTGGCGAGCGGCCAGGCGGAAGCGCAAGCCGTGCTCAACATCTACAATTGGAACGACTACGTGTCGCCGCAAGCGATCGAGCGTTTCCAGCGCGAGACGGGCATTCGCGTGCGCTACGATACCTACGATTCGAACGAGACGCTCGACGCAAAACTGCGCGCAGGCCGCTCCGGCTACGATCTGGTCGTGCCGACCGCATCGCCGTTTCTGGCGCAGCAGCTGCCCGCACGGCTCTATCGCGCATTCGACCGCGCGAAGCTCGCGAACTACGCCAATCTCGATCCGCAGGTGATGCGCGAACTCGAGCGGGCCGATCCCGGCAATCGCTTTGCCGTGCCGCACATGTCGAGCATGACCGGCATCGGCTACAACGCCGAACGGGTTGCGCGCATCATGGCCGATGCCCCGGTCTACTCGCTGCGCATGATTTTCGATCCGGACGTTGCGCGCCGTTTCCAGGCCTGCGGCATCGTGGTGCTGGATTCGCCGACGGACGTGTTCCCGGCGGCTCTTGCGTATCTCGGGCTGCCGCCGGACTCGAAGGAGCCCGAACATCTCGCGCGCGCGACCGAAGCGCTGATGCGCATCCGCCCCTTCGTGCGCAAATGGCACGGGTCGGAATACATCAACGATCTCGCCAACGGCGACGCGTGCGTGGCGTTCGGCTATTCGGGCGACGTCAAGCAGGCGGCAGCACGCGCGGCCGAAAGCAAACGCGCGAATGTGCGCATCGAGTTCGCCGTGCCGCAGGAAGGTGCGTTGCTGTCGCACGACGTGTGGGCGATTCCGGCCGATGCGCGCAATGTCGATGCAGCCCACCTGTTCGTCGATTTCATGCTGCGCCCCGAAATCGCGGCCCTCAACAGCGACGCCGTCGGCTATCCGACGGCCGTCCCTGCGGCGCGCGCCTTGGTGCGGCCCGAATTGCGCGACGATCCGACCGTGTTCGTGCCGCCCGAAATCCGCACCAAGCTCTATACGACCACGCCCGCAGCCCGCGACTACGAGCGGCTGCGCACGCGCGCTTGGACGCGCGTGACGACGGGGCGGTAGGGCTTGCGTTTGTGATCCGGCTCGAAGGCATTGCCAAACGCTACGGGACGGTCGCGGCCGTTGCCGGCGTCGATCTCGAGATCGCGGCGGGCGAGATATTCTGTCTGCTCGGGCCTTCGGGCTGCGGCAAAACGAGCCTGCTGCGCTGTATCGGCGGCTTCGAGCAGCCGGATGCGGGCCGCATTTGGCTCGACGGCCTGGACGTTACGGCAATGCCCGCCTGGGAGCGCCCCGTCAACACGGTGTTCCAGAACTATGCGCTGTTTCCGCATCTGACCGTCGCGGCCAATGTCGGGTTCGGGCTCGAGACGTTGCCGATGGACAAGCGTGCGCGCGCCAAGCGAGTCGACGAGATGCTCGATCTCGTGCGCCTGGGCGGGTTTGCAGCACGAAAGCCCGCGGCCCTTTCGGGCGGCCAGCGCCAGCGTGTGGCGATCGCGCGCGCGCTTGCGCGCCATCCCAAAGTGCTGCTCCTGGACGAGCCCTTGTCGGCGCTCGACGCCAAATTGCGCGAGGAAACGCGGCTCGAACTCGTCGAACTTCAGGCGCGTTTGGGCATCGCGTTCGTCTTCGTCACGCACGACCAGGACGAGGCGATGGCGATCTCCGACCGCATCGGCGTGATGGAAGCGGGCCGCATTGTGCAGATCGCCGCACCGAGCGAGCTCTACGAGCGTCCGGCAACGCGCTTCGTGGCCGAATTCGTCGGCCGCATAAATCTGTTTGCGGGGCCGGGCGGGCACGGCTTCACGGCCGTGCGGCCCGAGCGCATGGCGCTCGGCCACGGCCCACATTTGGGCCGCGTGCGCGAATGCGCCTATCTCGGCGAGCGGCGGCTTGTGTTTCTCGACAGTGCGCTTGGCCGCGTGATCGTGAGCCAGCCCGGCCAAGCGCCGGTGCCCGACAACGGCGTCGAGGTCGCGTTCGGCTGGCCGCCCGAGGCCGAGCGCTACCTGCCGCAATGAACCGCGCCGTTTTCATCGTTCCGGTCTACGCATGGCTTCTGGGTGCGATTGCAACGCCGTTTGCGCTGATCGTGGCGATCGGTTTCGGCGAGGCCACGCAAGGTGCGCCGCCTTTCGAGTGGGGCTTTTCGCTGGCCAATTATCGTCTTCTTCTGTCGGACGACCTCTATTGGGGTGCGCTTGCCAATGCCGCGCGCATCGCCGGCACATCGACCCTTATCTGCCTGTTGGTTGGCTATCCGATGGCGTTGGCGATCGTGCGCGCGCGCGCGCAGCACCGCGCCTTGCTGCTGTTCTTGGTCATGCTGCCTTTCTGGACGTCGTTTCTGATCCGCGTCTATGCGTGGATGGGTTTGCTGCGCCCGACTGGCCTCGTGAACGCAGCTCTGGCCGAGTTCGGCCTGATCGATGCGCCGCTGCAATTGATCGCCAACGAATTCGCGGTCCATCTTGGCATCGTCTACGCCTATCTGCCGTTCATGGTGTTGCCGCTTTACGCGACGCTCGAGAAGCTCGATGCAAGTCTGCTGGAGGCGGCCCACGATCTCGGTGCCGGGCCGCAGCGCGCTTTCTGGCGCGTGACGTTTCCGCTGTCGTTGCCGGGTGTGGCGGCAGGGGCATTGCTTGTGTTCATCCCGGCGAGCGGCGAATTCGTGATCCCCGATCTGCTGGGCGGGCCGGATTCGCCCATGATCGGCCGCGTTCTGTGGTTCGAGTTTTTCCAGAACAGGGACTGGCCGATGGCGTGCGCGCTGGCGACGACACTTGCGGCCTTGCTGGCCGTCCCGTTGCTGCTGTTCGACCGGCTGCGTTCGGCCACCACATGATCCAGCGCCCGACCTACTCGACGCTTCCGACCGTGCTCGCGGCCGGTTTCGCTTTTTTGTATCTGCCGATCGTGATCATGGCGGCCTTCAGCTTCAACGAGAGCCGTTTGGTAACTGTTTGGGCGGGTTTTTCGACCAAATGGTACGGCGAATTGTTCGGCAATGTCCGCATGCTCGAAGCGGCCGGCCTCAGTTTCGCCGTGGCGGCCGTGTCGGCCAGCCTTGCCGCGACGATCGGCACCTTGGCCGGCTACGTGCTTGGCCGTCTCGGTCGTTTCCCCGGTCGCGCGTTGTTTGCCTTGCTGCTGCTCGCACCCATGGTGTTGCCGGAAGTCATCCTCGGTTTGGCGATGCTGATGGCGTTTGCCACGCTCGACAGCCTGGTGGGCTGGCCCGCCGAGCGCGGGTTTCTTGCCATCGCCTTTGCCCATGCGTGCTACGGCACGGCTTTTGTGGCCGTCATCGTCGAAGCGCGTCTGCGCGGCATCGATTCGGCACTCGAAGAAGCGGCGCGCGATTTGGGCGCCAAACCGTGGCGCGCTTTCGTGCGCGTGACCTTGCCGCTTTTGGCGCCGGCCGTTGCGGCGGGCTGGCTGCTTGCGTTCACGCTGTCGCTCGACGATCTGGTCGTCGCGAGTTTTGTTTCGGGTCCAGGGGCGACGACGTTGCCGATGCTCGTCTATGCGAGCGTGCGTCTCGGTCTGTCGCCGCAGATCAACGCGCTGGCGACGGTCATGATCGTATGCATTGCGTGTGTGGCGTGGTCGGCGAGCCGGATCGTCGGCACGCGTGCGAAAATGTAACGGACCAGCTGTGCAACTTATCCACAGGCACGTGCCTTTCCTGTCGAGGGAATCATTTTGAATCATGTATTTGCGGGCTGCTTCTCAAGTGATCAAAACGCCTTAAATTCGCGCCTATTTTTTGACCAAGATTCGCCACTGCTTGCTTGAACCGCGCCCGCTGAATCGGCATCATCGCCGCCTGTTTTTGAGGATGCGGAACGATTGTATGTGGCTTGACGGTTCACAGCGCGGTTTGGTTGCACGGCTGCGCGCCTCTATGGCGCGCGTTTTCCGTCCGCGCGAAGTGCTGCTGCGCTCCGACGGCGAGGTACGCCTCGTTCGGATTTCGAGTTTCGTCCAGAAGTCGGCGGCTGCGGCGTTTCTTGTGATGCTCGTCGGCGGCATCGCGGCGTCGAGCGCTTACCGGGCCGCGCTGATCGAGATCGAAACGCGCAGCCTCGACGTTGCGCGCCTGCAGGAAGACCACCGCGCGCGCATGGAAGAGCTCGGGCAAGCCTTGGTGCGCGCGACCGAGCGCGGCCGTGCGGAAGCCGCCGAGACGGTCGCGAGCCTGATCGAGCAGCGCAACAATCTGAGCGCGCGCATGGTCGAGATCGAGCGGGGCCTTGCGACCGCCGAGGGGGAGCGCGAGCGTGCGCTTGCCACGCACACGGGATTGATGGAGCGGCTGCAGCAGGTGGAAGCGCGCCTGGGTGCGCGCGTTCCGGATGCCGCCAGCGCCGCCGAACGGGCCGCTGCGATCGAGCGCTTGCGCATCGAAGCGATGGCCGAGCGCGGCCGCTTGGCGGTCGAAGCGCGGCGTTTGGCGATGGAGCATCGCGCGGTTGTCGGCTCCCTCAACGGCGTGCGTGCGGCAAATCAGGATGCTGCCAAGGCGCAGGATGCGGCCCTAAGCGAAATCGCCGGATCGACGAAGGCCCAGATCGACGAGATCATGCGCATTCTGCGGGGCACGGGCCTGCAGCCGGACCGCATTGTTGCCGCACGCGTCGCCAATGCGGGCGGTCCTTTCGTGAATGCGATCGGCGACGAATCGTTGCCGAATGCCAGCCTCAAACTCGCCTCGCTGGGCTCGGATCTCGAGCGCCTGCGCGATCTGCGCAAGGCCTTGCGCGGTCTGCCGGTCCACGCACCGCTCGACGATTTTGCCGTCATGAGCCCGTTCGGGATGCGCCGCGACCCGTTCAACGGGCAGCTCGCCATGCATAGCGGCATCGACCTGCAAGCGCCGCCGCGCACGCCGGTTCTGGCGACGGCCCCGGGCCGTGTCGTGACAGCGGGTTGGAACGGCGAGTACGGCAATATGGTCGAAATCCAGCATGAATTCGGCCTAGCGACGCGCTATGGTCACCTCACACGGATCGACGTGCGGGTTGGCCAGCGCGTCGAGCGGCGCCAGACGGTCGGCCTGCTCGGCTCGACCGGACGCAGTACCGGACCGCATGTGCACTACGAAGTTCTCGTCGACGGGCGCGCCGTCGATCCCGTCCGCTTTTTGGAGGCAGCCCGCCATGTTCGGAAAATCGAATAGCAAACCGGCCGTCGAAGCGCGGCCCGCCAAACCGGCCAGTTCGAACGTTCCCTCGATCATCGCGCAGGGTTTTGCGGTCAAGGGCAATATCCTCTGCGACGGCGACATTCAACTCGACGGCACCGTCGAGGGCGCGCTGCAAACGCAGTCGCTGACGATCGGCGTCACGGGCGAAGTGCGCGGCGAAGTCACGGCGCGGCGCGTGCGGGTTTTGGGCAAGGTCGTCGGACCAATCCGCGCCAGTGCCGTCGAACTGGGTCGCACGGCCCGCGTTATCGGCGATATTCGCTACGAGACGCTGACAGTCGAACCCGAAGCGCAGGTCGACGGCCATCTGCAGCGCGTCGACGATGCGAGTGCGGCCGAAGCTTCTGCCCCCGCCGCATTGGCGCTCGTGCACGACGTTGCCAAGGTCAGCGAAGGCGCCAAGAAATAACCACCGGTCGGTCAGACCAGCGCTTGCGTGTCCCCGTCGACCGCGAGCGCTTGGCCCGAAATATTGCGCCCGCCCGAACCCGCCAAAAACAGCGCCATGCGCGCAATGTCCTGCGGATCGACCATGCGGCCGAGCGAGGCTTGCTGCGTGTAGATCCGCTCCAGCTCTTCGACCGCAACGCCCGTCGAAACGGCTTTGGCTTGGATGACGCGGCGAATGCGCGGCCCGTCGACGGCACCGGGCAGAATGGCGTTGACCCGGATATTGTCGGGCCCCAGCTCGATCGCAAGGCTCTTGGTGAAGCCGATCACGGCCCATTTGCTCGCGGCATAGGGCGTGCGGTGGGGAAAGCCGAAGCGCCCGGCCGCCGAAGACATGTTGATGATGCTGCCGCCGCCGGCCGCGCGCAGCAGTGGTACTGCGCGCCGCACGCACAAAAATTGGCCGTCGATGTTGATTTCCATCGTATGACGCCAATCGTCCGGCGACAGCGATTCGACCGGGCCGGTTGGGCCCGCGATGCCCGCATTGTTGACCAGCACGTCGAGCCCGCCCAGCGTGTCGATCACGTCGTCGAAAAGATCGTCCACGTCGTCCTCGTCGGACACGTCGCATTCGAACGCCTCGTGGCCGGGCAGTTCGGCGCGAAAACGGGCAAGGGCGGCTTCGTCGATGTCGCACACCGCGACGCGTGCGCCAACGCCGGCAAAGGCGTCCGCGATTTCGCGGCCGATGCCGGCCGCACCGGCAGTCACGAGCACGCGCAGATCGCGACACGATTGTTCGGTCATCGGCAACCCCCTAAGCTGATGGAATGGACGAAGGGCATAGCATGATCGGGCTGGGGCGTCCCAAGGTTTCGGGGCGTTGTCTTGCTTCGTTCCTTCGCGGGACCGACGGTGCGACAAGATTGCGCGACCTCGAGCAGCGCGATCCGTTAAAACTGCTGTTCCCGGCACCGCTCGAAGAACCGCAGCCCGTCGTCGTGTTGGTCAATACGGGCGGCGGCGTGGTCGGCGGCGACGAATTGCAAACCGCCATCGATGTCGGGCCAGAGGCGGCGGCATTGGTCGTGGGCCAAGCGGCCGAGAAGATCTATCGCAGCTGGGGACCCGCGGCCAATGTCGCGAACCGCTTGACGGTCGGTGCGGGCGGCAGGCTCGAATGGTTTCCGCAAGAGACGATCCTGTTCGACCAGGCGCGGCTCAAGCGCGGCCTGACGGTCGATCTGGCGTCGGCGGCGCAGTTTTTGGGCGGCGAGATCGTCGTGTTCGGGCGGCGCGCGCGCGGCGAGACGATGACGGCCGGGGCACTTTACGACCGCTGGCAGATCCGGCGGGACGGTCGTTTGCTGTGGGCCGACGCGCTGATCGCCGACCCTATCGACGAGGCCTTGCTCGACCGGCCGGCTTTGTTCGGCGGGGCGCGGGCCGTGGCGACACTGGTTTGCGTCTGTTCCGATCCTGCGGCAGCCCTTGCAACTGCCCGCGAACAGCCGGGTGTCTCGTGCGGTTTGGTCGGCGAACTGCTGGTGGTTCGCCTGCTCGATGCCGATATCGCGGCGTTGCGCGCGCGCTATGTGGCACTGTGGGGCGCGCTGCGCGCGCGTTTGTTCGGCTTGCCGCATCGGCTGTCTCGCCTTTGGCACGTGTGATGCTAGAATTTCGGTCGGAATGTGAAGGGGGAATGCGATGAATCTCAGTCCGCGCGAAAAGGACAAGCTGCTGGTCGCGATGGCGGCCCAGGTGGCGCGCCGCCGCTTGGAACGCGGCGTGAAGCTCAACCACCCCGAGGCGGTGGCGCTGATCGCCGATTTCGTCGTCGAGGGTGCGCGCGACGGGCGCAGCGTGGCCGACCTCATGCGCGACGGCGGCAAGGTCGTGACTCGCGACCAAGTCATGGACGGGATCGCCGAGATGATCCACGAAATCCAGGTCGAGGCGACGTTCCCCGACGGCACCAAGCTCGTCACCGTCCACAACCCGATCCGCTGAGGGAGGCTCTATGAAACCCGGTGAGATTCTGGTGGCGTCCGGCGAGATCGAACTCAACGCTGGGCGCCCGTCGATCGCGATGAAAGTCGCGAATTCGGGCGACCGGCCGATCCAAGTCGGCTCGCACTACCATTTCTTCGAAACCAATCCCGCTTTGCAGTTCGACCGCGACGCGGCCTACGGCACGCGCCTCGACATTCCGGCCGGTACGGCCGTGCGCTTCGAGCCCGGGCAGACGCGCGAAGTGGCCCTCGTGGCCTATGCGGGTGCACGCATCGTGCATGGGTTTCGCGGTGCCGTGAACGGTCCGCTCGTGCGCGGCAAATCCAAGAAGCGGGGGAAGTAGCATGTCGTTCCGGATTTCGCGCGCGGCCTATGCCGGCATGTACGGCCCCACGACGGGCGATCGCATTCGCTTGGCCGATACGGATCTCGTGATCGAAGTCGAAAAGGATCTCACGACCTATGGCGAGGAAGTGAAGTTCGGCGGCGGCAAGGTCATTCGCGACGGCATGGGGCAGAGCCAGCGCAGCCGTCGCGAGGGTGCGGTCGATACCGTGATCACCAATGCCGTGGTGCTCGATTGGTGGGGCATCGTCAAATGCGATATCGGCCTCAAAGACGGCAAGATCGCAGCACTCGGCAAGGCCGGCAACCCCGACATCCAACCCGGTGTGGACATCGTGATCGGCCCCGGCACCGAAGTGATTGCGGGCGAGGGGCGTATCGTCACGGCCGGCGGCATCGACTCGCACATCCATTTCATCTGCCCGCAGCAGGTCGAAGACGCGCTTTATTCGGGCATCACAACGATGCTTGGCGGCGGTACCGGTCCTGCGGCCGGTACGTCGGCCACGACCTGCACGCCGGGTCCGTGGCACATGCACCGCATGCTCGAGGCGGCCGAAGGCTTGCCGATCAATCTCGGCTTTTTCGGCAAGGGCAATGCGTCGGCGCAAGCGCCGATGGTCGAGATGGTGCGTGCGGGGGCGTGCGGCATGAAGCTGCACGAGGATTGGGGCACGACGCCAAACGCGATCGACGCGTGCCTGAAGCTCGCCGAGAAATACGACATTCAAGTCGCGATCCACACGGACACGCTCAACGAGAGCGGTTTCGTCGAAGACACGATCGCCGCTTTCAAGGGCCGCACGATCCACGCCTTCCACACGGAAGGTGCGGGTGGGGGCCATGCGCCCGACATCATCAAGGTCGTGGGTCTGCCCAACGTGCTGCCGTCCTCGACCAATCCCACGCGGCCCTTCACAGTCAACACGATCGACGAACATCTCGACATGTTGATGGTGTGCCACCATCTCGATCCGCGCATTCCCGAGGACGTGGCGTTTGCCGAAAGCCGAATTCGGCGCGAGACGATCGCGGCCGAAGACATTCTGCACGATCTGGGTGCGATCTCGATGATGAGTTCGGACAGCCAGGCGATGGGTCGCATCGGCGAGGTGATCACGCGCACGTGGCAGACCGCGCACAAGATGAAGCAGCAGCGCGGCCGCCTCGAAAGCGAGACGGGCGACAACGACAACCAGCGCGCCAAGCGCTATCTGGCCAAATACACGATCAATCCGGCCATCGCGCAGGGCATTTCGCGCTATGTGGGCTCGGTCGAGAAGGGCAAATACGCCGATCTCGTGATCTGGCAGCCCGCATTTTTCGGCGCCAAGCCCGAGATGATCCTCAAATGCGGCTCGATCGCGGCCGCCCCCATGGGCGATCCCAACGCGTCGATCCCGACGCCGCAGCCCGTGCATTACCGGCCGATGTTCGCCTCCTTCGGCAAGGCGCTGGCGTCCTCGAACCTCACCTTCGTTTCGAAGCTCGCGCACGACGACGATATCGGCCGCAAGCTCGGGCTTGGCCGCCATGTTCTGCCGGTTTCCAACACGCGCAAGATCGGCAAAAAGAACATGCGCCACAACGATGCGACACCCGAGGTCGAGGTCGATCCCGAGACCTACGAGGTGCGTGCCGACGGCAAGCGCATCACGTGCGAGCCCGCCACGTCGCTGCCGCTGGCCCAGCGCTACTTCTTGTTCTGATGCGCGTGCTCGCAGTCGAACCGGCGGGGCGCTGGGACAAGGCATTGAAGGCGGGCCAGGTGACGCTCGCCTCCGACGCGCGCCATCGTCGGCGTTTGGCCATGCGGGCCGACGAGGGTTTCGAATTTCTGCTCGATCTCGTGCACGCAACGCATCTCAAGCAGGGCGACGGTCTTGCCCTCGACGACGGGCGCTATGTCGAGGTGCGCGCGGCCTCCGAACCCGTCATCGACATTGCGTGCGCGGACGCGGGTCATTTGGCGCGGCTTGCCTGGCATGTCGGCAACCGGCATTTGGCGGTGCAGATCCTGCCCGACGGCGCGCTGCGCCTTGCCGCCGACCATGTGATCGCCGAAATGGCAAAGGGGCTCGGTGCAACGGTGCGCCAGCATGCAGCCCCGTTCGATCCCGAGCCCGGCGCTTACGCGAGCCACGCCCATGGCAGCTGACGGTTTGCTGAAGCTGCTGGCGTGGCTGTCGCCGTCTTTCCCGGTCGGCGCTTTTGCCTACAGCCACGCGCTCGAAGCGGCGATCGACGAAGGGTTCGTCGCCGATCGCGCAACGCTTCAAGCTTGGATCGAGGATTTGCTCGAACACGGCGGCCCGCGCGCCGACAGCGTGTTTTTCATGTGCGCGCATCGTGCCGTATCGGCCGACGATGGTGCGGATTTTCAAGAAGCGGCCGAATGGGCGGCCGCAATGCGCGGAACCGGCGAATTGGCGCTTGAGTCGATCCAGCAGGGCGAAAGCTTCCTGCGCGCGATCGGCGATGCCTGGCCGGTCGAAATCGCTGTTTGGCGCGAGCGCCTCGCCGCAGCCGAAATTCGGCCTGCCTATCCGGTCGCCGTCGCGTGCGCTGCTGCCGTTGCCAGGATCGATGCGGCACCGGCCTTGGCAGCCTATCTGCACGCATTCGCGGCCAATCTCGTGTCGGCGGCGGTTCGCGCGATCCCGCTTGGCCAGACCGACGGCCAACGCGTTCTGGCCGCCGTCGAACCCGCAGTCGCAAAAGCCGTTGCGGCTGCACAATCGCGCACGCTCGAAGATGCCGGGACAGCAGCCCCCGCTCTCGACGCACTCTCCTTTCGCCATGAAACCCAATATTCGAGGTTGTTCAGATCATGACAGGACCCCTTCGCGTCGGTATCGGCGGGCCGGTGGGCTCGGGCAAGACGGCGTTGGTCGATGCGCTGTGCAAACATTTGCGCGACGTGCTCGACGTGGCCGCGATCACCAACGACATCTACACCAAGGAAGACGCGCAGTTCCTGACGCGCTCGGGCGCTCTCGACCCGTCGCGCATCATGGGCGTGGAAACCGGCGGTTGCCCGCACACCGCCATTCGCGAAGACGCGTCGATGAATCTGGCCGCGTGCGCCGAGATGACCGCGAAATTCCCGGGGCTCGAATTGCTGTTCGTCGAAAGCGGGGGCGACAATCTCGCGGCTACTTTCTCGCCCGAGCTTGCCGACATCACGCTCTATGTGATCGACGTGTCGGCGGGCGACAAGATCCCGCGCAAAGGCGGGCCCGGCATCACGCGTTCCGACCTGCTGATCATCAACAAGATCGACCTCGCCCCTTACGTGGGCGCCTCGCTCGAGGTGATGGACCGCGACGCGCGCAAGATGCGCGGCGATCGGCCGTTCATTTTTGCGCAGATCAAAGCCGGGAAGTCGGTCGCCGAAATCGCCGATTTCATCTGCCAAAAAGGCGGGCTCAAGCCGCGCCCGCGGGCGGCGGCACAATAACCGTCGGGCCGTTTTCGACGGCGACGATGCCGCAATCGCCCGGCGTGCCGTCTTCCCACATCAACAGGGAAAACACCCCGGCACGCTCGAGGGCGATCAGCGGAAAATGCCACGTGCCTGCATTGTAGTTGATGCCTTGGCCCGGCCCGCCGACAAAGGCGCGCAAATTCGCGATGTCGGGTGCACCGTCCGGCAGGGTCGGTGCGACGATCGTCAAGAACCGCGCGACGTCGAGGGCGACGAACGCCTGCGAGGAAAATTCGTGGCGTTCCATCATGTCGATCCGGTACGGGCCGACCGTGGCCGCGACCTGCACGACGGCAAGGTTGGGTTTGGCCCCGTCGCCGCGCTTGTTTTCGAGCCTGGCGGTATGATCGAACCGAAGTTGGGCGCCGAAATCGGACGGCCGTCCCCCGCCTTTCGGCAGGGCGATCAATTGGCCAAACGGCGCGAAGGCTGCGGCCGTCAGAGGTTCGGCAACGATAGGGTCTGGCTCTTGCATCGGTGGGTCTTGCATCCTGAGCGACGGCGATGCATGGATGGGGCCAACAGCTAACTTCCCCTTTCTGGAGCAGCTATGCGCGCGTCTGACAAAATCGACGAAACCCGCCTGTGGCAGCGCCATGTCGATATGGCCCAGCTCGGCGGCCTGCCCAAAGGCGGGGTCAATCGCCAAGCCCTGTCGGACGAAGATGCGGCAGCACGCCGGCTGCTGGGGCAATGGGCGCAAGCGCGCGGCTACGACGTGTTCAGCGATCCGATCGGCAATCTGCATGTGCGCCGTGCCGGTACGGAAAACGACGCCGCCCCGGTGCTTACCGGCTCGCATATGGATAGCCAGCCTACCGGCGGAAAATACGACGGCATGTATGGCGTGCTGGCCGGCTTCGAAGCGCTCGAAGCGCTCGACGATGCCGGCATTCGCACCAAGCGGCCGGTCGGCGTCGTCGCCTGGATGAACGAGGAAGGCAGCCGCTTCCAGCCTGGTGCGATGGGTTCGGCCGTGTGGGCCGGGCATTACGATCTTGCACGCATGCTCGCTGTCGAAGATCGCGCGGGCGTGAAGCTCGCCGATGCGCTGGCGCAAACGCTCGTCGCGGCGCCGTGCCGCACCGTCGGCGAATTCGACCGGCGCTTCCATGCCTATATCGAGGCGCATATCGAGCAAGGCCCGCGCCTCGAGGCCGACGCCAAGACGATCGGCGTCGTGACCGGCATCCAAGGCTCGCAGCGCTACACGATCGACATTTTCGGCGAAGAAGCGCATGCGGGCACGACGCCGCTGCGGTCGCGCAAAGACGCGCTCAAAAGCGCGGTCGCCGCGATCCAAGCGCTGGAGCGGCACATGCACGATCCGGCCGACATCGTGCGCTTCACGGTCGGCCGTTTCGAATGCCGCCCCGGCTCGCCCAATACGGTGCCGGGTCAGGTGCATTTCACGATCGATTTCCGCCACCCGGAAAGTGCGGTTCTCACAAGGCTTGGCGACGCGATCGACAAGGTCGTGCAGGCGAGCGTCGGGCCGTGCACGGCCAAGGTCGAGCGGGTCGTGAATGTTGCGCCGACGGTGTTCGACGCCAAGATCGTCGATCTCGTGCGCGACGCGACGGTGCAACTGGGCTTGCCGCATATGGACATGCCGTCCGGTGCCGGGCACGACGCGATGCATGTGGCCCCCTTGGGGCCGGCCGGCATGATCTTCGTGCCGTGCGTGCGCGGCATCAGCCACAACGAGGCGGAAGCGGCGAGCCCGAGCGATCTTGCGGCCGGTGCGCGCGTGCTGGCCGACTGTCTCCACGCACTCGCCGATTCCTGATCAGAAGTCGACGAAATTCCAGTCGACGGTTTCGCGCGCCATGTCGATGAAGGCGCGCACCTTCGAAGGCACGTACGGGCTCGCCGGATAGACGATCTGGATCGGCAGCGGCGGCGGTTCGAAGTCGGCAAGCACGATGCGCAGGCGGCCCGCGCGCACGGCTTCGGCCGCCTGATAGGCCAGCACCATCGTCAACCCGCCGCCGCGCTCGGCATGCCACAGCGCCGCATCGGCGCTGTTGGTCGTGTAGCGCGGCACGATCGCAAGTCGCTTCTCGCGCCCGTCTTCGGCAAAGCGCCATTCATTGGCGCCGCCCAATGCCGAAAATCGCACGAGGCGATGCGGGGCAAGGTCGGCGGGCGTTTGCGGCGTGCCGTGCGCCGCAAGATAGGCAGGGGCCGCAACAACGACGCGCCGCGTGCTGCCGAGCTTGCGGACCACGAAGCTCGAATCCGCGAGCGTGCCGATGCGCACCGCAAGGTCGATGCCGTCTTCGACGAGATTGACCATGCGGTCCGACAGCATCAATTCGCCGCTGACTTTGCTGTGGCGTTCGAGAAAGCTGCACATCAACGGGCCCACATGCAGGCGGCCGAACATCGCCGGTGCCGTCGCGGACAGGCGGCCCGACGGCGCGTCGCGCTCGGCCCGCGCCATGTCGTCGGCCGCGGCAAGGTCGGCAAGCACGCTGCGCGCGCGCGCCAAATAGC